>Ga0206824_10328_pt1 | contig 12134 bp, 8 predicted proteins | sample Alteio_BWOrgCont_82_FD_152874 | JGI IMG/M metagenome (GOLD analysis project Ga0206824, IMG submission 152874) | Enriched cells from forest soil in Barre Woods Harvard Forest LTER site, Petersham, Massachusetts, United States -... | ecosystem: Environmental > Terrestrial > Soil > Temperate forest >...
ACGCAGGACCATCAGGTTGTCTTTCCGGGAGGTTGTCATGATGTTATGCCGCTCGCGGCGAAGAATGAGGCATGTACGTAATTCTCTTCCCGCGATCAAATGTCTCACTTCGCATCGTGCGGAATATAATTGCCGCCGGGTTGCGCGCGGAAGCATATTAGAGCGACAAGACCCTTGGGCCGACAAGCGGGTCGAATCCGATGTTGGCCGGTTCAGTTGATTAATCTGCGTGCCGTCTTCGAGCGCGCACATGTGGTCGTTTTGCTCCGCAAAACGAATCCGAGTTGCGGAGCAACTCGGCCACAAGAACGCGCCGCTTAAGAAATGATCCGCCCTGGAATCCGACGCTGGCCACTTGTAGCCGCCGAGTTTTCATTTCCGCAGCTTCTATTTCATTGTCCTCAAACGGGATCGCGGCGACGAGTTAGGAGCGGGATGTCCGGGGACTTACTGGTTGACGGTCGTTCGAACAGCGCGTATAACCCGCTGGCTTGGCCACGACGTTGGTGGCTTGCCAGAAGTTTTGGTCTGCTTGAGGATTGCGTCACGCCATGCTCTCGATTCGCCTTCCCGATGGTTCCCTGGTTGAACATCCCGAACATGCGACTGCCCACGATGTTGCACTGGCCATCAGTCCGCGTCTGGCAGTGGCAGCAATGGGTGCCGTCGTCAACGGGACGGTGGTCGATGTCATGCGGCCCTTGGCCGAAGTGACCGACGAACGCCCGATTCCGGTTGAGTTGCTCATGGAAAAGGACCCTCGGTCGCTCGGGATTTTGAGGCATTCGTGTGCTCACATTATGGCTCGCGCTGTGATGCGGTTGTGGCCCGGCGTGGAACTGGCGTTTGGTCCGACGACCGGTCAGGGGTACTACTACGACATCTCGTGCCCGCACAAGATCAGCGAGGACGACTTCCCGCGGATCGAAGCCGAGATGCAGAACATTGTGGATGCCGGCGAGGTATTCGAACGCTTCATCTGCGATCGGACCGAGGCGCTGAAACTTGTCGAAGGGATGGATCAGAAGCTGAAGGTTGAACATATCAACACCGGCCTGGCTTCGCATCCGACCGTCAGCTTCTATCGACAGGGTAATTTCGTCGACCTTTGCCGTGGACCGCACGTTCCCGATGCCAAACGCGTGAAGGCTTTCAAACTGCTTTCGATCGCAGGGGCCTATTGGAAGGGAGATGCGAGTGGCAAGCAGCTTCAACGCCTGTACGGCACCGCCTGGTTCTCGCAGAAAGATCTGGACGCGTATCTGGATCAAGTGAACGAAGCCAAGCGTCGCGATCACCGTGTGCTCGGCAAACAACTGGGACTGTTCACGATCAGCCAGGAAGTGGGCCAAGGGTTCTGCCTGTGGATGCCCAAGGGCGCCATGATTCGATCGATCCTGGAAGAATTCATCAAGAAGGAATTGGTGAAGCTCGGGTATCAGCCGGTCTATACCCCTCATGTGGCACGCGTGGAATTGTACGAGACCAGCGGCCACTTCCCGTATTATCGCGATTCGCAATTTGCTCCGTTGTTCGGTCATGACGGTGGACAACTGGTTGATTTCTGGATTCGCAAATTGCGGGCGAACGACCTGACTTCCGAACAGGAAATGCATCTCCTGGCGAGTGCGAAGTTGACCGGCGCCGATTTGTCGGACTTTCCTTCCAATGGTTCGAACGAAGAAAAGATTGAAACACTGCGAAAATGGGAAAAGCAGCAGGAGCGATACCTGCTCAAACCGATGAACTGTCCGCATCACATCCAGATCTACAAAGCACAACATCGCAGCTATCGCGACCTGCCAGTTCGGCTGGCTGAATTTGGAACGGTCTACCGACACGAACAATCCGGTGAACTGAACGGCATGTTGCGTGTGCGCGGACTGACTCAGGACGACGCTCATTTGTTTTGCACCGCGGAACAAGTTGAGGAAGAATTCCGTTCGACGATCGAACTGGTCCGCTTCGTTCTGGCGTCCGTTGGGTTGGACGATTATCGGATTCAACTGTCGTTGCGAGATCCGGCCAGCGACAAATATGCCGGACCTCCCGAGATGTGGGAGAAAGCTGAAAACACATTACGCAAGGTGCTGAAAGATTCCGGTTTGCCATCGTCGGAACGAGCGGGCGAAGCGGCCTTCTATGGTCCCAAGCTGGACTTCATGGTCCGGGATTGCATCGGCCGTGAATGGCAGCTTGGCACCGTCCAATTGGACTTCCTGCTTCCTGAGCGATTCCAGTTGGAATATGTGGGCGCCGACAACCACGTGCATCGTCCAGTCATGATTCATCGTGCCCCTTTTGGATCCATGGAACGATTCACAGGCATGTTGATCGAACACTTTGCCGGGGCGTTTCCCTTGTGGCTGGCGCCCGAGCAGGTTCGCGTGATGTCGATCAGCGACAAATTTGAAGAGTATGCCCGACAGGTTGAGGCTCGTTTCCGAACTGCCGGATTCCGAGTCTCCGCCGACCTGCGTGGTACCAAGATCAACGCGAAAGTCCGAGATGCTCAGGTGGAACTGATTCCTTATATGCTCGTCGTGGGGGGCAAGGATCAGGAAAACGGGACGGTCAGCGTTCGTGACCGGATTGAAGGGGATCTGGGAGCCATGCCGATCGACCAAGCTCTGGCGAAGCTTCAGGAGGAAGTGACCGAACGCCGTATCCGCCAGGTGAGCGACAAGAAGTTTCAACAATTCGACGACCAGGCGAGCGAAGCGAATGAGTATTGATAGAAACGCTTCGTAGGATGGATCTTCCATCCGTCCGAGTCATTCATGGATTTCGCGTCAAATTGAGCCGGTACTGGACGGATTGGAAATCCGTCCTACGAAATGTTGCGTTTGAAGCCGGAAATCGGCTACACCACGCGTAGTCGGCAATGGATGGATCCAGGACAAGTGACGAAGGAGCGTAGGCGAAATGGCGGTTGGGTTTCGCAAGGAAGCGTGGTTGATTGCGGGGTTGCTGGCTGCCTATCTGGTGCTGGCCGCCATCCTGCCGGCTGCCGACGACGAGATTTACTACTGGAGTTGGGCACATCCGCTGCAATTCAGCTACTACGATCACCCACCGCTGACGGCGTATCTGATTCGGCTGTCGACCGACCTTTTCGGCGACAGCTTTTTCGGATTCCGGGTTCCGGCGTGTCTGTCTGCCGCATTTGTGATGGGTGTGATTATTCACCTGTCACGGCCGCGATCACTGATCCCCGGGATTGTCTTGACTCCGCTGTTCACGTTGGGGGCCGTTCTGATCACGCCAGACGCTCCGCTGCTCTTGGCCTGGGCTGCCTATGTGTGGTGGCTGGTAGAAGTCCACCGTCGCTTGACGCCTGTTGATGAGGAAGCCGAGGATTCTGTCCAGAGCGGCTGCGGTAAGACTCCAGGGCCTTTGACGTCTGATTCCGCCGTTACTTCAGGGTGCCAGCCCTCCAAACCTTTGGACAGCCGGGAGATTCCCATCTGGTTATGGTTGGTTGGGGGCATCATTTTCGGCAGTGGAGTTCTGGGTAAGTACACAATGGCGCTGGCAGTGCCATCGGGCTTCGTCAGCTTCTGCATGGTGGGACGACTGTGGAGACGGTGGCTGCCAGGATACATCTTCCACGGCGTTGTATCGTTCGTGGTTGCGTCGCCGATTTTGATTCACAACATCCAGCACAACTTCACGCCGCTGCTGTTTCAGTGGCGGCATTCGATGGGGACGTCGCATCCCGGGATTCGTCCGTTCGGCGAGTTTATCGGAGTGCAGTTGCTGTTGTTCGGGACGCTCCCCTTTTTCCTTTATCCCTGGGTGCTTTGGAGTTTTCGCCGACTGTGCCAGAACCCTCGATTGCGAGCGTGTGCCTGCCTCTATGCCATTCCAATGACGTTCTTTCTGTATAAGGCGACGCAAGCTCCCTTGCAGGGGAATTGGGCTTTGGTGATGTTCGTTTCATTCTGGCCGTTGGCGGCTGTCTGGTACGAAAGCGTTGGCGAATCGAAGTTCTGGAGATGGTCGACGGCATCTGCTTTCATCATTCCCGCCGCCAGTGTTCTGATCCTGGTAGCGCATCTTGTCGCTCCATTACCTTTCGTCCCGATCGAAGGCGATCGAGTCTGCCGTCAGTACGCCATGAACGATGTCACGCGGCAGATTGCCACGACGATTCGAGATCGCGGAGAGCAGTTGCCCGTCTTCACAACGACGTACCAGGTGACCGCCTGGCTTCGATTTCAGTCGCTGGATGGACGCCAGATCGATCAATATTCGCGCCCGAGTCATTTCACACAGCGTCCGGAATATCTAACGGATGTGGATCGATCGTATGTTGTGGCCGAAGGGCCGTTGCCACCTCAGTTTGCCGAAGGCTTCGACACGCCAGAACTGATCGAGCGCTTTCCCGTCGTTGTACGAGGCGAAGAAGTGCGCCATTTTGATTTGCTGTTGTACACGAAGACGCGAATGGCGAAACACGGAAACGCCGATTCCAATGTGAAGTTGATTCGTCACGAGGAATCAGACGCGTCCGAATCTCATTCGTTTCGTAAAGCAGATTCAATTTCACTGCCGCAACCACTCCCCATCCGTTGAAGCATGTTCCTGTCTCGGATCTCGTTCGTACGCGGGTTGACAATCACGAGACATGTGCAACACTTCTTGTAAGCACAAACCCGCCAACGCGCCGAATCGATCCACGTGGACGCGTGCCATCGGATGGAAGTGTTGGCGAGCAAGCCAGTGGGTAGATCCCTGAACAGACTGGCTGGACGCCCCGGGCTAAATACGCGGGGCGTTTTATTTTTTATTCGGAATTGTGTTGGGTCCGTAGCCAGTGATTTTGTTGGGGGAGTGCCTGAATCACTTTGCTGTTGATCGTTGCATGGACTCGAGGCCAGCCTCCACGCCGCGCTCAGGCGAACCAGCTTCGACGACGATAGTATCGCCGATTCGATCTCCAAGCCGTTGACGATAATCGGTCAGTGCAATGCTCAGAACTCCCGGTGCCCAGCAGACGAAATTGCAAGCGTCCGCAAACAGCACGATTTCGCGAAGCAGACTACGTGCAAAACCACAAGGCCGAAGCGTTGTTCGCAACGTTCGCAGTCCACAACACCATTTGCCTGGAGTCAGACCCCAACGCCCTTGCGTCACGATCATGGCAATGACGATAGCCAGTTTCCAAAGCCCCATCATGAATATGACTTGGATCGCCGCATGAACGGAGGCATGCATAGGCCTCAATGACCCATGAACCGCAACTCCATAACTGCGGCAATGCCATGGTGAAGGCAAGACAGATAACGCCGATCAAATAGCCTGCTCGACGATTCGACATTTTGGACCTTTGGTGCAATCCGAATTCGCCTGGGAAATGAGGAGCGGAAATGAGAAATCCCAGTCGCGGGCGTTTTTCGTTGTGTCAGTCATTGTGTTTGAGCATGTGTTGCCGTGCAACGCACGGCACTCGGTTCAGACTGTTCCGGTCACATCATCGAACTGGTAGACTCCCCCGCGAACGGGCCAACATCGTCCAGTGATTTGCAATCACCTGATTACTAACGGATCTCTGCCGACTTCTGATGACATTTCGGAGCTGTGATGAACGGAACGACGCGCGACGAAATTGGCGACATCTATGGAGTGGAAGCCTGGGGCGGGGGCTATTTCGAGATTGGCCCGCGGGGAAATCTGCTGGTTCGACCTCGGAAAGGAGACGCCCGTTATGCTGACCTGCGGGAGATCGTTGAATTCCTCGTCGTCCAGAAGAAACTTCAAACTCCCCTGCTGCTGCGATTTCCACAGTTGCTGGAAAGTCAGTTGCGCAGGCTGCACTCGGCGTATTTCGATGCGGCTCGCGAGTTTGACTACCAGGGAAGTCACTTCCCCGTCTTTCCGATGAAAGTCAATCCCCGGCGGGAAGTGGTCGAAGAGTTCTTGCGCTGCAGTCAGCAGACGCGGTGCGGCCTGGAATGTGGATCCAAGGCCGAATTATACGCCGCTTTGACGCTGGAACGGTCGGACGAATCTTTGATGATCTGCAATGGATTCAAGGATGAACAGTTCGTCAACCTGGCGCTGCTGGCAGCGGCCAGTGGGCGACGCACGATCATTGTCATCGAAAAGCTGAATGAACTCGACATCACGATTCGACGGTCGCAGGCGACGGGAATCAAGCCGTGGATCGGCTTAAGGGCCAAACTTTATTCTCGGGGCTCCGGCAAATGGGCCTCGTCCGGCGGTGAGGCCGCGAAGTTCGGCCTGACCACTTCCGAAATCCTGGAGTGCTTGCGTCGACTTCGCGAAGCAGGTCTGAGCGATTCGCTGAAGCTGCTGCACTTCCACATCGGGTCGCAGATCACCGACATCAAACGCGTCAAGAACGCGATGAAAGAAGCGGCTCGAGTCTACTGCAAAATCCGGCAACTTGGCACGAATGTCGAATTCCTGGATATCGGCGGCGGGATGGGTGTCGATTATGACGGTTCGAAGACGATGTTCGAAGCGTCGATCAACTATACGATGGAAGAATTCGCGAACGGCGCTGTCTACGCCGTTCGCGCCGTATGTGAAGAAGAAAACGTGCCGCATCCGCATCTGGTCACGGAAAGCGGTCGCGTGATGACGGCCTATCATGCCGTCTGCGTGGCATCGATCCGCGACGAAATTGAGACGTTCGCTGACGATCAACCGCAGGTCACCATCGACGACGACGATCCGCAGGTGATCACCGAACTGAAGCAACTCTGCGACGAAATCAACAGCAAGAACTATCGTGAATACTATCACGACGCGTTGGAACACAAGGACGAACTGCACATGCAGTTCAACCTGGGACTGGTCAGCCTGGAAGACCGGGCCAAGGGGGAAGTCCTGTTCTGGGAAGCGTGCTCACGCGCTCTGAAACAATCGAAGTCGGCCAAGGTTCCGGAAGCGGAATTTGAAGGGCTGCGGAAGATTCTTGCCTCGAAGTATTTGTGCAACTTCTCGCTGTTCCGGTCCGCGCCAGATAGTTGGGCGATTGCGCAGTTGTTCCCCATCATGCCCATCCACCGCCTGGATGAAGCTCCGAAAGAGTTCGCGACGCTTGTCGATTTGACTTGCGATTCCGATGGAAAGATCGACCGGTTTGTTGATTTGAAAGATGTGAAGGACGTCCTGGAATTGCACTCGTTCCGGCCGAATGAGCCGTATTACCTGGGGATGTTTCTGTTGGGCGCTTACCAGGAAGTGATGGGAAGCTATCACAACCTGTTCGGGCAGACGAATGAAGCACAAATCGTGATCGATTCCGATGGGAAGTTTCACGTCACCAAGATCGTGACGGGAAGTCGCATCACCGACATGCTGTCGTTTGCCCGTTACGATCCGGCACGCCTGCAGGACCAGTTGCGACAGCGGTTGCAAACGCAGGTCTCTGCTGGAAAGCTGTCGCAGGAAGCGGCCGACCAGTTTGTGACTGAATATGCATCGGCCGCCGAATCGCAAACTTATCTGCAGTAAAAGAGATCTTCATGACGGCTTCCCAATTCGCCCGGCAACCGTACGAAGGAATCCTGACGTTTGGTGGTCAGCCGCATACACGCGACCTGAACGGCGTTGATGTTGCGATTCTTGGAATCCCTTACGACGGCGCCACTTCAAACCGCACTGGAACTCGTTTTGGACCGCGCGCGATTCGAGAGCAATCGTCGCTGTTATGGGGCTACAACAATGCGCTGCAGGTTGCACCGTTCGAACAACTGCGAGTCGTTGATTATGGCGACGCCGAAGTTGTGCCCGTGGATATCCTGGCAACCCAGCGAACCATTGAACGCGATTCAAGGATGATCGTGGAGCACGGATCGCGGTTAGTGTCACTGGGGGGCGATCATTCCGTGACGTTGCCCCTGCTGCGAAGTCATGCCCGGCGCTACGGTCCGCTGGGTGTTGTGCATTTCGATGCGCATCCTGACACGTGGGACGCGGAATTCGGTGATTGCAAATACAGTCACGGCACAACATTCCGCCGGGCGTTGGAAGAAGGACTGGTTGATCGCGCGGCCTACCTGCAAATTGGTATTCGCGGCCCAACAGCGGGCCCGCAGGACTATGCCGACGCTTTAGGTCTGGGAGCGCGCATGATCACGCTGGATGAAGCTATCGTACGGGGTGTTGCGGACGTGTGTTTCGAGGCACGCGAACGGATCGGTTCGCGACCCTGTTACATTTCGCTGGATATCGACGCGGTTGATCCGGCGTTTGCACCGGGGACGGGGACGCCGGAAGTCGGCGGCTTCACCAGTCACCAGATGCTGCAGCTTGTGCGCGGTCTGGCGGGGCTGAACGTGGTGGGAGCAGATCTGGTCGAAATGTCACCTCCCTGGGACCCCAGTCAGATCACAGCAGTCCTTGCCGCGAACCTGGTGTTCGAAATGCTGTCACTGATGGCGATGTCCACCGGTTGACTAGCGATTGGCTGGACGCAGACGCCACGGGACTTCCAGACCATGGCGGTCCATAATCAATGGGTCCGACAGGATTCGTTCGGTTTTTCCGTCGGCTTGAACTTTGCCTGCGTCCAGCACCAGGACTCGATCGCATAGATCGAGGACGAAGTCCAAGTCGTGCGTCGCCACGATCTGTGTTCCGGTGAAAGCCTTGAGAATCGACAGGAGTTGTCGGCGGGCTCGTGGATCGAGATTACTGGTTGGTTCATCCAGAACCAGGATCGATGGTTCGCAGGCCAGGACACCTGCCAGGCAGACTCGTTTTCTTTCACCGGTACTTAGTTCCGCCGGATTGCGCGCCGAACAATCACTCATTTCGACGGCGGCCAATCCCCGTTCCACTCGTGCCAGCACCTCTTTTCGATCGACACCCAGGTTCAAGGGACCGAACGCAACGTCTTCTCGCACGGTCGGGCAGAACAGTTGATCGTCGGGATCCTGAAACAGAAATCCGACCTGCCGACGGACGTCACGCAATCGAGAGCGAATCACCCCGGCTCCATGAACCAGGACTTGAGATTCTTCGTCAGTCCCAACGGCTGTTGTTGGCAACAGGCCGTTCAAATGCATCAGCAGCGTTGATTTGCCTGCGCCGCTTGGGCCGACAATCGCAATCCGATCACCTCGCGAAATCGTACAACTGATTTCGTCGAGTGCCCGTCGGCCGTTGGGATATTGGAAGGACAATCGGCGAAGTTCGATCGCAAGCGGTTCAATGGTCGTCATTCGCCGTCACGTCTCCGTCGCATCGAGAAACATCGCCACGAAAACACCAAAGACCCTCCACGTGGTTATTCATCCATATTCAAAAATCGGATTGAGCCGTCCCAACCTCGAGACAGCATTGCTCGATGCGTTCGTTCAGCTCGTTCCATCGCACGCAGCAGCAACAGGCCGATCATCTGTGAGTTGATCGACCAGGACCGCCACCAGGAATTGCCACCGAAGGCTCGCGCATCTCTCGCATTTCGCAATCGGCGAAGTTCATCCCACAAGATGAAGGTATAGCGATACATGAATCCCAGCATCGCAATCAACACCAGCGGACACCGCCAGCGGCGCAGCGTCGACAGCAGTTCGGGAAACGGGAGCACATGGATCAGCCACAGGCCGGCCATGAACGAAACCGTGCAGCGCAGCCACATCGAAATTGTCCAGCTCCAGGCTAGATCACTCGCACCGGCAGCAGGAACGGACAGGCCGAAGACCAGCAACAGCGGCAGAAACAGCACCAGACGGCGCAGTAGATACCGCATGGTGACGCCCGCCAGGCTGAGTCCCGTGAACGTGATCGCCAGCAACAGACCTTGCGCTGGCCAGTGTTCCAGAGGAACCAATCCCGCAACGAGAATGACCGTCATTGTGATGGCCAGCTTCATCCCCGGAGAAAGCCATCGGCAGGGAGATTGTGAAGCGGCATCGGTTGGGGGGGCGCTCAACGAGGTCCCTGCTTTCTTTCATGAATCCGGCTACGAGGAGAATTCTTGAGAATTCACCTGTCGTCGAGCCAACCCCGCCAGCGCGAGTGCTCCGGCAAAAACAACCAGCGTCCCAAGGACTCCCGCCGCAGAGACCGACATGTGGGGCCACCATGAAATCGAAGGTATCGGAAGTTCATAGTCCTCGAACAGCAATGGAGGCCGCTCTGCTTCCAGTCTGGCGAATCCGAGTTTTTCAGAAATCGCATCCAAGCCATCCGGCCAGTCGGATTTGAAGGGTGCCAGCAAGGCCGCCACGGCCAGAGCGAACACCAGTCCCGATGCGACGAATCCTCCGACGGCACGGACGGAAGTTGTCGGAAGGAGCGCCGGGACCAGATCCGCCCGGCGTGCCAGGACGAAGCCAAGAATGGACCCGGTAATCAATGCTTCACCAACGCCAATCAGCGCATGGTACAGAACCATCAATGTCAGTACGACGCGCGGATCAAATCCCTTCGTACTTGACGAGCAGGCGAATTCGACGCAAAACAGTGCCGCTGCCGCCAGGACAGAAGACCAGGCCGCCAGCATTGCAGCAGTCACAGTGGCTGCATTGCCGTTCCCGAGGAACCGCCGAACAGTCGAGTACACCGCGTATCCGCCCCAGGCTCCAATGACACCCATGTTTAGCACGTTGGCGCCCAGCGACAGCAATCCACCGTCGCTGAACAATACGGCTTGAACAGTTAGTACCATCGCAACCGCAATGCAACCGGCCCACGGACCAAGAATCACTGCGGCCAGAACTCCCCCAAGCAAATGTCCCGAAACCGGCAACCCGGGGAGCGGAAAATTGACCATTTGACCGGCAAACACCAGCGCCGCCAGCATCCCCGTCACCGGAACGGCACGGTCGTCCAGATCCGCTCGCAGGCGACGCAACGAATAAGAGATTGCTCCAACGCTGATGGCAGCCGCGGCGACGCAGACTTCCGGCCCCAGAATCCCGTCTCGAATATGCATGTCCGGCGTTGACCTCGAATTCGATTGATGCTGTCAGAAAGACGACGCTTTGAACACCAAGTCTGGCGGCAGGAGGGCTTCACTGCAAGCGTTGATCCAATCATCCCGCTTCTCTTTTCATGTTCGTGTCCCAAGTTTTCCTGTCTAATACCCGGGCTGGCTTTGCCTACCAAATGGGGTCTGACCCCATTTGGTAGGCAAAGCCAGCCCGGCCTTCTTCCGGCACAGCGAGAATCAGGCAAGACAGGAAGATTTGGGACAGGAACATGAGGACCGACGAAACCACGCTGCGAGTGATTTATTCCGGGCGCGTTCAGGGAGTTGGATTTCGTTGGAATGCTCGCGAGATTGCTCAGCAGTTTCCCGTGGTTGGGTACGTTTGCAACCTGCCGGACGGCACGGTGGAACTGGTCGTGCGCGGAGCCCCAGATCGTGTTCGTGAATACCTTGATGCCGTCGCCCGTCGATTCCAAAATCACGTGATCGGTAGCGACATTCAGCCAATTGTGCTGGCTGAAGAATTGGAATCGTTCGACATTCGACATTGAATGCGTCGTCCTCTGTCGCCGAAGCACTCCGTGAATCGGGACCTGACTGACCAATTTCAAATGCGAAATCAATCCACCGATTCGCCCAGGGTGATTCAGTTGTTCAAGCCGGGAGGGCGAAGCTCCGGCTGAGCCGCGATGAACATTGCGAATTCCTCTCTATTTGCGGCTCGGCTGGAGCCTCGCCTCCCATCAATCTTCCTCGAGTTTAATAAACTGACCAGTCCTGCCGATTCGCCGGCTGTCCGATGGCGATGTTTTGGCCTTTGGCCTAGAATGCGTCCCCTTAAAGAATCCAAATTCAACTTGTCGGCATTCCAGACTCATGACGATCGCTACTGAAGCTCCGCCGCAATCCAATGTTCGTACACAGGAATTGTTCGACCGACTCCGCCAAATCGTGGGAGATGCGGGAATCCTTGTCGGGCGTGATGAATTACTGGTTTACGAATGTGATGGCTATACGGTCGAGAAGAATTGCCCGGATGTCGTTGTTTTCCCCATTTCGACCGAACAAGTGGTTGGCGTCGTGAAGTTGTGCAACGAATTCGAAGTCCCGTTTGTGCCGCGTGGCGCCGGAACCAGTCTGGCTGGCGGGTGTCTTCCCATCGGCGGTGGAGTGATGATTGCACTGACGCGGATGAAGCGGATTCTGGAAGTGAATCTGC
>Ga0206824_10330_pt1 | contig 12064 bp, 9 predicted proteins | sample Alteio_BWOrgCont_82_FD_152874 | JGI IMG/M metagenome (GOLD analysis project Ga0206824, IMG submission 152874) | Enriched cells from forest soil in Barre Woods Harvard Forest LTER site, Petersham, Massachusetts, United States -... | ecosystem: Environmental > Terrestrial > Soil > Temperate forest >...
CCGCGCTCGGCCTGTCCACGCTGGCCGCCGGTTTGGTCGGACCGAGCGGCGCACTCGCGGTCATCAATTCCGATCTCGGCACGGGTATTCGCATGGCCGCACCGCTGGGAATGCTCACTTCGCTCACCCTTTGCGCGCAGCACGGCATTCTGGTGAAAGATGGGCGCGCCCTCGAACTCATGCGCAACGTCGACACCGTGCTCTTCGATAAGACCGGCACGCTGACGCGCGAAAAGCCCGAGGTCGGCCGCATCATTTGCTGCGGGCGTTTCAACGAAGAACAGTTGCTGGCCCGTGCGGCGGCCGCGGAACAAAAATTCACGCATCCCATCGCTCGCGCCATCCTCGATCGCTACGCCGCCTTCCAGCGACCGATGCTGAAAATCGACGCTTCGAAATACAAGGTCGGTTACGGCATTACCGTGGAGATCGAAGGCGAGACGGTGCGCGTGGGCAGCCGGCGTTTCCTGGAGATGGAGCAAATTCCCATTCCCGAAGCGCTCCAACGCGAACTCGACCACATGCACGCCGAGGGGCATTCGTTCGTGAACGTCGCCGTGGGCGACCAATTGCAAGGCGTGCTCGAACTGCGCTCGTCGCACCGGCCCGAGGCCGAGGAGGTCGTGACCGGCCTGCGCGCCCGGGGCGTCAATCATCTCGCCATCATCTCCGGCGATCATGAAGCCCCCACGCGCCGCCTTGCCGAACGGCTCGGCATGGATCGCCATTTCGCCGAGGTGCTGCCGCAGGACAAAGGCCGCTACGTCGAATTGCTGCAAAAGGAAGGCCGCACCGTGTGCTTCGTCGGCGATGGCATCAACGATTCCATTGCCTTGAAAAAGGCGAACGTCTCCATCTCTCTGCGCGGCGCTTCGACGCTGGCGACCGACACGGCGCAAATCGTTTTCATGGAGGAAAGCCTGGCGAAAATCTGCGCCTTGAAGGATTTTTCCAACGGCCTCGAGACGAACGTGCAGCGAAGCTGGAACATGATTCTCGTCCCGAATGGTTTTTGCATCGCGGGCGTCTTTCTGCTCGGTTTCAATATCTGGCATTCCGTCGTGTTCAATAATGCCTCCGCCATTCTCGCGCTCTACAATGGCCTGCGCCCGCTGCGCCACGCCGCCCGGGCTCGCGCCGCTCGCGAGCGCGAATTGCGACTGGCCTACGGCGCGCCGGAGTAGCTCCCCTTCCCTTCCGCTCCTATGATCCATCTGCTGCAACCCGGCGAAGACTCCTACAAAGCAGTGGCGCTCGATGAATTGCGCGCTTCAAAGCCGATGCTCAAGGACGCTCTCTGGATCGATCTTTTTCAGCCGACCGACGAAGAATCGCAATTCGTCGAGAAGACGCTCGGCGTGGATATTCCGAGTCGCGAGGAAATGAATCAAATCGCCGAGTCGAGCCGGTTGTTCGAGGAAAACGGCGTCCTCTATCTCTCCTGCTGGTTGCTCTGTCTCGACACGGCCATTCCCACCAATTCGTCCGTCAGTTTTGTGCTCACGCCCAATCGCTTCGTGAGCATTCGCCATTCGGATCATCACGCCATTCGCATCTTCAACAGCACGCGGAGTCGGTTACAGACGCGCCGCTTCCACAGTGGTGAGGGCGTATTTGTCGATTTGCTGGACAACATCGCCGGGCACATCGCCAGTATGCTGCGTCTCGTGGAGCAGGATTTGAATTCGCTCTCCGAGCAGATTTTCGCCGAGCAAAAGGCCCAGCAGAAGAAGTTGGAAAAGCTCGGCCTCAAGCGCATCGTGCAACGGTTGGGAAAGCGCAATTCCGTCGTTGCCAATCTGCGAGAGTCCTCGATGAGTCTTTCGACGCTCATGCCGTTTTTCCTCGGTTTCGCCGGGAAACGACTCAAGCCGCACGTCGCCGAGCAGCTCAAATCTCTCGAGCGCGACATCAAATCGCTGCGCCAGTACGACAGCGAGCTTTCCTCCGAAATCAACTTCCTCCTGGATTCCACCGTCGGCCTGATCAATTTCGAGCAAAACCAAAGTATCAAAATCCTAAGCGTGGCCGCGGTCCTCGTGGCGCTGATCTAACTTGCCGAAGCTAGTTCCATTCAAATCCGCGCGGCCGGCTCGCCCGTCGAAAACGGCGGCCATGAATGAAGCGCGCGCGCTCCGGGTGCGCACCGACGAACGGCGCGGAACGATCTACCTTTCCTGCCAGGCTCTCGCCGATGCCGCGCAGTTAACCACGCGGCGCGAACTGATCGACCGGCTCTTTTCGATCCGCGCCTTGCGCGCACTGCGTCTGGACCCGAGGCGTGGCTCGGCGTGGCTCTCGTTTGAGTCGGGCGCCGTTACCGTCCCCGAAGCCCTCGAGGCTCTCGCCGTCGCCCTTCGCGCGCCCTCGCTGCCGCGGATCGGTTTGCCCTACGAGGAGTTGTTGCTCACGGGGTTGCCCGCCGCGCCCATCGAAGTCTATCGCGCGGAACGCGGGCTCACCTTGTGGCGGGTGGACGAGTTGCGGGCCGGGCGTTTTCGCCTGACGCACCCACTTCTTCGTTACGGTCCCATTCGTGAGAAAGTGTTGGATGCCCTGGCCAGCGTGGCGGGTGTCCTCCGGCAGTCCGCTCCATTGACCCGCCCCTCCTCGCTCGACGTGTGGTGCCAGCCGCATCGCATCGACGCCGGAATTCTACTCGAAGTCATCGACGGCGCGCTGGTCGACTACTCGCAGTTGCTCGCGCAGCGTGGAATCCCGATCCGCGAGTCGCTGGTCTCGGCGAATCTCGTGCTCGCTCCGATCTCGGACTTTTTATTTCCGCCACTCGGAATCGCCAACGCCGTTTTGGTTTGGATGCTGAATATCGAACACGCGGCCGGCGCGTTGCGTGGTTTGCGGAGCCGGCGTTTTACCCTGGAACTGCTTTATCTCACGGTCGGCGCGTGCACGCTGCTCACCTTCCATTTCTTTGGCTCCGCCGTCATGTATGCGGCTCTCGAGCTCTGGCCAAAGCTGGTGCGCCGCCTGCGGACGGAAGGGCAACGCCAGTTCCTGGCGCGGTACCGCCGCTCTCCGCGGCGCGTCTGGATCGACCGCGACGGAACCTTGCTCGAAGTGCCCATGGCCGAGCTACCGGCCGGCGAAACGATTGTCCTGCGCGAAGGCGATACCATCCCCGGCGATGGCGTTGTCCTCGATGGCGCCGCCGAGGTGCGCGAATCGTGGATCACCGGTTCGCCGGGCGCCCGGAATAAACGACCGGGCGATTCGCTTTATGCCTCCACCGAGTTGAGCCGTGGCGAGATTCGTGCGCGAATCGATTCCGTGGGCGAACGCACCGCCGCGGCCCGGCTCTCCGCCTGGTACGGGCGCGCCTTGCGGCAGCCGTCGCTGAAAATCAAATCGCAGCGCCTGGCCGACTCGATGGTGCTGCCGGCGCTCGTCTTTGGCATCGCCGCACTGGCTCGCGGCGGCCTTCACATGACCAAGGCGGTGATTCGCCCCGATTACTTCACCGGGCCGGCCATTGCCGAGGAGTTGAGCGAATTGCTCACTATTATCCAGGCGGCTGAAGCCGGATTTTATATTGCCGATCAAAACATGCTCGACCGCGTGGCCGAGGCCGATTGCTGGATATTTGATGACAGCGTCTCCTGGACTCCGGGCCATCACAACGGCACGACCTTCGCCGCCAAATTGCGCGAGCAGGGCATTGCCGAAATCCTCTTCCTTTCCAGTCGGCCGCCCGCGGAAGCGGCGCGATTGGCGGATGCACTGGGCTTCGATCAGTGGCACGGAAACTTCACGCCCGCGGCGCGGAAAAACTTCATCGCCGCCCGGCAATTCCTCGGCAAAAGCGTCGCCTACTTTGGCGATTGCTCGCCGCAGGACGCCGCGGCCGCGGAACAAGCCGACGTAACCATCTCCGTCCTCGCGAACCGCGACCTTTCCACTCCGCCCGCTTCCATCGCCCTGCTCATTCCCGATCTCCTTCGGTGCAGCGCCCTCCTTTCCCTGGCGCGCGCCCGCTCTTCGAGCGTGAGTTCGGCCTTCGCCTCGAGTCTGGTGCCAAACGTTGCCGCGATGTCCGGAGCGGTGTATTTCGATTTCGGCGTTTTGACGTCCGTGATCCTGACCAATCTCGGCACGCTCGCCAGCTACTATCGCTGGCGTCGAACGCTGAAATCAGTCCAGTAGGACTTCTCCATGAAAATCACGATTCCTCTCGTCCTGCTCTTCGCGGCCTGCCTCCTTTCTGCCTGCACTACGCCCGGCAAAGTATACGCCAAACAACATCCCGACCTGCCGCCACAGCACGCCAAAATCCTCATGACCGGCCGCGTCCCGGATGGCGACGCGATCGCGGGGATGACGCGCGAGCAGGTGCAAATCGCGATGGGCATGGAGCCGACGCAATACACGAAAGTCGACGGACACGATGCCTGGGTCTACGTGCGCAAGCAGTTATCGGCGACCCCCCTTTCTTCGAGCGCTCCGGAGTTGGACCGCCGCGACAATCGCAACAAAGGCTCGATGCTCGATACCGACGCCCCGTCTTCCAATCCCGGTCAGTACAAGACGACCATCGTCTTCGACGGCAACGTCGCCACCCACGCGGAATCAATAAACGGCGGGCTTTAGAGAATTAACTAAAACCGTAACCGTGACGTGGGGGAGACGGGAACCGCAAAGGCGCAGAGGGCGCAGAGATTTGCAGAGGGGCGAAGTCAGAGTCCCCCTCTGCGGGCCTCTCCAATTTCTCAGCGCCTTTGCGGTTTTCTGCCCCGGATCGCTATTGTTGTATTGCCTGGCACACCCGAAGTGTAGATCAGCGCGAACCCTTTCGGAATAGTCCGTCAAGTCGTTCGACCTGCTCGTCCCGCACATCGCGCACCGCTTGAGCAGCGTCGAAACTTTCCCACCCCAGAACCACAGGAAGCCCATCCTCTTTTCGCACAATCTTCACTTCGGGTTTCCCACCAAACTCAATCTTGTCGCCTACGACTTCCACCTTCTTCTTGGATCGCACAATTACAGGTCCGGCTTGGGAGGAGGCATCCCCTTCTCCATGTGGGAGACAAATTCGGCGCGCGCCTCGTCGCTGATCCCGTGGGTCACTTTGAAATGCAGCCGCGTGGTCAGAAAATCCTCGATCGTCTGCCAGCGCTCACCGGCTCGGATCCGTTTGGTCCAAGCGCAGATCGTCAGCAGTTGCGTCTGGAGTTGATGCACCTCGGCGTTGCTGCGGGAGAGTTCTTCGTAGAGACGCTGCTTGGCGCTGGCCTCGGCTACCGCCCGCTGTTCGGCCTCGCGCAATTGGGTGATGTCGATGATCTGATCGACAAAAAAACGCGGCCGATGATCGATCTCCCGCGCCAGCGTCACCACATGGACGACCGAGAGGTAGTGGCCGTGCTTGTGGCGGCAGCGTTTTTCGATCTGAAAACTTTCGACTTCGCCACGAATGAGTTCGCCAAGGTTGGCCAGCATGGCGCCCCGATCATCGGGATGCGTCAACCGCTGAAAGTCCAGGGCGAGAATTTCCTCTTCCGTGTAACCGAGCAGATTGAGGAACGAGTCGTTGACCCGCAAAAAATGCCCATCGACACCGATCAGGGCCATGCCGTTGGCGGCATGATCGAAAGTATGCTCGAAAAGGGAGGTGGTGGTCACCGAAGGGCGATAGAGAAGTTCGCGAAGGAGTGGGACAGGTTTTGCCCCTGTGGGCTCACTTCGGAACAAATGTTTATCAAACCCGGCTTCCGACGGCGAGAAGTATTCTTACGCACCTCCTCATAAAATCCAGGTCCACTCGAAAACGCGATCAGTGAACGTAGAGACCCTCAAAAATGCCGATCATCGACGGCAGGTGCTGGGCGGGATGTTCAAGCACGGAATGCTCTGTCGCGGCCGCTCTGACGCTCTCCAGTTCGCCTTCTTTTTCAGCACATCGGAATACCCGGTCGCAATCCGTCGCCGAAACTTGCTCCGAACTGGTGTGTAAAACCGCGCCCGATTTCTGAAAATGTCCATGCGAAATGTCCATTTGGCGACTGTACGTGGTAAGGGGCACCTCAGGGGCGCCCTTACGAAAATCGCGAATCCGGCGCGAGCTATGGGGAAAGAACCGCGGCGCCGATCTCGCGATCGGGGGCCGGGAAATCGTTGGGAGTCTTGCGCGGCAACGCAGCGGAAGCGGGCTTGCAAGCGCTCTGCTGGCGGCTTGCCGGCGCCGGCCGGCGCGCCTTTGGCTTTCCGGAAAGAGCTGCCCCAAGTGCTTCATCAGAAGGGACGACGCCGTCGGTGATTGCTGCCTTGACGTCCACGAAATTCGGCTCGTCTCGACCGCACTGGGCGGCGACATAGCGAGCTCGGCGAGCGACCGCCTGAATGCCCTGCAATTGCTTGCCAGATGCCTCAGCGTAGGCAACCAAGGCATCGATTGAGCTTTGGCAAGCCGACGGCATCCAGTGGCGCGCCACGGCTTCAAGGTCAGGTTGCGAAACGACTGTGGGTAGCTGCGTATATTGGGACACACGTCCGACGAGCTGCTCTTGCGACCAACCCCCGCTTTTTACAACCGCGTCCTGATTCTTGCTGAATTGCGGCGTCGTCACGATGGCCGCCCGCACATCCATGTTGAGAAGCTGAGTCATTATCCAGTTGATGCGATGAGGAATCGCCAACCGGAGGTTGCGCTGCGGCCATAGGTAGTGGCCTTCATCGAAGACCATCAGCAAATCGCGAGTGTGCAAGACCGCCTCCACGCGCGCCCGCAACTCAAGAGCTTTGTGGCTCGATCCGAGACCGATGGCGTCAGCAATCACACGGAAAAACGTGATGTCATCATTTGACGAGGGAACTTGCACATACCGCGCCTCGCCGGGCCTGGCGTCGCACCACGCTTTCACCGCAAACGTCTTCCCGATCCTAGCCATCCCGTCCACGATTACGAGGCCCGGCTCGGCGAGCGCGTAGTCAAGCTCTGCACCTATCTTGCGCCCGATCTCCGTAACCGGAGCGGCCGCCGCTATCTTCGCTGAGCGCTCTTCATAAATCTGCGTGAGCATCGGCACGAGGCTGGCGCAAAACCACGGCCATCCCTCACGAATCGGGCAACTCGGATCGAGACAAAATTCCCGCAAAAGGAACGTGCCAAGATTGCGCTTGGCTTGTTCAAGGCAAATGGGCGAGTAATCCGATCTGCGGCGAGTCGGCGCCGCTTCCTCGCCATCGAGCAATTCTTCAAGACCACTCCTGACGCCGCCGTGTGGGTAAATCTCCCTCTCAATATTCTTGGCCTCCGAGGGTGTGCATTTTTCCCGCAGCCCCATCTTTTTCATGGTCAAAGTTACGAAACGCTCAGGCCAGCGGCTCAACATGTCGTCCGCGATCCCTTCGATGCCTCCCGCTTCCCAAGACGCCTTTTGCAGCCACCAAATGAGTTTCCGATGCTCAGCGCTTCCGACCGTTGCAACCCTCGCAGCCACGCAATTGGCGAGTAATCCCCGCTGGTGTTCCGGTGAGCTCATAAAACGCTCTTGCCGGAATTTCTCATGGTCTGTGGTGCGTCGTGTGTTCATGGCTATTCGGTGGCTTCGTCGGATTGGCTCAAAATGTTGGCGAGTTTCACAGCGGCCTTTCTGCGGCGCTCGCTAACTTCCCCCCTCACGGTCATGCCAACCTTGCCGGCTGCCTCTTCCATGCTTTCGCGAAGTTTTCGCTCTTCGCAGCCCTTTTCCCGTTCCTTTTGCCTGCTCTCTTCGAGCTGGCGTCCCGCGTCGGCCGTCGCCCTGTCAACGAGCGTCTGTCGGAAAATCGGCAGGTTGGTGAAATGCTCGGAAAACTTCGGCAGCATCGCGCGATACAGCGCGCGCTTGTGGGAGTCATGTGCAGCGTTCTCCGCGAACGCCTGGGCGAGCACTTCGGATTCGGCCTCGAATGCGGGGACCGATGTCGCCCGTCGCACCGCGAAAACCTCGCCGCTCTCGGGATGCTTCACACCGAGCACGTCGGGAGACTCACGATTAAAATAAACTACCACCGATCGACCTTGGAGCGGACCAGTCTCCGCGCTCTTGTAGGTAAAGGCTTCGCGTCCGATCCGGAAGCCGACGCCATTCCTTCCAACCTTCAAAAGCTTGCGCTCGTTGGCGAGTAGATAGCGCGCCGATTCGGGCAATCTAACAACCTGCTCAATGCCGAAATTTTTCTCGTAAGCGTCGCGAGGCGAAAGGCCGGCGCAGTATTTCCCGTGCTGCCGTTCGTCGTTGAATTTGTTGACCAGGTCAGTAAGCCTCTCGACCCATTCGTCGCGAGAATAGAAGTGCGCGGGCGCCGAAAGTTTTCCAGATTCGACGAAGCGCTTGGTCCGCTCTACTCGCTCGTATTTGTCATTGTGCCAGCCGCGGCCGACGTAGCCGGGCTCTCCCTCCATGTAGTTTTGCAGAGAGCCAAAAACGCGCTCGATAATCTTTGCCCGGGGAAGCCGCGCGTGGATAAACCTAGTTCCAAACGCGCGAAGTCCTGTCTCGGTTTCAGTCCAGTCCGCTGTGTTGCCGGTGAGCAGTTTTGCCTTCCAAGTCCCGTTCTCGAAATAGAAGCCATTCCGCGGCAAGCCATACACGTCATGAACCGTCGTGATGAGATTGCGAATATGCCATGCGTTGTAAGTCGACGGCCGATCTTCCGGTGCGCTGATGAGCACCCAGCCAAGAACGTATTGGCTGCGAACATCGATCATGGCGAGGAATTGCCCGCGCATGAGACGAGGCCCGTTGGCCGTCTCTTCGTAGTAAAGAACAGGCAACGTGCAATCGTCGCCTTGCATCCAATCGCCGGCCGCGAAGTTGAGAAGGCGATCAATATACGCCCCGTTCAATTTCGCCTGGCGCGGCCCGTGTATCCAGTCTTCGACTAACTGCACGTCATTTCCAAGAGCCATTCGAATGGCCGTTGGCACGTGCGACTTTGAAGCGGGATTTTCGATGTAACGAAGAGCGAGTTCCGGCCCAAGAGCGCCCCGGGCGACCGCTTCACGCCAGCCTTGGGAAAGGCTGCCATACTTCTTGGCAAAGGCCAGAATGGTCAGGCGGTCGTCTTTGCTCAAAATCAGCCGGCGCTCTTTGTTGGAGACGGCACGGCCATCGAGCAATGCTATCTCGCCCGCCTCCCATGCTTTCAGCTTCGCGTTGAACGCCTCATACATAGCGTGTGTGCTCTTCGCGAGGCTTGGCGCATGGTGCCAAAGGAAATCCACGATCGAGCGGCGAACCTTGCGCTTGTCAGCTCCTCCCGCAATTAAATCCCCATATTCGTCAAAGGTCCTTTGCCACAACAAGGTGCGATCGGCCTTCGTCGGCGCCGCGGGATTTTTGAACGCGGCGATCGTGTCGCGCAATGCCGCGTGTTCCTGGCTGAATGGCGTCGTGGAACTCGCCGGATTTTTCCGGCCGCATTTATCGTCGACGTAGACTTCCAAGCGGTCCCAGTCCAGGGCGCCGGCGTCTCTCGCGATGGTGCGCTCTAATAGACGCCTGAGCTGCTTTCCGGAAATCTCGTAACCAAAGGCGCGCAAGTAATCCGCCCGGCCGCGCTCCGAAAATTCCGCCTCTCTCATGCTCGTGTCATTCATTTTGGCCAGTGACCACGCGAGCGCTTCCCTCAGTTTGCGGGCCTTTGCCAAGTTATCATCGGCGATTTCCGCCAGCGGTATCTTCAGCTCGAATCGAGCCGGAGGATTGGCGATCACATCTGCCACGCTGCGGTAGTGGCGCCGTTCCTTCGCCGCGAATATCTCGCCTCGCAGCTCACACGGGAGCGCCTCGATTGACCAGGCGTCCGCGCTGTTGCCGCGCACAAGTTTAGTGCCCGTTGGAGCGATGCCAACAAGCGCCCGCCGCATGGCAAAACGCGTCTTGCCAAGCGCGCGCCCGATTTCTTCCGCGGTGAAAAGTTCGCCGGCACTCACGATTGCATCTGGCCTCCTCCGGGGCTGGCGCTTTGCAGGGATTGCGCGGCGCTCTGGAGCTGCGACGCCGCGGTCTGAAGCTGCGAGGCGGCGCCCTGGAGCTGCTTGGCGCCGCCGTCATCACCGGCCTTGTCTTTCGCTGCGCTTTTCATCAACTGGGCCGCGGATTTGAGCTCGGACGCGGCCTCTTTGAGGGCGGCGCCCGCGTCGGCTCCCCCGTCCTTGGATTTTCCACCGCTGCCTTGTTTGGTCGGGTCCGGCGGCCCGTACTGCTCGTGGTTGTCGTCGCCCTTGGCCTGGGGCACGTGGGGTCCGATTCCGTTGCGGAGAAGCGACTGGAAATTGTTGCTCGGGGTGGTTGAGAGGTTGTCGGGGATGGTGTTAATCGCGGACATCGGGGCGCCCCCGTGTGTGGGCGTAAGGCCGAGGTCGCCACCTTTGGGCGCGAGCGGGTCCTCGCGCGTGTTCGGGTCGAATTGCTTGCGCCAATCGCTGTCGCCCGTCGGGTCGCCGAGATGATCGCCCTGGGCGTGCTTGCTCGGTCCGCCTATCGTGCCGCCCTTGCGTCCATGCTGTTCACGGGCCGCAATCTTATCGCCTTCGTCCGTGCCGAATTCGTCTTCGAGCTGATGCTGCCGTTTGAGATCCTCGGCCTTCTGCGCCAGTTGCTTCGCGTTGCGGGAGTGGTGACTCGCCGCGCCCTCGGCGTCGTCCTCGGCGTCGATCTCTTCGCGTTTGCGTTGGAGCTGGCGGTCTTGTTCCGCCTTTTGGTCGGCGATCTTTTGCTCTGCCTGGGTTTTGGCCTCGGTGCTGGTGAGGCCCTGCTGTTCGAGCGTTTTGATGTCTTCGGCGAGTTGCTTTTCGCGGGTGAGTTGCTCGACCAATTGTTTGTTGCCAGAAACCTTGGCCTGCTCGATGGCGTGCTCTTCGCGCAGCGATTTGAGAAGGTCACCGTCGCCGACGGCAAAGCCAAGCTCGCCGATCTGCGGCCACACCCGGATAACATCACGGTCTACGGCGAGAAGGATTCTGTCGCCGACCTCGTCAAGAGCATCAAGGGAAGCGGCGCCGGCATTCTCGAACCGCTGTTGATCACACCAGTCGGTGAAATCATCGGCGGTCACCGCCGCTATCGTGCCGCTCAAGAGCTCCGGATGGATGAGGTACCCGTCAAAGTCTTCGACTCCACCGATAAACTCGAAATTGGAAAAGCTCTGCTGGAACACAACCGGCAACGAGTCAAGACGGGCGTTCAGATCGCCAACGAAGCGAAATATCAGAAGGAGCTTCACCGCAAGCTTCGCGAACGCGAAAAGCAGAATGGCAAGGCCCAGGGGGAAAAATTGCCACCCGAGGCAAAGGGAAAGACCCGGGACGCCGTTGGGGACGAACTTGGCCTCTCTGGCCGGACGGTCGACAAGGCCATTAAGACCGCCGATGCCATCGAGAAATTGCGCACCGAGGGGAAAGAAGACGACGCCCAAGAAGTCGAAACTGCCTTAAACAAGAGCATCGAGCGTGGGCTCAAGGTCGCCACGGCCAAGGGTGCAATCAAAGCTCCAAAGACCAGAAAGACGGCGGCCAAGAAGGCCGCCGCTAGCGCCGAACCAAGAACCGACGTGGACGCCAGTGCCGGCGACGCCGATTCCACCACCGCCGCTGAACCAACTTCCGAAAACCTGTCCGAGGCGTCCGCCACACCACCACCGGAGCCCACCCCGCCCGAGCCCGATAGCAACACCGCTCTCACGCATGCTGATGTCGCTCTGGCTTTCCTTCGGAGCGACGCCGCGAAAGCCATGAAGGACCAGCAACGACGGGATTGGACCAAAGCACTCAAACAAATCGTAGCCTGCAAAGAAGCTCTCAGCCTTTAACCAACATTAATCATGACAGACACTACAGTTATCATCACTGCTGAACCTCAGAACACTGGCATCAGCGACTACTGGAATAGTCCCGCGACCATCACTGGCACGAACTTCCAATTCAAAGCACTTTGCGAATTCACATTCAACACGGCTGTGGGGTGCTCACACGGATGCCGCTTCTGCTATGTCCCAAGTACCGCAGCTAACAAACAAGCACAGAAGCTCGCCGAATTCGGTGTCGATGATCCCGACGAACAAT
>Ga0206824_10332_pt1 | contig 12047 bp, 10 predicted proteins | sample Alteio_BWOrgCont_82_FD_152874 | JGI IMG/M metagenome (GOLD analysis project Ga0206824, IMG submission 152874) | Enriched cells from forest soil in Barre Woods Harvard Forest LTER site, Petersham, Massachusetts, United States -... | ecosystem: Environmental > Terrestrial > Soil > Temperate forest >...
TTTCACCGCTCCACGCTTCCCAGCGGGGCTCCCGCCACGGATGCTCAGGTCATTCGAACCGTCCTCGGAGGTAAAGGCAAAATGCCATCCTTCGCCGGACGTTTCACCCAGGAGCAGATGGACGCTCTTCTCGCCTACCTCCACACAGGCCTTCGCTAAGCAGCAATGAAACCTTCTGTGATACTATCCACGCCGAAGGGTATTGACTTCAGCCCGTACATAGAAGGAACCGCCAAAACGCGGGGGCTTTAGCCCCTGAAAAAACCATCCACCCTAACCAAGAGAGACTCCCATGCGTCCCAGATTTCTTCCCCTCGTATCCACGCTTATCTGCTTTGCCGCCGCCACCTCCGCCTTCGCCGCCACCAAATCCGCCCACGCAGACCTGGTCAACGCACAGGGCGCGACGGTAGGCCACGCCAAGCTCACAGCCGCTGGCGGCGGCGTCAAAATCTCCGTCAGTGTCGAGCAGCTTACGCCCGGCGACCACGGCATTCACATCCACACTGTTGGAAAATGCGAAGGCCCCGCATTCACAACCGCCGGCGGCCACTTTAACCCCACCAGCGCCCACCACGGCATTCACAACTCAGCAGATCCAAAACCGCACCTCGGCGATCTTCCGAATCTCACGGTGGACGCAAAGGGCAAAGGCAAGCTGAGCTTTGTAGTATCCGGCGCCACGCTCGACCCCGGCCCAAACTCACTCTTTCATGACGGGGGCACCGCGCTCGTCATCCACGCCAAGGCCGACGATCTGATGAGCGACCCCTCCGGCAACTCCGGCGACCGCATCGCCTGCGGCGTGATTCAGCAGTAAACAAAGGAGCCGCTTTTACCTTTAGCCGTCCATTACCAAAGTCCACTGTCCTTTGGTAATGCCTCTGCCTTCAGAAACTTTGCATAAAATTAGGCCCATTTGTGCAACACTCATAATCAAGCAGAAAAGGCCCGATTCCAATTGGAATCGGGCCTTCGTTTTTCCGCCACCATAATTGGCGCACATTCAAAAAGGATCGCAATCTGACCGACACTTCAAGAACAGATTTCGGTTCCCGTAAGTAGTTGATTTTAATGAAATGGCGCAAAGAAAAGGCGAACACACAAAATCACACGAAATTCTACCTGTAACTCGCTAAGAATCAGTTGCGTGCGGGCAAAAGTGCAATTTTTTTATTTATTTCAGTAACCGCTTCAGTTATTTAAGTAGTCAACAAGACGATTTGGCATAGACGGAATCAAAACGCCCTAATGAACTTTCGAAATCTGGAGGAACACAAAACAAGAATTGTCCAACCTCACCGGAGGGAACGGTCTCTGTTCATCCCTGTTTTGTTTCAGGAATATAGCGTGCAACGATCAGCAAAGTAAGTTCCAGTATCTCCCGGAGGGAGTTAGATACGGGACTATTCATTCGGCTCTCCTTTCGGTACCGGCAGCTTCTGCCTGGTCGCAGGTTGCGCATTCGCGCTTACGGGTCCTGAATCATCGCTCTGTGCTGAGCTCGCCATGGCTGTCAGCTCCGATTTCCGGTACTTCGGAGAGCTGATGTAGCCATGGATGTGGTCTTTCGTAATGTCGTTAATCACAATCTCCATCGGCTGTGGACTGTCCGGGTCGTAAAACATCGCTGGCTGAAAGAGATTCACATGCTTTTGCGTCAACGTATGGTCGTCCACTATCAGTTGCAGGTCCGCGTAGCCCTTTTTCACATTCGCTTTTTTAAGCTCAACACTCATCGGTCCGGTGCGCGCAAACTGCTTTGATTTATTCAGGTCGAACTCGTAGTAGTTTTGCTCGCCCCGCTTCTGAAGAAGCACCAGCTCGTCATGCGTTTTGGCAATGGATCCGCCCAACTCCGTCTTGGCGCTGTCCAGGTCACTTCTTGCAGACTCAATCGCCTTACCCTGCTCGTCCACCTGACCCTGCAGCTTCTTAAATTGTGCCGCCGCCCGGCGTGATCCGAATCCGGACCCAGCGTTGGCAGCGGGCGTATGCCCAGCCACAGGTCCACTCGTCGGCGCCGCGGGAGATGGCTTATTCAGGGCATCAACCTTCGCAGCCAGCACATTCAACTGGCTGTTTGTGGCGTCAAGCTGCTTATGCGTCACATCCAGCTGCGCCGCCATCTGCTGGTTCTGCCATTCAGAGGTCTGCGCATTATTATGTTCATGGATTGCATAGCCAAAGCCCGCCACGGCCAGCACGACCCCTCCAAGGATCGGTGCCAACCGCTTCCAATCAGATCCCTCGGGCTCAGCCTTATCCTGGGGTCTTCCAACTGGTTCAAGCATGCCTATACCTCGCGCGGAAACGAAAATCTACATGAGCTGTAAGCACGCGACCTGCCAAAGCGGCAGCAATCGAAAGTGCCATTACCTCAGTACCTTGTCCAAAAGAAGCAAACGGAAGCATAGTGTAAAAATTTCCACCCACTGGAACTTTTTGCTCTGTTCTGTGCACAATCTGCAGAAAAGTTATACTGAACCTTGTGATGTCGCCTGAAAAAACCTTCTACCTCGAAACCTTCGGCTGTCAGATGAACGCCCACGACTCGGAGAAAGTCATCGGCACCCTCCAGCGTGAGGGCTATCGCCAGGTCGAATCGGAAGAAGAGGCTGGCCTCATCCTCTACAACACCTGCTCCATCCGCGATAAGGCGGAACAAAAGGTCTTCAACCGCCTCAACGATTACAAAAAGCTGCACAAGGCCGGCAAGCGCTTCGGCGTCCTCGGCTGTGTCGCCCAGCAGGAAGGCGAAAAGATCTTCGAGCGTGCACCGTACGTCTCGCTGGTCTCCGGCTCCGCCTCTTACCGCAAGCTCCCCGAAATGCTCCAACGCCTCCAGGCAGGTGAGACACGCATCACCGGCCTCGACGACCGACAGACCGACGAAACCTTCGAAACCGAATTTACCGCCCGCCAGAACCCCTACCGCGGCTACATCACCATCATTGAAGGCTGCGATAAGTTTTGCGCCTATTGCGTCGTCCCGTACACTCGCGGCAAAGAGCGCAGCCGTACCTCAGCATCCGTTCTCGAAGAAGCAAAACGCATAGCCTATCTCGGCTACACAGAAATCCAGCTCCTCGGCCAGAACGTTAACAGCTACCGAGACCCGGAAGGGAAGTTGTCCTTCGCCGAACTCCTCGCCGCAGTAGCCCAGGTTCCCGGCATCCGCCGCGTCCGTTTCACCACCTCGCACCCTCGCGACTTCACCAAAGACATCGTAGAAGTCATCGACGCCTACCCCACGCTCTGCGACCACATCCACCTGCCCGTGCAGTCCGGTTCCAGCCGCATCCTCAAGGCCATGGCCCGCGAATACACCAGCGACTGGTACCTCGAGCGCATCTCCTGGATGAAGTCCGCAAAACGTAAGATATCGCTCTCGACAGACATCATCGTCGGTTTCCCAGGCGAGACCGCTGACGATTTCATCCAGACCATGGACCTCCTCGCAGAAGTCCAATATGACTGTGTCTTCGGATTCAAATACTCACCAAGGCCCAACACCCCGGCGTTAGTGATGATCGATTCCATCCCCGAATCCGAAAAAGCGCAAAGACTTCAAGTGTTACTTGAACGTCAGCGAGAGATTCAAAGAGTCAGTTATGCCAGGCATTTAGGCGAAATCATGGAAGTAATGGTTGAAGGGCAGAACTCGGCGCGCGGCCAAATCACGGGTCGCAGCAGCCAGAACAAATCCGTTAACTTCACCACGAATTCGCCCATCGCTCCCGCTCCCGGGAACTATATGAAGGTTCGCATCACAGCAACGCACCCGAATAGCCTGGTCGGCGAAGCGCTCTAGTCAGAAAGCCCGAACAGGGGTACAGTAAGAGGGAACTGATGGACCTTGAAGTCAAAATCCGCGGCCTTATGATGGACCCGGCTACTAACATGCCTATTGTCGTCCTCAAAGACGTCGCCTCGGATTCCGTCATGCCTATATGGGTCGGCATCTTTGAGTTCAATGCCATCTTCAATGAGGTTGACAAGTCTGTCGCATCCCGTCCCATGACCCATGATCTGCTTCGCAACATTATTCAAAACTTGAATGCGGAGCTCGATCACGTTGTCATCAATGATCTTAGAGATAACACCTTCTACGCCGCCCTCTGGCTTAAGCAGCAAGGCGAGCAGATCATGATTGATGCGCGCCCCTCGGATGCCATCGCTCTGGCTCTTAGATACGACTGTCCCATCTACGTCGCGGAAAGCGTCATGTACGCAGCCCGCCTCAATCCAGGCGGCCCTTCGGATGGCCCATCAGCCGATCAGCTCCGCGGATGGCTGCAGGGTCTGAACGATGAAGATCTCGGCCGCTACAAAATGTAGCTGCATCAGGCACACTCCAACCCGCCGATCGCCCAAAGCGAGGTTTAACTAAAATATTCGCTATGTCCGATAACAGATATTCTGTACACTTAATTCAACCAATTGAATCGCAATCGGTTACAGAGGCCAAAAGATGCGCGCTTCCCTCAAATAATCTTTGCGGAAGAAGCACATTATTTTTTGATCCAGCCGATTGTTAGTTGCGAATCTCCGCCAGTAGGCTCTCAATCTCCGCCTTCTGCTCCGCATGCAGCGCTAGCAGTGGCGCCCTTGCCTTCCCGCCGTAGTAGCCGTTGAAGTCGCAGGCATACTTCACTCCACTAATCCCAAGCTGGCCTACGATTCGCTGGCTCGGTCCGGCAATTCTCTCCTGCTTCTCCCGCGCCAGCTCCAGATCGTGATCCTTCCAGGCAAAATACACCTCCTGGCACGCTTGCGGCGCACATGCAGCAAACGCCAGCACCCCGCCCGCAACCCCAGCTTCCAGCGACTCCAGCAGCGTTCCCGCGGAACCAGCCAGCACCTGGAAACCTACCTCTTTCATGCGTGTCTTGGGCAGCACGGAAGGCTGCGCAATAGCTAACCCAGCACCTCCGCTCAAATCACCCACCGGTACAAAAGTACTATCCGTCTCAAGTTTCGGAGCCAGCATCCGCCCCGTTACCGGCTCAAAGACAGTCGTCACCGGCACAGTACGCTTCGGAGCTGTTCGAGTTGCCTCGATCAGTGCCCGTATTTGCTCCACGCTTCCCGTTGAGTCCTTGATGCCAATAATGTTCGGATGCTTCGCCAGCTCCGCCACCACAGACACTGGAATGTTGTACGGCGCGAATCGCGGAATGTTGTACAGAATCACCGGCAGCGGAGACCGATCCGCCACGCTCCGGAAGTGATGCAGCACCGCAGCCTCGCTCATCGCAGGCGCATAGTACGTCGGCGTCCGCACCAGCACCGCGTCATAACGCGCCTCGGCCGCGGCCTCCGCCAGCTCAACCGTCCCGCGAACGCTCTCACGACTAACGCCGGCGATCAGAACTTTTTCCGCTGCCGCGGCATCTGCCGCAACCTTCAGCACTTCGCGCGACTCAGCATCGTTCAGTTCTACCGCTTCGCCCGTCGATCCAAGCACCACGATCCCAGCCAGCAGGCTCCGCGAATAGCGGGCCACATTGGCCTCCAGCTTGCGGAAGTACACCCGTTCATCTGCGTAAAATGGCGTTGTCGCCGCCGTGAAAATGCCCTCAATATACATACGATCATTGTAAGGTTCAGAATCAGTCTCGTTCGGAACTGGGACTATCCGGAACCAATAGTTCCCTCTTACCCTTCCGTACCATTGCTTCCATGCCGTTGGCGGTTTATACAATGATTGCAAATCACTGGAACCGAATATGGCCAAGTTAATCTCAACAGGGATCGAAGCCGACGACGGCAGCGAGACACTTACGCATCAGGTCTTCGCGTTTTTCGGACATACCTTGATTGCTGTAGCAGTCTGGGGCATCATGATGCTCGTCGGCTATATCGTCAACCCTGCGTACATACCGCAGTTCGTTATCTCTATGCTCTCGTTCCTGGTCGCGCTCCTTGCAGGCGCGCTTATTATCAGCGCGCGTCCCAGTGAGACCGCTCCGCATATCTGGCTCGCCGGTATCATCTGGATTCTCTTCCTCAGTCTCTGGCTTCTTGACCTGCCCACTGGTCCTAACGCGTGCAACCAATGTGCTCCCACGGAAAAAATCGTGCGATCATTTTTCAGCTATCCCACTCCCAGCGGCCTGATAGATGATAACGGTCCATTCTTCGGCACCTGGCCCGCTATCGCCACCGTAGGCTATGCCATGGGTGCAGCCATCGTGCAAGGCCGCAGAAAGAAGCCAGCAAAATAACTCAGGCCGGAGCTTGCGCCCCGGCCCGCAGACCAGCTCGGCTCTTTATGTTTTACTGCACCTGGCTCATCCGCGCCTCATGTAACTCCTGCAGCGCATTCACCGTAAGCTTCTCGCTCTGCGTTGAAGCAATTCCCTCCACCGCCGCCTGCGCCGCAGCAATCGTCGTAATCGTAGGAATCCGTGCCAGCACAGCCGCCCGCCGTATCGCCTTCTCATCAAAGAACGGATCCTGCCCATGCGGCGTGTTCACAATCAACTGAATCCGGTCGCCCTTGATCAGATCCACCACATTCGGTCGGCCTTCCTTCACCTTGAACACTCGCTCCACAATCAGCCCGGCTTTCTCCAGCGCATTCGCAGTGCCTTCCGTCGCTACAAGCTTGAACCCGAGGCCTACAAACCGCTGCGCCAGCTCAACTGCACTGCCTTTATCCGCATCATTCACACTCAAAAATACCGTCCCACCGGATGGCAGTATCTGTCCCGCAGAAAGTTGCGCCTTGGCAAATGCCTCACCAAAGCTCGCAGCCACACCCATCACCTCACCCGTCGATTTCATTTCGGGGCCCAGCACCGTATCCACGCCCGCAAACTTGTTCCACGGAAACACAGGCGACTTCACATAGTAGTGATCGCCCACTCCCAGGTCCTTACCGCTCGCCACCTGCTCCGGCAGCAGTTCCTTCAACGTGCGCCCCGTCATCAAACGAGCAGCCACCTTCGCCAGCGGCACTCCAGTAGCCTTTGAAACATACGGCACTGTGCGCGAAGCCCTCGGATTCACCTCGATCACATATACATGATCCTTGCCGTTCGCATCCTTCTGAATCGCAAACTGTAAGTTCACCAGCCCAATAACCTTCAGCGCCAGCGCGAGCTTCCGCGTATGCGTCCGAATCGTCTCCAGCGTCTCCTCTGAAATCCCAACCGCTGGCAACACGCATGAAGAATCACCGGAGTGAATTCCAGCCTCCTCAATGTGCTGCATGATGCCCGCAATCACCACATCCTTGGAGTCGCACAGCGCGTCCACATCCACTTCCACTGCGCTTTCCAAAAAGTGATCGATCAGCACCGGCCGTTCCTGCGAATACTCGACAGCCTCACGCATGTACTTCGCCACAGCCTCGGCGTCATATGCAATCACCATCGCGCGCCCGCCCAGCACATAGCTCGGCCTCACCAGCACGGGATAACCAATCCGCTCGCCAATCTCCAGTGCTTGCTCCACACTTGTCGCCGTGCCGCCCGCAGGCTGCGGAATTCCCAGATCCACAAGTAGCTTCCCAAACTGCTTCCGGTCTTCCGCCAGATCGATCGATTCCGGCGAAGTCCCGATAATAGGCACTCCTGCCGCCTTCAACCTGTGCGCAAGATTCAGCGGCGTCTGTCCGCCATACTGCACAATCATGCCGATCTTCGCACCACCTGCAGCCTCATGGTCATAAATCGCCAGCACGTCTTCCAGCACCAGCGGCTCAAAATATAGCCGGTCGCTTGTGTCGTAATCCGTCGACACCGTCTCCGGATTGCAATTCACCATGATCGTTTCGTAGCCGTCTTCCTTCAGCGCAAACGCCGCATGGCAGCAGCAGTAATCAAACTCAATTCCCTGCCCAATCCGGTTCGGTCCCGATCCCAGAATGATGATCTTGTCCTTATCCGTCGCCGGCGCTTCATCTTCTTCGTCATACGTCGAATAAAGATACGGCGTCATCGACTCAAACTCCGCCGCGCAGGTATCCACCAGCTTGAAAACCGGCTTGATTCCCTTCGACTCGCGCAGTTCCCTTACCTGCTTCACGCCGTCATGGCCCTCAAGCTTCCACTCCGCCGCAATGCGCTCATCGCTTAGGCCCATTCTCTTCAGCCTGCGCAGAGCTTCTTCCGTAATCTCCTCTGGCGTAGTTCCCGCAATCTTCTGCTGCTCCAGCGTAATCTCGCGAATCTGGTGCAGGAACCACGGGTCCATCCCCGTCAGCCGCGCCACTTCGCGCACGCTCATTCCGCGTTCAAACGCAAACCGGATGTACCCTAGCCGCTCAGGCCTCGGAGTCACCAGCATCTGCGTCAGCCGTCGCGGCTCCAGCACTTCAGTGCCGGTCTTCTTGCCGGTCTCAAGCGCGCGCCACGCCTTCATCAACGATTCCTTGAAGGTGCGCCCAATCGCCATCACCTCGCCGACAGACTTCATCTGTGGCCCCAGCACATCATCCGCGCCAGGAAATTTCTCAAACTGCCACTTCGGAATCTTCGTCACAACATAATCAATCGTCGGCTCAAAGCACGCAGGCGTCTTGCGCGTAATATCGTTCGGAATCTCATCCAGCGTATAGCCCACCGCCAGCTTTGCCGCAATCTTCGCAATCGGGAATCCCGTCGCCTTCGAAGCCAGCGCAGACGACCGGGACACGCGCGGATTCATCTCAATCACCGTCATGCGCCCGTTCGCAGGATTCACCGCAAACTGCACATTCGATCCGCCCGTCTCAACGCCAATCTCTCGCATCACGGCAATCGCCGCATCGCGCATCTTCTGGTACTCGCGGTCCGTCAGCGTCTGCGCCGGAGCCACCGTAATCGAGTCGCCCGTATGCACACCCATTGGATCAAAATTCTCAATCGAGCAGATGATGATCACGTTATCCGCAAGGTCACGCATCACCTCCAGCTCATATTCCTTCCACCCCAGCACGCTCTCTTCAATCAGGCACTCATGCACAGGCGATAAATCCAACCCGCGCGCCAGAATCTCCATCAGCTCTTCGCGGTTATACGCAATGCCGCCGCCTGAACCGCCGAGCGTAAAGCTTGGACGAATCAAAATCGGAAACCCAATCTTGCTCGCAAAGTCCAGTCCATCGCGCAGATTGTTCACCAGCGCCGACTTCGAAACCTCAAGCCCGATGCGAATCATCGCATCCTTGAACAACAGCCGGTCTTCGGCCTTCTTGATAGCTTCCAGCTTCGCGCCAATCAGCTCCACGCCATACTTATCCAGAATCCCCGCATCCGCCAGATCGACAGCCAGATTCAGCGCCGTCTGTCCGCCCACAGTCGGCAGCAACGCAAACTTGCCGGAGCCCGGGCCAAGCATCTCCGCCTCGCGCCGGATAATCTCCTCAACATAAATAGTCGTCAGGGGCTCAATATATGTGCGGTCCGCCAGCTCCGGGTCCGTCATAATGGTGGCCGGGTTTGAATTCACCAGCACCACCTCATAACCTTCCTGCTTCAGCGCCTTGCACGCCTGCGTGCCGGAGTAATCAAACTCCGCCGACTGCCCAATCACAATCGGCCCCGAGCCGATCACAAGAATCTTCTGAATGTCATTTCTACGTGGCATTTCTTCCTGTGTCCTGACCTAACGTCCGCCATTCTTCCGAATAGCGTGTTCAAATTCATCTTTACTTGTCACAATCAATGAGCACTCATCTGCACAAGCTCCCGGCCCAAGCACAACATAAAGCTTCTTTCGCTCGATATAAGTAGCCAGCTCTGCCCGAACCACAATCGCATGCGCAGCCGGCGCATTCAGCGTACGCGCCACCCGGAACATATAGTCCCCATCCACATGACCGAAGCGAAACTTCCCCGACTGATCCGTATGCGTGCTTGCTCGAACCTTGTCATCCTGCGCAAGCGTAACCTCCACATTCGCAGCCGGCGTGCCGCGGGTGTTCACAACAACACCCTCCACATGTGTCAGCCGGATCGGCCCATCCTTGTCCATTTGCTGTGCACGAACTTCACCGCAAGCTACCGCAGCCAGCAGCATACAACCCAAAAAACAGCGGAGCCAAAAGCCCCGCTGTCTTGAAATACCTATCCTCGCGCTCAACGCAACCGTCATCCCTTCCACTCCTCCATCAGATTCCGGAAATCCCGAAATAGATAGTGCGAATCATGCGGCCCCGGAGCAGCCTCCGGATGATACTGCACGCTGAACAGCGGCAGCGTCTTATGCCGCAAACCCTCCAGCGTATTGTCGTTCAAATCCACATGCGTCAACTCAACTTCATTCGCATTGACGCTCTCTGGATCCACGGCAAAGTTATGGTTGTGCGCAGTAATCTCCACCTTGCCGGTCACATTGTTCTTCACAGGATGATTCCCGCCGTGATGTCCGAACTTCAGCTTGTAGGTCTTGCCTCCAAGCGCCAGCCCACATAGCTGATGCCCCAGGCAAATCCCGAACACCGGAACGCGTCCCATCATCCCGCGAATCGCCTTCACGGCATAATCCACCGGCTCCGGATCGCCCGGCCCATTTGAGAGAAACACGCCATCCGGCTTCATCCCCAGCACATCCTCAGCAGAAGTCTGCGCCGGCACAACCGTCACCTTGCAGCCCTCGCGCGTCAGCATCCGCAGAATATTCCGCTTCATCCCAAAGTCGTAAGCCACCACATGCATCTGCGGCTTATCCACTCCGGAAGTCAACAGGGGATCGCCCGTCTGGTTATGGTTATCGAATTCGTCAAAGGTATAAACCGCCTTCGTCGAAACCACCTTCGCCAAATCGGTCCCATCCATTTTGCGGATCACCTGAGCCTTCGCCACCAGCGCGTCCACATCCGTCGTCTGCGTGGAAATCACACCACGCATCACGCCGTTGTCACGCAGGTGCCTCACCAGCGCTCGCGTATCAATCTCCGCCAGCACTGGAACCTGGTAGCGTTCCATGTATTCGTCCGTCACCTGCTCGGAGCGCCAGTTCGAGCTCACGCGCGAGAACTCGCGAACAATCAGGCCTTCAATAAACGGCTTCGCCGCCTCATTGTCTGCCTGGTTCGTTCCGTAGTTCCCGATCTGCGGATTGGTGAGAACAACGATCTGTCCGGCATAGGAAGGATCGGTAGCGATTTCCTGGTAACCGGTAAGGGAAGTATTGAAAACTACCTCGCCCTGGCATTCACCAGGTGAGCCGTAGCCTTCGCCGCGGAAGATGCGCCCGTCTTCGAGCGCAAGAATAGCCTGCATTGCCTCTCCGAGGAGTGGATTCAATAGATTTTATCAGGTTTCACTCCTCGCTGTTCGATTCCCGCAGCGAGGCAAAGGTTGTGCAAAGAGATTCGTGCGAAACGCTTAATTCACTGCACCCGCATCCCGTCTGGGCCAATACACAAACGAAGCCTTCCCATAAATCAGCTCCCGCTCCACTGGCCCAAACTCCCGGCTATCAGACGATATCGATCGATGATCGCCCATCATGTAGTAGTAATCCGGCGGAATCACCATCTCCGGCATCGATCGGCTGTCCCGATACTCATCCGGTACATACGGTTCCTGTAGTCGCCGCCCGTTCAAAATCACATCCCCGCCGTCAATTCGCAGCCGGTCTCCCGGCACCGCAATCACACGCTTGATGTAGCTCTTCTCCGGGTCTCTGGGATAGCGAAACACCACCACATCCCCGTGCTGAATCGCGCTGAAGTGATACACAAATTTATTGATGAACAACCGGTCGTGATCTTCCAGTCGCGGCAACATGCTCGTACCTTCCACGCGTACCGGCTGATACAGAAACAGAATCATAAAAACCGACGCAACAACCGCAATCAGCAGGTCGCGCGCCCATAGCATGAGCGTGCCTGACTGAGGCGCAATAACAGGAGCAGAAATCTCGTGAATCTGCGCCTGGCCTGCTTCGTTTTCCTGATTTTCCTGGGAGATCATTGCCTTCTACTTCTACTTTAGCTCAATTTTACTGGCATCCCAGGCCGCCCGGCGGACACAGCACACGCGGCTTCTCCATCGGCTTGGCCTGCGTTGCAGACGGCACCAGCGCAGTCGCCGTTCCCGGCGCGCCTA
>Ga0206824_10334_pt1 | contig 11958 bp, 6 predicted proteins | sample Alteio_BWOrgCont_82_FD_152874 | JGI IMG/M metagenome (GOLD analysis project Ga0206824, IMG submission 152874) | Enriched cells from forest soil in Barre Woods Harvard Forest LTER site, Petersham, Massachusetts, United States -... | ecosystem: Environmental > Terrestrial > Soil > Temperate forest >...
GGGGCGAAATTCGGTCAGGAACCAGCATCGACCAACTGCTGGCCCAGCGGTATGGCCACACGACCAAGGTCCCCAGTCTGGTCCTGGCGTGTGAGAAATCGAATCCTTCAGTCCATAAGAACTATTCGATGCTGTACAGCTCGCACATTTCCTGGACCTCGCCAACCACGCCGACGCCGCTTGAGCTTTATCCCGCGCTCGCCTTCGATCGTCTGTTTAAGGACGAAGTTCAGAAGGGAGACAAGAGTGTCCTGGATGCCGTTCTGTCCGATGCGACGGATATTCGACGGCAGATCAGTTATTCCGATCAACGGAAGCTGGATGAATATCTCGATTCGGTCCGCGACGTCGAACAGAGAATTGCCAATGCCGGAAAGAAGGGTGAGTTGCAAGGCTGGCGGCCGACTCTCGACAAGCCGAACATGCCTCGTCCCGCCGATGGGATTCCGCAGAACATCGCAGACCACATGCGTCTGATGTGCGACATCCTGGTCCTGGGATTCCAGACCGATACGACGCGCATCACCACTTTGAAGCTGAACAATGACCATTCGTCATTGCGATTCCCGCATCTGGGTGTGGACTACATGATCCACCATCTGTTGTCACATTCCGACACTGACGACTGGTTGAAGGTGAATCAGTTCTTCATCGAACAACTCGCGTACATTGCCCGCAAACTGGATTCGATCCAGGAAGGAACCCGGACGGCCCTGGACAATTCGATGCTGATGTACTGTTCCAGCATGATGACCGGCAGCCACGATGCATCGCAGCTTCCCGTGGTTGTGATCGGCCGCGGCGGCGGTCGGATCCAGACCGGCAAGATCCTGGATTACCGCGACAAGCCGAACCGGCAGATGTGCCGCCTGTACATGTCAATGATGGATAAGATGAACATCCGCATGGATAAGTTCGGTGATGCTGTCGAACCATTGAACGAGGTCTAATTCAACCCGCGTTTCAAGGGGCAATCGTTGCCGATCGCAGTACCATTTCGGTAGCGCTCCAATAATTCATGGGAACGGCGAGCCAGCATGCGTCGAACTTCACGGCGTTGGCCCTTGGCTCGAGGGATGTTCATGTCGTCGTAGCCAGTGGTCTGGTGTCGCATCCAGGCGATGACTGCCGCTTCGGCCCGCTGTTCAATCGAGATTCGTTTGGTTCGCGCCACTGTCCCGGAACCAACAGGCGTGGCATGTTCGGTGACGGCGCGAGCGAGACGCTCGGCAAGATCAGCATGGTCTGCATGAAACGCAAGAAAAGCGACAATCGCGCCGTGAAAGTCCTCAACGTATTCGGCCTGAACCTTTTCGCGCCTTCGGGCTTCGGCCGCCTTGCGGTTGGCGTGCGACTCGGTTGATCGCTCTGCTTCCAAATCTGCTCGAATTCTCTCAATGGTTGCTGCCGCGGCCCAGACTCCTTTCGAAAAGACCTTGCGGCCCTTCTTCTCGGCGACGACCCAATGCTCGCCCGCCCCCTTCACTCGGCGAGTCAAGGCGGCATCACCTGGGGGTAACAGCGCCCAGTTTTCAGGGGCCGTCAGAATTCGCCCATCGGGGGCTCTGACGGAATTTGGGGTCGGGCCGGGAGCGAACGTTTGATTTGCGGTTTGCGATTTGGCTGATGAATTCATGGCAGCTTGTCGATCGTTTCCTTGATAAAGGCTGCGTGAACCACGATGGCCAGGCCCAGTCGATGCCGGATCTTGGTTGTGCCATAGACCATTTTTGCCTCTTCATCCAGAAACAGGTTTCCCGTCACCAATCCCAGGATCAGGTTGACTTCCCCGGCATCCGTTTGCGGGCGACTGGGCCTTGTCAGGTAAACTGGTCCGCCGCTATCGCCTTCAAACGTGTTGGCACTCAGGTAAAAGGTCCTACTCTTCGCGGTCGGCACAAGCGGAAAACTGCCGATCGGTCCGCTCCTGAGAATGGCGAAGCCCGCGTCGTTGGCTTCATTACGATGAGGGTAGCCAAGGCAGGACATTAACTCTCCCGGATGAACCTTGTGTTTCTTCAGTAGTTCGTCGGAAGCAAGCAGTTCGACCGGGATGCTGGGCAGGTCTGCATTTTGCGGCGGTACGATCCAGATCGCCGCCACGTCTTCGGATGGATGCTTCGTCCAGACAGGCATCCCATCTTTTCGAATCACCAGTTTCATCGACTCCTTCTGGTACACTCCTTCTGACAGTCGGCTGCGGAAGATCACCGTCGTCTCGGCATCCGGGCTCTTCTCAAAGACGTGAGCCGCGGTGACGAGTATGAACTTCCCGCCGTCGGCACCCGACAGCACAAAGCCGGTCGCCGTGGATTGATCATGCGCAATCTTGACGCTCGCACGCATCATTTGCGTGTCGAAATCTTCGTCGTCGGCGACAACTGGGATGGCCAGACAAATCAGGAATGAAACCATCAAGAGAATTCTGGTCAACAACATCGTCGCCTCTGACAAAAGAAGTAAATCTCAAGGATAATGTAGCACCAGCGACAAGGGCGATGGAGTTGGTAGTCATGCGTCATTCCACATCGTGGCCGCGTCGCTCCGCGACACGGGACCGAGTTGCGGAGCAACTCGGCCACAGTGACCGGACATCGGATCATTCAATCAGTTTCGTGTCACAGTCTCGTCGAGGTTCAAGATCAGGTTGGAGATCAGCGTGTAGGCGGCCAGTTCCGTTGGCTCGAATTGGCCACGAGGTTTCGATTCTCCGACGGCGATGACCAGATTTGCGGCGGCGGGATCAGCCTGATAGCGAGCCAGGCAATTCTTCAATGCCTGAAGAACCACAGCGACTTCGTCCGGATTCGGCGACCGGGACAGAGTTGTTCGATAGGCGAATGTGATTCGATCTTCGGGAGTGGTTCCCCCTTCGGTCAGGATCCGCTCTCCAAACGCCCGTGCCGCTTCGAAATGTTGAGTGTCATTGAGCAGTTGCAGAGCCTGCAGCGGCGTGTTGCTCCGTTCACGTACAGTGCAGAACTGTTCACGGTTCGGGCCGTCGAAATTGCTCATGAACGGCGGAGGTGCGGTCCGTTTGAGAAACGTGTAGATGCTGCGCCGATAGAGCGACGCTCCATGATCCTGCAGATAAAACCGCGTGTTGCTGTCCGAGTACCCGACCGGCTCCCAGATATTCGGTGGCTGGTAGCTGTTGACTCCGCGACCACCCATCTGCAGATTGATCAGCCCGCTGACGAACAACGCGTTATCGCGGATCTGTTCGGCATCCAGGCGGATTCGAGGGCCTCGCGCATACAGGCGATTGTGCGGATCGCGCCGCAGCAGTTCGGGAGTGACGCGGGCTTCCTGCCGGAATGTGGCCGAAGTCACGATCAGGCGAATCAACCCCTTCGTATCCCATCCATGTTCGCGATACCAGACGGCCAGCCAATCGAGCAGTTCGGGATGGCTGGGGGATTCGCCTTGTGAACCAAAGTCGTAGCTCGTTTTCACCAGGCCCGTACCGAACACCTGCTGCCAGAATCGATTGACGGTCACTCGAGCCGTTAAGGGATGCTCGGGCGACAGCAACCAGTTGGCCAGATCAAGACGTGATGGTCGAGCAGGTTGTGCGCCGTCGGGACTGGCGCGGCGACTGATCGGAGGAAAAATTGCCGGCACGTTCGGTTCGACCTTTTCGCCCGGCTTGTCGTATTGACCTCGCAGCATCACAAATGCATCGCGAGGCTTGTCGAGATCCTTGAAGATGAATGTTCCGGCAATCGCCTCGTCCAGGGCAACACGCGACACATGAGCGTCCTGCCACGTGAGCTGGCTTTGTCTCAATTCGGGATCATCAATCCGAGCGATGTTCGACAGGTAGTATCCCCGCAACTTCGACTGCAATTCGGCCGCCTGTTTTTCGGCATCTGAATTCGTGTTGTCTGGTTTTTGAGCGTCTGCCACGGCAGGCGGAATTGGTGGCCCCCCCTTCAGCAATGCCGCCAGGTCACCGGGAATCCCTAGTGTTTCCTTGCCTGCTCGATCCTTCCACCACGCCGCGAACGAAGAACGAACATCCGTTGCTGGAGCCACTTCACCTGTGATTCTCAAACCATCCCACCACGCGATCCCACCAAACTGAGCCAGGGCGATTCCCTTGACGGAATCACCCGGCTGCAATTCCAGTTTTTGCGCGGGAATCTCCAGTTGGATCCATTGGCCGCTAGCGGGAACCTCACCTAGCCAGTTCTTATCGTCGCGAGACTTGCCGTAGCGTTGTGGATCGCCCCAATGGACTCGACGATTCCCACGGTTGGTGAACAGTTCCAGCATGAGTGCTGCGGAAGGTTCCGACGCGTCAACGCGGACCCACACCGACACTCGGGCATTGTCCGGCACGATGAATGGCTGTGTCAGGTTTTCAATTTTGTCCTGATAATTGCTGGCGCTGAACTGCTTCAAGGCCCGGCGTCCCATGGGGGGATTGATCTCGGGAGCCATCGACCAGACCGAAGGATTGCGCGACGAACAGGTGGGGCGTGATCCCGCAGGAAAGACATCATCCAGCCAGACGTCATCCACATGACGTCGTTCCACGGGAACTTTCGAATCTGCCGGATCTCGATAGTCAAACTGATTGGCCTGAGTTTCGAATTGCCGACGAGCCTCGGTTTCGCGGGCCGCAAGTTTTTCCAAGGCGACTTGTTGTTCGGCCGTGGTCAGCTTGAAGAATGGATCGGTGTTGTTCGTGTTGCGATCCATCCCGGGATCGGCGGCCGAATAGAAGAAAGCATACAGGGAGTAGAATTCACGCGCTGACAGTGGATCGTATTTGTGATCATGGCAAACGGCACAGCCTCCCGTCAGTCCCATCCACGTCTGAATCGTGGTGCTGGTTCGATCGACCGCATAGCGATAGATCCATTCGGATTCAATCGCCCCCCCTTCGCTGGTCGTGACGTTGCATCGATTGAAACCTGTGGCAACCAGTTGATCGGACGTGGGATTTGGCAACAGGTCGCCCGCAAGCTGTTCGCGGGTGAACGCATCGAAAGGTTGATTCTTGTTGAACGATCGAATGACCCAGTCTCGATACGCCCACATCGTCCGCTCGTTGTCCAGGTGCAATCCATGCGTGTCGGCATAGCGTGCGACATCCAGCCAGTGGCGCGCCATCTCTTCGCCGTATTGTGGAGACTTCAGGTAGCGCTCGACCATGTTCTCGTACGCTTCCGGCGACGTGTCGGATTCATAGGCGGATAACTCTGCCAGTGTTGGGGGCAGGCCGGTCAGGGTGAACGCAGCGCCTCGGCCTGTGGCGCCAAACCAGCTTGTTCGAGCCGTGCGAGGACAAATCGGTCCAACTCATTCTTCGCCCAGGACTTGTTCTTCACCTCCGGGACACTCGGCTCGGCGGGAACTTCAAATGCCCAGTGCTTCTGGTAGCGAGCCCCTTGTTCGATCCAGCGTCGAATTGTCGTTTTCTGATCTTCGGTCAGTTTCTTCCTTGTCGACGGGGGCGGCATCACGGCATCAGGATCGTCCGACGTCACCCGCCTCCACAGTTCGCTATTCTCCAGGTCACCCGGTTTGACGGCAATATGCCCGTCATGCGTGGCAAATGCGCTTTCGGCGACATCCAGCCGCAAGTCAGCCTTACGCTGCTTCGCATCGAATCCATGACACGCAAAGCAGTTCGCAGAAAGAATCGGGCGAATGTCCCGGTTGAAACTCAGTTCCGGTTCGGCGCCGCGACCAATCCGGCAGACGAGTCCGATCCCCACACAGATCGTCACAAGCAACCAGCGAGCCAGATTGAGACGACGGTTGTATAGAGCCATGTTCATCCAAGAAATCCTGTAAACGACAACAAGCAGTGCGGAAACAATCGTCAGTTGGTTGTGGTTTCGACCACTTTGCAGGAACGAAGATTCCTATAAAAAGTAGCCCTGTCGCTCCGCCGACAGGATAGCCGATAAACGCGTCGCTTCATTCACAGTTGCCGATTGGAAATCAGAATCGAACCTTGCTCGGCTGTCCTGTCGGCGGAGTGACAGGGCTACTTTCAATGAGCGACGCCACCTCCAAGGTGATGTTTTGCAGAACGGAACTTGGACAACTGTATCATATCAATTAGATGGTCGCGACCTGAAGCAAGCGTTGCCGCAGAAGCAAAACGATCACCTATTTCTAAAGACCGGGGTCGGGCGTGCGGATTTCAGAATTGGCCGATGCCAGGTTCTCTGAAGTCCATAAAGGCGGGTCGGCCAAATCTGAAATTCGCACGCTCGCCCCCTGCCTTTTTAGAACGCATATCGCCCCATGATGACGGTCACGTTGTCGCGGCCGCCGGCGGCGAGTGCCGCCTGAATGAATTCGTCGCACAATGACTGCGGACTTTTCTGCTGCTGCAGGATTTCAGCGATTGCTGCGTCGTCAACCATGTCGGTCAAACCGTCGGTACACAGCAGAAGTTGATCGGCATCCTCCAGAATCAGGTGATGCGTCTCGACATCGACTTCGGCGAAGTTCCCGCCGAGGCAGCTCAAAAGGGTATGCCGAAATTTCTCCGCGGCCTGATCCACCGACGAAATCATTCCCTTCGTCACCATCAGTTCCGCCAGCGTTTGATCACGTGTGATCTGATGCAGTTCCCCCTGGCGATGCAAATACGCCCGCGAATCTCCGACATGGACAACGAATACATCCGTGCCGACAGTCAAGGCGCCGGTCAGCGTGGTTCCCATACCACGATACTGCTGAGTGGCTTCGGACTTGATCCGCTGATGAATTAATTGCACGAAGACGTTGATCCCTTCGAGCAGTTCTTTGGCTTCTTCTTCCGAAACATTGAATCCCCATTTGAATGCCTTGCCGGTCAACTCCCATGCTTCCCGCAGCGCCAACTCGCTTGCCAATTCGCCAAATGCCGCACCGCCAACTCCATCCGCGACGGCCAGTGCATAGACATTATCCTGACGAGCCGGATAGGCATCCGGCGGCATGTTGGTAAGCAGGACCTCGCGTGAACGATACCGTCGCACGACGGCAAAGTGGTCTTCGTTGTTCGTTCGAACCAGTCCGGGATGCGAAGCGCCGCCAAATTCAACTCGTACAGGCGCGACTTCGTTGCCGAAGTATTTCGTTGCGAGTTCCGGCATGTCCTGCTGAACTGGGAATTCGCGAGTGCTGCTGGATGTCATGGGAACCTTGCTGGAACGGAATTCAGAATTCGACGAAGCGGGAGTCGTAGATCATACAATTCGGTAATTCGGTTCGAAGCAATTCTATCCATTCCTTTGTTGTACGCGTATGGAAGAGATCAAGTCCTACGTCAAGGAAATCCCATGCAACGGTTCGTGCCCTCTTTGGTATTAGTGATATGTATGATCGCCAACGTTGGCTCTGCTGTCGCAGAGCCGCCTGGGATTCCATTGTGGCCGCAAGGAATGCCCGAACCCGTCGTTCCCGCCGACCCACCCGAAAAGGTCGAAAAGAGTGCGGATGGCATCCAGCGGCGTACGAATGTTTCTCAACCTCGATTGTTCGTGTACGAACCCCCGGCCGGTGTGAAACGGACCGGCGCCGCGGTCATTGTTGTTCCTGGAGGCGGTTTCGGCGTGCTGGCGGATGAACACGAAGGTTCAGATGCCGCCGAGTGGCTCGCGAAGAATGGCATTGTCGGCTTTCAACTGGCTCATCGGGCGCCAACCAACAAGCATCCCGTGCCAAATGCCGGGCCGGTGCAAGACCTGCAGAAAGCGGTGATCGAAGTCCGCCGTCACGCGGCCGAGTTTCAAGTGGATCCGAAAAAGGTGGGCATCCTGGGGTTTTCCGCCGGCGGCCAGGTGACACTCGTCGCCGCCACGAATGATCGCAAATTCCCGGGTGAATTTGCCGAATCACACAAGCCCGACTTTCTGTTGCTGTTGTACGCGTATCAGATTTACGACCCGATGACCAAGGGTCTGCGAGCCGATATACTGCTCGAGAATGGCTTACCTCCAACCTTCATCGCTCAAATGGGCGACGACCGCGGTTCGCTGCCGCAGGGGAGCACGCTGCTGTACCTGGAACTGGTCAACCGCAAGGTCCCCGCCGAGATCCACATCTACGAAAAGGGAGGACATGGATTCGGTATGCGCTCTCGCCCCGGTGCGACCGGCCCGACAGACTGGCAGATGCGGGCCATCGACTGGTTGAGAATCCGCGAATACGCCACGGCGTCGTGAGATCGGTGAACTTCTTGGCCTCGCTGCCGACGAAGTCAACGTCTTCCGCTTCATCTTCGTGTCAAAAATCTTCCTGTCTATACCTCTTCGTTGAATGTGGCAGGCAAGTCGCGGCCCGGACATGAAAAGGAATTCTAGCCAGGAACATTGGGGACAGGAAAATGAAGTACGAGACAAATCATCCGTACGGGGTCATGCCCTTCCGGGCACCGCTGTGAACGCAATTCTGCCAAGAAAACGAGCGATCCTGAGCATTAAATCGTATCTTCGGAGCGGAGTGGCGTAAGCCCTCCGGTTCTTCTTCTTCGGGCGTAAGCCCATCTTCTGGTACATGTGGCAATGCAATAGGGCTAACGCTCAAACAACCGAAGGGCTTACGCCGCTCCGCTCAGACGGTTCTGGCGAAATCATGAAGGAACACGGGTGTGTCGGCAAGATATCGTTCACAGCGTTGCCCATCGAGACTTCTTCCTATGAATTGACACCGGAGAAGAACCCACCATCAAGGATCATCCCTCGAAATGAACGTCGCTCCCTAATCGTCACGGGCAGCTAAAAGCAGCCGTCCGTGGAGCCCAAATCAACCTTTCTGACGTGCAAGGGTTCGTGATTCTCGGTCACAATATTCGTGCCAGCTCGCCGATGCGAAGAATTGGCTGGACGTGGTGACGTATGTCCACGAGCGTTTCCGGAATGAAGCCGGTCTGGCGTCACCTTGCCAAGCATTCCGCAACCTGCTTCAAACCCGTCGCCAAACGCCGCTGGCGTCGTGAAACGAAAGAAAAGACGTTTGTAGTTCCTGTAAAATCTTAGACTTCAGAATCTGAGGTGGATGGCGCCTGTTGTTCCTGTTGTTTGTTCCTGTCAGGCGGGAAAGGGCCGCTGCCTTCGCACAGCCTGCAAATAATCCAGGAATTCCGCACGATCTAATTCGACCCAAGGTTTTCCCGCAGCGTGTGAAACGCATTCCAAAAGACTTTCTGGGTGGCCTTGCGCCCGATCGAGGCGCTGTTGAGCCCACGTTTGCAGCGGCGACTTAGAGTCGCTCTGCTCGTCGATCTTAGAGTGGTTCTGTTTGTCGATGAGGCGGAAAATCTGGTAGACGTGCTCCAGCACCCAGACGTCCCAGTCCAGCAGCCAACAATCAATTGCATCCGTCAGATAATCCAGTAAAGCTGCCGCGCGACCGGTCTCCCAACCGCTCTTACCCGTGTCATTCTCACCCACAATGAAGAAAAAGTCCTCGGCCAATAACGCTCGCACGTGGCAATTCGAGTGGTTGTAGTATTTGAGGCAGCATGACACAAAGCGTTTGGGGATATGGCAGCCCTCCTTAATCTTCACGTGAGAATCGATCTGCCGTGTCAAATAACACGCCTCGCACGTCCCCAGGATCACGCGCCAGTTTGAAGAATCTGTGTCGTTCTCCACGGGGTCCAGTGAATCGATTAGCCGGTCCAAGATTTCACCACAGGTCTCATGCCATCCTGGTTCGCCGCTGAGTCGCTGCAGGACCGCCGCACCTTTTTCGCACATCTGCCACGTTGGATGAGTGAACATCAACTGGAGGAACTCGACTGCGGTCCGAACTCTCTGATCTGGATCGTTAGATTCAAGTTCGTCGCGCGTAAGCCATTTGATGATCTTGTCGTTATCGGAGTCAACCACGTCAGTCTTACGCAATATTTGCGGCAACTTTCTCCCCGCGATTCCCGCAGCGGCCTGAAAGGATTCGATCTGCCGTTCGCGGGATTGGATCGCGGCCACTTCCCGCTCCATTTCCGCTCTAAACGGGATAGCATTGCGGAGGAACCGTTGCCCGTGAACGGCACGCAGCGATAGCACAGTGATGACGTCCAGGCGGGTGTACTGCCAGATGGGGTTCCAAAAGGCCGCGATGACACCTGACTCATCCAATTCGGCAACCCTCAAATGTTCTTCCTGGAGCGTGAGGTCGATCAACAAGTCGCCCAATACCGATTGGCAGAAATAGCGGTCCGTATCGGAGATTCGTTGAAGCCACCGGGAGATCTGTGGGGTGATTCCGCTCGGGACTTCCAATTTCGCAATCTCGCCCACGGCATAACTCCCCATTTCCTGCTCATCACACCTCATTTCCTCTTTATTCGTAAAGGAAGAGTCGAGTAACGTGTCAATTTCTTTGACGACATCAATCTGCTTCTCAGCATCGGTTTTCTCGTCGTCGTCCTTGGTCAGACGCGTATACCGTGCGGCTTGTCCGCATCCCGCCGCGTAGCGCACGACGTATTCGTTGAGTTCCAGCATCTGCGGAATTAGCTTCCGCCACCCGTCTAACTGCGTGCGTCCGATCCATCCGATAGCGTCTTCCGTGATGGTAGTCGCGCACGTTTCTTTCACCAGGTCAAATAGCGCCTGCTCATCTATGCGCTCCAATGCAGGCAGAGCCACGCGCGCCTTCCGAGGCGAATCCAGATCGCTTTTGGTCTGCTTCAAGATCTCTGATAGCAACGGCAACGCCTCAGCCACAATGACTTTCGTTTTGGGAAATCTGTTCAGCCATCCGAGAACATCGACGGCCTTGACAATGTCTTCATATTTTTTCAACTGCACGTCCGTTGAAAATGTTGTCTTTCCTAACTGGTGCACGTAGTCAATAAATCTCAACAGGTGTGAGATGCCATGCCGGACCCAGTATTCGTCAGGGGGCGGTCCCTCCGTCCAGTCTTCAAACTGGTTCAGCGACAACTTCGCAAGCCTGCGGTCGCCCTCCGGGCGTGAGATGAAAAACAGACTCTCACGTCTCGTCATCTTATCTGTCAACCAGTCGGTCAGTGACTTGTGAAACGGTTTATACTTGGTTATTTCATCTTCCTCGGTTTGTGCAGGCAGGTACTGTGCGAGCATGTAAATTCGTTTTCGAAACGTATCGCCGTGATCGAGTTCGGCTGCGGTTGCAAGCACCCATTCTTCGAGCGGTTCGCGAGCCGCACTGCTCACTTCGAAAATGGGTTTCACTTTCGAGTATCTTTCTGCCTTAGCCCCAAATTGCCGCTGGAAGAATGCCTCATACATTCTTGTCAGTCCCGCCGGAAACTGGTCGATCCGCTCAAGCGAAAACGTCCGCAATCCCGCGGGCTTTGACGAGTTTTGGATTTCATCAAGGGCACACCGCACGTACAGAAAGTTGCCGCCACTGCTTTTGACAAGAGCATTAACGGTTCGCTCAATGACGCCGTCAATTGTGGATACCGGTTTCGATTTGCCGGCGATCCGCCGCAATTCCTGTTGAAGACTTTCGATGGACAACCGATGCCGGACGTACTGTTTTAGATCGTCGATGTTTTGGGGATCGTCCGCCTTGAGTTCTTGCCAGGACAAATGGTTGAACCACTTCAAAACCGCAGGCTCCTTGCGAGTCGTGGCTACGATCCGCAGCCACGTGGGGAAATACTTAATCGATGACGTGAGCAAATCAACAATAGTGCTTCCTTTCGAAAGCGTCGTCGCTTCGTCCAACCCGTCAATTAGGATATACCGCACTTCTTCCTTGTGTGCGGGCAGCTTCCCCAACACCATTCGTTCGAAGGCATCAGGTGGCTCTTGGCAAGTCGCTTGCGACAACATGTCGCGAATCGCTGGAACCTCGTACTGTTTCGCATAGTCCGGCAACTGACGGGCGAGCATCTCCGCAATGCTGCACACAAACCTCCACGGGTCGAGCGTCGCAACCCTATCCCACCGGCAACAATGGTAAGCAATTACCCCAACGTTGTTTTGGACCAACTTCGCGACAATCGCG
>Ga0206824_10335_pt1 | contig 11934 bp, 9 predicted proteins | sample Alteio_BWOrgCont_82_FD_152874 | JGI IMG/M metagenome (GOLD analysis project Ga0206824, IMG submission 152874) | Enriched cells from forest soil in Barre Woods Harvard Forest LTER site, Petersham, Massachusetts, United States -... | ecosystem: Environmental > Terrestrial > Soil > Temperate forest >...
CAATCCGGCCACATTCTCGGCTGAATTCTTCAGAGAATGCGCGATGCGCCGCACGGAAGACGCGTCGTGAGTTTCCAAATGCTGGCCAAGTTCCATAAGCCAATCGGGTGCCATCTTGACGATCATTTCCTTCACCTGATCCAGCAATTCGACATCGCCTCCCATGCGTTTCAATGCTTCATCGGCGTCGAAAACGTCGCTCCGTGGTTTGGCTGCAGGCTGTGAAGCCTCTTGGGGCTGTGATGCCGATTTCGACGTAAACTGTTGAATCAGTTGCAGTAACCGAGGGCGGTCAATTGGCTTCGTGGCGAAGTCATTGCAACCGGCCTCCATGCATTTTTGACGGTCTCCTGACATGGCATTTGCTGTCAGCGCCAGAATCGGGCCTGCCCAGCCACGGGATCGCAATTCCGTGGAGGCCATGTACCCATCGAGGATCGGCATCTGCATATCCATCAGGATCAGATCAAATGGCTTGTCTCGCAGTGATGCCATTGCCGCGTCGACAGCCTTACGGCCATTGTCCACAATTGTGACCTCGGCACCCGATTTCCGCAGGAACGACCCGATCAGCAGTTGATTGTCGGGGCCATCTTCGGCCAACAGGATGTGCAGCCCAAGGCGGATATCCCCCTTTGGTGACTCAGGTCGCAACGATTCCTGTCCCAAGGTGGGACTCGCGTGCCATTCGACACCCGCCAACGAGCCGGTGTTGATCAGCACCGTAAATGTGCTGCCGCGATTCATTTCGCTGGCAACACGAATTCCACCACCGAGCATCACTGCCAGACGCTGGCTGATGGACAGCCCCAAACCCGTGCCGCCAAAACGGCGAGCCATGGAACCATCGGCTTGCGTGAATGGTGCGAACAACTTCGCGAGCTGTTCTGGTGTTATTCCGATTCCGGTGTCCGAGACATCACAACGCAGACGTGGAGACGGCGAGTCCGGCTCCTCAACGCTCAATCGAACGGTGACGCGCCCATGATCGGTGAATTTGATTGCATTGCCGACCAGATTGATCAGGATTTGACGCAAACGGGTTGGATCGCTTTGAATCGTGTCCGGAATTGGTCCGTCGTAGCACAAATGAAGATCGACCTGCCTGGCATCGGCTCGAACCTGAAGAGCCGAGACGACATCACAGACGACATCGCCGGGTGAGAATCGTAATTGCTCAATCTCCAGTCTGCCGGCCTCGATCTTCGACAGGTCGAGAATGTCGTTGATCAGTTGCAGCAGGTGATGTCCGTTGCGCAGGATCGTCTGAGTCGCCACGGTTCGTTCTTCGGTACTACCACCATCCAACAGGTTTTCTGCAAATCCCAAGATCGCTGTCAGGGGCGTGCGGATTTCATGGCTCATATTTGCCAGAAACAGACTCTTCGCATGGTTGGCAGCTTCAGCCGCATCGGCGTGCTCACGAATCAGGTCGTTCGCCAGTTCCAGTAGACGCGACTGCGCGATCAACAACGTATGGACGTCCAGGATTCGAAAGTCCTGCTCAAACTGCACGATAATCGGTTCATAGACGCGTTCCGCCGGACGTTGGAGTGCAAGATGTGCTGCATCCGCGGCAGGCAGACTGCCGGAAAGAACCAATGGCGATTCCTCGCCAGCGTCCAGCATGAGCCGTATGGGTCGCTTCAGATAGATGTCCTGACCGAACGGGCGGGACAGGTGCGCAAGCAACGTTTCTCGGGAAACCATTCCCAGCAATCGACCTGCGCCGGCGATGATCACTCCCGGCAATTCGGGTTTGCCGCCGAGCATGCGATCGACCTCGCTGGTTGCGACGTCTGGCGCGACTGTCGCGGCATATGTCGGCAGACCGCTTAATGTCGTATCGGGCTTCAGCGAGGAAAGCCACGGAAGATCCAATCCTTGCCGTGGCGCGGAGAGATCTTTCTGCGATGCTGATTGCGATTGAGCGGGATTCATTGAATCTTGCCGTACGACCAGAAGTTTAGCATATCGGGCATCCGGCGCGATTGGCAGGATCGATGATATCGTGCTTCAGCACGTCAGCAAATCCAGCGAAGATTGTGTGAATTTTTGGATTTTACCGCTCGCGGCAATGAATGAGGTTTTCACCTAGTCTGCTCCCGCGATCAAGTGTCTCACTTTCGCCCGAACGGAGCATATCTACCTCGCGCTGGCCAACAGATCACCAGTGTAAATGGCACTGGGCAGAACTTCACATTCAGCCCAGCATCCTGCACAGCGACGCACCCATGAACGTTGCGCCTCGGCTTTGATGCTTGTCCAGACCTCAGTGAAGGGTTGCTCACGCAGGTTTCCGATGGTACGGCTGTTGAATTGACACGTCGGAACGTCGCCGTTCGGAAAGATCCGTAGATGTGACGTCAGAGCGACGCACCGCGGATTTGGTTCACCGGTCTCATGCAACAACCGGTTACGAATCCCTCGCAGATAATACCGTTTCGCCAACCGTTGCGGCCACGAATACTGGTCGAGATCTCCTTCCACTTCATCGAGCAATCGTCGTATTTCCTCAGTGGTGAAAGTTCCAAACGTCGAAAAGCTCCCCGCTTCACGGGGCGCCACATCAATGTCTTGTTCCATATTGTAGGTTGCGCTGACATCGTAGGCCATCACAATCTGGTTGCGTATTCCAAACGGTCGCAATACCTCCCGCAGGCGCGAATAGTGTTCGGCCCCTTCGGCATCGACGATGGTCTGATTGACGGCGATGCGCATTCTCAGCTCCTTTCGCCGAGGCGCCAAAGCATGGATGGTTTCCAGGCAAAGGTCATAAGCCCGGCTGTGACCGCGAACCTGATTATGCTTTTCACCGACACCATCCATCGAAATCAGCAAATCGAGCGGTGCTCGTCTGGGACGTCGTTCACAGAATTCAACAATCCGATCTGTCAGGAACCCGTTCGTGGTGACGTGTAGACTGAGAGGATTCAGCTTGTCGTCGGCAATTTGGGCGATTTCCGTCAGATCTTTGCGGGCAAACGGTTCTCCTCCCGTGAGACGAACGGCATCCATCTGGGGAAGCTGACTGAAAATCCCCGAGATTTCGTCCAGCGTCAAGTCGTCCTTGTTGGGCATCTTCCATGAATCGCACATGATGCAGCGCGCGTTGCAGCCGAACGTGACCGTGTAAGTCAAGAACCGCGGCCAGTCAAATTGGCGGCGCCGGTTGCGAACCACTGCCCGTAGAAATCCAGCCAGACGTGACAGCATCAAGCTACCTTTTGTAATCGAGAATTAGCAAAGTTCGAGACGCGGGAAACAGGCAAATGACGATCGATCGCGGCTAGAACATCAGGCATTCCGTTCATTCGGTGACGATTGAGCGCCGCGCCAGAAACTTCCATTCGCGTCAGAAACTGATGGAGAACCTGTTTGTTGAATTGGTCCGCCGAAACCCAGTCGCCACCTCCTTCGGCGCGAAGGTAGTGAGCATTGATGAACTGCTCAAAGTTCTTGGCCTCTGGAATTGCCAGCACTGGTTTTCCCAAATACAGAGCCTCTCCCACCAGTTGATTCCCCGCATTCGAGATCAGCGCATCGCAACTCGCTAGATCCTCCAGAAACGAATGTTCATCGATTGGACAGAATTGCAATCGACCCTCGCGCGGCCGCTCGCCGATTCCATAAATGCGAACTTCCCTGCCACAGTTTTTGAGAGTTTCCAACATGGATGTCGATGCAAATCGCCGCAAATAAACGAGCAGGTGGCCGGCGTTTTCCGGACAGGCCGACAACACGTCGGGACGCAGCAGCACTCCAGTCTGGGTGACGTTTCTTCGGTTGTTTTGAATCGGCGGAAAATAGAAGGATGAGATCACCGTTTCGACCTGTCGGCGGTAGTAGGCGCTGACCATTGGCGCCATCAGGCTGGTTGTCATTTGGAGCCGCCACGGCAGTTTCGACAGATCGTAGTCCACCAAAAAGTGCTGATGGTCGATGCTCAGGTACGGAATCCCGCAACGTTCAGCAGCGCGGGGCAGGGCGGGCTCGAAATCAGTGACGACCAGATCCGGCTGTTCGTCCCGAATCATCGCCTCCAGATTTCGAACGAGCGGTTCCATCTGCCAAAGATACGCGGCGGCGTCCATGCATGTCCGCATGTAGTCCATCTTCTGCCGCGAATAGTGAAACATCAGGCCAGGAATGCGAATGACGCGAATCGACGTATGCTCATACGCAGCAGACAAAAGATCGAAGGCGGCTGCCGGCGCAAAGAGGGTGAATTCATGTTCACCGTTCAATTGTTCGATGATCGCACGGACTCGCGTCGCGTGCCCTCGTCCCTCACCGGCCATGCTGTAGAAGATACGGGCCACGTCTCGTCCTCCGTGTCGAGTTTGCGTGCGAAACACCATCACGGACGCTGCCAGCATCCGCGTCACTGACTGACGAACTTACGATCGACGCTGGCGGCAAGGGCCACGTCGCAGGGTTCCGATCAACGACCTTCAATCGGCCATCGTGGCCGTACAGGACCATTCATCGCATCGATCGACTTTCACATTTCGTTTTGGCGGTGTCGGCAGATCTCGACCCGGATCGACAGCCAGTGACTGCCATTCCCCGTTCCCCTCGTTTCGACACTCGACCAATTCCAGACGGCCGGATTCTTCCTCAATCAGTGCCGTGCAGTTCTCAACCCAGTCACCGGTGTTGCAATACAGGATGTCCGCTCGCTGGACCATCGTGGGAGTATGAATGTGTCCGCAGATGATCCCCTCGCAGTCTTGATCCGAGGCATGTGTGACCAATCGAGTTTCGAAGTCGCTGATGAAATTGACGATTCGCTTCACTCGCCGCTTCAGAGCAGCTCCTAGAAAGTATTTTCGACGAGACGTGGATCGACTTAGATAACTGACCAGGGAATTGGCCGCCAGCAGCGAGTCGTACGCAATCGAAGCGACGACGGACATCCACTTGGCGCCAGTTTCAATCCTGTCAAATCGATCACCGTGCAGAATGAGAAACCGCCGACCATCCGCCGTGTGATGCACAAACTCGTCGCGAATTCGTACCAATCCCATCGAAACCACCTCGCGAATCATCGGCTCGCGCAAGAAATCGTCGTGATTGCCCGGCGTGAAGAAGATCCGCGTTCCACCGTGCGCCATTTCACACAGCCGCAGCAAGATTCGGGAGTACACCGGATTCCAACGCCATTGGCGACGAAGTTTCCACCCATCAATAAAGTCACCGACCAGGTATAATTGATGGGGTTCGATGGAGTCGAGGAATTGAAGAAAGGCAGCCGCTTGCGAATGCCGGCAACCAAGATGTATGTCACTGACAAAGACCGTCCGTACTGGTCGTCTGGCCATTCCTTGGCTTTGGAGACTCAATTGATTGCTCCCCTGAGAAAGTAAGTTTGTCGGCAACGTCTGCCCCGTACCTCCTGTTGGCTCGCTCGGTCATCCCAGTCATACTTTCGACAATGAAGATTGTTTTCCGATGAAGTCCCGATGAAACGTTTGAGAACTTTTCAGGATTTCGACCAATGTGTGTGGATCGCTCCGATCATGACAGAGTTGCGGAGGTCGGCTGAGGATTCCAAGATGATGCCTGATTCAGGGAATCTGCGATCGATCACTTTGCTCCTGCCGGGATGCCAATTGAGGAGTTATCATGAAACTCAGCGTGAAGTATGGTTTGATTCTGACACCATTGCTGGCTGCGGTGGCGGCGTTGGGAAACGAGCCGCAAGATTCGGCGCGACTTCAACGGACGGATGCGGCTGTTGAAGAAGTGGCCGGAGGCCCAAAGCGGTCGGGTTCGTCACAAGTGATCACGTTTCATGGCCACACACAGGCCATCGAATTGCTTCGAGGGGATGCGCGCGCTGTCCTTGGACCACAGAACGGGGGACGCGTTCTTGAATTCTCCGTCAGCGGCAACGATTCCTTGTTCCTGGATGAAAACGACAGGAACTGGCAACCAGGCAAACCAGCTTCGTCATCCGCTGGCCGCTTCGATTATGGTCCCGAATTGACTGTGATTCCGCATCCCAAAATGTGGTCCGGCGACTGGACAGGCGAAATCACCGGACCATACGCTGCGCGACTGACCAGTCCAGTGGACGAAGCGGCCGGTATTCAATTGGTACGCGACTTCAGCCTTGTTGGTTCAGGCAAGGCAGGGGACGAGCAGCCGATTCACCTTGCCTGTCGTCAGACAATTCGCAACATTTCCCAGGAAGTTCGGGAAGTCTGCCATTGGGGGCGTTCATTTTCTCCAGGCGGAGGAATTTGTTTGATCCCGCTAGGAGATCGTCCCAGCCGTTTTCCGTCGAAGTATGCGATGTATGAAGACAGTGCGATCATTAATGTGAGGAATACCGACGAGAAGATTCGAGAGCGGGATGGATTTCTTGAGATCCTGTCACCCCCTCGCAAACCGAAACTTGGGTTCGACAGCACCGCCGGGTGGTTGGGTTACTTGATGCCGAACAGCACGTTGTTTGTGAAGCGGTTCGCAACCTTTCCTGACCGGGTTTACAATGAGGCTGCCGGGCTGACTCTTTCAGTCTGGTACCCTTCAGGTCCACGGATCGAGCTGGAGCCGATCGGTCCGCGCGAACGTCTTCAACCCGGGGAGAGTGCGTCATTCACTGAGGAATGGTGGCTGCTGCCATATCCATTCCCCAAGGAAGGAGAACCAGTGGACCTGAAGCGGATCGATGCGTTTGTGAAACAGCAGACCGTGGGGTCGTGAACGACGAACACGTCCCGTCCAGACGGGCCATCAACAACCTCAGTTCGTCGTTCATCCTTCACATCTTTTGTCTCTTCCTTCGATTACGTCCCCGCCAATTTCCGCCCCGCATTTGATTCATCGTCAAGATGACGGAACGCGATCAGCGTGTATCCCAGTGCGACCGTCAAAGCCGCGGCACTGGAAGTCAGATACATCGCCCGGAAACCAAAATCGTCAATGATTCGGCCGAGAATCGGTGCAAAAATCAACGAACCGAAATCCGTGAATCCCAGAATAATTGCCGTTCCGGTTCCGCGGCACTCCTTTGGAAAAGCCCCCGCGCCCAGCGAAACGACTGCGGGAAAGAGCAAGGCGTGGCCGAATCCGCATAGGATCGATGCCGGGATGAATTCCCACCAGACGGTCACATAGGCCAGAAGTGCATGTCCGCAGGCGTGCCCCAGCAGCCCTCGGACCAGCATCCAGTGGCGACCGATCGTACGACTCCAATTCTGGACCAGCAGACGAAACGCAAATGCCGATATCGCATAGCCCGTGAAGAATGCTCCGATCCCTTCAAATTTCTGTTGAGTTGCGAACCGCGTCAGGAATGTCTGCGTGGCGGTGACACCCAGTCCCATCATCATCGCGGCAACGACGACCGCACCAGGCCAGAACCGCAGTAACAGTCGAAATGCAGGCGGCGTTGGCGACGGACGTTCATGTAATTGGTCCCGCGTCAACAGGATGACGATGACGAGATAGGCAACGCCAATCATCGCTGACCCGCCGAACAAGACCAGGAACTTCTGACTCTTGTCAGGCATCACCAGCAGGATCCAGTCGCCGAGGTTTGATCCAAGAATCATCCCTACGAAACCGCTGCTGCCGAGATTTCCGATGATCTCGGTGCGCCTTTCGGTGGGAACGTGGTTTTGGATGTGTGTCATCGAGCACGCAAACATGCCGGTCAAACCGACAAAGAATGCCGCACGCGCCGCAAAGAGCACCCAGGACAGTTCCGTCGCAGTGATGAACAATACGCTGCCACCAATGTAAAGCAGCGTGCAGATGGGCCACATGCGTCGCGTGCCATGATCGTCCAAGACATGCGAAATGCTGAATCTCAGCACGACCGCAACAGCCGTTCCAAAGGCAACGATGTCGCCGGCAGAGCTTTCCGTTCCTCCCAGAAAATGGACCAGTTCCGCGAATCGAAACGTGAGTGCATTTCCCATCACCAACAGTGAATTCGCCAGATACGCCAACCAGAACACCCTGCCGTACAGTCCCGACATTTGTTCGTCAATCGTGGAAATTGTCGTCATCCGTTTGATAGACCCCGCGCGGCTGGAAGTTCGACATTTGATCGCGGCAGTAGAATTAGCTGAATGCCTCATTCTTTGCTACGAGCCGTATCTCCGTCGCTCATCCACCGTAGGCGCTATACCGCCGCAAACCGCGTGCGAGCGCCAACCGATTCAGCGCGTACAAGACCAGCACCCATCCGCATCCCAGGCAAAGTTCCGTCATCAATTGAGGGAAGTCGTATTTCTGCAGCAGCACGGCTGCGGGAACAAAGGCCAGATACTTGAATGGTAACAATCGAATCCAGTCGCCGATCGGCGACGGCAACCAGTCCAGCGGCAACATGTGCCCTGAAAGGAAGTAACTGAGCAGCATGTAAATGAAAACCAGTGAACTAACCTCCAGGAACCAGAATGCGACCAGCCCCATCAGGCTCTCGATCAGGAACCCCATCAGGAACGCCAGCACCAACGACGCAATCCACGCAACCAGCGTCCAGACGCCTGGCCAACCGGAGAAGTAGCTACGACACAACCAGAACACGAGCGCAAACGGCACGAAAGCAATCACATAGTAGACCAGCTTGTGCGCAACTCGATGCCAGAACAGGTAGTCCAGCATATCAATGGGCTGGATCAGAAACCGCTTGATTGTCCCGTCCCGGATATCACGGGCAATGCCCGTCGTCAGCCCCGGCATCGACGAAAACGCTCGCCCCACCATCACGAGGAGAGAATACGCGACCATGTCTCCGTAAGTGTATGAATTGATGACGCGCCCTTCTTGAGATCCCTGAGCCTCATAGATTGCCCCCCACAAATAGACTTGAGTGATAATGGGGAGGAATCGGACCAGCGTCGCGAAGGCAAAATCCGCTCGATATGCCAACCGTTCCGCGATGGACGTCCTCAAGATGCACCATTTTACACGTACGGCGGAGGCCATCGGCTCAATTCCTTCCCGCCGGATTGATCATCGAGTTCTGGACAAACACTTCTGCGATGACCTCTTCCAGCGGCCGCTCCTGAACGCCGACATCTTCAATCGCGTATCGGTCCAGCAGTGCCGCCAGAACCTTGGGGATTTCCTGACGCGGCACTTCGAGCTTGACGCGAGGAGGAATGCGCTCGACAACACGGCCAAATCTTTCGATATCCGCAGGGATCTCCGTTCCGGCGAACTGCAATTGGATCTGCTTGACACTGCTGAACTTGTCGACAATTTCAGCGAGTGGTCCGTCGTGCTTGATTTCGCCTTCATTGATTATGATGGCCCGGCGGCAGAGGGCTTCGACGTCCTTCATGTAATGACTGGTCAGCAGAACGGTCATCTGCTGCTCAACCTGATAGTGCCTTAAGAATCCCTGAACCTTGCGCTGCGAGACCACATCCAGTCCAATCGTAGGTTCGTCGAGGAACAAAACTTCGGGCGAATGCAGCAGCGCTGCTATCAACTCCATTCGCATTCGTTCGCCAAGCGACAATTCACGCACCGGTTGTCGGACCAGGTGGCGTACTTCCAATAGTTCGGTCAGTTCATCCAATCGGCGTTGAAATGCAACCGATTCGATGGCGTAGATTTCCCTGTGCAGGACAAAGGATTCCTGGGCAGGCAGGTCCCACCAGAGCTGATTTTTCTGACCCATCACCAGGGAAAATCGCTTGCGATAGGCATTGTCGCGCTGCCATGGCACGTAGCCCAGCACGGTGGCCGAACCCAACGTCGGATAAATCAATCCTGAAAGCAGCTTGAGGGTCGTTGTCTTTCCGGCGCCATTCGGTCCAAGAAAAGCCACCATCTCACCACGTTCAATCCGGAAGCTGACGCCCTTGACGGCGCGGACCTGCTTGTATTCCCGACGAAACAACCCCGCGAGCGACGCCAGACCGCCGGCACGCTTCTGATAAACGTGGTAGTGCTTTGCAAGATCGCTGACTTCGATGATCGACATACCGGGATCATAGCAGCGATGCCGCGCGTCGCCGAGTGATTGATTGAAAACAAACGAACCCGAGATGATTGAACATCTCGGGTCCGCAAATTCAGCACGTTCCTGCAATCTGGGTAGACTATCGCGCGGCGGTTTTTGCGGCCTTCCACAAAGACGCATAATCGACGGCGATATGCAGGACCTCGTTGTCGTATTCATTCTTGGCGAACACAGGAAGATCATCCGGCTTGTTTGCAGGATCCTCATCTTCATTGGCGGCGGCGACGGCCGCCTTGTTTTCCTCACGCTCTTTCCGCAGCATCTCTTCATTGAGAGAGACCGTCTTGCGGTTCTTCTTTGACAGATAACGCTCAATGTCTTTTTCTGTCGCCTGGAATTTGGGATCCGCGGCCACTCGTTTCTGGCTGGCCTCCTTCAACGCGGTGATGATCTGGGGGTTGGTCATGTCGTAATCGACGTGACGCGCCGGCGCGATGTGATCAAACGCCAAGGCGTTGTCGAGGAACGACTCACCCAAATCCATATGATCAATCACTGACGGAAGCACGATGTCCGATTGAACCCCGCGGTTCTGCGTGCTGTCGCCGTTGACCCGATAAAACTGGTTGATTGTCAGTTTCAACGATCCGCGATCCTTTGCTCCCGCCAGGACCTTGAACATCGCATTGGCAACGGGCATGACGTTCTGAACAGTTCCCTTACCGTGAGTCGTCGTATCGCCGACGACAATCCCGCGGCCGTAATCTTTGATTGCTGCAGCGAAGATCTCGGACGCGGAAGCCGACAGACGATTGCATAGGACGACGAGCGGTCCATCGTACATCACGCCAGCTTCATCATCGTCGTGGGTTTTGATGCGACCATTTTGCTCCTTAACCTGAACGATTGGACCTCGATTGATAAACAGGCCGGAAACGTCAATCGCCTCGTTCAACGCTCCTCCGCCGTTCATGCGCAGGTCGATAATGATCGCATCCACGCGTCCCTGGTCCTGGAAGTCCTTCAGCACCTTCTGAACGTCACGCGCAGTACTCTTGAAGTCGTCCTTGCCCTCCTGGGCTCCACCGAAATCACGGTAGAATGATGGAATATTGATGACGCCTATCCGCCCCTTCAATTCAGGAATCCGATCGCTTACCTGAATGATTTCGCCTTTGACCTCGGAGGATTTCAGCTCGATCATCTGGCGAATCAGCTCGTACTCCACGGTTTCGCCCGATTCCTTCAGAACGCGCAGGCGAACCTTGGTACCGCGGTTGCCGCGTATCAATCGCACGACACGATTCAGTTTCATCTCGATAACGTCCTGCCATTCGCCGTCTGCCTGCGCCACCGCGATGATCTTGTCCTTCACCTGCAACCGCTTGTCTTTGTCCGCGGCCCCACCCTTAACGATTTGAGCCACGACCGTCATTCCATCTTCCGCTCGAAGCGCGGCGCCAATTCCATCCAGGCTCAGCCGCATCTGAATTTGGAAGTCTTCCACAGACTGCGGGGACATGTAACTGGAATGCGGGTCGAAGCAATGCGCCAAGGACGACAGAAACATCTCCAGGACCTCGTTGTCCTCGGTGTCGTGAGCATTCCGCTTAAAGGTGTCGTAGCGCCGATGCAGCCGCTTTCGGGCTTCTTCATCCGTCACCTTGTCCAGGTGCAAGGACAATAGTTCGTACTTGATCTTTTTCCGCCATCTTTCATTGGACTCCTTCGAATCAGTCGCCCAGCCGATCTGATCTCCATCGAAGTCCATCGATTCGTCGATTGTAAAGTCGTGCGGCACGTCGATCATTTTGTGGGCCACAACCATTCGCTCATCCAGTCGTTTCAGGTACAACTGAAACGCCTCGTAGGCAAAATCGATCTTGCCAACCTTCACTAATTCGTCCAGATGATCCTTGTACCGGATCAAACCATTGACGGGGTCTTCAATATCCGGCTTCAGGTAGTACCACTTCTGTGGATCGAGTTCCTTAAGGAAC
>Ga0206824_10336_pt1 | contig 11891 bp, 6 predicted proteins | sample Alteio_BWOrgCont_82_FD_152874 | JGI IMG/M metagenome (GOLD analysis project Ga0206824, IMG submission 152874) | Enriched cells from forest soil in Barre Woods Harvard Forest LTER site, Petersham, Massachusetts, United States -... | ecosystem: Environmental > Terrestrial > Soil > Temperate forest >...
AGCCGCTCATCGACCAGCACCGCGAGCGCGGCATCCACGCACTGTGGCGCCTGCTCGAGGATGTTGCGCAGGTTGCGCAGGAGCGCGAAGTAGCCCAGCTTGCGCGAGGCGATGAGTTCGTCCCACGCGGCGCTCTTGAGTTCGGCGACTTCCTCGTCGCTTTCGCCGCGCGCGCCCGCCTGGGTGAGCTTCGTCTCCCACGTTTCTGCGGGAGCGAGATCACCGCGGATGAGCTTGCGCAGCGGCTCCGAGTGCGGCGGGTGGAGCAGGTTTACCGCGTCCACGAGCTTGAGTTCCGCCGAGTCGCGGCGGTACTTCGCGAGCTGATACTCGTCGAAACGCGCGAGCGCCGCACCGAGGCCCTTCTTGAGGGCGTTCGGGATCGGGCGCGCGTACGTCGCGAGGTAGCACGCGAGAATCTCGAGTACGTCGTCCGGTCGATGCACGACCTGGTCGTAGAACCGCTTGGTCCACGACGCGCCCTTCACGCCGCGCGCGAGTTCCGCGGCGACGAGGTGCGAGACGGAGCGCATGCCCGCCTGGGTGCGCGCGTAAATCGCCGCCTTGGCGACGAACGCCTTGTCCTCGGTCGAGGCGACGAGTTCTTTTACTCGCGCGGTTGTCGCGTCGCCGCTGCGGTAGAACTGGTCGCCGAGCGTCGCCGTGAGCAGGATCGAGACAAGCTCATCCTTTGGCGACTGAGTGAAAGCGCGGCCGCCGGCGAGGTTGATGGTGTTGCCGCTGGCCGCGCGCTTGAGCAGGGTGTTGTACTTCATGTTTCACCTCCGTGGGTTGTGGGCGCGCGAGAGCGCGACCGGGTTGTTGTTTGATTCCGACCTCGGGGAGTAAAATTACCGGGAGCATGGTGGGTCGCGTTGCAAGCGAAGTAGCTCCCGACTCACTGCCCCGAGGGCCTAGGAATTTGGATTGCGCGGAGCAAATGGCCTGGGTGATGACAGGCAATGAATAGGGCTGGCGAAATCATGGACTTCGCGTCGCCGAGTGGTCTACCTGGCGAGGTTGACGGCCTCGCATTCGGTTTCGAGTCGAAGGAACCCTGACCTCACTGCCGCGCAAAAGGGATTTGAGGAGAATTACGGCGGGGTAACAGGCGCCACGTCCATCGGGACGCAAGCAACCTCGGTGCTCTACCAACTGAGCTATTCGGAATTACTTCCGAAGCCGGAATCGAACCGGCGGCCACCGCGTTATGAGCGAAGTAACCCCATCCTCACTGCCTCAAAGGGATTTGCGGAGAAAGTTGGCCGGAGGACTGAATCACGCGGATTGCTCCGCGAGATTCGACGGGAGTCGAACCCGTAACAACGTGCGGATTAGGCACGTACTCTACCATTGAGATACGAAGGAACTCCGATCTCACTGCCGCAAAGTAAAAGAATGGATTCCCGGAGAAAGCTGGCGTGGAATTCGCCTCCGTTAAGTGGAGGCGGCAGGATTTGAACCTACTAATTCCGATAGGAATAGCCGAAGTATCCCATACCTCGCTGCCGGGAAAAATTGGAAAGTCACTGGGGAGCTGACATCACTTTTGCTTCAACTCGGAAATCAAACTCCCATCCGTATCGAGCTTGCGCAGTGCGAGGAGTATGCGTGTCCGCGCCTGGTCCACGTCCGTTCTATTTTGCTGGATGAACGATTGCTCTCGCCGCGTGATGTCGGCGAACTGGCGCTGCGTGCGGTAGACATTTGACTCCGGGGGCTTGTAGTTCCAGCTCGAGCGTAAAGCGCCCGCGTAGGTGACGCAGGCATCCTTCAATTCCACGGCGCGCCGGTCCAGCATCGGAGTCAAACGCTGCAGCGCAGCGACACACTGGAAAAACTCACGCTCGGGGAAAGCCGCGATTCCATTGTCGTTCTCAGCGTATCTCGGTTTGCTTTCCTGTGGATTGATCACTTCGCTCACGAAGAGATAGGACGTGGTGATGATCTTTTCCACGGATTTGTTGAGGCTCAATTCATGCGGAAGTTCATTTTGTGAGTCTCTAAGCAGGATCGACGCCGAAAGGTGGTTCGGCGCCAACTCCACGATCTCCTGCAACTCTTTCTGTACGATGGGTGATTGCAGATAGTTGGGAGTTACCACCGCCGGAAGTCGGGCACGCAGGGCGCTGAATTTGGCGATGGCTTTCTTGAGATTCTCCGCGCGATCTTTTCGCGCCAGACCGAGAGCCTGTTCCACCGTTCCAATGGAGAAAACCTGCGTCTGCCAAAACGGCGACGGACCGTCGAGCAAGGCCATGTCCTCGGCGTCTCGGGAATTCCGCTCTGGGATCAGAGTGATGTGGCACTTGCCATCGATCGCCCCGTGGAGTTTTTCGGTAATCGCTCCTACGGGTTGCACCGTGCCGTCGATCGTTAAATCGCCGGTGATGGCCACTTCCGAATCCAATTCGATGTTCTGCGTGGCGGCGAGCATTGCCACGGTGAAGCCGGTCCCAGCGGATCCGCCATCCTTCGCGGTGAATTTATCCTCAAAACTCAGGCGAATGGAGAACTGGTCCTCCCAATCGCGTGGTTGCTTGCGCACGTAGCGCAAACCCTCCTCGAAAGAAGTTTCCATCTGGGAACCGACATCCGTCGTTAGTCGTGCGCTGTTTCCGGTGGGAGCCTCGCGAGTGATAAAGAGCAGCGAGGTCAGGCCCATGGCGGCGTCCGTCCCGTGGCGGGTCACAAAGAGTAGGTGGATCTGTCCGGCGTCTTCCACGATGCGATGGCGCGGGTCAACGGATGGCGCCTTGCTCGGGGCCGGTGTTTCTTTGGCCTCGGCGATCTTCGGCGCGGGACTCGCCACCGGGACACTCGCCGCGGGTGGCGGCGGCGCCGGCCGATTGTCTCCGGCGATTGCTGGTTTTGGCAAAACGGAAGAATTATGGGAGGAGAGAGCGAACACGGCGATCAATGCCGCTGCAGCGCCGACCGCCGAGCACGCCACCGCCAAAACGACCGATGGCCAGCGTGACCTCTTTTCAAATCCTTGGAGGCGTTCGAGACAATCTGTCGATCGCGCGGACGCACAGGTTTGGCAGAAATTCATTCTCCCGCGCAGAGCGATCTGCGCGATCGGATAGCTTTGATGGCACAGATCGCAATGCAAAGTCGACTCCGTGCTGGGTAATACAATCTCAGGCATGGGGCTTATTTGTTTCCGAGGTTCACCTTGGAATAAGCAATAGTGATGCCCGTCGGTGGACATTGTCGCGACCTTCCGCCGAGTCTCTTATTTTCGCCTTTGCTCCAGCACCAGGTTTGCCCCGGCCCTGCATTTTCCCAGAGGCTGATCTGGCCGCACCGATCGGATGCAGTCAGGTCAACCTCCGGGAAACTCTGGTAGGCACGTGCGATTTCGCGCTGGTGCTCGCGTTTGAGCCTCCGCTGCTTTTCTGTGTCCTCGTCTTTCCAGCGATAGCGTTGCGGGCGCCCTTTCAGCCAGCCGTACCGATGCCATCCATCGTGTGCATCGAGCCAGCGACCCAACTCGCTTAAACGAGACTCGATCGCGGGATTGACCTCGCGAAAGTACCACAGCCAATTGCGCTCGACCCTCAGTTCATAGAGCGACGGATCGATGAATAGCCAATATGGCTGCCAGTGGCGATTCCGTTCGAGGATCAGCTCGTAGCGGAAGTACGCATACCATTCGTCCGGGTAATTCTTGCGCTGCCATTCGTGGATCGGTATGGGCCGAAGCGGTTGTTCGATTTCCACGAGCTTTCGCCGGCGGCCGCGCCGGTGCCTAAAATCGCGGCTGTGATGAATTTTAACGGTACCGATGACGGCGAGAATTACCTCGAGGATCGGACGATCCCTGCGCGATGCGGCGCGTTCGCTGAGCACATACAAGCGGCGCCATCCCCGCTGGATAGGTTTTTCGACTTTGGTGATCGTATAGCGTCTCCGACGGAGAGCATGATATTCGCGGATGGCAGTGACCACTTTACGGTCCGCAAGATCGCGTGAATTGAGCATGATGGTGGTTGGTTGTTGAGTGGCACTCCCGGCAGGAATTTCGCCTGCAACCTCCGCGTTCGAAGCGCGGCGCTCTGGACGTTGAGCTACGGGAGCTTTTGGAAATTGGTGGAGCCACGGAGATTCGCACCCCGATCTACGCCATGCCGTGACGTGGTCCTGCTGTTGGACGATGACCCCGAAAATGAATGGAGCGCGCCCCCGGACTCGCACCGGGTAAGAGCGGGTTTGCAGTCCGCCGCCTCGACGGCTTCGGCATGGCGCGCACGGATGGAAAATGGAGCCGCAACAGGGGCGTGCGCCCTGCTCACTGATTTACCGAACCAGGTCCTCGCTATCTAGGAGTTTGCGGCGTGTGGTTCCGCTCGGAATCGCACCGAGATCGTGCCCTTGTCCAGGGCTCACGCGGTTTATAAGGCCACCCGCTCTACTTTGCGCTACGGAATCGGGAATTGGATGCCAATGGCGGTACTGCCCCGCCTCCCTCGCCTTCAAAGAGCGGTAGACTACTTTTATCTGAATTGGCTGTGGCGGATTGCAGAAGACTTGCACTCCAAGCCCACGTGGGGCTCCGTCGGTTTAGCGGACCGCGGCGGCACGCTCGTCCGCTTTACAATCCATGAAGGTGGTCGCAGCGGCGGTGGTTGCAACCGCATACACACGGGTTTGAGCCGTGCGGCTCGCTCATGGCCTACGCTGCGATAGTCACAAGTTACTAACTTGGACAACTCGTGCTCCCGGTCGGATTTGCACCGACACTGAACCGGGTTTAAGCCGGTGGCCTCTGCGTTGGGCTACGGGAGCGGGGAAAGTCGTCCCCTCGCTGGGCATTGCACCCAGTCCAACCGCTTCTGGGGCGGTTTGCTCGCTGATGGCATACGAGGGGAGAAAGTGGTAGGGGATGAAGGTATCGCGCCCTCGTCAGCCGGGTGTAAGCCGGCCGCTCTACTTTTGAGCTAATCCCCCGAAATGGTACCTGCGGTGGGACTCGCACCCACACTGGCGGCGTTCTCGACGCCGTTTCTCTACATTGGAATACGCAGGCAAAAAACTGGGGCCCCGTGTCGGACTCGCACCGACGATTACTCCTTTACGAGAGGAGTCCTGTTGCTGCTGAGGCAACGGGGCGAAATGGTGAATCTGGTGAGACTCGCACTCACGATGTCCGCTCTCGCGGTTACAGGCTTAAAAGGCCCGGCCCTTCGCTGCTGGGGTGACAGATTCGCGAAATGAAATGAGAGCCACCACGGTAATGCTCCGTGTTGATCCGGGTAAGAGCCGGAGGCTTTACTTTTAAGCTAGTGGCCCAATGAAAGAAGTGGAGCGCCGCGTCGGTACTGCCCCGACTTGTCTGCGTTGGAAGCGCAGTGCATTGCTTCTATGCTAGTGGCGCGTGGTCGCTGTTCCGGCGTTTGCATCCGGTTGTTCCGTGCTTCAGACGGCGGCTCTACGGCATGAGCTAAACAGCGGTGGTCCTTCCTGCGGGTATCGCACCAGCGTCGCGCGATTATCAGTCGCGTGCTCTGCTTTTGAGCTAAGGAAGGAAAGTGCTGGTGTCCCGCCAAGGATTTGCACCCTGACTTGAGGTTCCGAAGACCGCCGTGCTATCTGTTACACTAGCGGGACGTAAAAAGTGGCTGGCCTTCACCGAACTGCCCGGTGAACTACGCTTTCAGAGAGCGTCGAGTTTCTGGTTACTCCAAAGGCCAATGAAAAATAGCACCCCAACCCGGTGACTCTCCGGGCTCTTCTGGCTGAGAACCAGACGTGCTGATGATGCACCATTGGGGCGTGTCTCGTCCGGAGACGAAAGATGGCATCGCTGGTGGGTGCTGCCCCCACTTGTTCCGATTTGAAGGACCGGGCGCAATGCTGTTTGCGTTCAGCGACCTGAAAGTGGGGTGCCTGACGAGTACCGCCCTCGTGCGATCTCCTTCACAGGGAGAGATGCTGCTGTTACATCACAGGCACCATAAAAGTGGCGGACAGTCGAGGTATCGCGCCTCATACGCCGAATAACCGGCGTACAATCCCGTTTCCGACGGGTTCCGGCGCTTCGCCGGCTGGCTGTCCAGGAAATGGCTCCAGCGGTAGGTAACGCTCCTACATGCAACTGCTTAACAGGCAGTTCGCCTACTTGTGGCGCACGCTGGATTTGAAAGTGGTCGGGATGACAGGACTCACACCTGCGTGATCGTGCTCCCAAGGCACGCGCCTGGATTTCTAGGCTACATCCCGTATAAAAATGGTCGTGCACCAGGGGATCGCACCCTGCTGCTCTTGCATCCGAAGCAAGCGCCGTCGCTAGCTGGCTCGTGCGCGAGTTTGAAATTGGTGTTCCTGCCGAGATTCGCACTCGGGGCTCATCCTTCGCAGAGATGTGTGATTCTACTTCACCACAGGAACGGGAAAGTGGCGGATGATTGACGGCTTGCACGCCATGCGTCGGAGACGCACGCTTCGTTTTCGAGACGAGCCCGGTCCGCTTGCCCGGTTAATCATCCGTATTGGTGCTCCTGGCAGGGTTCTCGCCTGCATAAGCCCGCTTAGAAGTCGGGTGCCTGATACGTTCGGCCACAGGAGCGTGTTGGGAATGGTCCCGATGGTCAGACTTGCACTGACGTGAACGAGCTTATGAGTCTCGGCTGGAACTACCTCCAGTGACATCGGGGATAATAGGGAAAGTGGCGGCCTGTGCGGGCATTGCTCCCGCGACCTTCCGCTCGACAGGCGGCTGCTCTTCGTAGCTGAGCTAACAGGCCGATGATGGTGGGTTGTGTCGGTAACGCTCCGACGCTGGTCCGGATGGACATCCGTTTTACAGACGGCTCGCGATCTTTACGCGCCTACCAACCCAAAGAGGGCATGGAAATTGGTGGACCGACTCGGTAACGCTCCGAGCAAAGGTTGTTTGCAAGACATCCTGGCGCCCTTGCGCCCGGCCCATGGAAAAATTGGTAGCGGGGGCGGGAATCGAACCCGCTCGTCAACGGCTTATGAGGCCGTCGCCTTCCCACTTGGCGACCCCGCAGTTTTAAAAAAGTGGCACGGCGTCCCGGTGCTGCCCCGAGCTCGCGGAGTTTTGGAGGCTCTGCTGCGCCGCTGGCGCCCGCCGCACACGTTGTGTATGTTTTTGGAAAATTGGTGCGCTCAGCCGGACTTGCACCGGCATCCCCTGATTGGCACTCAGGCATCCTTCTCTTGAACGATGAACGCGAATGGCGGCGCGGGTGCATAGGTATGCGCACCCGCGCCGCGATATACGACAAAAAGAACAAACACCGCTGCCTCCATCGACTTATCGTAGGACGCACCCGCAGGATCTTTCACGGCGGTTCTTTCAGTGTTTCAGGCACACTTCCCGGTGCACGCTTTGGGCGTGCGAAGCCTCTGGATTGGAAAACCAGGGGCGAGGAATCGGGTCGATGAGACAATACAGGGCCGTGAGTCAGTTATCGTAAGATTGACTGACTTGACAGTTACTCCATGAGCTGCCACCGTCTCGGCGGTTGCTGACTCACAGGCGTCTCCGCAAGGGACTTATCTGGATTGGTGACCGATTCCACCCCGTCGTCAGTTGCCGCTGGCGGCGGGGTTTTTATCGCCCACTTAGTGGATTAAAGGTGATGTTCGATCAGTTTTGGTTGATTGGAGGTTTTGATGCGACGATTGGCCGCGGTGAAAAATTAGGGGAATGAGCTGAAAACGAAGAACCCTGCTGGCTTTGCGGGCGAGCAGGGTTCTCGAAAATCGATGATCTAAAGTCAGATCGTGAACTACCTGCCAGCCTCCTTGGTTATATTTTGATTGCGCTGTTCGCTTGCGAGGATCGCATTAATCGGCCGCGCTTTGGTGACCTGGACAGCGGAGCCGAATAGGCGTCCCCCGGTGCCCAGGGACATACCCGCGCAACGCGACCAGGCGGTCGCTGGCGAATGCATGGGATATGTCGGTGTTAACTTCATTGGTTTTGAATGTAATCGTTGGTAACTCTAAAAACTTAGCTGGTCAATCAATTAATTTAAAAATGTTTCTTTGTTTGAACAGGATGCGTGGGGAACACCTGCTTTGGACGCAAGTTGCGCAAAAAGATTCGAGTTATCGCGAGATTCTTTTGAAGAACGATTCCAGGCGCTGGGCGGCGGCACTGAATGATAGCTTCTCGCGTGCATTGCCGAGGGCTCGCTCCATCACCGCTTCACAATCGTGCGGATGCTCGAGCAGTCGTGCCGCCAGATCGAAGAGTTGCTCGCTATCCCGTCCGTGCCCGCAGAGGTCGGGATAGGCCACGCGTTCGGTGGCGCCAAGTCCGCCGATGCATGGGATACGCGCGAGGAGGGCATCGCCCGCCACCTGGCCGAGCCCGCCCGTGGCATCGAGTTGCCAGACTAACTTGTGTTTTGCAAGTAAACTCAGGTAGCGCGGATAGGTCATGCGGGCATCGACGACTTGCAGCAATTGCGGGTCGTAGCCGAGCCGTTCAATGAGGCCGCGCCCACGACCGCTATCGGCATTCAAGAGCGTAACGCTTTCGTACATCGAAGACGCGAGCTGGCGGAGCGAGAGAAGGGTGGCGAGATGCTGGCGCGCGGGCGCACGAAATTCACGCGTGCCGACGAAAATGCCACGGCGCTCCTCGATCGGCACGGAGAGGTCCCAGCGTGCGTCGTCAATGGGCCATGGCGCTGGAATGAATTCCGTGTGGCGCACACCCGCGGCAGTGAAGAACGTCACCAAGTCGGGAGTGGTGGCGATGGCGCCATCAGCGCGCTGGCAGATTTCCTGGAAGAGTTTGAAGCGCGCCGGTTTCGATAATAGTTCGGCAATTTGCGATGGGATCGGATCCTTCCAGGCGATGGCGATCGTCTTTCCAAGGCTCCGTAGCTCGACAAAAACTTGGCGGCAGGCTTTGAGATTGTCGCCCACGAGCATGAGCACTTGCTTATGGTCCGCGGGGATTTCCTGGTCCTTGCGAACATAGGAACCGCTGGTGCACGCGGCGAAGGCGCGGTTGCCGAGCGGCGGGTGCGCCGAGTCGGTCGGCGCGCCGGCGCCGTCGGGGAAGTCCTGTTTTGGGTCGCGTCCGCCGGGAGTAAGCACTGCGAGTTTCATGGGGACCCCAGTCGTAGCAGGTCGGCACCACGACGCCAACTTTCCGGATGACGGCTCCGGAACCGCAGAGGTCGCGGAGAAGATGGAGAGGGCCGCAGAGGGAGGTGGTTTTCAAATCACGGAAGAGACGAACCGCGAAAGTGGAAGACGCTCCGGAGAGAGTTGGAGCGGCCGCAAAGAGGCACAAAAGACGCAAAAGAGCAGCAAGGAGAAGCGAACTCGAATTACGCGAATTCTAAGCTCGATGCTCGTGGGAGGTTGGAGGGGAGAGGCTTCGGTGTTCAGCCAAACCAAAAGTTTCCATTCCTCCCTATGAAAATCATTTCTCTTCTCGCCGTTGCCGCGGCCTTCGGATCGATGGCGTTTGCGCACGCGCCAGACTCCAATCTCAAAATCGAACGCGATCTACCGTATGTGGAATCGGGGGATCCGCTGCAAAAGCTGGATGTGTATGTGCCGCCGGGAGCGAAAGGATTGCCGGTGGTAGTGTGGATTCATGGGGGTGGATGGCAAACGGGCGACAAGGCGGAGATGAAGGAGAAGCCGGTCGCGTTTGCGAAGAAAGGGTTCGTATTTGTCTCCGTGAATTATCGACTCGAGCCCAAAGTGGAGATGGGCGAACTGGTGCGGGACGTGGCGAAATCGGTGGGCTGGGTGCATGCGAACATCGCGGAACACGGAGGCGATCCGCAGCGGTTGTTCATCATGGGGCACTCGGCCGGGGCGCAATTGGCGGCGCTCCTTTGCACGGATGAACGTTATTTTCAGGAGCTCGGATTCTCGCTGAATGTGGTGAAGGGCTGCGTGCCGGTGGATGGTGACACCTACGACGTGCCGGCGATGTGCGTGTCGGAACAAAACCTCCGTCGCGCACATGGATTGCCGGAACCGAAGTTTGGGCACCCGGAAGAATTCGGCACGCTGGAGCAGCAGAAGGATTTTTCCGCCGTCAATCATGTCGCCAAAGGCAAAGGCGTTCCGCCGTTTTTGATTCTACACGTGGCGGCGAATCCGATGACCGGGGCGCAGGCGACAGAGCTCGGGCGCGTGCTAAAGACCGCGGGAATTGAGGAGAAAGTCTTCGGTGCGAAGGATACGAGTCACGGAAAACTCAATGATGACCTGGGTGTGGAGGGAGATGCGGCGACGAAGGAACTCTTTGAGTTTGTGGATCGGTGTTTGAAGCCGTGAAGGATGACAGTGGAGAGTTACGATCCGAGCGCGAGTTCGTTTAGCGCGGGGGCTTCCGCGGGGTGGCCGGCGGCGTGGCGGGCTTCGACACAGTCGGCGACGAATTCGGCGTCGCGGGCGATACCCGAGAAACGGCCTGAGCCCCAGGTGTAGAGCCACGGGAGACCGACGAAATAGATCCCGGGCACGGTGGTGACGCCGCGCTGATGGACGGGATAACCTTTGCCGTCGAAGAGCGGGATTTCGACCCAGGAATAATCGGTGCGGAAACCGGCGCTCCAAATCACCGAGGTGATGCCGGCTTCGACGTAGTCGATCTCGAGCGGCGGATTCTCGGGCTTCCAGACGGGCACGTAACGCGGCTCCGGGGGCGCATCGATGCCCTTCTCGGCGATGAATTTGTCGATGGTATTTTTGATGCTGTCGGCGACGGTGTCGGCCTTGTCGAGGTTTTCGGCGAGGTCTTCGGCGAAGGTGATTTTGGTGTCTTGCACTTCGCGCAGTCGACCGTGGAGTTGCATGCCTTCACGCGCGAACTTGCGCAGATCGATGTCGCGCCCACCATCGCGTCCGGTGACATAGTGATTCGCCTTGGCGCGCACACGCTCCTTGAGCGGATGCTCGTGCACGGGCATGTCGTAGTAACCGAGGTCGTAGAGCCAGTCGACCACATCTCGGCCGCGATAACGTCGCGCGGTGCGCGGGGCGCCGCCGACGCAGAGATGGGTTTTGCGGCCGGCGAGATGCAAATCCTCGGCGATCTGGCACCCGGATTGACCGGAGCCCACCACAAGGACGGCGCCGGGTGGGAGTGCGTCGGGATTGGTGTAGACGGAGGAATGGAGTTGTTTGACGCCTGGGGTAAAGCGTTCCGCGATGCGCGGGATGGTGGCGATTTGATAACCGCCGGTGGCGACGACGATTTGATCGGCGGTGAAGTTACGATAAGTGGTCTCCAATTCGAATCGGCCGTGGCCATTGCGGGCGAGACGCTTGACGGTGGTGCCTTCAATGACGGGCGGGCTAAAAGACTTCACGTAAGCTTCGATGTATTCGACGATCTGGTTCTTGACCATGAAGCCGTTCGGATCGGGACCGGCGTACGGAAAGCCGGGGAGCTGGCATTGCCAGTTGGGAGTTACCAGGCAGAAGCTATCCCAACGCTGCGAGCGCCAGGCTTCGGCGATGCGATGTTTCTCGAAGACGAGGTGGTCGATGCCACGTTGCTTGAGGCACCAACTAATGGCGAGGCCGGCCTGGCCTCCGCCGACGACGATGACGGGGAAGTGAGTGCGGGCCGGCGATTGCGCCGGAGATGAGTCGATAGGTTTACGTTCAGACATGGCGTTCAGACGTGAAGGATGCGGACGATTCCGTCCGGGTCGTAGTGGCGGGTGAATTGCTCGATATCAGCGAGTTGGGACGCAGCGGAGCTGCAGGAAAATCCGAACTTGGCGCGAACGCGTTCGCTGGCTTCAGCAAGGGCCTTGCGGCTGCGAGTGAGAAATTCGCTCACGGGCATTTGTTCGCCCTCGGCGAAGTAATTGCGGACGATGCTGGACGGGGAATAGCATTCCCGGGTGACGCCGTCAGGGAGTTCG
>Ga0206824_10338_pt1 | contig 11874 bp, 7 predicted proteins | sample Alteio_BWOrgCont_82_FD_152874 | JGI IMG/M metagenome (GOLD analysis project Ga0206824, IMG submission 152874) | Enriched cells from forest soil in Barre Woods Harvard Forest LTER site, Petersham, Massachusetts, United States -... | ecosystem: Environmental > Terrestrial > Soil > Temperate forest >...
TGTCTTCGCCGGTCTGTCCGCTTTGAAATCGCTGCCGATCGCGCAATACCCTGAGATTGCACCACCGACCGTCGAAGTCACGTGTTCGTATCCGGGAGCAAATGCGAACGTCGTCCAGGAAACAGTGGCGGCTCCGATCGAACAGGAAGTGAACGGCGTCGAAAAAATGCTGTACATGTCCTCGCAGTGTACAAACGACGGCGGGTACAAGCTGACGGTCACATTCAAGCTGGGAACGAACCTGGACATGGCCCAGGTGCTGGTACAGAACCGCGTCTCGCTGGCTCTGCCCAAGCTGCCCGATGTCGTCAAGACAACCGGTGTCAGTACCAAGAAGAAGTCTCCCAGCATTCTACTGGTGATCAATCTGTATTCAGACACAAACAAGACGACCGGCAAACCAATCTTCAGCCAACTGGATCTGAGTAACTTCGCGACGATCAGAATTCGTGACGATCTGTTGCGTCTGGACGGAGTCGGCGATGTCGCCTTCCTGGGCCAGATGGATTACAGCATGCGCGTGTGGCTCGACCCCGAGCGACTGGCCTCGCGCGGATTGACAACCGGGGACGTCGTCAACGCCCTGAGGGAGCAGAATATTCAGGTTGCGGCCGGCCGGATCGGTCAGCCTCCCACGAAGAGCGGACTGGATTTCCAATACACTCTGTCAACACTGGGACGATTGATCGAGCCCAGCCAGTTCGGCGACATCATCATCAAGTCGGGAGATGCCGGACAGATCACTCGGCTGCGCGATGTGGGACGCATGGAATTAGGCGCCAAGAACGAAGATATCCAGTGTACGCTCGACGGCAAGCCGTCGATTGGGATGCCGATCTATCAGTTGCCAGGCTCCAATGCGATTGAAACGGCGGAACGGATCCGCAAGACGATGATCGCACTCAAGCCGCGATTCGAAGAGGGGATGCACTACGAAATCGCCTACGACACGACTCCGTTTATCGAGCAGTCGGTCGAAGAAGTCTTCCACGCGTTGCGAGACGCCATCATCCTGGTGGCGATCGTGGTGCTGCTGTTCCTGCAGGACTGGAAGTCGATGATCCTGCCGATGATCGACGTGCCGGTGTCGCTGATTGGAACATTGGCCGTCATGTACATGCTCGGCTTCACGTTGAACAACCTGACGTTGTTCGGGCTGGTGCTGGCAATTGGCATCGTGGTGGACGACGCCATCGTCGTTCTGGAAAACATCGAGGTCTGGCTGGCGAAGGGGCAGGATGCGCGGACTGCCACAATCAATGCGATGAATGAAATCACAGGCCCGATCATCGCAATCACGCTGGTCCTCAGCTCCGTGTTTCTTCCGAGTGCGTTTCTGGGAGGGATCAGCGGCCAGTTCTATCGTCAGTTCGCGTTGACGATTGCAACGTCGATGATCATTTCGGCGATCAATGCCATGACAATGACACCGTCGCGCGCGGTACAGATCTTCAAGAATCGAGGACACGGGCACGGGCATCAGGTGCACGAAGCGTTGCCCTGGTGGGGTTATACGATACTGCTTGGCTGGCTCTGCGAATCGCTCTTGTGGGAACGCATCGGCGGGACGTTTGCGAATCAATCCGCACCCGTGCAATGGGTAGTCGCGATCGGCCTGGCGGTTCCGGGCGCCATTGTCGGGTGGTTGATCGCCAAGCCGACGAACCGGATCTTGTCCGTATTCTTCAAATGGTTCAACCGCGGATTTGACTTCGTCACTCAGGTTTACGGAAGGATGGTAGGCTGGGGCTTGCGACTGTCAGTGATCGTCCTGTTTGTTTATGGAGGCTTACTGGGTCTGACTTACTTCGGAGTGACTCATACGCCGATCGGCTTCATTCCCAATCAGGACAAGGGATACCTGGTGATCAACGTACAACTGCCCGACTCCGCTTCACTGGAACGGACGGTTGAAGTCGTGAAACGCATTGATGCGATTGCATCGAAGGAGCCCGGCGTTGTCCATACAATTGGCATTCCAGGACAGTCGATCATCCTGAATGCGATCGGGTCCAACTTCGGTTCGATGTTCGTGATCCTTGACAAGTTCGAACATCGGCACGGCCATGAACTGTATTCCGCGACGATCGCAGGGAAACTGCGAAAGAAGTTCTATGAAGAGATCTTGGAAGCACAGGTTGCCGTGTTTGGTGCTCCCCCGGTCGATGGATTGGGAAATGCGGGCGGATTCAAATTGATGGTCGGTGATCTGGTGGGAGGTGAATTTTCAAATCTGCAATCGCAGGCGGATGAACTGGTTGCAAAAGGGAACGCGACACCAGGACTGGTGGGCCTGTTCAACGGCTTCCGGGCCAACGCTCCTCAGCTTTTCATTGATGTGGATCGCACGAAATGCAAAGCAATGGGAGTTCCGTTGAACGACGTCTTTAATGCATTGCAAGTCTATCTCGGCGGGTACTACGTGAACGATTTCAATCAGTTCGGCCGCACCTGGCAGGTCAACATTCAAGCAGATTCCGGGTTCCGAGCGACTCCAGACGACATCAGAACGTTGAAGGTCCGGAATGCTCGCGGCGACATGGTCCCTCTGGGAACGCTCGTGACCATCGAAGAAATTGGCGGGCCGATATTGATCACCCGCTACAACATGCGCACCGCGGCGACCATCAACGGGGCTTCGCTGCCGGGTGTCAGCACGGGGCAGACGGTCGCGACGATGGAACAACTGGCAAAGTCGACTCTTTCGCAGGATCTGACGTTTGACTGGACCGAACTGACGTATCTGCAATTGATTGAAGGGAGTGCCGCGATCTTCGCATTCATCGGTGCTGTATTGCTCGTCTTTCAGGTACTGGCAGCTCAATACGAAAGCTGGACGATGCCGCTGGCAGTGTTGCTGGTCGTGCCAATGTGTCTGCTCAGTGCCGTCGCCGGATTGTGGATGTGGAAGCTGGATCTGAACATCTTCGTGCAGGTCGGTTTCATCGTACTGGTGGGATTGGCGGCGAAAAATGCGATCCTGATCGTCGAAACCGCACGGCACCGGAAGGCAGCCGGAGCCAGCCGGTTTGATGCGGCTGTGGCCGCCAGCAAGGATCGATTGCGTCCGATCATCATGACGTCGTTTGCGTTCATCCTGGGAGTTCTGCCGCTGATCGTTTCTCACGGTGCAGGCTTCGAGATGCGCCGAACGCTGGGAGTGGCCGTGTTCTTCGGAATGCTGGGGGTGACGATCTTCGGCATTTTCCTGACACCGGTGTTTTATTACGTGATCGATTGGATCGGTTCGCGTGGGGCGAAGTCGACGCCTTCGGCAACGGCAGCGGAGCATCGCTGAGACTGAGTCACGAACGAATCGCGAGAGTTTACTCGGCGATCCCCCGCCTAACTGATCGAGCGCGATTCTGCTCGAAGGACCAAGTAATGTTTGCCCGCGAATGGCACTGCTTCTCCGACGACTACGAAGCAGTGGCACATCCAATCACGATCGATATTGCGCACGGGAATTCTTGCGAATTCAGCGACGAGAGCTGAGGAGGGCGGCGCACATTGTGGCTTCGACAAAGCCGCATGCACGAGCTTTTCCCTGCCAGGCAATGTCGAATGCAGTTCCGTGACTGGGACTTGTCCGGACGATTGGCAGCCCCAGGGTGACATTCACAGCCCGTTCGAATCCAATCAGCTTCAAAGCGATGTGTCCCTGATCGTGATACATCGCAGCGACTCCATCAAACTCGCCGTGGACGGCACGGCGCAATAGGGCATCGGCGGGAATCGGGCCCGTCGCGTTGATGCCAATCTGCCGGGCTGCACTGACCGCAGGTTCGATCAGCGTGGATTCTTCATCGCCAAATAATCCGCCTTCGCCTCCATGGGGATTGAGCGCACAGACGCCGACTCGCGGAGCCGAGCACCCGACTCGTTTCAAGAAGCCATCGACCAATTGAATCGTCTCGCGAATCCGCAGCGCGTTCAACAGACCTGGCACGCTGCGAATGGAAGTATGCAGTGTCACATGTGCCACTCCCAGTCCGAAGGGGCCGCGCAGCGGCTCGCCTGGAGGAAGGTAAAGCATCATGGCAAACTCGCGCACACCACATTCTTTCGCCAGGATCTCGGTATGACCGGGATAATCCAGACCGGCGGCATGCAACGCGGCCTTGTTCAGCGGAGCGGTCGTGATCGCATCGATTTCTCCATGCAAGGCGGCTTGAGTGGAGGCGACGAGATAATCATAGGCCGCGCGACCGGCTCGCGCATCGATCACACCGACTGGGACCGCGGAAGCGTTGACGTCACTGGGATTCCAGCACGGAATCGCCGGCAGCGACCAGTCGATTTCAGCAACCGACGTCACGACCTGGATCTCGCAATCGACTCCGATCAGTTTGCTTGCTCGCCGGAAGACTTCAGGGTGTCCCACGACAACGGGTCGACAGCACTGACGCAGTCGTTCGTCGACAACGGCCCGAGCCACGATTTCCGGGCCGATCCCCGCGACATCTCCCAACGTGAGGGCAATTCGGGGATTCATAATTGGCTCACGGATAAGTCTCGGCATCGCGAAGCAGGACACCTCGCTCGTCTTTCGCCGAAAGAATTCGCGGCAGCACGTCAGGCCAATCGATTCCCAGTGCCGAATCATTCCACAGCAGCGTCCGTTCATCGGCAGGGTCGTAATACCCCGTGCATTTGTAGCAGAAGTCGGCCGAATCGCTGGTCACGCAAAACCCGTGAGCAAATCCCGGTGGAACGTAAACCTGTTGGTGGTTTTGTTCATTCAAGACGATCGAAAGGGATCGCCCAAAAGTTGGCGAACTGCGCCGCAAGTCGACAACGATGTCGACGACTTCACCACGAGTCACAAACACGAGTTTCCCCTGTGGTTTTGTGAGTTGATAGTGGAGTCCACGAAGTGTGCCCCGACAGGAACGCGAGCAATTGTCCTGCACGAAGCTGGCATCGATTCCTGCCTTTCGATAGCGGTCTTCCTGATAGCTTTCAAAGAAGAAGCCACGCGAATCGCCGAAAACCTTCGGTTCGACGACCAGTAATCCTGAAAATTCCGTGGCAATTATATTCATGAGACCATTCACAACTGCGGAATCACATCTCGGGTGGATTGATGGCGACATCGTACCGGAGCGGTTCCATCGAAAACGAGGCGCGTCCCTGCGACAAGCTGCGGACGTCATTGGAATAACCGAACATCCGCGACAATGCTACTTCGGCGGTCAGAGCGACCAGATTTCCTCGAGGTTCGGTGTTGACGATAATGGCGCGACGCGAGTTCAGATCGGCAGTGACGTTGCCGACGAACTCTTCGGGCGTCACAACTTCCAGCTTCATGATCGGTTCCATCAAAATGGCCCCGCCATCCTGAAGCGCGTGTCGCATGGCATCCGAACACGCTCCTCGAAGTGCTGTTTCGGTCGTTTCCCGTTCCCGGTACTCAACGTCCTTCAGAATGACTTTCAGGTTAATCAGCGGAAAACCGACGATCCCGCCCCCTTTGACTTCGTCGCGCAAGGCGCTCAACAGGATTTCGAGTAGTTCCGGCGGCAACGCGTTGGGTTTCAGCTTGTTTTCAACAGCCAGATTGACTTCGTTCGGAACTGGTTCGACAACGATTCGAACGGCCGCAAACTGTCGTGTTCCGCCGGTCTGACGATCGAAGCGTCCTTCGGATTCGTGTTTGTTTGGGATCGTTTCGCGATACGTGACGCGTGGTTTGTGGGTGCGGAATTTCAGGTGAAAGTCCCGTTCCATGCGCTTGCTGATGATTTCCAGGTGCAGTTCGCCCATCCCGCTGATGATCGTCTGGCCGGTTTCTTCGCTGATCTTCGCCGTAAACGTGGGATCCTGCTTCATCATCAGCTTGAGTATGGTCTCCAGCTTCTTACGATCGGCGCTGCTGTCGGGTTCGATCGCCATGGAGATGACGGATTCAGGGAAGTGAATCGATTCCAGCAGAATCGGGTTCTGCTGATCGCACAGCGTGTCCCCTGTCACGGAATCCTTCGGACCGACAATCCCGACAATATCCCCGCACGTTGCCTCTTCCAGGGCCGTACGGGAATCGGCCTGAACTCGCCAGATCTGGCTGATCAGTTCCTTGCTGCCCGTGCGAGGGTTCAGCATTCGCGAGCGGCCCTTCAACACTCCGGAATAGATCCGGACGAAGTAGAGTTCGGCATGTTCATCGGCATGAATCTTGAAGACCAGTCCGCAGACTGGTTCCTTCTCCGACGGCTTGCGGACTTCAGTCTTGTCCGCCTTCTTGGGATTTGGATTGCGTCCTTCGACAGGCGGAACGTCCAGCGGACTGGGAAGGTATCGTACGACGCCATCCAGAACCGGTTGCACACCGATGTAATCCAGCGACGAACCGCAGAATACCGGCTGAAGCTGGTACGTTACGACCGCCTTTCGCAGGACGCGGATGACCTGATCCGCCGGCAGGTCGCCAGTCTTGTCGTAAATGGCAAACGCCTCGTCGTCCATCAGCGCGATGGCATCAACCAGTCGCGACCGCCATTCCTCAGCGCGGTCCTGTTCATCCTCGGGGATCGGTTGAACATCAATCGTCTTTCCCTGTGCTTCGCTATCGAAGTACAGAGCCTTCCTGTCGATCAGATCGATGATGCCGCGAAAGCCCGTGGGATTTGTGGCCGGTCCTTCACCGATGGGTATCTGTACGGCGACCGGATTGGCTCGCAGACGCTCGCTGATCTGTGCGAAGACGCGTTCAAATCCAGCGCCGATGCGATCCATTTTGTTGATAAAGCAGATTCGCGGGACATGGTATTTGTCCGCCTGCCTCCAGACGGTTTCGCTTTGAGCTTCGACCCCTTCCACGGCACTGAACACGACCACTCCGCCATCCAGCACTCGCAAACTTCGCTCGACTTCCGCGGTGAAGTCAACATGCCCCGGCGTGTCAATGATATTGATCGTATGTCCCTGCCAGTGGCAGGAAATCGCCGCGGAATAGATGGTGATTCCACGTTTCGCCTCTTCGGGATCAAAGTCCGTGACGGTCGTCCCGTCGTCGACGTCTCCGGGACGAGGCGTTTCGCCGGTATAAAAAAGGATGCGTTCGGTGGTCGTCGTCTTGCCGGCATCGATATGGGCGATGATGCCGATGTTGCGGATTTTCTGAATGTCGGTGGCCATGAAGCGAGACTTATTGAAGGGGTGGTGAAGTGGAAATTGAGAATTCAGTCTTTGGGATTCCGTGTTCAGGAAGGCCGAAATCAGACGTCATCGCTGAACACCGCATACTGATCGTCAATTCCTTCTCACTTGGTCGCGTACCGACCGACGCGATTGATGCGACCATGAATATCGTTCAGGATCCAGTGAAAGGCCACCAAATGGACCGACTCCACCATTCCCATGTCGTCGAGCGGGACGTGGAGGTTTTTCTTGCCCAGCGGCTTTAGCTTTCCCCCGGAATACCCAGTGATTCCCCACGTGATCAGATCGTGCATGTTGGCCCATTCGACAGCATTCAGAATGTTCGGACTGTTGCCGCTGCCACTGATCGCGATCAGCACATCGCCTGGCGATGCGAAGTTCTTGAGCTGCTGGACGAACACCTGATCGAATCCTTCATCGTTCCCCCAGGCCAGAATGTAAGGAGTGTTGTCAGTCAAGCTGAGGACCTTCAAACGCTTGACGCCGTCTTTCATGAAGTCTTTGCGGTCGAGCGTGCTTTTGCCGAGATCTTCGCAAAAGTGCGAGCAATTCGACCCGCTTCCGCCGTTGCCAATCAGGAACACGAACCGTCCATCCTGGTACGCGGTATAAATGTCGTCCGCCAAGCCTTCAATCTGGGTCACATCGAGCGTCTCGAAGACCTCGGCGCAACGCTTCAAGTATTGAGCGGGTTTCAGTTGAGTTCCGAGCATGTGTTCAACTCTTTCAAATTGTCGCAATCATTTGACACAGGGCCCCGGGGTTTGTTCCTGAGGTTTCGCGACTTGTAAGCGATCTGGTCCTTTGGAATTTCAACGAGCACACACGCCGTTGAAGTACTCGGGCAAGCCCGGTGGCGTTTTGTCATGCCCTCTGTTTTGCGGGCTTTGCGGCGATAACCTTGTCCAGCTCTTCCTTCAGGCGCGGCAGAATAGCATCGTAGGGAAACGCCCCCAACTCGACGGGACCCTTCTTCAAGTTCACAAAGTTTGGACCGCACCATAGTCCCAGGTCGGCATCGTCCGTCTCTCCCGGACCGTTCACACGGCATCCCATGACGGCAATTGTCACCGCGTGGTCTTTTGCATAGGCCGTCATCTCCTTGACCTGTTGTGCCAGGTCGATGAAGGCTTCGTTTTCGACGCGTGAACAACTGGGGCAACTGATGATATTCAGTGTCTGCAGTCCATAGTCGACGAACGATCGGACGCGACCGGCTGCGATGTCTTCCAGGATCTTTCGACCGGCGACAATCTCTTCCGGCTTGCGTGAGTTGGGAACTGTCAGCGAAACTCGAATCGTGTCGCCGATCCCATGACTGATCAGTTGTTCGAATGCGATCCGCGTCTTGATAATTCCATCCGGTGGCATTCCCGCTTCCGTCACTCCCAGATGCAGCGGGACATCAGGTCGCTTTTCCGCGAAGCGCTTGTTCCCTTCGATCACCTTTTGTGGATCGGAATCCTTCATCGAAACGCAGTAGCGGTGATAGCCCAGTGAATCGAGAAAATCGCAATGCTCCCAGGCGCTCTCCAGCATTGGCGTGATAGAATCAGCCGGATCGTGCTTATCCTTCTTGGCCGGATCAACCGATCCACAGTTGACACCAACCCGCATGGCACAATCATTGTCCTGAGCGATCGAAGCCAGGTATTTCACTTTCTCCTGCCATGGCTTTTCGCGCTCATGATGGTACAAATGCCCTGGGTTGTACCGAATTTTATCAACGTATGGGGCAACGACTTCCGCCAGCCGATAGTTCTCCTGCAAGTCGACGGCCAGATTGGCGTCAGTCTGCTTTCTGATTTCGGCCAGGGCGGCAGCGTCTTTGGTGCTGTCGACAGCAACTCGAATCACATCGGCGCCGGCGGCATGCAACGCGACAATCTGCGCCACGGTGGCGTCAATGTCCTGCGTATGCGTCGCCGTCATGCTTTGAACGGCAATCGGGTGCCCCGCTCCAATTGTTGCTGAACCGATTCTGACCGAACGAGTCGGGTTTCGCCGAAGTTCCACTGTTGCCTCCATGGTGTTGCAGCCAGATGACTCCCATCAAGCACCGGGTCCGTCCGGATTCTAGTGAGCCCAGCCAATTCGATCACGGACGGGCCGCATTGTCGATAGGAATACCTGTTTTCGCAAGCCGCCTGATCCCGATCAACGGCAGACACCGCATTTTTCGTGGCGGCGCCTGTCTGCGAGAAGTTGCTGAGGATATCAGCCACGATTGAAATCCACCGAAACGGGAGCAGCGCCAAATCTACCGCGGCGATTTCAGTCCGCGATAGCTCAGATCAAGAATCTCCATTGGATGGGCGACCCAGATCGGGCTGCCCGCCTGTCTGAGGGCGGCCTGAATCTGTAAAGTGCAGCCGGCATTCCCGCTGATCAACGTATCGGCGCCGGTCGACAGAATATGCTTCAGCTTTCGCGCCGCCAGGCGATCGGCCATTTCCCCCTCCGTCAGATTATAGCTTCCAGCGGCGCCGCAACAGATCTCGGATTCGGGCAGCGGGATGATCTGCAATCCCGGAACTAATGCCAAAAGTGACCGAGGTTGCTCGCGAATCCTTTGAGCGTGGCACAAGTGACACGCATCATGATACGTGGCTTTGATCGGCACTTCCCCCTTCGGAGCAATGGGCCCCAATTCGGCCAGGAATTCAGAGACATCTTTGACTTTGTCAGCAAACTGGGTGAGTTGAGTCAGGAGCAGTCGATCCTGATTTGCCAGCTCCTGCCCGATGTGCCCATAGTCCTTCAGCATGGAGCCACAGCCGGCGACGTTGATGATGACCGCATCCACATCTCCGTTACGGAATGAGTTTGCATTCTGTCGAGCCAATTCGAGTGCCGGTAGACCGGCTCCACTGTGGTAATGGATCGCCCCGCAACAACCCTGATCGCGCGGAATCACGACCTCGCACCCATTTTGTTGCAGCACCCGAGCCGTCGCCCAATTGACGTGATGAAACATGGCGTCGGCAACGCAACCCGTGAACAATGCCACGCGCGCCCGCTTTGGGCCGATGGGGGGCAGAATTTCGGGTAGTCGTGGTTCGCGTGCTTTCAATTGAGGGAGCAGTCGATGCATGCGTTGCAGTTTTTCGGGCAACAACCTGGTCAGTCCGATTCGCTCCGCAAGTCGATCGATGCCAGTGATCTGTGCCAGTCTGGCCGGAACCAGCGCCCACTTCAGGCGATTCGGATACGGAAACATTCCGTATAGGATCCAGGATTGGAACCACCCCGGCGAAGCTTTTTTTTCCGCGGCTTCACGTTGTCGTGTTTCGATCCGAAAGGGCTCAATCAGCCGACCGTATTGAACGCCCGACGGACAAGCAGATTCACAGCTTCGGCAGTCCAGGCACAAATCCAGATGCCGCTTGACCGTGTCCGTCAGTTGCAGACGTCCATCCGTGACGGCGCGCATCAGATAGATGCGGCCGCGCGGACTGTTGTTTTCGTCTCCAGTTTCCAGGTAGGTTGGGCAAGCGGCCGTGCATAGTCCGCAGTGAACGCAATCCAGGAACTTTTCGTAGTCGATCCCACTTCCTACAGGTGGAAGTGTTGCTGGAGACGGGGCCGCTGAAGTGATCGAGTCTGTCATGCGAAATTGATTCCTGATTGCTTTGCTCGGCGTGACTCTCTGCTCGGACCAGGTCTCCTGACCCCGTCGAACTGCCCGACCGCAGGTCTCCCCAACGTGACCGGCCCCCATCGTCGCTGATTTGCGTCTGGTCCTCAAGCGCTCGCGACGTGAGAAGACTCGACCAACTTCGCACGTGAGCGTAAACTCCATACCATGAAACGAGCACTCATTACTGGAATTACGGGGCAGGATGGATCGTACCTGGCCGAATTGCTGCTGGCACGCGGTTACGAAGTTCACGGACTGGTTCGGCGAGTCGCCCTGGAAGACGCCCGGCACCGATTGTCGCGAATTCTCGACATTCGCGATCAAGTTCACCTGCATGCCGGCAGTCTGGAAAGCTTTGCGTCGCTCTACAACGCCGTGAACCAGGTTAAGCCAGACGAATTATATCATCTGGCGGCTCAGAGTTTCGTGTCTTATTCGTTTGATGACGCATTTTCGACGTTCCGCACAAACATTGATGGCACGCATTACATCTTGGAAGCGGTCAAACAGGCGGCGCCAGCGTGCAAAGTGTACTTTGCCGGCTCCAGCGAAATGTTCGGGAATGCCCCTGAGTCTCCGCAGACAGCGGAGACCAAGTTCTCGCCGCGAAGTCCTTATGGGATTTCAAAAGTGACCGGTTACCATCTGGCGCGTAACTATCGCGAAGCCTATGGGATGTTTGTTTGCTCTGGAATCATGTTTAACCACGAATCCCCGCGTCGTGGGTTTGAATTTGTGACGCGTAAGATTTCCTCGCACGTGGCCGGGATTAAGCGGGGATTGATCGACAAACTGCCTTTGGGGAACCTCGACGCCAGGCGGGACTGGGGATTTGCCGGGGATTTTGTGCGGGCCATGTGGCAGATGCTGCAGCAGCCACAACCCGGGGACTACGTGATTGCCACCGGTCAATCGCACTCGGTCAGAGATTTCTGCGAAGTGGCGTTTTCCTCCGTCGATTTGGATTGGCAGAAATACGTGGTCGTCGATCCGAGTTTCTATCGACCCGCCGAAATACACCAACTGGTTGGCGATGCCAGTTTGGCACGCCGCGTCCTGGGGTGGTCGCACAC
>Ga0206824_10340_pt1 | contig 11772 bp, 8 predicted proteins | sample Alteio_BWOrgCont_82_FD_152874 | JGI IMG/M metagenome (GOLD analysis project Ga0206824, IMG submission 152874) | Enriched cells from forest soil in Barre Woods Harvard Forest LTER site, Petersham, Massachusetts, United States -... | ecosystem: Environmental > Terrestrial > Soil > Temperate forest >...
AATACCCTGAAAAAATTTGCTGCGGATACGGCACAGGAGATGGGAGAAGCTCCGAAGACCGAACACGATTTCCGCAACATACTTGCCATAAAGGAAGTAGACGCCATCACGATTGCGACGCCGGACCACTGGCACGCGCCGATGGCGATTCTGGGCCTGAAGGCCGGCAAGAATGTGTATGTGGAAAAGCCTTGCGGCCATAATCCCGCCGAAGGCGCGCTGCTGGTGGCGGCGCAGAAGAAGTACGGCAAGGTGGTGCAGATGGGCAATCAGCAGCGCTCGTCGCCACACACGATTGAGATCGTGGACAAGATGCACAACGGCCTGATTGGCAAAACATACCTTGCTCGCGCGTGGTATGTGAATGTTCGTAAATCGATCGGTGTGGGCAAGGAAGTGCCCGTCCCGGCTCAGCTTGATTGGGATTTGTGGCAAGGGCCGGCGCCGCGCCAGGCATACCGCGATAACGTGCAGCCGTATAACTGGCACTGGTTCAAGACCTGGGGGACGGGAGAAACACTGAATAACGGCACGCACGAAGTGGACGTGTGCCGCTGGGCGCTGGACGTGGATTTTCCGGAGAGTATCAGTGCATCCGGCGGGCGGTACCACTTCAAGGACGACTGGCAGTTTTACGACACGCTTGTGACGAGCTTCAACTATCCCGGCAAGATGATTACATGGGAGGCGACGTGTTGTAACGGAATGAGGATTTACGGCCGCGACCGCGGATCCGTGATTATGGGAACAACGGGCAGCGTGATTGTGGACCGCGATGGCTACGAGGTCTATGACCTGAAAGGCAATAAGACCGGGGAGTTTCGTGCAGCCAAGGATCATACCTCCTCCACGGATACGGTGGGACGTGACTCCATGACCGACGCGCACTTTGCCAACTTCATTGCGGCAATCCGCAAAGGAGAGAAGCTGCATTCGCCGGTGGCTGAAGGCAATGTTGCGGTGACGATGCTGCAGCTTTCGAATGTAGCGTGGGAGGTGAACCGCGTGTTGGAACTGGATCCGGCCGACGGCAAAGTGCGCCATGACCCAGAGGCTATGAAGAGCTGGAATCGCACTTACGAGCCTGGTTGGGAACCGCGAATCTGAAGGCATGCGGCTTCCCTACTTTCTGGAACCACAACCGATCAATTGTTGCGCCAAACGGGAGAGTATGAAGAATATCTACGAATTTAACCGTCGGAGGTTTGTTCAGGCAGGAGTGCTGACGGCCGCCAGTCTTGCTGTTTCCAGCGCAAGGACTATTGCCTTGGAGCCACGTGCTGCCTCCGGTAAGCCCTCGCCGATCAAGCTGGGACTCGCCAGTTATACGTTTCGCAACTTTTCGCGAGCTCAATTGATTGCGTATATGAAGCAGCTCAATGTTACGGAACTGAACGCCAAGGATGTAAAGGATCATTTGCCCGCTGACCCGCAGGGAGAAGCTGCGGCGCTTGCGGACTACTCGGCAAACGGCATCAAACTGCATGCTATCGGAGCAGTCTATTTCCGAAAGAATGAGGACGAGGATGTTCGCGCACAGTTTGAATACGCGAAGCGCGCGGGTATTGGCGTGATTGTTGCCGGAGACCCAACACCTGAAACACTGCCGCGTATTGAGAAATTTGTACGTGAATATGACATCCGCATCGCCATTCACAATCATGGACCGGAAGACAAAGTCTGGCCTTCTCCGATGGATGTATTAAAGGCCGTAAAGGGCATGGACTCGCGCATCGGGTGCTGCATCGATGTAGGGCATTGTGTGCGAGCTGGAACCGATGTGGTGGAGGCCGTCCGTGCTGCAGGACCACGTCTATTCAACATGCACATGAAGGATCTGACGAATTTCACGGACAAAGATAGCCAGGTGGCTGTAGGAGACGGCAAGCTGCCTTTCCGCGAGATTTTCGAGGCTCTCATCGCTATCCGGTATCCAGGATTCGTCGATCTTGAGTATGAAGTACACGCGGACGATCCGATGCCTGGAGTCATTGCCAGTTTTGCCTACATGCGCGGGGTGCTGGCCGGGATGGGATATCTAAGCAGGGGATGATACTGCACGCTCCAACACGGATGGAGCTGCATATTACGAATAATCGGCAGATACCAATGTTTTTGCTTTTGCTGATATCTGCCGTTCTTGCTCCTATGGATGCCACTTGCATTTTTAAACATGCATAACGGAATGCCATCCGTTTCATCGCATCTTCAGCTTTTTTTCTACTTTGCTACACTTTACGTAGCCCGTCACTACCTTCGAAATCGAAGGTAAAGCCTTTTCTTTTGCATCTTCCAGAATAGTTATCCTAGTAAACAGATAGAGACTCGGAATACAGAATGGCGAAGCAGCTTCACTACAATGCATCAGAGCACATCGCTCGAGGCACGGACGATGATCCGTATCTGCGTGCTTCCTTTTCAACTACAAATAAACTGCGCCGACTTATCTGGAACCTTTGCTGGCTCTTTTTTTACCGGATGTCGCCGCGGCCATTGCATTCCTGGCGATCTTTTCTTCTTCGAATATTTGGCGCGAAAATGGGCGCGGATTGCCACTTTTATCCAGGATCAAAGATATGGGCTCCTTGGAATCTGATTTGCGCTGATCAGGTGACAGCCGGAGACGGCGCTGAAATCTATAATCCGGCTCCAATGCACTTTGGATCGCACGCCATTGTCTCCCAGGGTGCATATATATGCGGAGCTACCCATGATTTTGACGATCCTGCTTTTCCACTGCTCGCTTACTCCATGACGATTGGATCCTACGCCTGGATATGCGCGCGAGCATCCGTATGCCCTGGCGTACATGTGGGAGAATACGCTGTTCTCGGGCTTGGGTCAGTCGCGACTCGAGATCTTGAGCCATGGGGAGTCTATGCAGGTGTACCTGCCGTCAAAGTAAAGACAAGGGAGTTCAAGAGAGTGCTGTGAAGCAGGTATTATCTATTCAAAACCGTATTCGATTAGCAACAAATTACGAAATAGCTATAGGCAAGACAGATGTTATGACACTATTATTAAAACCTGAATTTAGGGCATGCAATGCTACCTTAAAAGTTTTTGATACAACATCTGTAATTGCTGTCCATATTGGGGCCAAGTATAGGACCGTGCAATCGCATCTGCTGCTTTCCTGCCAATCGACTCCCGCAATGTTTCATCTTTCGCGGCACGTGCTATAGTTTCGGCCAGGCTTTCAACATCGTTCAGCGGAACATAGAGAACAGATTCTTGATTGATGAGAGGCAAGCCTGAGTTCTCCGTGGTGATCACCGGCAATCCCGCTGCAGCCGCCTCCATTGCGGAACGTGAGCAACCTTCAATCAGGGTTGGAAAGACAAACAGATCCGCATTCGCAAGAGCTGGGAGAATAGCATCAGGCGGAACAAAAGGTGTATGTGTCAGAAATTCTTTATCCGAATCTTTTATCCAGATATGTCCGTTTGTTATGTTGCCGATCAAATTTAGTCTAGCGTCTATTCCGTTTTGCCGAACCTTACGCACTGCTTCCAGAAAAGTACGTGCGCCTTTACGAAGATCAAAGTTCCCCGTGAACAATATCTTAAGTGGTCCAGTGTAGTCGTAACGCTGTTTGAGATGAAAGTAACGTGGCGCCACCCCCAGATAGCCCACATCAATTTGTCCGGGTGAATATCCTTTTTCTACAAAGGTGCGCTTAACAAAATCAGAGTTCACAAGCAATTGGTCAGCCTGTTCACAATCGTCAAGTACGATACGCCACAGACCTCTTTCCAGAGTCCCCTCATACTTTAATCCTGCTCGCGCGTATTCCTCGCTCAGGACCGCATGCATGTACCCTGGATGCGCAATCGAATGATCAGTGATTATCTTCATGCCATTTTCTCGTGCAGTACGAATCGCGCCACCCTGGCCGGCACCACTCCGCACATGGAAAATATCAGCATTATGTAAATACTTGCGGCTGGCCATGCCCATAAGCTGGAAGGCCCAAGCTGAAGTTACATATGGCTTGACGAGTCTAGTTTTATTCAGATAGGTAAGAGCGCGACCGATAAATTCAGCCAGCGCCAGTGGTCGAATTGTTACACCAGGGACTTCAACGCGACGAGCCTGCATACGGGTCGCCAATCCGCGTTCGCCGATCAAACGCCCCAAGTTATTAACGAAATCATTTGTATCAGGCTCTGGAACCCACCCCGTGAGGAAATCAACCTCCGTGCCTGTGGATGCGACGGCACGAACAGTCTCATGAAAGTGGAGCTTCCCTCCGCCGGAAGTAATGATTACTTTCACACAACCCTCACAGAACGCACTGTGTTAGCGGAGATTCTTAGACTGAATTGCTTCGAAGCTGCACATCAGAGTTACACATCTATCAAGCCGTACACAGATAGACCGTAACATGCATCCTATCCAGTTTCAGACGTATCAAGAGGAGGAGCGAAAGTGTGGAGCAATTCTTCCAAGGTTACGACGATTGAGAGGAACTTGCGTATGGCTAAATGTCCGAGCGACTGATTGCTGATTAGACGAATCTGGGTCCAGAATGTCACAGATAAGTACGATCAAAAAGCTCGCTGTAATCCTGGCCATTCCGCCAAACGGAGAAAACATATCATCCCAAACAAATAAAACTAGAAGTGGGATATAAGCCGGCTTTAGCGGGAGTTGCGATCTTGCAGCTACAAGAATTGACTTGACCGTTAATACTAAAATATAGATCCAAAATACAGCGCCCAATATACCTGCTTCAACCCATGCACTCATAATGTGAGAATGGGACGGAATTACATAATCGTATCTTGATTCCTGAGCGCTTGATACCTTCACACCGTACTCACTTTCTATATCTGCAAGCATCCTTGTATATTTAGCATCCTTCGCCCAAGATCCGTGCCCGAGAATTGGACTATCTATCACGGCTTGGGAAGACACAAGAATCTCCGGCCTTCCCCCGATCAAAATTCCCCACCCCGTTGAAGTCTGCACCTGATTTTTTTGTTGCGCCCGATCGCCGAGTGCACCTGATGCGGCAAGCGTGGTCATCGTTTTACTTGCTATCGTTCCGGCAATCAAAGTAATTCCCACTATGACAAACACCCTGGCGCGTGATCTGGCGGGAGGAAGAATTCTGATTCTACCTATATTTTCAGGAATAACAGGAAGGATTAGACAAGTGGCAACAAAAATAACAAGAGTCAGGCTGCGCGAGTTAAAAATAACGTTAAAGCAAATGTCTGCGAAAAAAATGAGTCCCACGATTGAATATCGACCGCGTTGATAGAAAAAGCAAGTCGCAGCTGCAACAAAATAAAAAAGAGCAGGGGAATATGCGAACTTAATAGCACCCTCTCGCCCCCCTTCAATAAAACCAGGCTGTAACCTCACGGACAGTGTAAGTCCTACCGCAAGCCCATAAAGAAAAATTAGCTGGCGCCTCCCGTTTCCTTTTAGCAGAATTGTGATGGCAATCAAATCCAGCATGAATATAACGATATTTGCCTGCCCTCGGAGCCAGTCATGCGGTTCGACCGATCTATAGATATCAGTAACAATCTGCCCGACCAGCCAGAGAAGCATAAGGGTTAGAATGATCCCAATTCTTCGCTTGCGAAGACGTAAGCGGCTTGGATTTACGACTAATAGCAACGCAAGAGACGGAACAAGGATGATTTCATTAATATGGATGTCGCCAATCAGCTTAATCGAATAACAAATTCCCAAGCCGACAAAAAGAGCCAAGATATCGCCGGCAAGAGATTTCGCCCATTCGTTTTGCCGCTGCCGGCGCCGAACGATTTTAGGACCTGTTAAAGTTCCAATTGCCATAAGCCTCATTCAACAAAAAAATGACTTATACAAAATAACCTCGAAATCGTCCCACCGAAATGTATGTTCTGGACCTGCATTTCGAGGTGTGTCTCTCTAGCAGCTGCTGCAGCCCCTTGTTTGTTTCAAAGAGATCTTAAAGCTTTATCACTCCCTTGTTGCCTTTTTCTCTCCTTCTGACTCACGCGGCCCGTAGTAGTTGTAGTACTGGCGGCCATAGTATTCGGAGTATTCCGGCGCCCCAAAGTCGACCATGTTCAGCGCCACACCGAGCAGGTTCGTTCCAGAGCGTTGCAACAATTCGACGCTGCGAGAGATCACTTGGCGCCGTGCTTCTCCATAACGGACTATGAGTACTGCTGCATCGACAAGACGCCCAAGCACAGAGGCGTCCGTTACTGTAAGCACTGGAGGCGTATCTATAAAGATAAAATCGTATTGTGAACGGAGGTCAGCTATGAGGTTCTCCATCTGCTTTGATCCGAGTAACTCCGATGGCAATGGTGGTAGAGGACCAGCAAGCAAAAGATGCAAATTGGGCAAGTCCGGCCAAACCTGAACCGCTTCAGCTAATGTTGCCTTACCTGAAAGCACGGAGGAAAGTCCGACATTACGTGAAGAGCTTGTATCGATATACTCCCCTTTTACACGAAGGTGAACTGCGGGACGCCGCAAATCAGCATCAATCAGTAGAACCTTCGCTCCATTGAGAGCAAAAATAATAGCCTCAAGGATAGCAATCGAAGTTTTCCCCTCTGCCGGTCGAGTACTGGATATCATAAGAACCTGCGGAGGCGCACCCGCCGTCGAAAGCAGAATAGACGTTCTCATGCCGCGTAATGCTTCGCCGATCTTCGACCAAGACCCACTCTCACCAGACATCGCATGCTTAATAAAGTTAGAAGCGAGTATTTCGGGACCTTCGACCTTAGGAAGGACAGCAAGTAGTGGAAGATTCAGCGAAGTTTCAACATCTTCAATTGTACGCAGGTTCGTATCCATTGCCTCTAAGATCAAGGCGAGAACGGCACCGAGAAACAGGCCCACCCCTAAGCCACCAGCTATGTTCAAAAGTATGTGTGGCTCGCTTGGAAAAGTTGGAGTATCTGCGTCTTCGACGACATGAACCGAGGTTGAATGAAGACCAGCAAGAATCCCTGCTTCCTGCAGACGCTCCTGGATGCCGTCGTATAGCAAGCGATCTGCCTGATATTGTTCCCGCGCAAGTTCAAACTGGATGACTTTAGAGCTATCCTTATACGCGTTCTGCTCTTCCTGGCTCAGGGTCGCGCGAAGCTGTCCTTCGTTTGTTTGAGCCGCATTTAAGGCAGCTTGCGCCCTTGCTACTTGTGCGGCTTCTGACTTGTTGATTTCTGTCTGAAGAGTTTCGATCTGTCCCTTGAGCGCTTGTACACCCTGATATGCTGGCCCATATGTTTGAGTCATAGCTGCATATTGACTCCTGAGTTGAGCCAGATTCTCTTTGGAAACCTGCAGAGTCACATCAAGTGGCGAAAGAGCATCTACGACGCCGGGCGTAGATGCGAGTAATGCTCTATATGCAGATTCCTTGAGCATTCGATCCGCTTGAGCGTCTACCAAAACTCTGTTCAATTCCGATAGATGCGATACAGCAACACTCTGCTCCTGAGTGCCGATTCCGACAATGCCAACCTCTTTTTCGAGATCGACCATGTGCTCTTGGCTTGACTGAAGGTTTGATTTCAAGTTATCAAGCTGACCATTCAGCCAGTTTGATATTTTTTGCGTAGAACCATAGCTCTGCTTAAAAGAGTATTCAATGTATTTATCAACCAAAGCATTTGCAATCAAGGCTGAAAGATCACGACGCTTAGTTGTTACATATATCTCAATAAGACTTGTTTGAAGCAGCCGGGATATTTTCAAATCGCTTAAAAAAACGTTGATCAGAGTTGCACGATCACCCGGATTGGATAAATCCCAAGGACGATCTTTGGGCTTGATAAAATCTGCGTCCTTATCTAAGTGTAATGAACGAATCGTATCAAGAGCCAATGTCCTGCTGCGCATTTTCTCGATCTCAGTATCGATCTTCTGAGCGTCCATATCGCCGCCACCGACGCCTGTTATCTGCTCAAGGCGAAATTCACTTGAGATATCTCCTGAAACCTCTATCTTGGCCTTAGCGGTATACATCCGTGTCATCACGAAATTTGCCGCAACCGCGAGAGCCAAGCCGATGGCCCCTGCAATCAAAACAGTCCATCCGCGCTTTTTGACTAATTGAACCAGGTGTTGCATCGAAACATCTTCGGACGTTCCGTGGTCTGGGCTGAACCGTTGAGGACCTGGCTCTATTTCAGTGGTGCTGGATTTCGAATTGATCAATGTAGGCGCCTCATAGTTGTCGTGATGACATTAGAATTCGAAGAACAAAAATTTAACCGAAAGCTTCTGATTATACTGAGGATTTTACATGAACAGCTTGCTTGGTTCTGTTATTAAGAGAGCCTGAAGCGGCAACTTCTACCCTTCCGATCCATCGACCAGCAACATCTAACAAAGTCTCTGCCCAACGACGGGGGGAGAATTGAAGAGAAAGGGAGTTACTTGCTCGCGCCATTTCGTCAAGGCGTTCATCTGTCATGCCAGTTATCTGCTCCATAAGAGCTGCTAAACCAGAAACATCTTTTCCGCCGAAAATATACCCGTTGTAATTGTCTTGCACCAAATGAACAGCTGCTCCAACATTTTCAGAGGCTAAGATCAGCAAGCCAGCAGAAGCAGCCTCATGCACTACAACTGCCCATGGTTCAAAATCACTGGGGAGGACGAAACACCCTGCATTTCCAAATCGCGAGCGTAATTGCTCAGGCTGTAGAAAACCCTCAATTTGAATGCCTGGCCTATTTTCCAGAAGAGAGCGTAGGGGACCAGCACCGCAACAAATCAGAGGCCAAGGGTTGGAAGAACGCGCACGATACATCTCGTACGCTTTAACCAGCGTGTCAATGCCCTTGTCCTGAACAAATCTACCTACAAATAAAAACGCGTGGGGAACTGCAGATCCCTCCAAGAGCCTATTTGTATGGATCGCTTCGAGGTGCCGTTGATCACAGCAGTAGAGTCCACGAAGAATTGCACGCTGTTCGAACCCTAATTTCCGAGCAAAGACAGCCTGTCGTTCCCCTGGCAGCCATACAGCATCTGCAAGCGGTCTAACATAAAATGGAGCGACCCATGTGGCAAACTGCTGCTTCGGCGTTCCTAACCAGCAGTTGTCCATCGTCATGATCCGAAGACACCTTCCAGCGAACGCTTTTGCCATACGGCGATATGCAGGTACAGCCCATCCGGCGAAGATCAAAACGTCAGGATTGAATTCTCGAAGTCTCTTTTCGAGCGCATCCAGTTCGCTGCTCGTCCGCCACATTAAGCGATCCTGCATCCAGGCAAATTGACTTTCATTGAATGGGGCGTTTAGCGCTGGCGCTTTGTGCGAAACAAAGAGCTGTACTCCCTCGCGACTGGCGAGTTCCTGGAGGCACGCGTTCAGGTATCCGGAAAGCCCTGTCCAGAGAATGCCAACCCTCACGCGTTCACCTACTCTCCATTTTGTTATCGAACAATACCAACACGCCGCAGAGCTGCTTCACCACGATAGAGCAATTGCCGAAGACTATCCGTAGCACGCCAATCCCGTCCCTGAATATCCCGGAATATGCGTTTTTTATCCTGGAAATATAGTTCCTGATGCCTTTGTGATCCGGTAATCGATTCGCTATGAATGCGAAATTTGCTCAGATCGGCGTCAATATAGCCAACTTTGGCACCACGGTGAGCCATAGTAACGAATAGCTCTCCGTCCCAGCAGTTTCGATTTATTGGATTGAATCCCGGTGAGTTCAAATATGCCTCCCGCCGAAAAAAAGTGGACTGCTGAAGAAATTGAGTGCCACCGTAGAGGTAGCGATCTACGGTGAATGTCCGCGATCTCACGTGACGAACTGGCTTGCCCTCGACATCCACGATGTGACCATTGCCCATAACAATGTCATATTCAGGACTCGATTGAAAGAAGTCGGCAATACGCTTTAGAGAGCCCGGCTCGAGAAGATCATCGGAATTGAGAAACCCCAAGATGTCCCCTGTGGCCAGAGCGAAACCTTTCTTCAAGCCATCCGCGGCACCCTTGTCGGGCTCAAAAACTATATGTGCAATGGCAGACGCGTAGTTCTCTATCAGCTCACGGCTGCCGTCCGTCGAACCTGGATCGATAACGATGTATTCCAGATCTGGATATCCCTGCTGCAACACTGATTCAATTGCTTCCCGTAGAAAGGCATACTGGTTAAATGACAGCGTTACGATACTAATCTTCATTTGACCTTTACCTTGCAGGATCTCGATTGAAGAAGCGCAGTGCCTGAAATACTAATCCAACGCGATAAGAACAGTTCCAGCGGTTTGTATTCGAGGTTTTCTGATCAACATGTCGCCCGGTTTGGAGGCTATATGGCTTCATCGATTTGCATATACGTTCAGCGTTGTGTTGCCGAACTGGGCTACATATCCAAACATGTTTACGAGAGCGTATTTCGCTCCACTCAACGGGACGTAAATAATGTCATCTTCCTTAATTACAGGATCAGCAGCTTTCGCATTCAATATCTTGACTAAATCGATCTGCTGCACCACTCTTGATCCATCCGGCTGCGTCCGAATTAGAGCGGTATGGTCTCGCCTCGCAGTAATCAGCGAACCTGAAGCCAGTGCAATGAGTTGCGATACGGTAGTAACCTGTGAAGCACAGATAGGATATGCCCCGGGCCTTGACACATTGCCGCCGACATAAGCAACCCCGCAAGGCTTGATGACGACCCTCGACCCGCCCTGCAGCACGCGATCATATACGGCCGTATTATGCAAAGTCGGATCCCAGGGAATCAGAGTCTTCTGATCCGGAGCAGAATCGCTCGATATTTCGATGATCCTTCCCGCATTGGTTGTCACGCCTCCGGCCATAGCCAAAACATCGGACAACATATGCTTTCCCGTTGGCGCATAAATCCCGGGGGACTTAACTTCACCAATTACAGTTATGCCGGTTGATGCAGCATCCACTGTGACCAAAATATGGGGATTAATAACAAGATTGCTGTCTACCAGCATTTTCCCAATGAGAGCAGATGCGCTGGCGCTATTCAGCCCCGCAAGATGCACAATGCCAAGATAGGGCACAGGAATATCTCCGCTCATGGAAACACGCGCGATCGTGGAAAAATCAGGCGCGTTGGACACAGTGATGTTTACTGCTTCACCGGCAAATATCGGTTCATCTGTCACGCCCATAGTAGGGGAAGGCGCCATCGATGCGCCAATCCCAGCGCGCGAGGAAGAAGACATCGCACCGGGAATTTGCGCAAGAGAGTGCCGCTGGCAAATGCTTACCGCAAACATGAACAAAGTTCCAGTTACTACGGCACGACCGGGAAGGCCACCATCAAAGAGGCGGAATAAATTTTTTAGAATCACAGCTTAACGGACTCCTCTCTCACGTTCGCTAAACAATTGGCTTGAAAATACATTATTGGACAATTATTTGCAGTTGAGCTGTAAGCCTTACGCATAGAAATATCTGCTACAGTCATTGCACATATCCCGCGACTGAGTTCAGTTTTCATGCAGCGCGCGCCCGTCCATACATTTATCTGAGTTTTTCAATGGCTAACCACAGATTTCAACATTCAAGAAAACCCCACAAATACCTGACTTTTAAAATTCAGAAAATAGAATCGGCTGATTTTCAGCAAGTTGCGCTATACCCGAACGATGCGGCATAAAATCTTATCCTTCACTAAGAATTCGATTCGCATGTGATAGCGCCGCTATCCAGTTGGCCAGAGCGAAACCAGCTTCTTTTTCAATTACCGGGCAATTTGGATGATTCCTTGACCAGCCTTTGCGCTATTAAGC
>Ga0206824_10341_pt1 | contig 11744 bp, 6 predicted proteins | sample Alteio_BWOrgCont_82_FD_152874 | JGI IMG/M metagenome (GOLD analysis project Ga0206824, IMG submission 152874) | Enriched cells from forest soil in Barre Woods Harvard Forest LTER site, Petersham, Massachusetts, United States -... | ecosystem: Environmental > Terrestrial > Soil > Temperate forest >...
TTACAGCCAAAATTGAGTTTAAAGGTCTCTCAGCGGCAGGTGCTTACGCCGGGGCTGATGCAGATGGTCAGCGTCCTTGCACTCAACAAAGTTGAGCTGAAGGAGATGATCGATGCCGAGATGGTGGAGAACCCGGTATTAGAAGAAATTGACGAAACGGTTCCCATGCTGGATCAGGTTGCAAGCCGCGAGGAGACACTGGGGCTTTCTGCCGAGCGCACGGCGGAAGAGGTTGCCAAGCCGAAAGATCCTTTTGATGAGGTCGATTTCGGTTCGTATTTCCAGGAGTATCTCGATCCGGGATTCAAGACTCAGCCAGAGTTTGACGACAGCGAGAAGCCCTCGTTTGAGAATTTCCTATCGTAGCCGACCACGCTGACGGATCATCTTGCGTGGCAGCTTGGCGCGCTTTCGCTCGATCTGGATCTGATGACAGCGGCTGAATTTATCGTCGGGAATCTGGATGAGAATGGGTACCTTGCGGCAAGCGACGAAGAGCTTGCCGCGAGCTTTGCCGGTATCGATCCGGTCTCCGCAGTGAATGGCGCGGCAGAGGAGTATGCGGCGGCGCTCGAGCTGATCAAGAAGGCGATTGAACTGGTGCAGCATCTTGATCCGGCCGGAGTGGGCTCGCGTGACCTGCGCGAGTGCCTGCTGATTCAGATTACGGCCCAGCAGGAGGAGCTTGCTCAGCTTTACGCGAAGCGAAGCCTGATGGAACCTGAGCCGGAGGTTGTGGAAGAGGAAGAGGACTACGCAGAGATCGATGCGAATCCGCACGGAAGCTTCCGCGTTGAGGCCGAGGCCAAGCTCGAGGAGCGTCGCAAAGCGATGGAGGTGGCGGTCCAGATTGCGGACAAGCATCTGGGACTGCTGCTAAAACGAGATGTGAAGGATCTGGCGCGTGCTATGCAATCGACTGTGGAAGAGGCGCATACGGCGATTGAGTTCATCCGCACCCTCGATCCAAGGCCGGGGCGCCTGTATAACCGCGAGCAGACGCGGTTGATTGAACCGGATGTTGTGTTTGTGAAGCGCGGCAATGAGTGGGTTGTGAGCATGAACGAAGAAGATCTGCCGAGCCTGCGATTGAGCAGGCGCTATCGGCAGATGCTGGCAGCCGACGGCACCGAGCGCGAGGTCAAGGAGTATGTGAAGGAAAGGTTCCGGTCGGCGATGCAGCTGATGCGGAACATTGCGCAGCGCAAGAGCACGATTCTGCGGACGTGCGAGGTGATTGTGCGGCGGCAGCAGGAGTTTCTGGACAAGGGACTCGAAGCGCTCCGGCCGATGATGATCAAGGAAGTAGCGGAAGAGATCGGCGTGCATCCTTCGACGGTGAGTCGTGCGGTGGCGAACAAGTACGCGCATACGCCGCAGGGCGTGCTGGAGCTGAGGTTCTTTTTCTCTGAGGGTTCGAACGGACCGGAAGGCGCCGATACGCCGCTGGTGGTGCTGAAGAAGAAAGTTCGCAAGCTGATTGAAGACGAAAATCCGAAGAAGCCGCTGACAGACGACCATCTTGCGGCGATGTTGCAGGCGCAGGGAATCCAACTGACGCGACGGACGGTAGCAAAGTATCGCGAGGAAATGAATATTCCGTCAACCCATCAGAGAAGGCGGCGTGACGCTTGATGTTTCTTCTGTCACTGTCCCAACAACGCACGATGCTATAGAATCCGAAGATTCGCTCTCTGCTCAAGGCAGAGATGTGGACTACGACTAAGCGGAGGCTAACCATGGCAGTGGAGTTGACCGCAAGGCAGGTACGTATCTCTAAGGCGCTGCGTGAGCAGGCCGAGTCGGGCATGGAACGCGTTGCTCGTCTCATGGGCAGGACTACAAGCGCATCCGTAACTTTTCGAGTGGAGCGGCATCTTCAGATCGCCGAGCTGACGATTTCAGCGCGGCATCACACGATCGCTGCAACAGGGCAAGCCGCAACGCAGGAGGGAGCGCTCAAAACTGCGCTGGCTCATGCCGAGCATCAGGCGTTGCGCCACCGTGACAAGCGTCTGGCGGGCAAGCGGCTTCCGAAGGAAGAGAAACTCTTAACGGCGCTTCCCGTGGCGCGGCCCAAGACGCGACCGGCTGAGCCGGAGCTTGCTGCGGAGATGACGGAAAACGGGCTGCCCGTCAAGCCGGCGGCAAAGCCGCGGGCCTCGATTCTGGCGCATTCGTTTCCGGCCAAGCCTACCGTGGTGGAACCGCACATTGTGAAAAGCAGCGAGGCAATTGCGATGCGGCCGATGACGCTGGAAGAGGCGGTGAAAGAAGCTGAGTTCCGCGACCGCGACCTGCTGATCTTTCACGATCTGGCGGGGAAGATGTTTGTTCTGCACCGGCGGCGCGATGGACAGATGGGGTTGGTGGAAATTCCGTAAGGACCAGGGACGAGTGACGATGGACTAGCAGGTTAACCTGCGTTCGACTCGTCCATTGTCATTCGTCCCTAGTACTATGAGCGCATGGCCAGCGTGAACGATGCCGTAGGAACAGGCGGACGTGTGAAGAAGGAGCCGGGCAAAGAGCTGGTGATTGTCACCGGCATCTCGGGGGCCGGCAAGGCCACTGCACTGAAGGCCTTTGAGGACCTGGGATTCCATGCCGTGGACAATCTGCCGCTGGAGCTGCTGGTGGAGTTTGCGCGGCTTGTCGAAAAATCCGACGAAATTGAAGAGGCGGCAATCATTGTGGACATCCGCGAAGGGATGACGCTGGACCTGCTGCCGGAGATTCTGAAGACCGTGAAGACAGTGCTGCCGACGCGCGTTGTCTTTCTGGACGCGAAGGATGAGGTGCTGGTCCGGCGCTATTCCGAGACACGCAGGCCTCATCCATTGAGGAAACAAGATACAGTTTCGCGCTCGATTGTGGAGGAACGGCAGCTTCTGGACCCCATCCGCAACGTGACGGATACTCTGATCGATACATCAAGCTTTAATGTGCATGAGCTGCGGGCGCACATCCAGGCGCGCTTCGGGCGGGACGAGCAGGTGAATCATCTGCTGGTTTCATGCCTGAGCTTTGGCTTCAAGAACGGCGTGCCGCTGGACGCGGACATGGTCTTCGACGTGCGCTTTCTGCCCAATCCCCATTTTGTGCCGGAGTTCCGCAAGCTGACCGGGCAGGATCCACGTGTGGCGGCCTATGTTCGCGGATTTCCGCAGACAGAGGAGTTTCTGGAGCGCGTGACCGGGTTGATGCTGTACCTGCTGCCGCATTATGTGGCCGAGGGCAAAAGTTATCTGACGATTGCCTTCGGCTGCACGGGCGGAATGCACCGAAGCGTAATGATGGCAGAGGAGATGGCTGCGCGGCTGAAAGCAGCTGGTTACCAGGTAAAAGCGCTGCACCGGGATATGCCAAGGTGACCTACCCGGAACACTGCAACTTTCCCATTCCCCCTAACGTCTCAAGAGTGTTGACGATCCGTTGTTAAGCGCTATGTAAAGTTGTACTGCGGATTCATGCGGATGGGTTGCGCAAGGTTCACATTCGCGCAACGCCCGAATGGTAAACTTAGCAATTTGGAGGCTTACTGCCTGCGGCTTCTGAGAAACCGCGACAGCTCCGAGGAATCTACACTTTTTACGGACCATAAGAGACCCATGGACGAACAATCATCTGCTTCACACGTACCGCCGGGGACGTCGCAGGCCTCAAACGCAACTCCGGGGGCAGCGCTGGCCTCACACATAACGCCAGCTGATCCCCATGCTGTGGACGTGTCCACCCCGAAGAAGAAACGCCGTCACCTCTGGATATGGGCCGTGGTTCTGATTCTTTTCGGCCTGCTGTTCTATTGGGTGATACAGCACCAGCAGAAGAGCCAGGCCGCGGCGGGCGGCGGTGGACGGCGCGCTGGCATGGGCGGCCCGGTTCCGGTGACGATAGCCACGGCGCAGAAGGGCTCGATGGGGATTTATTTCGATGCCCTGGGCACGGTAACGCCGATATATTCCGACTCGATTACCGCACAGGTGACGGGCGTAGTTACGCAGGTGCATTACCGTGAAGGCCAGATGGTTCATAAGGGTGATCCGCTGATCGACCTGGACGACCGGCTGTACGTCGCGCAACTGGTGCAGGCGCAAGGCACACTGGAGCACGACAAGCAGGTGCTGGCACAGGCCGATATGGACCTGGAACGCTACAAGCAGGCATGGGCCAAGAACGCGATTCAGCGCCAGTTGCTGGAGGACCAGGAGAAGCTGGTGCTGCAGGAACGAGGCACGGTAACAAACGATGAGGGCGTGGTGCAGTTTGACCAGTTGCAGGTGGAGTACTGCCACATTACGGCTCCAATTTCAGGACGCGTTGGATTGCGGCTTGTGGATCCTGGAAACCTGGTGACGGCCAATGGAACTTCGACGTTGGTGGTGATTACACAGACCGCGCCGATCACGGTTGTGTACACGCTGGCTGAAGACAGCTTGCCGCAGGTGCTGAAGCAGACAAAGAGCAAGCAGGCGCTGACCGTTGAAGCGATGGACCGCTCGCAAACGGGACACCTGGCGACGGGAAAGCTAGGCTCGATTGACAACCAGATTGACACATCGACGGGCACGGTGAAGATGCGTGCGGCATTCGATAACAAGGATGGCGCGCTGTTTCCCAACCAGTTTGTGAATACCCGGATGCTGGTGCAAACGCTGCAGGATCAACTGATCGTTCCTTCTTCTGCAATTCAGCATAACGGCAGCGAAGATTTTGTGTATGTGCTGGCGAATGCCAAAACAGGTCAGCCGGTTTCTGATGTTTCAGTATGCTCAACAGGCTCCGGTTCCGGCGGACAAGGTTCAGGCAGTTCAAGTTCGGCAGGGCATGCCGGTGGGCAGAAAAGCAACTCCAAGCAGCCGAGTGCACCGCCGCCCCCACCACCATGCAAGGTCGTGATGGTATCAGTGACGTCAGGGCACTCCGAGAGTGGAAATACGATTGTCGTAAAGGGCCTGCAGGAGGGTGAAGTGTTGGCTGACTCAAGCTTTGAAAAGCTTATAGATGGTTCGCCGATTACTATCTCAAAGGTCAAACTTCCAACCTCATCCGATACGAGCGAGAGCCCAACTCAATGAATCCTTCCCGGCCATTTATCATGCGGCCGGTGGCGACTGCGCTGCTGATGGCCGCGATTCTACTGGTGGGAATTGTTGCGTACCTCCAGCTGCCGGTTTCGGCGCTGCCGGAAGTAGACTATCCCACGATTCAGGTACTGACGTTCTATCCCGGCGCGAGCCCGGATGTGATGGCGACGACGGTAACCGCGCCGCTGGAACGCCAGTTCGGCCAGATGCAGGGCCTGAGCCAGATGACCTCGACGAGTGCGGGCGGGGTGTCGGTGATTGTGCTGCAGTTCAACCTCACGCTTGGCCTCGACGTGGCCGAGGAAGAGGTGCAGTCGTCGATCAACGCCGGTCAGTCGTTCCTGCCCTCAGACCTGCCTACGCCGCCGGTATATAACAAGACGAATCCGGCCGATGCGCCGGTGATGACGCTGGCTATCTATTCCAAGCAACTGCCGCTCTCAGCGGTTGAAGACGATGTAGATACACGGTTGGCGCCGCGCCTTTCGCAGTTGAGCGGCGTGGGTTTGGTGAGCATTAGCGGTGGACAGAAGCCGGCTACCCGGATTCAGGTGAATCCAACGAAGCTCTCCGCGCATGGGCTGAATCTGGAGGACGTTCGCACAGCGCTGACGCAAGCGAGCGTGAATCAGGCCAAGGGCAACTTTGACGGGCCGCGGCAGGATTACCAGATCGACTCTAACGACCAGCTCACAGACGCAGCAGACTACAACAATGTTGTGATCTCGTACACCAACGGCTCTCCGGTCCTTGTCAAGGACGTGGCGAATGTGGTCAACGGCGTGGAGAATACGCGCCAGGCCGCGTGGATGAACCAGACGCCCGCGGTGGTGCTGAACATTCAGCGGCAGCCGGGCGCAAACACAATCACGGTAGTGAATCGAATTCGGCAGATTTTGCCGCAGCTCGAGGCGAATCTTCCAGCATCGGTTCAGGTCGTCACCATGACGGACTTGACGACAAGCATTCAGGCATCGGTGAACGATGTCGAGTTCGAATTGTTGCTGACGATTGGGCTCGTCGTGATGGTGATTTTCCTGTTCCTGAGGAATGTCTACGCGACGATTATTCCCAGCGTGGCAGTGCCGCTTTCGCTGGTTGGAACATTTGCAGTGATGTACCTGCTGGGCTTCAGCCTGGATAACCTTTCACTGATGGCGCTCACTATTTCCACGGGCTTTGTAGTGGATGACGCGATCGTCATGATCGAGAACATCTCGCGCTACCTGGAAGAAGGAATGCCGCCGCTGGAAGCGGCACTGACAGGCGCAGGTCAGATCGGGTTCACCATTGTTTCGCTGACGGTCTCGCTGATTGCAGTGTTGATTCCGCTGCTCTTCATGGGCGATGTGGTAGGACGGCTCTTCCGCGAGTTTGCGGTGACGCTGGCGGTGACGATCATCATTTCAGCAGTGGTCTCGTTGACGCTGACGCCGATGATGTGCGCCAGAATTCTGAAGCACGATCCTAAGCATCAGCAGACCCGCTTCTATCGTGCTTCAGAGAAGGTCTTCAACGACATGGTCGCCTTTTACGGCCGCACGCTGAAGGTGGTTCTGGAGCACCAGACGCTGACGTTACTGGTGGCCGTGGCCACGCTGGTCCTGACGATAGTGCTGTACATCATTATTCCGAAGGGCTTCTTCCCGGTGCAGGACACGGGCGTGATTCAAGGCATCTCGCAGGCGATGCAGTCGATTTCGTTCGAGGACATGAGCAAAAAGCAGCAGGAGGTGTCGAGGATTATTCTCGAGGACCCGGCTGTGGAAAGCCTTTCGTCGTTCATCGGCGCGGATGGTATCAACACAACGCTGAATAGCGGACGCATTTCGATCAATCTGAAGCCGCTGGATCAGCGCAAGATGAGCGCGTCGGATGTGATTCGCAGGCTGCAGACGAAACTGACGCGGGTGCAGGGAATGCATCTGTACATGCAGCCAGTGCAGGACATTACCGTAGATGACCGCGTGAGCCGCACACAATATCAGTACACGCTGGAAGACCCGGACATTGACGAGCTGAACGACTGGACCAACCGGTTTGTGACGGAGCTGAAGAAGCTGCCCGGTCTGGAAGACGTGGCGACGGACCAGCAGACCGGCGCCAAAGCAGTTTCGCTGATGATCGATCGCGTAACGGCTTCAAGGCTTGGCATTGCTCCGACGACGATTGACAACACGTTGTATGACGCCTACGGCCAACGGCAGATCAATACGATGTACACGCAGTTGAATCAGTATCACGTGATTCTGGAGACGGCGCCGGAGTGGCAGAAAAATCCGGCAAATCTTAGCTCGCTGTACATTCAGTCGAGCGCATCGTCCGGTGCAAGCGGCGCTGCCGCGTCGACATCGTTCTCCGCATCCGCTTCCGCCTCGGCGGGATCGAATGCACTGACGTCGGGCGTGAAGTATACGCCTTCATCAAACGTGATGGGCCCGGCAGCCACGGTGCTTGCGGGGACGACAACATCAAGCGGATCGAGCGCCAGCGCCGGTATCACAAGCGGTACGACGCCGAACACAACAACCAGTTCGGTGGGTGCGAATGCAATTCCGCTGGGCGCATTTACGAAAGCAAGTATTACAACGGAAGCGCTTTCCATCAATCACCAGGGGCAGTTTCCGTCGGTGACAGTCTCGTTCAACCTGGCGTCCAATGCATCGCTGGGCACGGCGATCGACGAGATTGATAAAGCTGCAAAGAAGATAAATTTCCCGCCGACGATCCAGGCGGATTTCCAGGGCACGGCAGCATCGTTCCGCAACTCACAATCGAATGAGTTTCTGCTGATTCTCGCAGCACTGGTTACGGTGTATATCGTGCTGGGCGTGCTGTACGAAAGCTTCATTCACCCGATCACGATTCTCTCCACGCTGCCTTCAGCCGGTGTGGGCGCGTTGCTGGCGCTGATGCTCTTCAAACAGGATCTGAGCGTGGTGGCAATTATCGGCATCATCCTCCTGATCGGCATTGTGAAGAAGAACGGCATCATGATTGTGGACTTCGCACTCGAGAGTGAGCGCGAACATGGCAAGAACTCGACAGATGCGATCTACGAGGCGAGCCTGCTCCGTTTCCGGCCAATCATGATGACCACAATGGCGGCTTTGTTGGGTGGCGTGCCTCTGGCTTTTGGCACGGGACTTGGCTCAGAGCTGCGCCGGCCGCTGGGCATTGCAATGGTGGGTGGACTACTGCTCTCGCAGGCGCTCACGCTTTACACCACGCCGGTCATTTACATCTTCTTTGACACGCTTGGCCAGCGGATCACAGGCCGCAAGCTATCGCACACGGCTCCGCGCAATGAGCCTTCAGCTGGAGAGCAGCCTGCATGAGTCTGTCGTCTCCATTTATTCACCGTCCTGTGGCCACCACGCTGTTGACACTCGCGGTGGCCATTGCGGGAGCGATTGCGTATACGGTCCTGCCGGTGTCGCCGTTGCCGCAGGTGGATTTTCCCACGATCAGCGTCTCGGCGAGCTTGCCCGGTGCAAGTGCGCAAATTATGGCGGCTTCGGTAGCAACGCCGCTGGAGCGGCAGTTCAGCCATATAGCAGGCATCACGGAGATGACCTCGTCCAGCTCGCTGGGCAGCACTAGCATCACGCTGCAGTTTGATCTGAGCCGCAATATCGATGGCGCAGCGCGCGATGTTCAGGCAGCGATCAATGCGGCGCGTACCTACCTGCCTACAAACCTCCCGCAGAATCCCTTCTATCGAAAGGTGAACCCTGCCGACTCGCCGATCATGATCCTCGGCCTGACTTCGAACAAGTACAACATCACGAAGGTCTACGATCTGGCTTCGACAATTCTGGAGCAGAAGCTATCGCAGATTCAGGGCGTGGGACAGGTAAATGTGGGCGGCGGCGCCACGCCTTCCGTGCGGGTGGAAATAGACCCGATGAAGCTGCAAGGCTATGGGCTCACACTGGGCGACGTGCAGTCCGTATTGAGCCTGCAGAATGCGGATTCGCCGCGTGGGCAGCTTGCCGACGGCCAGACGACAGCCGACATTATTACGAATGACCAGATCTCGCAGGCCGACGACTATAAGCCGCTTGTCGTGGGTTACCATAACGGCCTGGCGGTGCGGCTTTCTGATGTGGCGGAAGTGGTGGATTCTACGCAGAACATTCGCACGGCCGGTTACATGGATGGCACGCGTGCCGTGTTCATCATCATCTTCCGGCAGCCCGGCGCGAACATTATTGATACCGTCGATCGCGTGAAAGACCAGCTTCCGTTTCTGACTGCGATATTGCCGAAGGGTGTTACTTCCACAATTGTGATGGACCGCACCCAGACGATTCGCGCTTCCGTCTTTGATGTGGAGCGAACGCTTGTCTTGTCGATTGTGCTGGTGGTGCTGGTCGTGTTCATCTTTCTCCGCAGCCCGCGCGCCACATTAATTCCAACCGTTGCAGTGCCTGTCTCGCTGGTCGGAACATTCGCGGTGATGTACCTGTTTGGCTACAGCCTGGACAATCTATCGCTGATGGCGCTGACCATCTCGACGGGCTTTGTGGTGGATGACGCAATCGTCGTAATGGAGAACATTACACGCCACCTGGAAGACGGCATGGAGCCGTTCGCTGCGGCTATACAAGGCGCGCAGGAGATCGGATTCACGGTCTTCTCGATCAGCATGTCGCTGATTGCGGTGTTTATTCCCATCCTGATGATGGGCGGAATTGTGGGCCGGCTCTTTCGCGAATTTGCTGTGACGCTCTCGGCGGCGATTCTGGTTTCGATGGTGATTTCACTGACCACAACGCCAACGATGTGCGCGCACCTGCTGCGAGCGCATAAGAAAGACGAAAAGCACAACTGGTTCTACCGTGCGAGCGAAAGCTTCTTTGACTGGCTCTTGATGATCTATCGCCGCTCATTAGGATGGGCGCTCGATAATGCGGTGCTGATGCTGATTATTTTGGTGCTGACGATTGCGCTGAACGTGGTGGTGATCTTCCGCATTCCCAAGGGCTTTTTTCCCCAGCAGGACACAGGCTTGCTCATGGGCCAGGTACAGGGACCGCAGGATGCATCGTTCCCGTTCATGAACTTTTCCGTACAGCAGATTGTGAAGGTTATCAAGGCGAATCCAGGCGTGGCGCACGTGAATGCGTATACTGGCGGGCAGGGCGCGAGCAACGGTGGTTTTATCTTTATTGCGCTCAAGCCACTGGGCAAGGAACGCAAATCTTCGGCGATGGACATTATCAATCAGGTTCGCCCGCAGTTGAACCGCTTGCCGATTGCCTCGGCGTTTCTGCAGCCGGGCCAGGACCTGCGTATCGGCGGACGCAGCTCCGCCGCGCTTTATCAATACACAATTCAGACTGCGAGTGTGGAGGATCTGGCGCACTGGGGACCGATCCTGCTGAACAACATGAAGAAGCTTCCGGTCCTGACGGATGTGAATACCGACCAGCAGAATAATGGTCTGCAGGAGATGCTGACCTTTGACCGCATGACAGCGGCACGGCTGGGGCAAACGTCGCAGTCCCTCGATAACTCGCTCTACGGCGCGTTTGGGCAGTCCGAGGTTTCGGTGATTTACACGCAGTTGAACCAGTATTACGTGGTGATGGAGGTTGCGCCGCGCTACTGGCAGGATCCCTCGGGATTGCACAGCATCTTCGTCCGGCCTTCGAGCGGTGCGTCGGGTGCCGGCGTGAACATCATGGCTCCGGCGTTGAGCATCATGACTCCTAAGACGGGCACTACGCCGCTGCAAGTGAACCACACGAGCTTGTTCCCCTCAGTGACGGTGTCATTCAATCTGGCCAATGGGGCGTCTCTCAGCGATGCAACGCGTGAAATTACGCAGATGGAGACGCGGTTGGGAATGCCTTCCACCATCAGCGGATTCTTTGCGGGCACGGCGCAGGCATATCAGGATTCGCTGGCAACTGAGAAGTATCTCATTATTACTGCGCTGCTGGCGGTTTACATTGTGCTGGGCATTTTGTATGAGAGTCTGGTGCATCCGCTGACGATTATCTCTACGCTGCCTTCAGCCAGTGTGGGCGCAATGATTGCGCTGATTCTCTTTAGCATTGACCTGAATGTAATTTCGATTATCGGAATCATCCTGCTGATCGGCATTGTGAAAAAGAACGCAATTATGATGATCGACTTTGCTCTGCAGGCCGAGCGTGGCGGAATGAATACTCATGACGCGATCTTTGAGGCGTGTATGTTGCGCTTCCGCCCAATTTTGATGACGACGATGGCAGCGATCATGGGGGCGCTTCCGCTGGCCTTTGGCACAGGCACGGGCTCAGAACTGCGGCGGCCGCTGGGTATCACGATTGTAGGTGGACTGGTACTGAGCCAGCTACTGACGCTCTACACCACACCGGTGGTTTACCTGGAACTGGATCGGCTGCGGCTGTGGCTGCAGCGAGGACGCTCGCATGCTAAGCCATTGCCGAATGGAGCCACGGAGGCAGCATCGTGATGACTTCGCTGGAAACGAGAGAGAATATGACTATGCTTGCAAAGCGAAATCAACGGGAAGGGAAGCTGGCCGCTGCGGCCGCGTTGGCGTTGGTAGCGCTGGTGAGCGGCTGCAATGTGGGTCCTAAATATCATCCGCCCACAGCTCCTACGTCTACCGCCCCGGCTTTTAAAGAGTCCACTGTCAAC
>Ga0206824_10318_pt1 | contig 11702 bp, 13 predicted proteins | sample Alteio_BWOrgCont_82_FD_152874 | JGI IMG/M metagenome (GOLD analysis project Ga0206824, IMG submission 152874) | Enriched cells from forest soil in Barre Woods Harvard Forest LTER site, Petersham, Massachusetts, United States -... | ecosystem: Environmental > Terrestrial > Soil > Temperate forest >...
GCGGTCGTTGCCTTGGCAAAGGAAGCCAAAATCACTGGAAAACCAAAGTTGGTTTATCCAAAGCCGAAATTGCATGGCTTGTCGGAACTATTTTTTCAACAATCAGATGATCGCGATTGGGACGACGACGAAGAATCGAACAGCATCGCGGATCGTTTGATTCAATCTGTTTCTGCGCGAATTTTACCGGAAAGCCAACCCATGTTGCCGACCGGGTTGTACTGGATCTGGAATGCCGGTCGCTAAGACCATTCCGCTGCGGATCTTTGCTGCAAAAGTTTTATCGCACGTTGAACGCGCGCGAGAATCCCTTGATCTATCGATGGACCAAGTGACGTCGATGCAGCAGGGGAAGCCCTTGAATTCGGATGAACGTGCCTGGGTGTTTGAAGCCTGTTCGCAGTCGTTGCGGATGCAGGGCCGTATCCGTTGGATTATTCATTTGCATGCAACGAAAAAACCACCCACAGGCCGACTGGCAAGGTTAGTTGAAATCGCCGTGGCGCAGATCTTGACCCAGGACATTCCGCCAGCCTTGGTGGTTTCGGAAACAGTCGAGGCTGTCCGTGAAAGTGAAGGCGAACCGCCTGCGCGATTTGCCAATGCCTTGCTTCGTAAAATTGCAGAACAAAAAGCGGCATGGCGCGAGTGGGTTTTTCCGGCGAACGAATCGGCGGCGGCTCAGGCTGCCTGGTGTTCGATGCCCCAGTGGATGTTTGATTTATTGGTCAAAGAACGGGGTGTGGAGTGGGTCAAAAACTTCGCAGCGTCGACTCTTGGCCGCCCGGTGACTTGGTTTCGCTTATTGAACGGAACGGCGGAATTGGCGTCTGGTGTGACCGGACTAGAAAACGACCGCTTCGTCCAAGATATTTCAAATCAACATTTAGTCGACTGGTGTTTTAAAGAAATCGCTTCGCGTATCAAATCGCCAGCATCCGGCGACCTTAAAGTGTTGGACCTTTGTTGCGCGCCGGGTGGGAAAACCCTTGCCATGGCTACACACGGCATGCGTGTTGATGCTACCGATCGTGCCGTGGACCGTCTGGCTAAAGTTCGGGAAAATTTAAATCGGCTGGGACTTTCCGATCGTGTTTCGATTCTTGATTTTAAAGAAGTTTGGGAATCGACCGGTTCGTGGGACGTGATTTGGATCGATGCGCCTTGTTCCAGCAGCGGATTGATTCAGAGGCACCCAGATATTCGCTGGGCCAAGCGACCGGGCGATGTGCAAAATTTAGTTCAAGTTCAGACGGAATTGTTGAACTGGGCGAAAAAACATCTGACTAGTAATGGAATGATTATTTATTCGGTGTGTTCCGTGTTTCTTAGCGAACAACACCAAGCAGCCAGCTTTGCAGGATTACGTGAAATGGCTGTATTTGAGTCGATGCCTTTTCAAGAAAAGGATTCCCGAGACGGATTGTACGGCGCAATTTTGCAGGCATAGCTCCGTGGGTCCGCCAGCACGCACCAATAAATAATAGGGAGCACAACGCGTCTATAATCGAATGCGTTTCGATTTATTCTATCTTTTTCGTTGACAAGTTAGACGCGGTGCCCTAATACTAAAAACAATATGACGGGAATGTGGAGATTCGTTTCTATCAGTCTTGGAGTATTCGTCGGGTGGCTAGCTAGCCACATCGGTTAGGATTATTCCGTTTTTGTCGTGGTAGGTGGTTCTTCGGCCGCCGCAGCGGTTGGCTTTGCACCTGGCAGAACGTCGGGATTATTAAACCGATCAAGGATGTTGGCGATGATGTCCGGAAAATAAGTCGTCTTCCGCGCCCATTCTTCTTCCCAAAAAGAAAAAGATTCCGAATATAGCTTGGCCACGGTTTCCCTTAAAAGATGGTTTTCTGCCATCGCATCTTCAAGTGATTTGATCTTGTCACGCATCTTGACCAATTCGACAACGACGGACTTTTCACTTTCTTGAAGCAATAGAATTTGATTAGCAATTTCATCTGGTGAAAGAACGCTCATAGGCCGATGTCCTCGTCTTTGTTCGCAATCAATGCCATTTTCAAAAGTGTTTCATTCAGTGTAATGCGACCAGCTTTGATCACCGAATGGCAGTCTTCCATTGTGGGTGGTTCAGCGGTTTGTTTATGAATGCGGTCGCGTTGCCATTTGACCATCGCTTCCAGAACTTTTTTCTGAGTCTTTAGGTTCAGGTTTTCGGCAACAATCGCGTGATGAGTCGTTTCATCGCCGGCCAGGCTTTTTAGTTTAATTTCAATTTCAGCTTTTTCTTCCAGGTATTCATCCATTTGATCTTGCAGTCGCAAAAGCTCTGCGGCTTGCCGATGGCGGGACCCCGACATTCTGGAAAAGAAATTTTCAAGAGAAGGCACATCCGCAATGGTTCTGTCTTTGCCAATCCAATAAATTTTTGCAAGTGTGTTCACTTTGGACTGAATCTTTTTCAAGTTCAGCAAAAGCTGAGCTTCAGCTGCGCCCATTTTTGCCCGAGAAAAATTAAAAATAATAACCGGAGATTCCTTTTTCAACAGCGAAGACAATCCCATGAACAACACTTTTCCTTGGGTCGGTTCGATCGTGCCGCGAATATTGAGAACGGTCATCCCTTCGAATTCATCTAATTTAAGGCGCATTAAGGTTTGCCTCCCAATACCGCAGATTTAGCGATGTAATCCAAATGAATCAGCTCGGGCAAGCGTATTCCGACCGGTTTGCCTTCCTGGAAATCCTTGGGCGCAAGACGTTCGTTTAGGGCCACGGCCAAATCTGCCATGCCCATCGCATCGTGGATGTCGCGACGACCGCTCATCCAATTCACATAAGCGTACGGCCACATCGAACAAATTTCGCCTAAGTTTCCAAAGACATCGAATGCCTGCGCGTAAAACGCCATGATCATTCCCGTGTGGATTCCGAATTTTTTTCTTTCTAGCGCACAGCGAATCGTTTCTGGAATTTTGCCTGATTCTGCCTTTTTCTGGAAATCAAGGGCTTCTTTATCTAAAAACATGGTTGTTACAATCGCCGCTTGTCTCAGCATCGGGATAATCGGTGTGACGACTTCCAGCGAAAGTTTTTCTTTATGTTTAGAAAGTTGAACCGCTTTGCGCGCCTGTTCTAGGCCCTTGCCGAAAGCTTGTTTGACCACTTCATCAATTTTTGTCCCGTCGGGATTCAGTGTTGGGCTTTTCGACATAAAAAGGATGTAGTCGAAAATCCAACCGGCTGCGAATAAATGATTTTTATAACGCGATTCTTCGCCTAGGGCATTCATGGCCTGATAGCTGAGTGGAATTAAATCGTGCGGTCGTTGCGGAAAGCGCCCGGTGTTTAAATCCAATTTCAAATCCTTTAATTGAAGCACTTCATTCATCAGCGCGCATACTAACCAATTGCGCGTGTGCTTGAGCGTGAAAAATCGAATTTGTTCGTCCAAGGCGCGCGCGGTTTCTTGGGCGTGAAGTGATTTAATCAAGGCAGAAAACCCAGGCATCCAATCGATGTGGGCTTCGAAAACTTTAATCAAGGACACGACCCGTTCTTCCATCAGTTCGGGTTCTTGGAATAATGGGTTCACTTGCATCCGCATCATCGGAAGAAGAAATCGTTCCAGAAATTTATGGAAAACGGGTGGCATTGCGACTGTCGGTGTGGATTCGTTTGGTTTGTTCATGTTTGTCCTCGTTGAGCAATTCCCAATCGTTGTCCCAAAGGGACCCATGTTTCTAAGTTATTTGCCGAGTTTTCAAGAATATCCGAATCCCATTTCACTGCATCTTTTTGAGTGACCACCACCACGGTCGAACCACCAAAAAGGAAATAGCCTTTTTCGGTCCCTTTTTTTGCTGGGCCGCGCGTTGAATGTGTTTGGTGAATGGTTCCCACGCAAAGCGCGCCGACCTCGATGATGCCAACCATTCCGAACGCAGCCGTAGACATCAATGTTGCTTGGCGTTCATTTTTCATCAACAAGCCGGGACGCGATTCAATTGCCAGTGGATTCACGGAATGAAAGTTTCCATGAATAACTTCGAATGAAGTGATGACGCCATCGCAAGGAAAATGGAATCGATGATAGTCGACCGGGCAAAGACGCGCGATCAGCAGGCTGCCGCCGTCAAAATTCTTGGCAAAGGAATAGCCGCCGCAAAGAGTGGGCAAGTCAATTTCAGCATTTTTAACTTTAAAAACTTTTCTAAGGGAAATGTTTTCCTTTAAAAGAATTCGCGATTCTGCAAAATTGCAAAATACTTTTTCATTGGCGTCGAAAGTTCGGCATTCAGGCTTGAATCGGCGAGTGAAGAACGCATTGAAATTTTCAAATGGACCTGGCTCAAATTCTTCCATCTGAATGTTGTAGTCACGAACGAATTCTGGAATTTTCGAAGCGCTCCACTTGCGATTTTGAAACCAACCTGCTGCTTGGCTGACCCAGCGTTTCGAAAGGACGTGATCAGTCCACCACATTCCGGATGGCGAATAAGCCATGCGAATTAAGGCGTCACCGAGAACTTTTTCCTCTTCGATCTGGCCGGTTAAGCGGTTGACGTACTGGATCTGCATTCTCTAAATAGGATACCGGAATAAGGCTGCCACGTAAAAGATCCCTGCGAAAAAGTGGTCGAATATCAGGAGTTTCCGGCTGACATATTAAGATCTTCGTTCCGTCCTTGGTGGGTATAGGGTCAGAAATCACGCGTCGAAATTGCTGTGAATTTTTTGGCGGCTCGAATCCCTTTTTAATCCAAAGGTAGGAAAATTTTAGCCAGTCCCGTCTGCCTCCCAATAGTCTCGAAAACTCAAAAAACCAGGTTCCAGGAATTTGGGTGTGCACACTGAAGTGGCACCAATCTCGGCCTTCAACCAGGGGGCATTTTCCAGAATGCAAACAAGGGCCAAGAATTCCGACGTTCTTGGAAATTTCATCGCGGATGCGGGACAGGCGCTGGGCACTTGCTTTCGATGCCGGCTCTAGCAACAAGGTGCCGTAACGGCTTGTTCCCGTGATCAGCGGAAAAATCGCTCGTTTTAAGGCGATTTCGTCGTTTTCAGACGCTCCACATTCATTCAATACATTTCCAACCAGAACAAAATCAAAATCATCGCGTCGTTCATAGCGTTGCAATAGGCACGATACCAGTTTGACCGTTGCCGGCGAATCAGGGAATGACTGCGTTTTCCAAGCATTGAAAATGGCTTCGCCATCTTCTAAAATTTTTCGATCTGGATCGACCCAAGTGAATTCAAGGGGAATCGTCGCAGAAATTTTTTCGCGGAAAAACGCTAAAAAAGCGAGGCTAGCGGTTCCTGGACCTGAACCTAAATCCAAAACCCGAAATGTTTGCGGCGGGTCTACAGTCAGGGAATCCAGCAAATGCTGATGTTGTTGATAAAGAGTCAGAAACTTGGCGCCATGAAGGGGCAGGTAGAACAGAATATAGCTAGATCGTGCTGCTGGATTTCGAAAATACTTGCCGGTGTGGAGTGCGCTTTCGCGATCATCGGTCAGTGTTTCCTGAAGTTGCACCAATCCTTTCCCAAAAAAACGAACGTCATCTTTCGTAAAAGGCTTATTTTTCCAGGTTTCTCGGGGGCTGTAGCGAGATTTGACGACTGCCGGCACCACCGAATCGATCAAGTCTGTCCAAGACCGAGGGAATTTTGGATCCCGATCGAGTTGCACCAAGTTTTGCTCGCCTGACGGTGGGCTGATTTTTGCCGTGTTGGTGTTTTGCGTCATATCTAGAACTCTAGTACAATCAACGTGAGGGGGCCAGGGATGGGTTCCGAAAACATTTCTCTCGATAAATTACCGCTCAAGACGATTTGGAAACAGATAGAACGCAAGGATTTTCATTTCTATTGTCCAGGTTGCAAGAAAGAGCGTCGCATTTTTTCACCTCCAAAGGTCGGAACTGTTCGACACATTTTGCAGGTTGTCGCGACGACGGCTTTCTTTACTTTGATCACGTGGCCACTTTTAACCTGGAAAGGTGTCGTGGCATTCGTTCCTTTTTGGGCAATCTTCGAAGCCTTTTACAGAATGCGGATGCGTGCGGTTTTAGTTTGTAACGATTGCGGTTTTGATCCGATTCTTTATTTAGTCGATTCAAAAAAAGCGGCCCAGGCCGTTGAGCTGCACTGGCGTAAGAAGTTTGAGCAGAAGGGCTGGACATATCCTGAAAAAAAACAGGGCTTGACGAAATCCAGTCCCAGTCATAAGCCTGTGATCCATGGCGGTAAATAAAGTTATTCTTATTGGTAACCTAGGGCAGAATCCTGAGATCCGGTATTCTCCTTCAGGACAAGGTATTTGCAATTTCAGTGTCGCGACCAACGAAGCTTGGACAGACAAAAATGGTCAGAAGCAGGAAAAGACAGAGTGGCACCGAATCGTCGTATTCGGAAAATTAGCCGAACTTTGTAATCAGTATCTGGTCAAAGGTCGTCAGGCTTACATTGAAGGCAAGCTTCAAACGCGTCAGTGGCAAGACAAAGATAATCAGACTCGATACACGACTGAAGTCGTCGCTCAGACGGTTCAGTTTTTAGGTGGCGCTGCTGGAGCGTCTCGCGGCAACGCAGCTGAATACGGTTCAGCCGCTTCTGCTGGGCCAGCAAATGGTGGTGGATATTCTGCTGCAGCTTCTTCAGGTGCGGCCGCACCGGGCGGGGCATTGCCGTCGTTTGGTGAGCCATCCTTTACCGAAGAAGACGTACCGTTTTAGAGAGTAAAGACAAAAGCATCAGATCAAAGATTGAGAGTATTGAGAATAAAGAAGAGTAAAGAGAAATCTGGATCTCTATACTCCACGCTTCTCTTTGCTCTACTCTTTAAACTCAACTTCACTCTCAGGCTTTGATCTCTGGCTTTAGGCTTTACTCTTCTTTTCAAACTCCTTGATTCAATAATCATGCGGTGATACGTTGCGGCGCACAGAGAGTTTGAGAGGAAATCATGAAAATTTTTAAATCCACAAGCGTGGTGATTTGCGCGCTGATTGCGTCCGGTTGCGGTTCGTCCAACACTAGTCACGATTACCAAGCATCCAGTTTCAGTTACAAATATGACAACGTCGATATGAACGGCAATGTCATTTGCACGACAGGCGAACAAACAGCAACGTCTCAAGCTGACCTGTGCAGGCTTTACGAAAATCACCAAGCTAACAACTATTGCCAAGAAGACATGCGGTACGAATCGTTCGTATCGGATTCCTGCGCAACGCTAGTCGGTCCTTGGGTTCCATCGAATCCTACGCCGGCACCAACTCCGCAACCCACCCCGCAACCAGTGCCACCGCCTGGACCAACGCCAGTGCCGCAACCGCCTGCGCCAACGCCAAATGTTTTTGACCATCCGCCGGCGTGGACCGATTTTTCGGCTAAGCCAAAAGTGACGCAAAGATTTTCGTGGGAACTTGATAACCAAAACGGCGGACAGATTTCAAAAGCATCTGCAGATCTGACGACGGTATTGGATCAAAGCGTGGCCAGCTGGAGCAGTTCGTCGAATGCCAGTGCAATGATTGCCGCAACAGTTTCAGGCGGCGACGGTTTTGGTCCTTCCAAGAAATTTGGTTATCACGCCGGTATTTTTGGTACCGATGCGACTGGAGCAAACACGATATCCAGCGAATTGTGGTGGACGCCCAATATCAGCGCTAGCATGACGTCCTATCTTTTTACAGGACAGCCAGCGGAAGATTATTCGCAACGCAGTCACTTTGATTCGTCTGCTCCGGCATCGATGGATCCGACGCATCAGCGCCACATTGCGTGGCGAATTGCGATCAGTTGCGGCGGTTACCTCGCACCACTGCCATCCGGTGGTACGAAAAACGAAATTTTCGGAGGCGAAGGATTTCTAGGTGTATCGACGCGTGATCAAGTGCCGCTGTCGCAAGATGGGGCTTTCTACATCACGAATCACATCACGCAGCAAAATAATGATCCATTTGACCGGATTAATTTAAACATTCAAGTCAATCCGGCCAACATTTCGGATGCTAAGTTATCGGATGCATCGATGGTGCTGTTGTTCAATGCGCCTTATTTCGTCGCTGACTTTGATAAAACAACGGGGATGGAATCATTCGAATGGACTTTCGAAAGTGAAAAAGCGAAGGGCCAAATATTTTGCAAAATGTGGCCGACCGAGTTTGATTAAGTACCGGGTGGGGTGATACCGGTAAAGTGTAGGGGAATAAAAACGGTATGGGGTATCGAAAAAGGTTATTTGTATTGGCGATCGGCGCGGTCACCGCGTACTTGATCACAGGTTGCGGGGCATCACAGCCCAGTCAGCAAAATCTAACCGCGCCCACCCCGGCCATTCCCGATTGGACAAATTATACAGCGAATGTCGATCAATATCAGGATTACAGCTGGGCCATCAATCAAGGTTCTTCGTCTGCAAAAGGTTCGGGACATTTGGAAGGCGATGGCAATTTTGGAAGTGCGCCGGACGGTGGGCTGCATTCATATTCTACGTCTGGCATGCCTGCGGGGATTCCCTATGCATTGGCATGGGCATCGGGTGCCGTTGGGCCAAGCGGACATTTTGGATTTTCAGCCACGATGAATACGTTCGAGCAAAGTTCTGGCATTCCAGCGCTGATGTACACCATGAAATGGACACCAGCATTGGGTGTGTTGATGAATTCTTATTTTGATTCTGACTTAGTCGATCTGAACCAACCGAATGCTTTTTTTTCGTCCCAACCCAAAAATACAATCGACGCCACGTCGATGAAGCAAATTTACTTGGATTGCAACGGATCGATCGAGGGGCAACGTGGAGCTTTAATTCAATGGGCGGGTAACGGCGTCGTTTATCCCAGCGCAAAGATTTCACTGACGGCTGACGGGGGTTATTCCATCAATGCCTCATCGTTTCCGAATGATGATCCGACTGCTCCACCCATTACCATGTTGCAAATGGTTCAGAATTTTGGTGCTTCCAACCCAGACCTCGATATCGAACATGAATTGGATAATCACGCGCTTAAGGTGCTTGTGGAGCTGCCACCTCAATGTGGTCGCGAAGGTTTTGAATGGTCCTTTAAACAGGGCAATGTTAGCGGGTTTTTAGATTGTTCGATCTGGCAGCAGAAACGAAAGATCGTTCGCTAACGCGTGAATCCTCAGCTAATTCGTCGGCTTAAAAATGGAATCAATCTTTTTTCGGATTTCGGGTCGTTGCGCCGCTAGTTCTTTTAACTTGGAAATCGGCAGATTGATTTTATGCGCTAACAATTGATCGCGGGTCATGCCACCGACGGGCGCAGGAATGCGTGCCAGTGCCGAATTCATTCCACTTTTCACCAAAGTATTTTGTGCGTCGTCGCTATAAAACCAATCATACAGACGTCGTGCAAGCCCCACGTCGCTCGTGCCATCCATAATGGCGATCAGTCCGGGGAAAACGGCCAAACCTTCTTTAGGGACAACGGGTTCGATGGGGATGCCGTTTGCTTTTGCTTCTAGAATGTCTTCAAGCAGCAAAATGCCGACAGGTTTTTGCGCCAGCTCAATGCGTGTCACAACGCTAGAGCTCATGTTTAAAGCCAGCATTTTATTGTCAAAAAGACGCGGGAAAAAATCCCAACCGAACGCGCTCGATAAAAGCACGCTTGATGTAAATCCACTGCCTGATTCGACGGGATTAGGCATCGAGATCTGATTTTTCCATTTTTGGTCTTTCAGTTCAGCCCAGCTTGCCGGCGGTTTGGGTTGGTTTTTGCCCCCCAGCACATTTCGGTTGTATCCAATTCCGACCGAAACATACCGCACAGCTGAAAAATAGTGATCCGAATCCTTGAAATCATCCGGGACGTCGCGCGCGGCCGGGCTGTCATAAGAAAGCAATCGATGATTTTGTTTCAATTCAAAATAATAAAGCGGATCCGTAAGCAAAACCAAATCTGCGCGGTGAATGCCGGCCTTAAATTCTGCTTCTAATGTTTGGATGATCGCTTCGCTGCCCGTGCTGTACCAATGAATTGGCCGTTTAGGGCTAAGTTTCTGAATGATTGGATCAAGTGCACTGTACGTGTGTTCGTACAATCCGGTATAAATCCAAAACGGCTCGGTGTTCATTTCCGTGCAACTTGGTAAAAAAAGGATCCCGGCAATAACTGCCAAAAAGAATGGTGAGCGGATCAGAACCTTCATCTTAGATTTTTATACTCTACAAAAATATGTAAGGCCAGCGCTGTCGAAAAAGCTTCGGATCGCCACGACAACAAACGTCGAACGAATCCGCCGCCAGTAAAAAAAGCCCCTTCCGGCCAAGAAATCGAATCGGCATGGTCTATTCGGTGCACATACAAAAACGACATGGCACGGGACAAAGAATCATCAAAAAGATCGGCATTTGTGGAGTCGTCTAATGCCTCATGAAAATCCAAAAGAGCATGAGTGGCAAATAACGTCGATTCTACAGAATCGTGGAATGAACCGCCGCCCCAGGAACCGTCCTGATGCTGTTCATGAAGGATCCGATCATATAAAGTTTGAGCTGATTCTTTGAGGCAAGTCGCGCCGGAGCGCAGAGCCTTGCCCACGGCATAGTGCAAATTGTAAGGATTGGGATAAAAGACTCCGCATTTCCGTTCCAGTTTGCGCGCAACCGAGTCGTCGATGAAATGGCAAACATCTTGAATGTCGTCAGAATTACTGGACGCTAAATTCCACTCCGAAAGCATCGCTAATACATTTGTATTGACCACACAGTCGACGTTATTGACGCCTTCCGGAATTCTAAGCTTGTCTTTCCAAGCTAAAAAAGGGGATTTCAGGAATGGCACTTTCTCGGGTGTTAACCAGGTCAGAAAGGCTCCTGTTCGTTTGAGTGTGCCCATCAATACGTTGAAAGGGTAACGGTAACGTCTTTTTGCGGTATCGCGGAAACGGTCGAATTTTTTAAGAATGCCTTGGGGCAACCATTCTGGTGCGTGCAAGCCGTTGTTGGCGTCTAATGCGGCCAAGTTTTTTTGGCGCAGCAGATCCAGATAGATCACCGAAGTATCATCGGCATCGTTTGCGATATTCGAACGCACTTGGGCGAATAGGTTGGTCAGTGGATAAAGATTGGGGCGAAATGTTTTTTTAGGCAGATTCTGTTCGCCGACCATTTCTGTGGTTGGTGTTAGTGCATGCCAAAAGTTGAATGTATTTCCATATCTAAATGTCAGCAGGTCTTCGATCGCATTGTTCATCATTGCGCTGTATTGCGGACGGTCCTTGAATTCGCAGTAGCATTGGGAAAGTTCGTCGTATACCAGGCCCGTGGTGAACGCATTGGAATCCCGATAGCGTTTTCCTTTTTTTCCCAGCGCAACAATCCACATTCTATTTTCGATGAACGAAGGAAATTCACCTTTCCAATGGTCTGGTGGCGAAGCATTTTTAAATTGGATGTTGTCCAGATATTTGAACGCGCTATCGATGGTTTTGTTCAGTTGTTCGGTCGTTAATGTGTTGTCTATTGTTTGATTTGTTTGCGCGATTGCGGGCATTGTCCACGCTGATAGAGTCACAAAAAACAGAGTTATTTGCCGCTGAAACATAACTGCAGGCAAAACTAACGAAAGTATCTGAGGTCGTCCACTAGCATGAATACACCCGCTTCATTTATAAAAAATGAAGAATGACTTGAACAACGACAGCCGCGTAAATTCCCGCGATCAGATCGTCGAGGATCACTAGAA
>Ga0206824_10270_pt1 | contig 11674 bp, 9 predicted proteins | sample Alteio_BWOrgCont_82_FD_152874 | JGI IMG/M metagenome (GOLD analysis project Ga0206824, IMG submission 152874) | Enriched cells from forest soil in Barre Woods Harvard Forest LTER site, Petersham, Massachusetts, United States -... | ecosystem: Environmental > Terrestrial > Soil > Temperate forest >...
TTCCGACCAGAAGGCGATTGTTGCCGCTCATGTTCGAGAGATTGAATCCCAGAGGGCCCAGCACGATCGGCCATTGATAGAAGACCTGGAGCAGGATGACGTCGCCCGGACCGCCCGTGTTGAAGTTCATCTTGTTGCTCTGGAACTGCCCATTTGTGAGCGGGCTCATCTGCGTCATGCCGGAGAATGAGTCGAAGGTCTGGACATTCACATAGAGGCTCGGACAGGTGAAAAGCGCCGAGGCGAAGCCGCAGACATCCTGCTGGAATTGGGTGGGGGTGAGATTCTGGGTCTGGGCCTGGCCGGTCATCACCAACCGTGCCGCTTCGGTGGTGGCGGTCTGCAGCACCTGCTGCGCCAGAAAGACCAAGGCGGTCTGCAGAATGGCGATCAAAAGCGCGCAGAACGGCGCGGCTACCAGGGCGAATTCCACCGCCGTGGCGGCGCCCGCGCAGGCGATGAAGCGCCGGAGACAAATGAACGGCCGTGCGAGCCGCCGGGCGAACAGGGAATGGTGGGTGGCCCGCATGCGCTATTTCACCAGATAGGCGGATTCCACCGCGGCGTTGAACAATTGCTGCAGCGCCGCCGAGATGTCACCGTCGGTGGTCACCACGCTGTACAGGTTGGGCGAAGCGCAGGCTTGGAGCTGCGGCCCGATATTGTTCTGGAAGGGCGAGACGTGGCTATTGTACCAGCCATTGTTGGGGATCGGGAGATATTCCGTATACAGAATGGCGATGCGGATGCCGCGGCCCTTGATGGTGGCGCAATAATCCGGCGTCAGCACCTCGCTGCCCCCATTGTTCTGGGGATTGATCGTGGACTGCAGGCGGAACGGTGGCCCGCTGCTGAGATTGCCGTACGCCGCGGCCAGGGTGACACTATTGCTGAGGGCGGCATCGTCCACGCCGTCGGTGACGATAAACAGGATCTCCTGGGGCGTGTCGCCGGTATTGTTGGTACCGCTGCCCGGATTGGGCATAGTGGTATTGATGCTGTTCAGCGCCGCCTGAAAATCCGTATCGGTGTCGTTGTTGGCGTTGCCGGAGGTGAGGTAGTTGTTGGCATAGACTTCCAGCAACGCCAAATTGGCAGCGGAGGCTTCCGCCGTGCTCAGATTGGACGTGAGCGTCTGCAAAGCGGTGGTGGGCAGGGGGTTGGAGCCGGTGCCCGGCACCGCAGGATCGAACGTGTAGATCGCCGCGCGATAGTGGGCATCATTGCCACTTTCCATCGATTGCGCAGTTGCCATCAGATTCTGCGCGGCCTGGTTGAGCAGGTCGATACGTAGGGTGACGCTCAGTGATCGCGCGAGCGCGTAATTGTCTACACCACCGGTGTTTCCCAGGCCGTTGGATTCGGTGTTACCAACATAGTGGTGCTCGTATTGGCTGTTGGGCGCCGTCTCATGGCAACCGAAGGCGCAGCCGCAACTGGATCCGCCGGAGGGGGCGGTATCGCACTGGCCCTGTGTTTTGCTGACCATGGTGGCGATACCGGCGGTGGTGGCGGCGATCGCCATCGAGGGCGAGTTATCCAGCAGCAGATAGAAATCAATGTTAGGCGGAAGCCCGCCGGTGGCGGTGGAACCGCCCTTCAAGGTGATGGTGCTCATCCCCAGGATCGAAGCAAAGAACGTGTTGTAGGGAACGCTGTAGCTGACCGTGGCTGTGCGCACATTGCCGGCCGTGGTCGTGACGGTCGCCGTGACATCGGAGGTGTTGTAAGTGACCTGGGTGAGCGTGCTGGCCTGGGCGTTGAAGGAATTCTGCGCCACGGCTTGGGCCTGGGAATTGTTTTCGGTCATCATGGTGGGCGTCACCGCGGATAGAGCGGCGGCGTCCGCATAGCCTTCAAGCTGGGCCTGGCGGTCGGCGGCCATGCCGTAATCGACGCCCGCGCCGATAAGCAGAGTCATGGGAATGATGGCGAGCGCGGCAATGATCGCCACACTACCGTCACGGCTGCGAAGAAAAAGATTCCAAAGCGACCGCATGGAACAACCCGGTTGAAATCGGTTCGCCACGCTAGGCAATCGCGTGTAAAGGCTGGCTTAAGGAAAAGGGGACATTATCCGACAAATCAAAGACATAAGCGTCTGATCGGAACCGCGGTCATCAAAGCGTCGCAAGGCGCCAGGTTCCTCATCTCGCCAGCCAAAACCCGGTCATGGCTGACGGACGATTAACCACGGTGCGCGGCGCGCAGGCGCCGATATACAAATCACCAATTCTGCGGGAAGTGCGTTGCCAAAGTTCCGCATCCCCCTTCAATTGAAGCCGGAACGATCAGGCTCAAGGGGAACCCATGACACGCGGACAGATTTTGCTCACGGCATCGCTGGTGCTCCTCTCGGTGGCTGGCGCCGCAGCGCAAACGCCCAGCTATCATCTCGTCAAATCCGTCACTCTGGGGTCGCCGGAGCGCTGGGATTACGTGATCTATGACAAAACGGCCAACCGCGTCTTTGTCGCCCATGGTGACCGGGTGGCCGTGGTGGATGCGAAAAGCGGCGCGGTGCTGGGGCAAGTCGAGGGGATTCCCGGCGGCTCGCACGGCACCGTGGCGGCAAACGGCAAGGGCTATACCGATGACGGCGAAGCGGGCCAGGCGATTGTTTTCGATCTCAAGACCTTCAAGGTCCTAAAGCGTATCAAGGCGCAGGACGACGCGGATGGCATCGCGCTCGACCCCACCAGCGGCCATGTTTTCGTGATCGAAGGCGATTCCAAATCCATCAGCGTGATTGATCCCAAGAGCGACCAAGTGATCGATACCATCCAAACCGGCGGCGGTCTGGAAGCGGCGGTGTCCGGCGGAAACGGTAAGCTCTATATCAACGGATCGGAAAAGAAAGAGATGATCCGGATCGACACCGCCAGCAACAAGGTGGACGCGCATTGGCCGATTCCTGATTGCACCAGCCCGCATGGGCTGGCGATCGATACCCAGGCGCATCGCCTGTTCGTGAGTTGCGTCAACAAGGTGATGACCATCGTCAATGCCGACAATGGCGCCGTCGTCGCCACCGTTCCCATCGGCCAAGGTACCGACAGCGCGGCGTTCGATCCCAAGCGCAAGCTGGCCTTCAGCTCCAATGGCGCGGACGGCACTATCAGCGTGATCCGCGAAGTGGGTCCGCAGACCTTCGTTGCTGCAGGAGAAATCAAGACCCAAGTGACGGGCCGGACCATGGATATCGATCCGAACACAGGCCGGTTGTTCGTGGCCGCGGCGGACATTGATCCCAACGCACCGGTGCCGCCGGGAAAGAATGGCCGGCCGGGCCGTCCCAAGCCACTGCCCGGCACCCTCAAGCTGTTGATGTTCGATCCCGCCCAATAGCTCTGCGCATCGCGCATAAGCGGCCCCGGCAAAGGACAGGCTGGGGCCGCTTTATGTTTTTGCGCCCGCGCGAATAGCGCCCATACTGCGGTCAAAATCGCGCCACCTCGCGTGGCCGCACATCGCAGAATGGGAGAGTTTCATGACCGACAACGATTATCACCGCCTCCGGATCGCCAACCGCTCGCTTCATCCCGAGACGCTGATGATGGGCTATGGCTACGCGCCATCCCTGTCGCAGGGCGCGCTGAAGCCGCCGATCTTCCAGACCTCAACCTATGTCTTTGAAAACGCGCAGCAGGGAAAGGATTTCTTCGATTTCACCTCCGGGCGCCGCCAATTGCGGCCCGGGGAAAATGCCGGCCTGGTCTATTCCCGCTTCAACCATCCCAATATGGAGATACTAGAAGACCGGCTGGCGATCTGGGATCAGGCGGAACGGTCCGCCGTTTTCTCCAGCGGCATGGCGGCAATTGCCACCACCTGCCTCGCGTTCCTCAGACCCGGAGACACCGTGCTGCATAGCCGCCCGCTCTATGGCGGCAGCGAAACCCTGCTCAAGAACCAGATGGGTGCAATGGGCATCAGCGCGTTCGGCTTCACCAACGGCATTGACATCACGCAGATGCGCGCCGCCGCCAAGGAAGCAGCGGCCAAAGCCGCCTCCACAAACGGAAGGGTGGCGATGATCCTGGTAGAGACACCAGCCAATCCCACCAACGGTCTGGTCGATCTTTCCGCTTGCGCGGCGATCGCCGATGAACTGGGCAAGTCGCAGAAATACCGTCCGCCAGTGGTGGTGGACAACACCATGCTGGGCCCCCTGTTCCAAACGCCGCTCAAGCACGGCGCCGATCTCACACTTCTGTCACTGACCAAATATGTCGGCGGTCACAGCGATCTGGTGGGCGGCTCGATCAGCGGTTCGACCGAACACATCCGTCTGATCAAGAGTTGGCGGGGCGCACTGGGCACGCAGCTCGATCCCAATTCCTGCTGGATGCTGATGCGCTCGCTGGAAACGCTGGATGTGCGCGTTCGCCGCTCGAACGAGAATGGCCGCGCGGTGGCGCGCTATCTCGCCGGCCATCCCAAGGTGGCGCGGGTGCATTATCTGGGCGATTTTAAAGCAGATGACCCGCGTAAGCCGGTATTCGAACGGCAATGCACCGCGCCCGGCTCGACCTTCGCCTTCGATATCAAGGGCGGAGAGGCGGAGGCCTTCCGGCTGCTGGACAATCTTCACATCATCCATCTGGCGGTGAGTCTGGGCGGCACCGAGACCCTGATTTCGCATCCCGCCTCGATGACTCATTCCGGCGTGGCCCGCGATCTGCGCGAAGAGATCGGTCTTACCGACGCGCTGATCCGCATCTCGGTCGGCATCGAGAATGAAGAGGATCTGATCAGCGATCTGGCCCAGGCGTTCGATTCGGTGTGATTATGGAACTTTTGTTCCATGAACATGGCCGCGATTTATAAGCCGCCTGTAAGCTTGGCCGGGTAAAATGACGGGCAACCCAGCGGAAGTCGGCGGCAGCCGCGTTTAAGCTTCATGCGTATCTTTCGTCCGGCAAGCCTGTTCGGTGTTCTGCTTCTGGCAGCTTGCGCACGCACGACACGCGCGCCTCCCGCGCCGCCCCCGCCGCCGCAGTTTCATGCGGTAGCTGAGTCTTCGGCGGCGCTGGACACCGCGCCGGCTGACATCGCGGTCCTCAACAGGCTGAGCTGGGGCGCGGAAACGTCTGATGCCCAGCTGCTTCAGCGCGAAGGCTCGCAGGCGTGGCTGAGCCGCCAACTCAACCCCAGTCCCGATGACGGGCTGCCGGGCGATGCCCAGGCTCAGATCGCGGCAATGGAAATCAGCCAAAAGCCTCTGGTCCAGCTCAATGACGAGATCCGCGAGATGCGCCAGGCGGCTCAGGCCAAGAAGGGCACGCCCGACTACGACGACGCGCAAAAATCCTATCAGCAGAAATTGAACAGTCTCGGCCGCGAGGCGGCAACCCGCTCGCTGCTGCGCGATCTTTATTCCCAGAATCAGCTCAAGGAGCAGCTCACCTGGTTCTGGATGAACCATTTCAATGTGAGCCAGAACAAGAATGACATTCGCGTGCTGGTGGGCGATTACGAAGAACACGCCATCAGGCCGCATGTGCTGGGCAAATTCCGCGACCTGTTGGCCGCCACCCTGCTCCATCCCGCCATGCTGCAATATCTGGACAATTCCCAGAACGCGGCCGGCCACATCAACGAGAATTACGCCCGCGAGATCATGGAGCTTCACACCATGGGGGTGGGCTCGGGTTATACCCAGAACGATGTGCAGCAATTGGCGCGCATCTTGACCGGCATGGGTGTCAACATGTCGGGCCAGCCACCCAAAATGCAAAAGACCCAGCGCAGCCCCTATTTCGGCGCGGGTCTCACCTTGTTCAATCCCAACCGCCATGATTTCGGCGACAAGCTTTTCCTGGGCGTCACCATCAAAGGCGCGGGTCTTCCGGAAATCGATCAAGCGGTGGCCATTCTCGCGGCCGAACCGGCCACGGCGCATTACGTCTCGCGCGAGCTTGCGGAATATTTCTGCTGCGACACGCCGCCCGATTCTTTGGTGAACACCATGGCGGCCACCTATCAGAAAACCGACGGCAGCATCGCCCAAGTGCTGCGCACTCTGTTTGCATCGCCGGAGTTCAAGGCGTCGCTGGGCCAGAAATTCAAGGACCCGATTCATTATGCGGTGTCGGCCTTGCGCGCGTCTTATGGTCAGCAGGTGATCCTGAATGACCAGCCTTTGCTCAATTGGTTGAACCGCATGGGCGAGCCGCTCTATGGCCATGAAACCCCGGACGGCTATTCGATGGAGAAAGCGGCCTGGTCGGGGCCGGGCCAGATGGAAACGCGCTTCGAGATCGCGCGCATGATCGGGCTGGGCCATTCCGGTCTTTATAAGCTGCCGCAGGACGCGGGGCCCGAGCCCGCGCCGCCGCCGCTGATCCTGCAGACGCATTATTACGAAGCAATCGCGCCCAATCTATCGCCCGCCACTGCCAGCGCCCTGAACCAGGGCCAGAGCCCAGCCGACAAGAATCTCCTGTTCCTCTCTTCACCCGAATTCATGCGCCGTTAGGAGCCATCATGAGACGCCGCCAATTCCTCACCGCCGCCTTGACCGTTCCATTCCTGGGGACGGCCGGGCGGCTTTACGCGCTGCCGGTATCCAATGCGCCGCGCCTTTTGGTCGTGTTCATGCGCGGCGCTTATGATGCCGCCAATATCGTGGTGCCAGTGTCGAGCGACTTTTATTATGCCGCTCGTCCCACCCTGGCGATCCAGAAAACCCAGACCCTGCCGCTGACCAATGACTGGGGCCTGCACCCCGCGTTGAAGGATTCGCTTTATCCGCTTTGGGCCAAAGGCCAGATCGCTTTCGTGCCGTTCGCGGGCACCGACGATCTCACCCGCTCACATTTCGAGACCCAGGACACGATCGAACTGGGCCAGCCGGTGGGTGGCAGCCGCGACTATCGCTCGGGCTTCATGTCGCGCGTCGCCACCGCGCTGGCGGGTTCGGACCCTATCGCTTTCACCAATAACCTGCCGCTGAGCTTTCGGGGCGCCACGCCGATCCCCAACATCGGTCTCAATTTCACCGGGAAACCGGCGGTGGCGGGAAAAAATGTCGAACTGATCCAGGCCATGTATCAGGGATCGGAGCTGGCACCGGCGGTGGCGCAAGGCTTCACGGTCCAGGACGAAGTCTATCAGGCGATCAGCGCCGAGATGCAGGCGGCCAACCGCAATGCCGTCAGTCCCAAGGGTTTCGAATTGTCCGCCCAGCGCATCGGCATCCTGATGCGCGACAAATTCAATCTGGGCTTTGTCGATGTGGGCGGCTGGGACACCCATGTGAATGAAGGCAACGCCGATGGTTATTTGGCCAATCGCATCGGCGAATTGGGCCGCGGCCTGGCCTTGCTCGCCAACACGTTGGGTGACAAGTGGGACAATACCGTGGTGATCGTGGTGAGCGAGTTTGGCCGTACCTTCCGCGAAAATGGTGACCGCGGCACCGATCACGGCCATGGCAGCGTCTATTGGGTGCTGGGCGGTAAAATCCAGGGCGGCAAGATCGCCGGCCGCCAAGTGGGCGTGACCGAAGCCACCCTGTTCCAGAACCGGGATTGGCCGGTCTTGAATGACTATCGCGGCCTGATCGGCGGCGTGCTGCAGAAAACCTATGGGCTCAACGGTGGCCAGTTGGGAACGATCTTCCCCTCGACACAGCCCGACGATCTTGCCCTGATTTGACGCCCTACGGCGCGAACAGGCTCAAGGGGATCGCATCCGCCATAGCGTGATATCCGGCCGCCGATGGGTGCAGGTGATCGCCGGAATCATACGCAGCCATCATGTGATCGGGAGACGCCGGATCGCGGATCGCTCTGTCGAAATCGATCACGGCGTCGACATGGCCCGGTGCGCGAATCCAATCATTGAAGGCTATGCGATCAGCCTCGCTCAACGGGTGAGGATTATAAGTGGGACTGTCAGCGAACGGCGTGAGAGTGGCGCCAAAAACCTTGATCCCCGCGGAATGGGCACGCATCACCATCTGCGCATAAGCGGCGGTGAGGTCCGCGACCAGATGGGCATGGGAGGCAGGCGGCAAAGTGCCGGCGCGGTCGAAGGTACCGATATCGTTGATTCCTTCCAGGATGATCAGAGTGCGCACACCCGGCTCGGCCAGCACGTCGCGATCGAACCGCGCCAGCGCATTGGCGCCCAGACCGTCGAGCAGGATGCGGCCTCCGCCGATGCCGCGATTAAGCACACTGCGCGTGAGCCGTGCCGCCATCAGCCGCCGCGCCAGATCATCGGGCCAACGGTCGTTGCCATTGGTGGTGGCGCCATGGCCGTCGGTTATCGAATCACCCAAGGTCACGACAACGGATTCATTCGGGCGGGTCACCGGGATTTCCACGCCGCTGAGATTGAACCAGTGATCGAATGCCTGCGCGCCCGGCAGATCGGGTGCTGACACAAGATCGCCACGCACCAGATAAGAGGTCGAACGCGACCCCGGATGCGAGGTCTGCTGCGCCGGAGCGCGATCGAAATGCATGGAAACCGCCAGGTCCGATCCCGGCGGCGCATCGAAAACAACTGGGTCCGAAATATAATCCGCGCCGGCTGGAATGGTGATATCGGGCGCGCCGGCAAACGTCACCAAGGTATCTGTGCCTGCCCACAATGCGGGCAAAGCCGGGGACACGGGCTTTGCGATATGAGTGCTGGTGATGTGCAGAGGTTCGGTGCCGAAGGCGTTGGACAGCCGCACGCGCAAAGTCTGGCCGCCCAGGGACAGATGCACGATCTGGCGCAAAGTGGCGTCGTCCAGCGCCGCCGGCGGCAAGGCATTGGCCGGCTCGGGAATCTGTTGCGACGAAGCCCAGCTGCCGATCCACGTCGGTTCCGCGGCGATGGCAGCGAGCGGAAAGAGCCACAACGCTGTGGCTAAAGCGGCAGCCGGAATGCGTTTCATCGTTCCCCCATTACGGCAGGCAATAAGCGGTCTTGATCTGGGTATAGAATTCCACTGCGGCAAAGCCCTGCTCGCGCGCGCCATAGCTGGACGAACGCGTGCCGCCAAACGGCACGTGATAATCCACGCCCGCGGTGGGCAGATTGACCATCACCATGCCGGCCCGGACATGGCGCTGGAAATGCCGCGCATATTTGAGCGAGGTGGTGACGATGCCGGCGGAAAGGCCGAAATTGCCCGCATTCGCCAGCGCCAGCCCCTCCTCATAATTTTTCACCTTCACCACGCTCACCACGGGGCCGAACACTTCTTCATTGTTGATGCGCGAAGCTGCTTTGGTGGACGTGATCAGCGCCGGGCTCATGTAATAGCCATTCTTGGTGAGCTTCAGCCGATCGCCACCGGCCATCAACTGGCCGCCCTCGTCCACCGCGATCTTCACATAGGACAGATTCTTTTCCAGTTGATCCTCGCTCACTGCGGGGCCCACCTGGGACGTGGAATCCAGCGCATCACCCACCTTGAGCGCCTTGGCGCGGGCCGCCAGCGCCTCGATGAACCGGTCATGAATGCCCTCAGTGACGATCACCCGGCTGGAGGCGGTGCAACGCTGACCAGTGGAGAAATAGCCGCCATCCAGTGCGATCTGCACGGCGCGATCGAATTCGGCATCATCCAGCACCAGCAGCGGATTCTTGCCGCCCATTTCCAGCTGCACACGCGCCTGACGCGTCACTGCGGCCATGGCCACCTTTGCGCCCACGCCTTGGCTGCCGGTAAAAGAAATCGCGTTGACGTCAGGATGCTTGACCAGAGCGTCACCCACCTTGGGCCCGCCCAACACCAGGTTGAAAATACCGGGCGGCGCGCCCGCTTCTTCTATGATCGCGGCCAGCGCCGCCGCGGTGGCAGGCGTTTGGCTGGCGGATTTCAGCACCACGGTATTGCCGAACGCCAGTGCCGGCGCGGTTTTCCAGGCGGGAATGGCGATGGGAAAATTCCAAGGCGCGATCAGGCCGTAAACGCCCACCGCCTCGCGATAGGTCTCAACCTCCACACCGGGGCGGGTGGATTCCATATTGTAGCCGTGACGGCGGAGCGCCTCGCCCGAGAAATATTTGAAGATGCGGCCGGCGCGCGCGCTTTCGCCGATCGCTTCCGGCAGGGTCTTGCCTTCTTCCCGCGCCAAAAGCCGGCCCAAACTCTCGCGCCGCTCCAGGATCATGGTGCCGATTTTGTCCAGCAGATCGGCGCGCACTTCCGGCGAGCCGTTCGACCAGCCCGGAAAAGCATTACGCGCCGCTGCCACAGCGTCGTTCACCTCCTCGGCGCCGCCATCGGGATAGCGCGCCACGATGTCGTCGGTGTTGGAGGGATTGAGGCTATCAAGCTTGGCCGCGCCACTATGCTTGCCGCCGATCAGGTGAGAGAGCGTTTCAGTCATGGCAATTTATCCATCAGGAATTGAGAAGCCCACGTCGGGCCAGGTTGGTCATCAGATCAGAGATGCCGAAATCCCAAGGTGGCGCTTGTTTGCAGGTGGTGACCTTGTTTTCCAAGACACCCAGCGACGACGTGAAGACCCGCACCAGGTCGCCCGTCTTGTGAGTGAACCCCAGGCCGGGCGTGTCGCGGTCCTGGATCGGCGCGAACATGGTGCCCAGGAACAGCACGAACCCATCGGGATATTGGTGCTGGCCAAGCGCCTGGTGCACCAAATCGAGGGGATCGCGGCTGATCTCGGCCATCGAGCTTTTGCCTTCCAGGCGGTAATTGTCCTCGCCTTCAATGGTGAGCTCGACCACAGCGTTGCGCACCTGATCCATGGTGAAATCCGCGTCGAACAACCGGATGAATGGTCCGATGCTGCAGGAGGCGTTGTTGTCCTTGGCTTTGCCCAGCAGCAGGGCGCTGCGGCCTTCAAAATCGCGCAGATTGACGTCATTGCCTAGGCTGGCGCCGACAGCTTCGCCCTGGCGGTTCACCACCAGCACGATCTCGGGCTCGGGATTGTTCCAACTGGAATCAGAACGGATGCCGATCTCCGCGCCCGCGCCCACCGACGAAAGTGGCGGCGCTTTGGTGAAAATTTCGGCGTCGGGGCCGATCGCGACTTCCAGATATTGCGACCAAAGGCCGTCGGCGATCAGGATGTCCTTCAGCCGCGCGGCGTCCAGCGAACCGGGACGGCAGGCGCGAAGGTTGTTTCCCACCCGGCTCTCCAAGGCGCGGCGAATCTCTTGCGCCTTGTTGGCGTCGCCCCGCGCCCGTTCCTCGATCACGCGTTCCATGGTCGAAGTCGCAAAGGTCACGCCGGCAGCCTTGACGCATTGCAGATCAATGGGAGCGAGCAGACGGTGGCGGCCGCGTTTTTCCGACCAGGAAGGCTGGACATCCAGCTCCTCGACCGGACCGATCACTGCGCCTTCGAACCGACTGGCGTGTTTGTCGAGCAATTGCGCCACGGTGGGCGCCACCGCCGAAAGGTCGAACAGCAGCCCGTCCTTCAGCGCGACGGGCGTGGGGCCCTGGCCGAAATCCATGCGCCCCACCAAATGGGCGTCACGCCAATCTTTCGGCAGAAATTCCAGCATCTCCCACCATGTTCATTATGGTAGCGCTACCGTATGTGAAAGACCCATCACCGGCAAGGCTTAAGGGTCGGGCGAGGCATTAGGCGGCATCGCTTCATAATAGCTGAGCGGATATTGGGGCGCATAGCCGGCTGGGAAAGGCCGTTTGGAATATTGCTGAAAATAGGCCAGGCAGGCATCGCGC
>Ga0206824_10342_pt1 | contig 11659 bp, 9 predicted proteins | sample Alteio_BWOrgCont_82_FD_152874 | JGI IMG/M metagenome (GOLD analysis project Ga0206824, IMG submission 152874) | Enriched cells from forest soil in Barre Woods Harvard Forest LTER site, Petersham, Massachusetts, United States -... | ecosystem: Environmental > Terrestrial > Soil > Temperate forest >...
GATGATAGGGAGAGAGAGTATGTTAAAATAATAAAATCTGCCGGAGAAAATCTGCTGACTATTATAAATGACATACTTGATATCTCAAAAATTGAAGCCGGTATGATGACTTTAGAAGAACACACTTTTAGTGTTAAAGAGATTTTTAAATCACTGAATGTTATGCTAATGGGAAAAGCAAATGAAAAAGGCCTTGAATTATTGTTCACATGTGATGAAGATGTTCCTGATAGGTTACTTGGCGATCCTACCCGTCTTACTCAAATCATAATTAATATTGTAGGAAATGCTATTAAGTTCACACAAAAAGGAAGTATAAATATATGTGCCAGCGTTCTTAAAAATGAGAATGGGAATATTTATTTGGAGTTTTTAGTGAAAGACACCGGCATTGGAATACCCACAGATAAAGTTGAGCATATTTTCGAACGATTCAGGCAGGCGGAATCTCAAACCACAAGAAAATATGGAGGTACAGGGCTGGGATTAAGTATAGCAAAACAATTGGTTGAACTCCAGGGCGGAACATTATCTGTTAAAAGCGAATTAAATGTAGGTTCAGTATTCTCTTTTTCGATCCCCTACAAAAAATCAACGGAGGTTTTGCCACTTCAGAAGGGCACTATGAAAAAGTACAGTATGGAAGAGCTCAACAAGCTAAATATTTTACTGGTGGAAGATAATCCTTTGAATGTGAAACTTATTCTGAGTTTATTTTCTGAATATAATTTAAAATTACAGGTGGCAGAGAATGGCAGTATAGGTATAGAGAAACTGAAAGAAAACGATTTTAATATTATTCTGATGGATATGGAAATGCCCGTGATGAATGGATATGAAGCAACAGCTGTTATTAGAAAGGAGCTGAAGAACAATATTCCGATTATTGCAATGACAGCCCATGCTATGGTTGGGGAAAGAGAACGGTGTTTGAGTTTAGGGATGAACGATTACATATCAAAACCGATAAATGCAAATCTGCTTTTCGAAAAAATCTATAATCTTACCCTTAATTCTTAAAGTATCTATAATAAATACGACACTCATGGGGAGTGTGATATATACAACATTCTTCGGATAGTATGTAAGGCTTTAAAGATTAAATGGCTGGACTTTTGCAGCATAATAATTTCTTAATCTTTAAAACAAAAAACATGAAAAACAGAGTACAAAATCCAGTAAAAATGGGATTGCTTTTAGCATCCTTTATGCTGGTCTGTGGATTTGCGTCCGCAAATAATTACCTAGCCGTAGGAACTGGTAACTGGAGTAATTCATTAACATGGAACGGGTCAGCACCACCATTTACATTAGCTGTAGGTGACGTGGTTACTATACCCTTAGGGGCTACTGTAACTATGGATCAGAATGTTACACTTAATGGAGCTACATTAGATGTGGCAGGAACCATTTTAGCTTCAGCTTATATTAAGTTGATTGCTACTTCTGGTACCATATCGGGTGCAGGAAGTATCAGTGCGGCTAATATTATGTTAGGCTCAACCGCTTCACTTCTCTTTACAGGTGCTATCACTGCCGACAGCATTAGTAATTCTATTATTGCCCTTAGTACAGCAGCCCAAATAACATTTTATAATGAGTTTGAATCATCAGGCTTACTTAATTTGACTGTAGGCGCTTTGTTAACAGCAGGAAACAATTCTAATATTACCATAGCGGGTGGCGGCTTTGCAGGGTTGCCTGCTTTGTTTGCCCTTACTTCCGCTTACACTGTAAATTATACTACTTCTTCAGCAATTGCAGGAGCAGAATTAGCAGGCGCAGGGTTAGGGGTTGTAACAATTAATATGCCCAGTACTGACAGTGTTGCATTAACCACTGATGCTCTATTAACCGATTCGTTAAAATTTACCAGCGGTATGTTGAAACTAGATGGTTTTAATCTTACCACCAGTGGTCAAATAACAGGAAATGTTGCCATAGCCGGTAATATTGCGTCCAGCATTATTGTAAACACAACCCTTGGGTTGACACATGCAATAGGTTTTGTAGCCGGATTCCAAAATTTGAATAATTTAACTCTCAATGTAGGTACAGGTAATTCAGTAACACTTTCATCTGACCTTACAGTGCATGGCATAGTTTCAATGGCAACCGGGGATGAACTTAATATCAGCAATGAAGCTCTTACCGTAATGGGTAACTTAATAGGTACAGGTACTATAGCAGTTAATGTGGCTTCAAAGCTCGCATTTACAGGTCTTACTTCAATTACCGGAAATGTTTCACTTAGCGGTATAAATATGAGTAAATTTACAGTAGGTGTAGGAACTATTAATACTGTTAAACTTGCAACAGCCTTGAATGTTGATACCCTTGATTTAAAAAGCGGAACGCTTATTCTAAATGGTCATAATTTAGCCGTAAATGCTGATATTGCTGCCATGGGATTAGGAAATGTTCTTTCTTCCTCGGCTTCTAACTTAGTCTTTACAACCTTAGCTACAATTACAGATTCTCTTATGTTTTCACCTTTGGGCGATACAGTAAAGGATTTGACTATGAATGTAGGAGGCGGAGGCTCTTTGAGATTAGGATCAAACCTTGTGGTTGACGGAGTCTTAAACTTTGTAAATGGACACGTGGATGCGGGAAACAGAAATTTGCTCATAGATAGTGCTGCTACTATTACAGGAGCAAGCAATACCGCTTATGTGCTTACAAGCAATGGTGGCTATTTAACAATGTATGATACCATTGGTAAAACTACCAATTATGCAATTGGTACTGCAACAGGATATTTACCTGCAACTTTAAATCTTGCTTCCGGTTCAGCAACAGGAACAGTAGGTTTAAATTCTTCTGCGATGGTATACTCACATGGAATTTCTGGTGTTGTGATATCAACATTTGAACCTATGGTAAATGCTACTTGGTTATTTCAAAATAACATTGGTGCAGGCATAAATGCAAATATGCAATTATCATGGACTGCTGCTGCTGAGGTAAATGGCTTTTTAAATACAAACTATGCATATATCTCACATTACTCGTCCATGTGGGATAATATTGGTGACAGTATGGTGGCGACTGTATTAGGAAGTATGTATAGCGTAACAAGGGCTAACATTACTTCTATGAGTCCATTTGCGGTATTCAATCAACAAACTGTTCCTACAAGTGTAAGTGAAGTGGCTAAAACCAGTGGAGACTTTGTAGTATATCCTAACCCTACATTTGAAAATTTGTATATAAGGAATACTACAGGTATTACAGGTTTGGTAAATGTAGAAATTTACAACACACTTGGTCAAGTAGTTTCAACTTCTCAGTTCAAAGATGGCACAACAGCCATTCCGGTTGATGGATTACCAAGCGGAACTTACCTTATCAGGTTCTATAATGATAATATGGAAGTTGTTAAGAAGTTTAGTAAAATGTAAGATAGTTTAGTTACGGACTAAAACGTAATTAATTTTAAAAAGGGCCTGACAATAAATGTCAGGTCTTTTTTTATCAATAAAGTACTGGAAAATCTCCCTTATTTATTGTAAATGCATACCTCTAAACCTGTGAAGTATGTAACTTTTCTCTAAAGTTATATAACTCTTTCCATTTGTATTTACTGACCTTTGCACTATACTAGAATATATAGCAAGTTAAAAATTTGAAATTATACATAAAATACATGGTGAGTAACCGCTGTAAAATAGTGGTTAAAGAAGTATTGAAAGGAATGGGCTTGCATTTCATGGTTGTTGATTTAGGTGAAGTTGATATTATGGAAGATCTTTCTAACGAAGAACTGAAACAATTGAAACTTGCTTTATTTAGCTCCGGACTTGAATTAATGGATGACAAGCGAGCCGTGTTGATTGAAAAAATTATCAATGTAATTACAGAGATGATTCATTATTCTGATGAAGCGCCTAAGATGAATTATTCTGAGTACATCAGTGAAAAGCTACATCATGATTATACCTACTTATCAAATATATTTTCGGAAGTGAAAGGTATCACCATTCAGCAATTTATTATAACCCATAAAATTGAAAGGGTAAAAGAACTTCTTTTCTATGGGGAACTAAATCTTACGGAGATTTCTTTCAGGTTGCACTATAGTAGTGTCGCGCATTTATCTAATCAATTTAAAAAAATTACTGGGCTATCTCCTTCTGCATTTAAATTAATGAAAGGACAAAAACGGGGCAATATTGAGGAAATTGGAAATATAACGCCTATAAATAATACAAATTAATGCAAACATTAAATGAACAAAAATCGCAATATGCAAGGAGCCTGATTGAAGCCAGTCTGGATCCCATGTTTATGATAAATCCTGCCGGAAAAATTACCGATATGAATAATGCATCGGTGCATATAACCGGAGTATCTCGGGAGAACTTAATAGGTACAGATTTCTTTGACTATTTCACCGATCCGGCTAAAGCACGGGAGGGCTATCAGGAAGTTTTTGCTAAAGGTTTTGTTGCAGACTATCCTCTAACAATGAAAGATCATAAGCTTACGGATGTATTATTTAATGGTTCCGTTTATAAAGATGAAGATGGAAAAGTACTCGGTGTGGTTGTAGTTGCAAGAGATATTACGGAACAAAAAAGAATTGAAAAGGAACTAACGGAAGCAAAAGTATTTGCTGAATTGGCTACAGGAATTGCTGAAGAAGCAAAACACAGAGCCCAAGAAGCTGCAACAGTGGCAGAAAATGCCACGAAAATAGCTGAAGATGCGGTTAAATCTAAGCAACAGTTTTTATCCAATATGAGTCATGAAATTCGCACCCCAATGAATGCGATTATCGGATTCACTAAAGTTGTTCTAAAAACAGAGTTATCGGCAAAACAAAAAGAGTATTTAACAGCGATAAAAATGAGTGGTGATGCATTGATTGTGCTTATTAATGATATATTAGACCTTGCCAAAGTAGATGCAGGTAAGATGACATTTGAGCAAGCACCTTTCAAAATGGCGTTGTCCATTTCAGCCATGCTTCATTTATTTGAAACAAAAATTCAGGAAAAAAATCTGGAATTAGTTAAAGAATACGATACTCGAATCCCTGAGGTTTTGGTTGGCGACCCGGTTAGGTTGCACCAAATTATTTTAAATTTGGTTAGTAACGCTGTAAAGTTTACATCAAAAGGAAAAATTACCGTGAGCGTAAGTTTATTAAAGGAAGATGAGGAGAAGGTTGTTCTTGAATTTGCAGTTACTGATTCCGGAATTGGAATACCGAAGAATAAGTTAGATAAAATATTTGATAATTTTCAACAGGCATCAAGCGGCACTTCAAGATTATATGGAGGAACAGGCCTGGGACTTGCTATTGTTAAACAATTAGTGGAACCGCAGGGAGGTCGTATACATGTCGAAAGCAAAATTAATGAGGGCTCTACGTTTAGTTTTACATTAAGTTTTTTAAAGACAAAGGAAGAGGCAGAATCCGATACACAGATAATTGCATTGGACAAGGAAATTAAGAACATAAAAGTTTTGGTGGTTGAAGACATTGCGCTCAATCAGCTTTTGATGAAAACGCTATTGGATGACTTTGGATTTGAGCGTGATATTGTCTCCAATGGAAGAATAGCAATAGAAAAGTTGCAAACCAAATCTTATGATATTATTCTGATGGACTTGCAGATGCCTGAAATGAATGGATTTGAAGCCACAGAATATATTCGCAACAAACTGAATTCTAAAATTCCTATTATAGCTTTAACTGCTGATGTAACAACAGTAGATTTGGCGAAATGCAAAGATGTTGGCATGAATGACTATATAGCGAAACCTGTTGATGAGAGGCTGTTATATAGTAAGATAGTTAGCTTGGTTAAAAAACCTACGTTAGTTAAAGTTGAAACAAATGAAAATGACGAAGGTAAAAAGTCAAAATGTATTGACTTAGATTATTTAATCCATCGTACAAAATCCAATCCCAAGTTGATGATGGAAATGATTTCTCTTTATCTCGAACAAACTCCACCATTAATTCTTGTTATGAAACAAAGTTTGCATGATAAAGATTGGCAGGCCCTTTATTCTGCGGTTCATAAAATGATTCCGTCATTTTCAATAATGGGTATTAGTATAGATTTTGAAAACATGGCTAAAAAAGTTCAAGAATACGCAAGTACACAACAACAGACAGACGGTATACCTGACTTGGTAAGGCAACTTGAGAATATTTGTGCACAGGCATGTAAAGAATTGGAAATAGAGTTTAATATGATTAAAAATACCCCTGTATGAAAAACGAAAAAATAAAACTCTTCTTAGTGGATGACGATGCTGTGTTTTTAAAATCACTGGAAATTGAATTTATTCATCATGCTGATTTCGCTATTGAAACATTTGCCACGGGCGAACTTTGTCTGAAGAATTTATCACATAATCCGGACGTAATCATTTTGGATTATTTTCTTGATGGTATTGATAAAACAGCTATGAATGGAATGCAAACATTGGACAAGATTAAAGCATATAATCCTGATATTTCAGTTGTAATGTTGTCCTCACAAGATAAAATTGAAGTGGCTGTAAATTGCATGCACCACAGGGCCTTTGACTATGTTGTGAAAAGCGAAACAGCCTTTACCCGCTTACAAAAAATTATTACTACTATTTTCAAATACAGGAAAATGGAAAAAACATTGAATTGGTATATGGAGAGGATGTAATCCATCCTTCTATTTCTTTTTCAATTATGTGAATTATGTAACACTTTTCTATAGTTGTGTAACATATTTTGAAGGTAGGGCAGATACTTTTGCCCTCATAATAAATAACGCTAAATACAAAGTAACTTATGAAAAAATATATTATTCTATTATCAGGTATTGCCTTGATTTTTACCGCTTGTGTTCCTAAGCGTGAATTAATAAGTGAGCAGGGCAGGGTAAAAAACCTGCAAAAAGATAGCTCCGGCACACACACCCAACTAAACGACTGTAACTCGCAAGTAGCTTTATTGGAAAATGATAAAAAGAATTTGAAAAATTCTATGAATAATCTTTCGGCTAATGACCAATCTACTATTGCAAGTTCAAATATTACTATTGCAGATCAAGCGACACGACTAAAAACATTAGAAGGGCTTATTCAGGCTCAAAAGGATGTTATGAGCAAACTTAAAAAAACAGTAGCAGATGCTCTTATTAATTTTAAGCCCGATGAATTAAGCGTTTACTTAAAAGATGGAAAACTTTATGTATCCCTTCAGGAGAAGTTGTTATTTGCATCTGGCAGTGCAGTAATTGACCCCGAAGGCAAGCAAGCGCTGCAAACCTTGGCAGCTGTTCTTATTAATACTCCAAATATTACTGTAGATGTTGAAGGGCATACGGATACTATTCCCATAACCGGAAAATATGAAGATAACTGGGCTCTCAGCACTGCACGTGCTACTTCTATTGTACGTATTCTTACTAATGATTATAATGTAAACCCACATGTTATTGTTGCTTCCGGCAGGTCAAAATATTACCCAATAGCAGATAATACAACCCCGGAAGGAAGAGCTAAAAACCGTAGAACTGAAATTATTTTGTCACCTGATTTAACGGAGCTTTTCAAGCTGCTCAACCAATAAAAATATAACTAAAAAAACTTATCATGAAAAAACTATTTGTTCCTCTTATATTATTTGCTCTTTCAGGAATGCTATTAACTTCATGCAGTAATTCATCGAAGTTAGCAATAACCAAAAGACACTATAGAAGTGGTTATTATGTTGATTTTGGAAGAAGGACTACTGCTACTGCATCTTCAGTTACAAACAGACACACAAGAACCATACATGAAATAACTCCTATGGCAATAGCAAAGCCGGAAAGTTATGTTGGTGTAAATAATACTGTGGTTACATTACAAAAATCTAACATATATCAAAGAATAGCAATTCCGAAAAATAACAAAAAAATCTACTCTCTTAATATTACATCTAATTCCACAAGTGAAAATACTTTTAAACTAAATACCAAAGTTACTAATGATGTGTCAGGTATATCCGGAGATGGAAATCGTCGTGTGGATGCTAATGTTGCTTTTCTTGTAATTGTTCTTTGCGCTATCTTCATTCCACCGCTCGGTGTTGGATTAATGTATGGAATCAATAGTTATTTTTGGATTGATTTGATTTTAACGTTACTATTCTTTTTTCCCGGTATGATATTTGCTTTGATTGTGGTATTGATGTAAATACCTTGCCTCGTTAACAATAGCAAATCCAATCTTCAATTTTCTTTTCCATTTCTATGCAAAGGGCTATATGCTTACGATAGAGCCCAATCCAAAAGTGTGATTTATGTAACCTTTTAAACTAGTTATGTAATAACCCGAAGGATGTGTTCCCGTAATTTCGTTTTATAATAAAAAATAGAAACATTATGGGAAATTTACTTTATATAGTTGCAGTGGTATTAGTAATACTATGGGCTATTGGTTACCTCGGTTACAATGCCGGAGGGTTAATTCATATTCTACTTGTAATAGCACTCATTGCAGTGCTGTTTAGAGTTATTCAAGGAAAAAAAATAGATTAAGTATGAAATCTGTATACATATCAGGATTATTGTTTTTAACAGTAAACTTCATCTTCGGACAAAGTAATACTAAGCCCGACACAGTAAAACACGTTGCCAAACAGGATACGATTAATCCCAATAAAGGTAATGTAGACTTACAACTCAAGAAAATAAAAGCAAAGAAAATAAAACTGCATTCTGATTCTATTAGTCCTAACGTTATTGGCAACCAACCCAAAAAATCATCAAGGATTGATACAGTAATGCAAAATAAATATGGTGATCTGCTTAGAGATGATCCCCAATACAACAAAAAATATTCCCCATTAGTACCATTGGCAGAAGGTATTGGAGATAATATACTCCTAAGTTTAATTGATAGCAGAATTCTCAAATACCAGTGGGCAATGGTAAATACAACCACCTGGAAAAATAATCTTGATGCCGGATTTCCTTGGAGTTCAAAGTGGGATTGGGACCAGACCAGATTCGGGAATGACTTTATGGGACATCCTTATTTTGGCAATCTTTATTATAATGATGCGCGTGCTAACGGTTATAATTTTTGGGCTTCGGCTCCTTTTGCCCTTCTGGGCAGCTATGAATGGAAAATATGCGGGGAAAATGTAACGCCTGAGAGAAATAGTTTAATTGCTACTACCATAGATGGTATTATGCTCGGAGAAATACTTTACAGAATAAGTTCCAATATCCTGGATGACCGTACAACAGGGGCAAACCGGTTTTTTCGCGAGTTATTAGCAGGAATGATTGACCCTATGAGGGGTTTCAATCGCCTGATACAAGGGGAAACATCCAGACATACCAATAAAGAAGTTTACCAAAAAGAGCCTCTAAATATTACACTTTATGCGGGCATTCATGTAGTAAATAATCACAGTAGCGCTATTTTATCCGGTACAACCAATGAAATGATCAATGTTCAGTTTGATTATGGCAATCCATTTGAAGTTACATCACGTAATCCGTTTGATTTTTTCAAACTTAGATTTGAAACTGATTTAGGGGTAGGGAGAAAATTTATTGACAATATTACCGGCTATGGCATTCTGGTTGGAAGGAATGCATATTGCGGGAATGTGCCTCTACTGGAAGGAGTATTTTTATCTTATGATTATTGGGATAACCCCATCTTTGAATTATCAACTATTGGACTGGGACCGGGAGTATTTTCCAAATTACCTTTGGGTAAGAACATTAATCTTTATACTAATGCACATTTAGACATTGTGCCTTTTGGTGGAACCAGTACGGGTCCAATTAGCGATACTTCACAATCCCGCGATTTTAATTTCTGTTATGGATGGCAAGCTAAAATTGAAAGCTCCCTTTCTCTCGGCAATGTAGCTACAATTGGTATTACCTATTATTATTTCAGGCTTCATTGCATTAATAGTGTGGGTCAGGACGAACCGGCTTACGGCAGTCTTGGAGAAAATTCCTTAGGTATTTTACAACCGAAAATTACTGTGCAGATTTATAAAGATCTGAGCTTAGGTGCTGAATATTATCTATATGCTGAATCTCATAGAGATACCGGGTTCCCAACCTATTCTATAACCCAATCAGAACAAAAAATATTTGCTCAATTCTACTTTGAAGACCCTCAAAGAAGAGGACATTACGATTAATTAAATCATACATGAAATATATTGGCAAGTTACTTTATCTTCTTTTTATTGGAATTTCAGCAGGCATTTCTGCACAGGATGTTGCAAAAGATACCGTCCCTAAAAAGGATACAACAAAATTGGAAAAGCTTGTCCAGTCGGTTGGTAATTATGTTGCTCCCGATAAAGATGCTGATGAAGATTCGGTATGCTACTCTGATAGGTGCGTATTTGATGAGAAATTAGCTACAGGAATTTATGGTTTTAATCAATTTACGCATGAAACAGCCTTGTTCATAGAAGCGCCTACCCGATGGCATAAAAAGGACTTTATAAGGCTTAGCGCAGTAGTTGTAGGAATAGCAGTCATTATGCCCTTTGACCAGCAAATTACTAAAATCTTTAGAGGTAACCAACAATATTATTATAGCTTCCCGGTTGAAGGGGGTAGGGAATATGGCGAATGGTATTCTATTGGAGCGGTAACTGCCATTTTTGCAGGATATGGAATATTAGCCCATAATAATCCAGCTAAGAAAATAGCCATTGAGTTATTGCAGGCAGGCACCTATTCCGAATTAATAACTGAAATCTTAAAAATTGGAATTGGTAGGGCTCGGCCCTATGAGAATGTAGGACCTTATACGTATCATCCATTTACAGTTATTAATACCGGTTTCCAATCCAGCCCAAGCGGACATGCGGCGTGTGCCATGGCTTTGAGCACCGTAATGAGCCGTCATGCTCATTCCACTTTTTTGAAAGTTTTAGCTTATGTACCCGCCGGGTTCACTTTATTCTCACGTATCTATCAGAATTATCATTGGGCATCAGATGAATTTTTTGGTGCTGCAGTTGGCTTAAGCACAGGTACGTGGGTGGTAAATCTACATGAAGGAAGAAGGCACAAAATAAATATTCCCGTGGATAACAAATAAAATGAAATCCAAAGGATATTTGAAAAAAATTGGTCACCTTTTCAAAGAAACTTTTAGGGAATCAGTTAATGACAATATTCTTAAACTTAGTGCTTCATTATCTTATTATACCATTTTCTCATTGCCTCCTCTGGCTATAATTGCCACTGCCTTTTGTAGGATATATTATGAAAAGGCTGCAATAAGTGGAGATTTATATGCACAGATTAAAGGTTTTGTGGGTAACAAGGCCGCTTTACAGATACAAGAACTAATTAAGAATGTAAACCTTTCTGCCCATAACACATTTGCCACGGTAATTGGAATAGGAATGTTAATAGTCGTGGCATCCGGAATGTTTTCCGAGATACAAGACTCAATAGATTATATCTGGGAAATCAAAACCAAACCAAAACATGGATTGAAAAGGTTTTTAATAAACCGTGTCGTGTCATTTTCTATGATTGCCTGTGTCGGAATATTATTATTAGCAAGTGTTGTTAGTACCTCCGTGATGGATCTTCTCAATAAAAACTTAATAATTCATTATTCTTTAGTAACTATACATCTATATTATTTACTTAATATTCTTTTTTTACTTTTA
>Ga0206824_10292_pt1 | contig 11655 bp, 19 predicted proteins | sample Alteio_BWOrgCont_82_FD_152874 | JGI IMG/M metagenome (GOLD analysis project Ga0206824, IMG submission 152874) | Enriched cells from forest soil in Barre Woods Harvard Forest LTER site, Petersham, Massachusetts, United States -... | ecosystem: Environmental > Terrestrial > Soil > Temperate forest >...
AAAGGGTGGCTTCGCCTGGGAGGCGCCGAGCAGCCCTTCAGCGAAGGACGCTGGCGCGAACGGCGGCGAGGCGTGTGGCAGCCGCGGTACTGGGAACATACGTTGGAAGACGAAGACGACTTCAAACGCCACTTCGACGACATTCACTACAACCCGGTGAAACATGGTCATGTCAAGCGCCCTCGTGATTGGCCGTGGTCGAGCTTCCTCGCTGGGTGGCGTACGGAGTCTATCCCGAGCATTGGGCGTGTTCACGCGGCGGTTTTATCATGGATTTCAGCGACATTGAAGATCATGTTTGGGAACCGAATATTGAAGTTGATCAATCTACAAATGAGGGGCAACCTTAGCTTCCGTCAGGCATAGCCTGACCTACTGGTCTGCTCGACCATAAGATCTACTACGTCAACGAAGACACGCTTGGGGTCGACGGAGCTGCAATTCTGATCTCAGAAAATGAACAGCAGTTGCTCGAAGCGAATGGAATCAAACCCCTCGGCCCCGGCAATTGGGTGATTCCACACGGAGACACCCCCACGGGATATGTCCTGCTGGGATTGCCCGAAGAACGAACCCACACTGTCCATAGTGGAGGCACAATCAAGGGATTGGCGAAACCATTGCTGCTGCCAGTTCAGCGGCTGCAAGACGACGAAAGTCATCCGTTCTCACGATTTCAAGGGTCCATCGATCCGATTCAACCTCTGTCAACAGTAGTGGGAATGAGTGGTGGACCAATTTTTGCCTGCGTAGACAAAGACGGTGAGGTCTACTACTACGCAGTTGCAATCCAGTCTGGATGCAAAGGCACAACTATCGTTGCTTGTCCGCTAGAGGCATTCATGCGTCACATGCTCGCAGTCTTGTTTGCGCGAGCTGCTGCTGCCGAGACCACTACTTGAAGATTGCGCTCCGATATGTCGCCAGGCATCGTCCCTCCGGTTCTGCACCTTCACTCACCGGAGACGACAAATGGATCCGAATGCCTGTTGGTCTGAAATGGAAGAAGCCGTGAACACGGCCAATTGGTGAACCGCCATCGCGAGAGCCGAACAGGAATGACTCGCGAAAGATGGATTCCCGCCTACGATCGGTGGAACAGGAAAGCCAGTGTTCGACCGTCTGGTTGCCAGAGCGACCTGTGAGGCAATCGTTTTTGGGGTAATGTGAACCACGCCTCTCGGAAACGAGGGGCATTTTAGAGATCCTTGCAAATCAACAACGGAGCCGGATAATCCCCATTGCCATTCCCGTTCTCGAAGGAATCTTATGAACTCCATTTCACGGCTGATTGATCTTCTTGCTGACTTGAAATTCGACAAAGATTCCGGTGCGAAAACTGTTGCTGATTTCAAGAGTCGCCCTCTGGTTTGCACTCCATACAAGGCCAATCACGGAGTCGTTTCCGGTTGGGTTATTTGCGTGAATGGCAGCCCACCGAAAGCGACATTATTGATTGACCAGTTTTCTTCACCGCTGATCGCATTTCATATCGCAGATAAACCGAAGAAGATCAGAGGCCCGAAGCAACTCGAAACGATCAAGGAATTCTTTACAGACCACCTGAAAGGGAAAGAAGAAGCATTCACAATTCCATCCAAGTGATGTTGTAACCAGGATAACTGGAATCTAGTCCTCTTGTGATTCAGCCCATTCATTTGTGGCTTCAATCTGGTGATCAAAGTAATAGCGGGCCTTCGTGTTCGGCTCGAATACTCCTGCACTGATCGCTGCACTGAAATATAGTCGTGCATTCTCATAACCAGGGATGCGGACCCGCTTTATCATTTCCAAAACTTCTTCTTTTGGAAGCACCCCGTCAGACAATAGCGTCAAGAGCAACATCAGCCCGTTTGGCCCTTGAACACTTGTCAGTGACACATCATGCACCAATCCCTCGTCTGCTGCATATTCACACTTCTGGTTGATCTGAGACGCACCAGACGGACTATGAGGAACGTGATGCACCAGTCGCAGATCTCTTCCTGTTCCGTGCTTCGGGCTTCCAGTCGCGAATTCGATCCACTCGACCCACCCATGATCTGCTTCTTGAATCGGCTGCCCGCACGAATCGCAATTCCATGATGTCGTTTCCATACTGCCGCGCCTTTCAATAAAAAATCCCGTTTCGCCCAACGGACGATCCTGCAATTGTCCGTCCCACGAAATAGGTTTCAACACAGCCCTTGATTTCCACAGAAGACTGCGCAGAATGAATGTGTGCGACGGAAGTTGCTTTGTGTCAGTCCGCCCTTGGCGGATGTTTAACCGGCCCCTTGCGGCCAAAGGATTTCTGATGGCTACCATCAACGAACGCGCTGAACATGCGGAATCAGTCCTCTTCGAGAGGTACGACGAACTCAACGCCCTGTGGCAGAAGGCCGAGAAGGAACTCACGGCTCACCACATTCCTCATACCGTCTCTTACCAGTATTACCGTCCGACTTGTTCTGAAGAAGCCGCCGAAGATCCAATGGTCAAATTCGTGGGTCTGTCGAAAAAGAACGGTGCATGGCGGATTTGTCATGGTGAGTACCACCACGATTGCCCCTACGACGACATTGACTGGACACCAATCACCGAGTGCTCAGCAACTCTTCGAGTCTCTACAACGCATTGGCTGCCGAAACTGCGGGAAGCAATCGTTGCGGCCTCGGAGCGCTTCATTCCCCAAGTGGAACAGGCGATCCAACGGCTGCGGAAAGAACTGTCCGTAGAGCGACCGAGTTTCTTGAACAGTATTCGGCAACAGGCAGCAAAGCGGAAAGAACTGTCCGAAGAGCCAGACGTGTCCATCGAGCAACTATTGGCCGAGCGAGCCAAATTGAACGGGCAACATCCGAAAAAATGATCGCTATGCCTCTATTCGATTGCGGGTAGGGGCTTTTGTTTTTTCCCTCGTGCGCACTATCTGAGATCGTGATATGGTCGGTTCGTGCTTCTCGGAAAAATTGCTCCCAGGCATGACCCGCGAACGCTGATGTTCGCAAAGTACGCGACAAATCTGCCTGCAGACCCGAAGTGCGCCTTTTGGTCAGCGACGATTGCTGACTGGTTGATGCTCGGCAATGACAAGGGCGAGGAAAAGGTGCCAAGAACCGAATATCCATTCGGTTCCTGACACCTTTGTCTTCATCGACGCTACCGCAACCAACCTTGGCGGATACGACGAAGTGGACGAAGACACTCCGACAGCAACATTGCCGGAGGAGACGAGAAAACTGGCGGAAGAGGAGAAAACGCACTCATTCAAACGCACTCATTCAAACGCACTCATTCACTGGCGAAACTCCGCAGAGCGATTTACACTTGTTCGGAAATTAGCCAGCTCCGTCACAAAATCGACCAACCCGGATCCTCAAGGAGATTGTTATGTTACCACCGCACTTAAAGGCCATTAAGGCGTCCCTTGATGCAAAGGGAGTCGTCGCGCGTTCAACTTACGAGGATGAACTTCTTGCAGATTTGAATGAAGCGGAAAAGGCACTGGACAAAGCAAAAGCGTCGAATAAGTCACTTACAGAAGGTATTGAGAAGCGGGCAAATGCGAGATCCGGCCCAATACAAGGATCATGTCCGACTTGCGGTCGGTAAATGCTTCGTTTCTCACCCACGAAGGGTTCATCTAGGTCAATTACATGCCGTCGGATTCCGCGTATCAGGTCAGTGAATGTGTCAATATTCAGAACCAAACTGATGCGCCCGGCGAGTTGTATTTCGCTCAGAGTCTGAATTCGCCCGTTCCCACACCGCAAGTGCAAGAAGACGCAAAGAAGGTACTTGAACACTTCGCAATGGTTTTGCGGATTGCTTTTCAAAAGCAAGAGCCTGTTCTCTTCCGCGAGTATTTTGAAAGACTGCTTTCAACTGCTCAGGCTGCCTTTGCTCCGACGGGGTTTTTCGAAAGTCCGTTAAATGATCTGGAATTGTTTAAGACTGAAGTAGTTCAGATCGCGGGCTCTCGCATAAAATCGAGATATACTTTCCGACTCTGTTTGATCGTGCTGAAGACATCTCTGGCCATCGCTCTCGCGGGGCTTCTGATCCAGCTACTCGTCGTGACAATGAGCATCGCGGCGCCAGCAAACACCCAAGCTGCTGCCTCGCTGCCCAAGATGGCCATATTCTATGGGCTGCTCAAGTGGGAAGCCGATTTCTCATTTGCACACACTGGCTTGCTTCTCGCTGGAGCGATGTGGGGCCTCCTGTTTGCGTCAATGACTCGAAACATTGATCCAACATTCGATACACTCGTCACACCGGACGCAGATTTAATGGAGCCTTGGGTGAGGCTCCTGTTTTTTGGTATCCCTGCCTTAGTTATCTCTCTGCTTTTTCAGACGGAACTTGTTTCCATTTCGTTCGGGGAGCGCGTATCCACATCCCAGATCAATGACAACGCAGTCGTTGCGTTCCTGATTGGGCTTCTTCTTGGTATCGCCGAGCGAGCACTTCCGAAAGAAGTAGAGCTTTGGTCCAAGAGAATTCTTCCAAATTCTCAGTCGAGTCCGTAGGTCTGCTTTTCCGTTGCACCGCTTCAACATGACTCGAATGGAATGATCTAACCTCAATTCGGTAGCGGCTTCGTGCATTTGCAGTTGCCCTTTGGACCACCGCAATGTCCGCAGAACCGCTCATGACCCATCGGAGCATATGCTACGGGGCCATTCTGCGAGTAGCCGCGTGTAAGATGGTAGCCACATACGCGACAGTAGTTGTGGCCGTCCTTTGCGTATCCTTCGCATTCGTTGCAGTTGAACTTTCCCATCAGATCTCTCCTTCGTCCGTATTTCGTTCTACACTGCCCCAGTGCATCCCGATAACCGTGCCCGCATCGGCAACTGGCAATGGCGAATGGCTCATCTATACAAAATCCGCACCAAAAAAGTAGGCGAGAAAGTCTGCTTCAAACCCAAACCCGCCCAGACATCACCCAGAGCGGCGCTCTGCGGCGTTGCCGCGACGCTCTGCCCTTGGGCTGATTTGTTTCTGGCCTTTCAGGCCGTGAAGACGATGCGTGCAAATGCAATCTATGTGTTGCAGACGATTTCAAATCTCAGATTTGCGGGAACATGAGTGCCCTCCATCTTCCCGCAAATTGGGGAACAGTTTGGCAAAGAGTGCTACTGCCCGAAGAACCGGGGGACTGACATCCCCCGCTCAGGTTTCGCTGCTCACGGGGCCGGACAACACGAGCGACGCCTGAAGAACCGGAGGACTGACGTCCTCCGCTCAGAACAGCATCTGGTCCCCAATTCAGGGGGCGTTGTTTTTAACATCTGGAAAGCGTAAGCGGGAAAACAGGAGACAGATTCAGAGATCATCAATGGACCTGTCGACCTCCGCCTTGTTTCGAACTCCCTTGCTTCGCACGTAGTGTATCGAGCGCCAGCCAGTGCTTTTCGAGTGCCTTACGACCCTCTGCGGTCAGTGAATAATTCGTGTGCGTGATTTTGCCTTGAAAACTTTTTGTCACCTGGACGTAACCTGCTGTCTCCAGCTTGTCGACGTGCGACGATAGGTTCCCCTTGCTGAGTCCCAGCGTGGAAATGAGAAACTTGAAGTCTGCGGAGTCCACTGCTCCTAACGTCACCATGATCTGCAGACGTACCGGCTCATGGATGATACGATCGAGTTCTATCACGTCCCGCCGCCCTCCAGAGGATGATTTGCTCCGGAGAGTTGTTGTGCGGCGAGCCAGCGCGCTTGATGCAGCGCCCAGCGACTGTACAGGTGGCCGATCAGGCTGACCAGAAGGCCATAGCCTGCCATCGGGACGAGCATATTCAAAGGCTCCCAGGCCCCCGTGAAGACGATGGGAACTCCAGCGACGATCAGCACGGCATGAACGGCGTAGAGCAGCGGCCAGAGCAATGGGATCGCCCCTGTCGCCGGGCGCATCAAATAGATCAGTCCCACCAGGAACGGTACAACGTACAGGGCCGAGATCGGCTGCATGTACTTGTCCGTCGGCAGATAACCCAGCACTCCCAAGATCACACTCCCAATCACGCACGTGGCGAATCCCACTGCTAACGCGCCCGCCAGCCACTGCTGGTTGCCGGGCGGAACAGCGATCGTGACATGACCTTCCCCCGCGTAAAGCCCTTCGGCCAGTTGCTGCAGGCGCTTGCCTCCCCACCAGGGCACGGAAACGTAAATCAGCACTCCCATCGCAACGGCCAGTATTCCCAGGCAGATCCCCAACAACGTCGAGTTTCCATCCCGATAAGCCATCCCTCCCCAATACGATGGCAGGCTGATGGCGAGAAACACGAGGACAAAGACGATCAAATTCACCGCAACCGGCAGACTGCGATTCTGAGCATACCGTCGAATCCACTGCTGCATCTGTCGAGCGTCCTCCAGTTCGCTCCGGTCGGGTTTTTCAGACGTCTGGTTCATGTTGCCTCCCCATTTCGCAAGTGTGTGTGAAGAGCTGACTGCCGTCGAACGCGTCGGCACTCCAGATAGTTTTTATCACAAACCGGTTTGCATTTCAACAAGAATTGGCGATTTTGGAATTCGGCGATTGATCGCCGCGTTCGTTTCTCAACTGGATACGGGCTGGTGGCTGGCTTTGGAATCTTCCACAATCAGAAAGACGTGGCACAGGTTGTCTGTCTTCGGACAACCTGCGCCAGTGCTGGTCAGTTTACGACACTGCAGGAAGATTGAAGGGAGGGCGAAGCTCCTGCCGAGCCGCAAATAGCGACGACTTCGCAATGTTCATCGCGGCTCGGCAGGAGCCTCGCCCTCCCGGATTAAACAATTGAGTCGCCATGCAACCTGTGCTGGTGTCGACTGACGGCCGGGGGCTTGAAGAGGTGAACTTGGCCTTGGGCAGTCACCACAAAACCATCACGCCAAATCCTGCGATCAGGACCAGCCATACGGCGAAGCTCGCCCATCCACTCTGCTTTTCACCGGCGTTTTTTTGCAATTTTCTGACGCAAACTTCCGGGCCAAGCCGCCTGGCAATCAGAGTTGCCATAACCCAAACGCCGATCACAACAGGATTGCATTCGGGTGACAGCAACATGTACAGCCCGAGACCCATGTACGAAAGCAACGCAGCAATCCACAGGGAAAGGATGGAGATCGCCCACGGCTTCGCGATCGTTCGTTGCGCTTCCGTCGCCATGATGCAAGTTGTCATTTGATGATGCCGCTACGATTGGAGTTCACGAGTGATGTCATTTTCACGGCTCGTCATCCAAACTGCAAGGAGAGCATTTCACTGTCGCGAACTCGTCGCGCCAAGCGGCGGTAGTGAACTTGTCGCAGCGTCCGATGCGGGCATGGGAACCGGGGCGAGCGGTGGGTTTGGGGGGACGGAGTTCTGCGCGAGGTCGGCCGGCTCGGAGAGCTTTGGCGCTACGTACCAGCCGCCGCTGTCTGATTTGAACTCGAAAGTGTTTCCTCCTGTCACCGTATAGCGGGCCACTCCTGCCTGACCACCGCGATTGAAAATGAGCAGAGTCGGTGTCGTCACGGAGAATTCCTGCGTTCGACCGGGATCGATTGAATACGTCTGGCCTGCGAAGACGAAATTCAGCGTCACGCCCGTTGACGTCGGGTTGGCGATCGTGACTTTCTGGGACGATCCCGGGACTGGATTCTGAGGCACGGGTGATGGGTTCAATGGCGGAAAGGTCGACAGTGAATTCGGTGAAAGAACCGCCGGCGCGGGTGGTTGCACAACTGGTGGAAACATCGATGTCGGAGATTGACCCGGAGCGAGGTAACTTTGTCCGGGAACAGCCGAAGTAAGACCGGGGTTGATCGCGCTGGGTGAGATTGGACGGCCGCCATTCCTGTCGAGGACCAGTTGAGCCTGGTCCCGGGCCAATTGGGCCTGATCCTGCCGGATGCGCTGCTGGTCATACTGCACTGCCGTCGTATTGCCATGAGCCATGTCCCGATGCAGCACTCGATAGTCATGTCGCAATCGATGTTCGTCTCTGCGCTCTCGCCATAGATTGCTGAAGACGTCCTGACCCTGGGCTGCACCTGACGTCAGAACCGCCGCCACTGCCACAATCAGACTCTTCAGCTTCTTGACCATGTTGCCGCTCCGCTCGGAAGTGTAGAAGTTGCCAACCTCGATTCATCTATCGAACCTGCGCTAGCGAACGTGCATGCGGACTCACTGGCCTGACTTGCAGATCTCACAAACTTCAGTCCGTTCCACAGAAAAAAGGTCAAGTGCGCTGTGAACGGAACCTGCTTCCTGACGAAGTTGCCATGTTCTTGTCCCCAATTTTCCTGTCTTGAAATTCTTCTCGGGCTATAGGCTGTTCAACACGCTGCACTCGTGTGGCAAAGAGGTCGCCTGTCGCACAGTGAGCGTTCCAACACGTCAACGATGATGCCCCGTTAACCAAATGTGATGCGAAAAGTCAACAGGCCGTCTTCAACGGCCCCCGGCAGTGCGATACAGGTTGCATCGAGCGTAGTGATTGCAACATCTTCATAGCCGACGTTGTCGTCAATCATCGGCCCACCAACAGGCGAAATCGCTTCGTTCGAAATTTCGTCCCCTCCGGATCCGTCGTGCGTGCCGGTTTCCTGCTGCACAGCACACGATTTGCGTTTGCCGAATTCTTTAAAGGGTTTCTGATCCGCTTTCGTCGCACACATCCAGCGTCAACAAACAGTTCCTCCGGCTGTTCGGCGAGAGCTTCAGACCAGTACATGCAATCCACAGCACTCAGACCGTCAAGTTGGAGAGATTCGATGATGCGCCGCTACAAAGCGCTTTCACTGGTCCTGCTGGTCCTGTTCTGGCCGTTCGCTGCTTCTTCGAACTCCGGCACGCCGCGCTATAGTGATCCGCCAGGACGCGACGCGATCCTTGATTGGAATGCGATTGCGCTGCAGACAGTCGCTGATGATTTCAGCAATATCTACGGCGCGCCCGAGCAAAACGGGCCGACCCGCACTTCCCGAGCGCTGGCGATCATTCATCTCGCCATGTTCGACGCGGCGAACACGATCGAACCGAATGCTCGGCCCTATATGGCAGTCCACAAGCCGACGATTCTGACCACCGTCTCCCTGGACGCCGCGGTGGCTCAGGCGGCGGTGGACACGTTGACCGCGCTTTATCCAAGGCAGGCGCACGTCTTTGCACTGGAACTCGACGACTACCTGTCCAGTCTGACGAACACGACCGCCGTCAGTAACGGGATCAAGATTGGACATCAGATCGCTTCGGACATCCTGACTCTTCGCTCACAGGATGGCTCAAATGTCGTGGGCGTATACACTCCTTCAGGCAAACCGGGGGCGGATAATGTCGACCCACTCAATCCGACGCAGGGGTATCTCGATCCCGCATGGGGTCAGGTGACGATGTTCTCGCCCAGTAACACCTTCGTTTACTTTCCCCTGAACCCGCCCGCACTGAACAGTCTTGCCTACACGTTTGCCTACGATGACGTGAGTCAATTCGGCGGAGACGGAATCATCACACCGACGAACCGCACTCAGGAAGAAACGGAGATCGGTCTGTTTTGGGGCTACGATGGTTCACCAAAAATTGGCGTTCCGCCGCGGTTGTACAACCAGATCACGCGAACGATCGCCATTCAAGAAGGAAACACGGAAATCGAAAATGCCCGTTTGTTCGGTCTCGTGAATGCGGCAATGGGCGACGCGGCGATCGTCAGTTGGGGCACGAAGTATCACTACGCCTACTGGCGCCCCATCCTGGGGATCCGAGCCGGTAACGCCGACGGCAATCCATTCACGTCCGGCAACCCCACCTGGACTCCCCTGGGCGCTCAGCGAAGCAATACACTCAATAAATGCTTCACACCCAATTTTCCGTCCTACAGTTCTGGGCATGCGACGTTTGGTGGCGCTCTGTTTCGGACATTGCAATGGTTCTATGGAACCGACAACATTGCGTTCACCTTCGTTTCGGACGAACTGAACGGAGTCACAACGAACAACCTCGGTCAGGTGCGCCCCTACCGTCCGCGTCAATTCCGCCATCTCAGTGCTGCGGCCACCGAAAACGCACGCAGCCGAATCTATCTCGGAATCCATTGGCAATTCGACGCAGACGAGGGCCTGCGCAGCGGCGCCGCAATCGGCGATCACGTCTACAATTCGATTCTCGGAGAGCTGGATTGAGCGTCAGATAGATGAACCAGGCCACTCATCGCCGCAGTGTCCGGCGGGTGGCTGTGGTCGGTCGCTTTGGACCGCCCACAGTGCTTTCGCAAACTGGGGGCTCGAAGACTCGACCCCAGCCACCCAATTTCGCCATGATAAGTTCCCTTGATGCGGAGTCACGACACGAGGACACTCATCGACGCGGTGTGCGGTCGAAGCTGAACTTCCGACACTTCACTGAAACACTCGAACTCGAATCCGGATCACCAGACAATGCTGAGTCTGGCTCTGGCCGTTCGCTCTGGTCCACGAAAAGATGCCCGGATGCCCCTTTACTCGTGACGTAGTGAAACATCGCTCGCTTTGTCGGCTCAAAAGCCCCCGTTTCTCGATCGTGAGAGAGCAAGGGACCTTCGGACGGGGTCTTCGACGTCCAACCGGGATACGACTCATTCCCTTTGTATTGCATCTCTTCAGCCTCCAGTCCGATGGGCTGTAGCGCGACAACAACACGGCCCGTCTCCGGCCAGATGTATTCGGTTCCCATCAAATCGAATCCTTCCCCCTCCGCCCATTCCACGATTTCATCAAGCTGAGATTTGATGTCGTTCGTCGTGCGCCATTTGTCCGGCAGCGGCGCGGAGCGACCGGTATCCATGTCATAGAAAACCCGTTTCGATTTGGGGTCCAGGACCGATTCCAGCACGAAACTGGTCCAGCGAAAGTTGCGATCGACCGGCTCGTTCGGATCCGGAGCCGCCGCGTCCTCTTTATTGAGTGGCTTCAGTCCTACGCGCGAGAATTCCTTGTCATCCGTGAAATCGCTCCAGTTCTGTTCCCACCAGGCCGCCCAGTCCTGTGCGACGTGCTGGAACAGTTGCCGCTTCCGCCGAATCTGAGACGCCGAATTCGACTGATCCCAGAACGCCGCATTTTTCAGTTCAAACTCGCCGTTCCTGGCGCCGGTCAGAGAGTTTAATGCCTCGCAGATTTTTTCATCGGGACGGCGAAAACCGAAGATTTCCGGTCCATCAGACGGCGGTGTGTTCTCGCTTCGTTCCTGCTTTTTGTTGAAGACTTCATGGAGAAACGCGACGAGTTCGGGGTCGCGCGAGTACAGGCTGCCCGGACCATCCGATCGAATTCGTTCACATTCGGCATCGTAAGTACCAATTTTTTCCGAGACGTTCTTTACAGGTTGGTTCCATCTCGTCTGCGACGGCGAATTCACGAAATGCTGACGTTTTGGCTCCGGCGAAGGGAGTTGAAATGTCCTGGGAATCGCCCGAATCAAGGCCGGAACGGCACGTGTGTCGTCGATCGCCTGCAACATCAGGCCAAGGATCTGCAGCATCCGCGGGTCCTGAGTGGCATCCAGTTCTTCGATCAGGTCGGGGATCGCATCTGGACCCAATTCGACGATTTCTTTGACCGTCCGCAGCCAGGGATCGCGGAATTCCGCATCATCAAAGGACCGTCTTTCGATCTTGTCGAGCAGCCGGTTCACTTTGGAATCGCGTCGCTGCCGGG
>Ga0206824_10343_pt1 | contig 11587 bp, 10 predicted proteins | sample Alteio_BWOrgCont_82_FD_152874 | JGI IMG/M metagenome (GOLD analysis project Ga0206824, IMG submission 152874) | Enriched cells from forest soil in Barre Woods Harvard Forest LTER site, Petersham, Massachusetts, United States -... | ecosystem: Environmental > Terrestrial > Soil > Temperate forest >...
GGTTAGAGAATTTATCGAGCGGGATTTAGGCGAAGAAGGTTTGAAGCGTTCGGTGGTCATTGTTTCGACTTCGGATACATCGGCGTTATTAAGAATACGCGCAGCGTACATGGCCGCCACCGTTGCCGAGTACTTTCGCGATGACGGAAGCGACGTGTTGTTGATGATGGATTCCGTGACACGCTTTTGCATGGCCCAACGTGAAATCGGTTTGAGTTTGGGCGAACCCCCCGCATCAAAAGGGTATACCCCAAGTGTTTTTGCGGCGTTACCACGCTTGTTAGAGCGGGCAGGCACCGATGCGAATGGAAAAAGCATCACGGGATTGTACACAGTGCTTGTTGACGGGGATGACATGGATGAACCCATCGCGGATGCCACGCGTTCCATTTTAGATGGACACATTGTGTTGTCCAGAAAACTGGCCCAAATGAATCATTTTCCTGCGATCGATGTTTTAGCAAGCACATCGCGGGTGATGCCGGCGGTTGTTCATGAAACCCAGATGGCCGCAGCGGGAAAAATACGGGAATGGCTGGCGATTTATCGCCAAGCCGAAGATTTGATTAACATCGGCGCATATGTAAAAGGTGCAAACCCCAAGATCGACCAAGCTGTCGCTGTTCAGGATCGAATTCAGTCCTTTTTTAAGACAGAAAACGAATGATCCCGCCGATTGGGACAGTAGCTTGAGTGGAATGAATTCGATTATTCAATTCGCAGTGGAATCGCAGCGACAGGCTGTGAGTTCATAGGCCGAATACTTAAATTAAATTTTTTTTTAGTGTAATACTGTTGTGTTTCAACATGTTTTTGTTTTTGAAGCGGTGCTATTATCCGACCAGTGTGTGAAGTTTTGTCTGGTCACATTCCAAAACTGCTACGAGGTTGTCGACTGACTTCAGACAACAGGCACGGCGATGTGCTTCTTGTTCCTGAAGGAATGCTTCGACTCAGCACGTCCGCGAAGTCGATCGTGCAGTTATTTGATGGGGTAAAGCCAGTGTCAGATATTGTCGATATTTTGTGCGAACGGTTCCCATCGATCGAACGGAAAAAAATAGAGAACGATGTTTGTGTTTTTATAGAACAGCTTTATGTTAAGCGTTTTCTGGATCTTGTATGATCGCATTTCCATTGTCGCTTGTTGCAGAACTAACCCATCGATGCCCGTTGCGATGTGTGTATTGTTCTAATCCGATTGAGCTACAAAAAAAAGAAAACGAGTTAAATACCGATCAGTGGATTTCTGTTTTGGAACAGGCTTCCACAATGGGGGTATTGCAATGCCATTTCACCGGGGGCGAGCCTTTACTAAGAGAAGACTTAGAGGTTTTGATTCGACATGCGCGCCAGAATAAACTTTATACAAACTTGATCACGTCGGGTGTGGGATTGAACGAAAAAAAACTGGGCCAACTGGTCGATGCCGGTCTGGATCATGTGCAGCTGTCATTTCAAGACTCCGTGGAAGCTCGAGCAAATGAAATTTGCGGAACACGCGCCCATGCCACGAAAGTTGAAGCTGCTAAATGGATTCGTAAATCTTCGATCGCTTTTACAATTAATATCGTTCTGCATCGAAAGAATGCGGATCAGTTATCAACGTTCATCGATTTTGCAGTCGAACAAGGTGCCCAACGTATTGAGATCGCACACACACAGTATTACGGGTGGGCGTTTTTAAATCGACGTTGGCTTGTGCCGACTTACGAACAAGTTCAAAACTCTATTTCTATTGTCGATGAAGCAAAGAAACGATTGCTGGGTAAAGTGCGAATTGACTTTGTAACCCCCGATTATTATGCCCAACTTCCGAAGCCTTGCAGGGGCGGCTGGGGTAAAACCACGATGGTGATTAGTCCGTCGGGGGACATGTTGCCATGTCATTCTGCGCAAGTGCTGCCACATCTAAAGTTCGATAATGTTGCCCGGAAAACGCTTACGGAAATTTGGGAAAATTCTGGGGCATTTCAAATGTACCGTGGAACGGAATGGATGAAAGGTGCATGTAGCAATTGTGAGAGAAAAACGATCGATTTTGGTGGCTGTCGTTGCCAAAGCTTTTTGTTGACCGGTGATGCTTTTGCGACTGATCCAGTGTGTTCGTTATCATCCCAGCGCAATTTGATTGATAACGAGATTGCTGCCATTTTGCAAAATTCTAAAGACGATTCTCAAGCCAAATGGAATTACCGAAATTTTAAGATTTGATATTCCAATACGGTTTTCTATTAAAAACATATGCAAATTCCAGTGCGTCTAAAATCGTCCATAGAACGTCGAGTTTGAACTGCACAATTTCAAGTGCACGTTCCTGTTTTTCACGTGTATCAAAATACTTCAGCGTCGACGACAGTCCGTGCTTGACGTCATTTGGTGCCTCGGACAGACGTTTCTTAAAATATTCATAGCCTTGTTTTTGAATCCACGGATAGTGCTTTGGCCACTCGGCTAAACGTTTCTTGTGAATCGCTGGCGCAAAAAGTTCAGTAAGCGACGAACAAACGCCTTCTTGCCAACTGGATTTTTGCGCAAATGACAGATAAGCATCGACGGCAAAACGGACGCTGGGCAAGACGTGTTGAAAGGAAAGGACTTCTGTTTTAGATAGTCCAACGGCTGATGATAGTTGAAGCCAGGCATCTAGTCCGCCGGGTTTTGACGACGTTCCGTCTTGCTCAATGATTCTATGGATCCATTCGCGGCGGACGTTGCGGTCGTCACAATTTGCCAAGATAGCCGCGTCTTTTCGTGGAATCATAGCGTGGTAATAAAATCGATTAGCCACCCATGCTTGCAACGCAGGTTTGTCTAGTTTTCCCGAGTTCATCAAAACATCAAAAGGATGATGGATGTGGTAGTACTTCCACTTGTCGCGAATTTTTGATTCAAATTCTTTTTGAGTCCACGATTTAGTCATTGGTTTGCCAGCGGATTTCATACGGATATTTCCTGCGTGTCATATGAAACTTCGATTTGTGCAGCTTGAAGAATTTTTCGTTCGTTTGATGACTCGTTCAGAATCGGGTTTGTGTTGTTGATGTGGATCAAAATTTTGCGCGGGTGCTTTAAATGTGAAAGAGTTTCGACTAATCCTTCTGGACCAGACAGGGGAATGTGTCCCATGTCGTGGGCTGTTTTTTTGCTTGTTGCTAGCTGAATCAGTTCGTCATTTTTCCAAAAAGTTCCATCCACTAAAAGGCAGTCGGCATCGGACATGACTTTTAGTAGTGCAGCATCCAAGCGTGGCAGCGCAGGGGCGTAGAGTACCTTTTTGTCGGTCGATTTGTCGGTAATAAGCAATCCGATTGATTCGCCTGGACGTGGATTTTTTCTATATGAAGAATAGGGTGGGCCAGAGCCGAATAGGTCTATCGCTTTAAAATGGATATTTTCTATGCCTGGTATTTGAAAATCAGCATCGGGTGAAATGCGAGTTCGTTCGACACCGCAATAAGAACTTAAAATCGTAAAGAGTGGAAATTCCGACGTAAGGTCGTGTTGAACAGCATCCGTGCACCAAATCGATAGTTTTTTTGTGGATTCGCGTAAAAGGATCAGTCCAGTGGCGTGGTCTATTTGACTATCGACAAGAACAATCCCGCAGATTGCTGTGCCACGAATACCCGATGTCGTCTGCATGCAGGCATTGTGTTGAATTTGGGTCAAGATGTCCGGAGAGCAATTGATCAATACCCAATTTTGCGAGTCGTTGGAAACCGCGATTGAAGACTGAGTTCTTGGCGTCAGGTTTGGCTGCCGATTTCGCACGCCCGTGCAGTTTGCACAGTTGCAGTTCCATTGCGGAAAACCACCCCCTGCTGCAGATCCTAAAACCCGAATCTTCATGGTGTGATGTTATACCGAGCAAACGATTGAATAAAATAAACAGTAGCTTTGCTTTGATATTGAATGATTTGCATTTCATAAAAATAATTTGTGTCATGTAAACAAAAGTCCTTGCGTGCTATTTTGGTTTTTAAAATTTATGTAATTTAATAATCGCAATTGCCCGTCAACATCCCGGGTGTTATTTTGAACGGCAGATTTTCAAAATGAATAACTGTCTTCGGAAACAAAATCCGGGAGGGTGCACCAGTGAAAAATCTTCTTCATGCAGTTGGCTTTGCAGCATCGTTCGTCAGCATCACAGCTTATGCTGTCACTGTTTATCCTAATTTTACGGGGACAAATTCTTTCACGCAGCCTGATACGAATAATAATGTCACTGCGACGACTCAAGTGACGAACAACACGGGCAGCAACATCACGCAGGCATTTAATATTGGTTGGTACACGACTCCGACGATTTTGAGTACCGGCTGTGATTACCATTTTGTGCCATCTGCGCCCAATAGCTGGGTATCTGGGACGCCCCAATCTGTTAGCCCTATTCCACTTAATGTTGGTGTTCAATCGAATCCTGTCCTTTCTGGTTCAATCGGTTTGAACGGATTAACCAATTATGCATCCCAGTCGATGACTACGGGGGCTTACTGTTTTTGGTCTTATGCGGATGTTCCATCCAATTTCGATGTCATGGGCGGATTTTTTTATACGAGTCCGGCAGATGCAGCCCTTGCGGATGCGACCTACACATACGAGGGAACTCAAAATTATTATTCCATTAGTGGAGAAACGGTAAACGCTTACGCGCGTTTGTATAACAATTCGTCGGTTCCGATTGTCGCAGCGACTGGATCAGTTCAAGAGTACGTCAATAATTGGGTTTGGGTGCCTGGATCTTATTATGTTTATCCATCGTATTGGGTAGATGAAGGATGGACCTGGTATTCAGAACCATGTGGAAGTGGATATGGATCTACGGCTGGAACGGGTGGCATCTTGAGGGGTGGAAGTTCTGGAAGTACGGGCAGCACGGGTAGTCCGGGAGCTGGAAGTCCGGGAGCTGGAAGTCCGGGAGCTGGTAGTCCGGGAGCTGGAAGTCCGGGAGCTGGAAGTCCGGGAGCTGGAAGTCCGGGAGCTGGAAGTCCGGGAGCTGGAAGTCCGGGCAGTAGCGGCGGCAATGATGATGACTGCGGTTATTGGGCCGATAATGGTTACTGGGTCTACAATTATGGAGTGACCACCGGATATTGGCAAAACAACGGTTCTTACCAAACGGTCACCACAACTTATCAAGAAGGTGCAGACGTTTATTGGTACTTGATGCCAGCGGTGAATGAAAATTGTTCGGGTGTGACATTCTCAAATATTTTGAATTCATCCAGCATCCAAGTGGGAATGCAAACCGTGGATCATTTGAATATCAGGGGAACTGCCGACAACATTTTCGATGCGCAAATTCAGTTTGACCTGACATCGTACGGATCGCAATTGACGGTGGATTCAAAGTATTGCCTGTGGTCAAAGATTGTTCCTTTGACCGGTGTGCACAATATGTCGAACTACATGGTCTATTCGGCGCCAATTACGTACGGCGTTTCGACATCAGTGGATTCCGTTCCAGGTGTTGGCAAAATGAACGTGTTTCCAAATCCAGCGACAACGCAAATTAGCGTCAGTGTCGACTCGATTGATTCGGGTTCTGCTCAGCTAGAAATTGCGTCGATTGACGGCAGAATCGTCATGAACCTCGACACCCAGTTGGATGGTGGAGCAGGTCAAAAGATCAATATCGACATTACAAATCTTGCTAGCGGAACCTATATCATTCACATGATGTCGGGTGGAAACAGTTACTCAACCATGTTTATTAAGCAGGGCACAAAATAATGCACAAAAGAATGCGTAAAATAAGGCGTAAAATAAGGCGTAAAATAATAAGGAGCCGATATGGAAACAGATCAAAAACAGGAATGGATTACGCCTCAGTTTGAGGAAATCCGCTTAAGCAGTGAAGTTTCCAGTTATTCGTCTGCTGAGTTGCCAGAAGAGTTGAAATAACTTTAGACAAGCGGATTGGGGTTAGTGAATGAGGCTTGCGATAATTTTCGCAATTTTATTTGTGTGCGGATTTCACTTCGATGCTTTGGCGGCCCGTTCCGTCGCAGATCGAATTGCAAATAGCGGCGCAAGCGAAGACACGGAAAAAAGTGACGGCTCAAACGCACAAGCCAGAAGTTCGAATTCGTCGCGGACACAAAATCTATCAGCATACGTTGGGCTGACGTCAACTGATGTTCTAACCCAGCACAATGATCCGCAGCGCACCGGCCAAAATCAAACCGAAACAGTGCTGACTCAAAGTAACGTTAATCCCACAACCTTTGGCCGTTTGTATTCACTTCCTGTCGATGGATGGATTTACGCGCAGCCGTTGAGCACACTGGTGACCTACAAAGATCCAACGACGGGCAATACGGTCACGCACAATTTGGTTTTTGTTGCGACTGAAAATGATTCGGTTTATGCGTTCGACAGCGACGATTTATCGACCAATCAAAACCCAATCTGGAAGACAAGTTTTTGCCAATCACCCTGCCGAACGTGGGACCCGGCCGATGTGAATGCACCGAATCTTTGGCCACAAATAGGCATTACGGCGACGCCCGTCATCGATAAAACTGCTGGCGTAATTTACGTCGTCGCAGCCAGTTATGAAAATGAGCTGCCATTGTGGAAAATTCATGCCCTCAGTCTTGCAAGGGGAAAAGATATAACGGGCAGCCCAATGATTATTGAGGGCACCGTAAGTGGTAACGGAAATGGAACGTACCAGGGGTCGATCGCATTTTCGCCATTCAATCAATTGTCGCGTGCTGGACTGGTTTTAAACCAGGGAGTTTTGTACATTGGGTTTTCGTCTTTTGACGACAACGAACCCGATCATGGTTGGTTGTTCGCGTATAATTCTACGACTTTGGATCAGCTGGACGTTTGGATGACGACACCTGATTCCGGTGATGGAACGATCTGGCAAGCAGGTGGTGCGCCGGCTGTCGACACAAATACCGGAAATCTTTTTTTTGCGACAGGCAATGGCGATCCTTATTATTCGGGATCAGTCGTGGATTTTTCCGATTCAGTGATGAGTATTGGTTTAAACATTGGCACGAACAAATTTAATTTGCCGACCAATTATTTTACGCCTTTCAATCATCAGTTTCTTTCTGATAATGACGTCGATCTTGGTTCGGGTGGTGTGATGATTCTTCCTGACCAATCAGCGGGAAGTTTTCCGCACCTGCTTGTAGCGGGTGGTAAAGAAGGGCGAGTTTATCTTTTAAACCGCGATAGCTTGGGTGGATTAAATACTGGGGCGTGGACTGATACCCCTTGTAATCCGCCAACAGTGGTAACGAACTGTGTTGTTGACGAAATGATTGGGGATATTCCGGGTGGCACGCATACCACCGGAATTTTTGGATTGCCGGCTTATTTTAATGGAAATATTTACTACGCGGCAAACAAAGATTATTTACGCAGTATTCCGCTGACGAATGGACTATTTGATTGGGACAACTCTACACGCGCGGGTGACGATTATTACATTCAAATGCGTGGGGCCACGCCATCGATTTCGGCAAATAACGTTAGCGACGGAATTGTTTGGTATTTGAACACCAGTGCTTACACCTACAACTGGATGCCAGGAACGGACCCGAATACCACGAATGACGGGCCGGCTTTGCTTTACGCGTTTAAGGCCGATGATCTGCCGTCCGGCCCCATTTTTTCCAGCAAACTATTACAGACGGGCGACGATCAAGCAGGGTATGCCGTTAAATTTACGGTTCCGACCGTAGCGAACGGATTGGTGTTTGTCGGCACACAAACGGAACTAACCGTTTATGGAATCAGTGATCCGATTGCGACAAGCGTCGACAGCATACAGAGCAAATGGTCTTTGAATGTTTTCCCTAATCCTGTCGCATCCGTGCTGACAATAGATTATCAGGATCCGAGTGTGGTGACGGCCCAAGTTTCTATTTCTGACATCGCGGGCCGCACGGCGGTCGCACCTCGGGAAACAAATTTCTCGATCAGTAGTCAGGTTCAAATCAATGTGAATTCCTTGGCTGCTGGTTTGTACATTGTGCGCATCGAAAGTGCTGCAAATACAGTCACGATTCCATTTGTAAAAAGGTAGTTGGATTTCTATGGAGCCACAAACTGTTCGATTTTTAAAACCCAGTGATGAAAATTTTATGATTGCGATTCCATTGATCGGCATCGCTGCGACTGTTGGTCTGTGGATTTTAGGCCAGTTCGGCATTTCGTGGCAAGTGACTGATTTATTGGTGTTAGCGACAAGCCTTATTTTTTTGGACGGCGTTCATATCGTCTTTACTTACGTATTGGTAGCGATGCTTCCTGAATTGCGCGCATGGAGCGTATCGGACGCGACTCGATCAAAATCAGGTTGGAGCAAGGGGCAAGGATTTTGGCTGAAATCCACATTGGTGGCAATTGCATTGGGTACGATTTATTGGGTTATTCGCATGTCCCCGCGGACGTCGCCGATCATGGGTATGGCCACAATTTGGATGTTTTTTGAAATGCTTGGGCCGGCACAGCACGGGATCGCGCAGATGCGTGGTATTTCACTTTGTTACAATGGAATTCTGCGGCGAAAGATTCAATTTACGGAAGCTGAAAAATCTTTAGCGACGCAAAATGAAAAGCTGGAGAGGTTATTTTTCTCGAGTCTTCTGTTGGGTGAAATTCTTTATTGGATTCCGGATATTTTCGGATTGGATAAGATTCGTGTTCCGGGGATGGATGCTTCCAGGTTCATCGGTGGTGTCCTAGCCATAGCAAGCGCGGTGGCCATCATTGTGAACAGTCTTTATTTTCCACGGCAGTCTCAATCGAAAAAATTCGGATTCGTTGTTCGCGTAGCGGTTTACCCGTTGCGAATGCTTTCGATGATCGGAACGATCACCCTTCGGGCCGCCCATGGCACGGAATACCTGGTTATATTTAAACGCATTGTTCAGGGCTCAAAAATTTCCGAGTCTCGAAAGAAACGGGTATTTCTAGTTGCCACGTTTTTTTCGCTGGCATACGCGGTTATCTTCGCCATTTCTTTTCCCGTGGCCGTTCGGCAGGCGACAGGAAGGTACGTACCCCGAGAATGGATTGCCAACACCTTGCTATTCGCCTTTATTGTTCGATATTCCCATTACTACTTAGATTCTGTGATTTATCGCATGAGCAATCCCGCTACCCGCGCAGTCATTGGGCCGTTGTTGGTTGCGGTACCAGAAGAAAGTGGAAATGCAGAAATTTCTACAGGAATGTCCACCGAAATATCAACAGCGCCTTTGGAAAAGGCTTTGGTGCGCCAATATGCTTCTGAAAAAGTGATCGATTCAGAAAAACAAACAACGGCCTAAGAACTTACGGCGTGACTTGATAAATCGTTCCGCCGCCACTGCAAGCAAGATTCACATACACGTATGAACCGGGACCCGCAGCTGCTGCTGGCAGGGCACAAGCCATGTATCCGATTTTGTCGACATACGATGAATCGGCGCTGCCGTTAGCATTTAATTCGAATGTGCCGCTGATGCCAGCTCCGAAAATATTTCCATTCGCAAGAACCACCAGGTTGGTTAAGTTGCCCCAGCCTGCTAAACCCTGACCACCATACGAACCAAGGAACACGCCATTGGATCCAAATTTTGCGTCGGCTGTTCCGTCCGGATTGTAACGTGCAACATAATAACTGCTGCCTGCCGTGCCGACGACGTCACCACCCACGACAATTTTTCCGTCACTTTGAATAGCAAGGGCATCATCGATAGAAGTCGAAGCAGACGAAGGCAACGCCGCATTGAATGTGGAATCAATCGACCCGTCCGCGTTGGCGCGACCCAGTGTCGCTTGTCCGTTTGCGAAATAGACAATTTGTTGGTTTGCCTGCAACGCAAATGCGCCCATTGCTGAAATATTTCCAGAGTTTCCGAATTTTGCGTCAGCTGTTCCGTCCGAATTGAAGCGGTAAATACTTGTTCCTGTTGAAACGAGTATTTGTCCATTCAATTGAATTGCAGGGTGTAAAAACGCGCTGTTTTGCATGACAACCACTGCAAATGTAGAGTCGACTGTTCCGTCCGAATTGTATCGAATCAGGATGGCTTCGCCGCTGCCTGAATCACCAGATGCGACAATTTTTCCATCCGATTGAATGGCCACACCATTTAAGTAAGAATTTGTTCCATAGTTCGATACCGTCATTCCACCTTTTCCAAAAGAGGTGTCGATTGTCCCGTCGGCGTTGTATCGCGCGATTTGCAGTTGGGATTCTTCGCCGCCGGTTCCGCCCACGTAAATGATCTTTCCGTCGGATTGCACGGCCATGCTCATGGGATAAACCCAGGCGATGCCGAAAGGGATACGAACCGCGTTTCCGCCAGCAAATCCGTTTGTTGATACAGCAGATGGTGTGACCGGCGACTTTGGAGAAGGCGATGGTCCCGGGAATGGAAAATTAGGTAGGCCAGTTGGTAGGCTGCTAGGCAAGCTGTTCAGCGATTGCAAAGCTTTCGACGTGTTCGAAAATGAAAGTCTGGCGCAAGCGCTGTTCAAGACAACGAGCGCGACCAGAATGCAAAAGCGAAACAAATGAAATACTGTCCCCATAAATCATTCCCCCAGCACATATAGTGTACTATTTAAATCGGATTAAATTGTTAAGAATGACGCAATTAGTCATGTCGTAACTATTTGATATTTATGTATTTTGTCGCTGAGTGGGTCTGGATGTGAATTTCAGGGGATTTTTTTTCCTTCGTTTGTTTGTGGTTTATCCGCAGTTTGCGACGGCCTCGCGGAGGTTCTACTTTGTCGCAAAGGTAGAAAGAAATTTCCCTGCTACAGCTTTGCCCAGTCATCGGAAAAAGTTTCAGTCTATTCATTAAACAACGTTCGAATAAAAATAAAGGAAGCATGGCAAGGTTCCGATTCAGATTAGAAACAGTCGAGCGAGTGAGAAAGATTAGCGAAGAACAAGCTATGCAAGAACTCGCACGTCGCCAGAATGCGTTTCAGCAGGCGATTCAAGCAAAAGAAGCCACCATTGATGCAAGAAATAATGCCCTTATCGGTCGCGAAAAATTAAGTGAAAAAGTCAGCAAGCCAGCTGACTACCAAATGATGAATCAGTTTTTGGCAGGGCTGTCTTATCAAATCGTTCGAGCAGATCACGTGATCGTTCGCGCCCGTCGTTTTTTAAATCAAGCTTTCCGCGTGTATTTGAACGCACGTAAATCTCGTATGATGATCGATCGTTTAAAAGAACGTGATCTAGAAAGCTTCAAAAAAGAACAAGGACGCCTTGCTCAAAAGGAACTGGATGATTTGATTTCAATGCGGTCACGTCTGACCGGAACAAATGAATTTGGTGGTCTAGGCGATCAAGAAGGGGTTAACCAATGAAATGGTTCGTGCTTCTGATGATGATCGAATTCATTCCGGCGACTCCATTTTTTTCTTTGAATTCCGCTCAAGCTGCAGAAGACGATTCGGCAAGCGCCAGCACAGCGGCAAGTAAACAAGCAAGCACAGGCACCGATGAAAGTAAAAAAGATAAAACGTCGGCAAAAGTAGATGAAAAGACTACTGCTACGTCAAAAGACGCAGCCAGCGCTAAGACAGATTCTAAAGTTGCGGCAGA
>Ga0206824_10312_pt2 | contig 11520 bp, 6 predicted proteins | sample Alteio_BWOrgCont_82_FD_152874 | JGI IMG/M metagenome (GOLD analysis project Ga0206824, IMG submission 152874) | Enriched cells from forest soil in Barre Woods Harvard Forest LTER site, Petersham, Massachusetts, United States -... | ecosystem: Environmental > Terrestrial > Soil > Temperate forest >...
GCTCATGGGAACCTTCCCTGGGTCTGGTTACTATCTGCATCACGATGCAGCTACAAAGGAAATCTTTGCTCTCGGGGTACTCTATTGCCGACCTGGGTTGCTGTTGAATAACTTCGCGGGTAATCCACGACTCAATTCCTTTGCCGCCAATTGCCGGCACTCACGACTTGATCCCAAGTCGTATTTCACCTAGTTCTTCATAAGTAACTCATAAGTGAAGCGAAGAACATTTATAAGTGCGTGGTAACTGCGAAACCGCGGTACTTATCGGTCTGGAGCAATGATCATGATGAGGCAACGTTCATGCAGGTACAGCGCTCTCCACTGTGCGCGACGAGTGCTGTCAGGTGCTCGCTCCGCACACACCCAGGCCAGGGAATGCGCTGATGAATTCTTGGTTTCGGATCGGGAGTAGGACTGCGTGTCAGCAGACACGCAACAACCCCAGCTATCGCGAACGACAGTAACGATGAATTAAGGATGAAATAGTTGACATAAAGAAGGCATGAACACGAACAGCGCTGTTGGATTGCCTCCATCTACGATGTGTCTGCAGGTCATTGCGGTCTAGCACGTCGCTCAACATCCTGCCGGTTGTGCAATCAGAGCGTGGATGCACAGGTTCGTTGTGCCGGGCACGCAATGCCTGCTTTTCCCTTGCCCGTCTATCTACCATTCGCTGCTGCCGAAAATGCAGTTCGTACTATGGATGGGCAGGTACGCCGCTTTCAGTTGCCGGACTTGATCGTCTTTGCCGCTCGTCTGAAGGCGCGAAACGCCATCGCCTGAGCTCTCAAGTTCACAGGAGCAGCTTGCACGATCGATGAATCAGCAGCAGCTCTACCTCGCACTTCAAACTATCGCGATTGCCGTCCTCTGGCTGGCAACCGGAATGGCGTGGTATGTACAGATGCCGGTCGCAAAGCGTCCGATTTTGAACACTGTTTCTCGGTTGTGAACGCATGGCCGCGGTCTTAAGATCGTTAACTGATTGATTTCAAGCGGCAGGCGTAGAATTCCTGTGGTACGTGACTTGCTCTGTGTGTGTGCAAGCCGAGGTGTGTGGAGGTTGGTCGATGAGAGTTCTGCTGCAGGATCTCAGTTACGCATTCCGCCAATTGCGCAAGACGCCGGGGTTCACCGTGACCGTGCTGCTTACGCTCGCGCTCGGTATCGGAGCTAACTCGGCCATCTTCACGCTGGTGAATGCCATCCTGCTCCATAACCTGCCGGTAACCGATCCCAAAACCCTTATCCGCATCGGCGACAAAGACGACTGCTGCGTTAACGGCGGCTGGCACGACGACGGGGACTACTCGCTTTTTGCCACTGACACCTATTCCATGCTGAAGAAGAACCTGCCGGAGTTCGAAGAGCTGGCCGCGATGGAGTCCGGCTACGCCTGGCGGCCCATTACCGTCCGCCGCGCCGGATCGCAGAACGGAGCAAAGTCCGTCATTGGAACCTTCGTCTCAGGCAATTACTTCCGCGTCTTTGGTCTTTCGCCGGCGGCGGGCCGGCTCTTTGTGGATGGTGACGATCTGAAGGGCGCACCCATAACCGCTGTGATGAGCTACGAAGCATGGCAGCAGGATTATGCAGGCGATCCGAGCGTGGTGGGGAGCGCGGTTTACATCAATACCAGGCCGGCGATGATTATTGGGGTTGCGCCCAAGGGATTCTACGGGGATCGCATCGATACGAATCCGCCCAAGTACTTCCTTCCTATGAATTCGATGGATGAAGTCATCGGCGCGCCGTACTTCACCGATCCCGATACTCAGTGGGCCTACATCATCGGTCGTGTTAAGCCGGGAACTTCCCTGCCGGCCCTGCAGGCCAAGGCCAGTGCGCTGCTCAAACAGGAATATGCGCCGCTTAAGACATTCACCGATCAGCGCGCCCAGAAGGTTCTTCCCCGCACACACGTGGTGCTCACTCCTGGCGGCGGCGGCATCCAGAACATGCAGGACGGTTACAAGGACCACCTGAAGCTGCTGCAATGGATCGCCTCGCTGGTGCTTCTCGTCGCCTGCGCCAATATCGCTAACCTGCTGCTGGTCCGCGGCATGAGCCGTCGCGCGGAGATCTCCATCCGCTCGGCACTTGGCGCGCAGCGCAGCCGTATTGTGCGCCAGCTGCTTACGGAAAGCGTTCTTCTCTCGGGTATGGGCGGGCTGCTCGGCCTCGCAGTCTCCTATCTGGGAGCGCACGCGCTGCTGGCGCTCGCCTTCCCCAATCAGCAGAACATGCCACTCACTGCCTCGCCTTCCCTGCTGGTCATCGGCTTTGCCTTTGCGCTTTCGCTGGTTACGGGCGTCCTGTTTGGACTGGCGCCGGCGCTGATGGCCGCGCGCACACAGCCCGCTGAAGCGCTGCGCTCCAACGCGCGCACGACCGCCCACGGAGCATCCTTCCTGCAGCGGGCGCTCGTTGTTCTGCAGGCCGCGCTCTCACTGGTGCTGCTCGTTGCCGCGGGTCTTTTTGCGCAGAGCCTCAACAAGGCCGAGAACGTGGACATGAAACTGGATGCAACGAACCGCTACATCGCCCACATCAATCCGCAGGCGGCCGGCTATAAGAACACAGAGGTCGAGCCACTCTATCAGGCCATCGTAGACCGCTTCCACGCCATTCCCGGCGTTCTCAAAGTCGGCCTCGCCACCTACACACCGATGGAAGAGAACAATTGGGGATCGGGCGTCAAGGTTCAGGGCGAGCCGGACCTGAACAAAGGCGCTTCCTGGGTGAAAGGCACGGCGGAGTACTTCGACTCCGTGGGCACGCACGTGGTAATGGGCCGCGGCTTTACGCCGCAGGATACGATGAACGCCCCGCCCGTCGCCGTCGTCAATCAGGAGTTCGTGAAGCAGTTCTTCGGCAACCGCAACCCCATTGGCCATCGCTTTGGTTTTTCCGGTCCCGGCAACGCCGGCAAAGATGGAGCGCACGAGATCGTCGGCGTGGTGGAAGACACCACCTACACCAGCGTCTATTGGAAGAACCATACCATGTACTTTCTGCCGCTCACACAACCCGCCGGCATTCCCAACAACACCGACAACCCCATCGACAAGGACCAATCCATGTACGCCGGCGCGCTGGTCATCCAGACCGCCTATCCCATCGCCGGGCTTGAAAAGACCGTCGGCGACACCCTGGCCAGCATCAATCCCAATCTCACTATTGTGAAGTTCCAGACCTTCCAGCAGCAGATTGACGACCGCTTCATCGATGAGCGCCTCATCGCGCGTCTCACATCGCTCTTCGGCCTGCTTGCGCTTCTGCTCGCCGCCATCGGCCTTTACGGTGTCACAGCGTACACCGTGCTCCGCCGCACGCCGGAGATTGGCATACGCATGGCACTGGGGGCTCCGCGCAGCCACGTCATCGGAAAAGTGATGCGCGGCGCCATGCTGCAGGCCGTCATCGGCCTCGCCATTGGCATTCCCGTGGCAATCTTCTGCGTGCGCTACGTCAAGTCGCAGCTCTACGAGATCACCAGCGTGAACGTGCCGGTGATGGCCATCGCCATTGGAGTGCTGGTGCTTGCGGCCGCCATTGCCGGCATCATTCCGGCACGGCGCGCGGCCTCCATCGACCCCGTACGAGCCTTGCGCATTGAATGAGCTGCGCCTTCGTAACGGTCTTTGGCAATTGCATTTTGCCGCCCCGTAGCCTCCACGTTCATTCCAGGATTCTGGAGAGACAACTGTCCGATTCGGCTCGACTCGACCGTCGGGTATGAGTCTGAGCCCACTGAGGCTGCCCGGCTTACACTCCTGCACCGCGCCATGGACCCGGCAGCCGCGGCCAGGATAGTTCCAGTGGGTCAGCTGGTTCCGGACTTCACACTGACCGACCAGGCACAACATGCGACGGACCTCGCGCAACTCAGGGGAAAGGTGGTCGCGTTGACCTTTGCCTATTCGCGCTGCCCAAACCCGAACCACTGCTTCCGGTTGTCGAACAACCTCTCGCGTCTGAGCCGGCGTTTTCAAGACTCCGCGGGGCGCGACCTGATCCTGGTTACGATTGTGATCGATCCCGATGATGACCAGGGCAAGGCGCTGGAGCGGTATGCGGACACCTGGAAGGCCGATCCGACGACATCGCACTTCTTCACTGGCAAACTCTCCGATGTTCGCAGCATCGCGGGGCTGTTTGGCATTGACTTCTGGAATGATGAGGGATTTTTGACGCACTCGTTCCACACGGTAGTGATCGACCGGGATGGGCGTCTGGCCGCGAATCTGGTGGGAAACCAGTTCACGGCAGACCAGCTGGGCGATATGGTGGAAACCGTATTACGACGCCCATATCAGGGCACACCCGCAACAACGGCTAATGTCAGCAATGCCCCGAAACCGGCCAGCAGTAGCCATCCATAGCAACCGACGAAGATATATCCATCTTTCAGGCTGAAGGCCGCCTCGTTGCTTGCTTCAGATAGCACGGGCGCGCTTCACGGTTCACGTCGAATGAGCCAGGGTGGCAGGGATTCCCGGAATAAGCTAACGAGCGCTCATGCAACAGCAATGGACGGTTGTCGGCTACCGGAAAGCGCGCCGCGACTGAGCTATCCAGTGCCCGCCAATTTCAAAATGACTCGCCGGCTTCACTGCGTTTGGCAAAACGTACTCTGCTAGATTGCACCATGTCTGTCTTTTCGCACGACTATTCCGATTGGAATACCAGCAAAACGTCGTTCTCTCGTGTGATCCGGATATAAAGCGTTGGGCGCGAGAAGCTGCTCGTCAACAGATCGAGAAGAGCGAACACATCAACAACGGTCGAGACACTAAAGTTTGTGTGAGAAGATACGAACCGTCACAGACTGGCGGGAAGGGATTTGCGAAAAGAGTGCATCCAACTCAATCCGTCAGTCGTCCTGCCTGCCGGACGGTATTCGCATCCTAACCATCCCTCATACCCGAGCTCGTCCAGCAGGCGGAAAACATATTCGTAGCGGATCTCGCCCGTATCTGGCTCGTTTCGCTCCGGGCAACCGGCGATCTGAATGTGGCCGCAGTGAGGCGCGTAATGCTTGAGCTTTGTCGCCAGGTCTCCCTCCATCACTTGCATGTGATAGAGATCCATCTGCATTTTTATATTGGGAGCGTTTGCTGCCTCACACACTGAGAACGAATCTTTCTGCGTGGATAGAGCAAATCCGGGCATGTCCCTCGTATTGATCGCTTCCAGTAGCAGTGTGATGTTGTGCGGCGCGAGTTTCTCTGCCGCATATTGAAGGTTCCCGATCATGGTTTGTCGGCAATCCAAAGGATTGACGCCTTTCGGAATGATGCCCGCCATAGAATGGAGCCGCTGAGTGCCTAGCGCGATGGCATAAATCAGCGCCCTCTCGACGCCTGCGCGAAACTCTTTTTCTCGCCCCGGTATGCATGTTATTCCACGCTCCCCCGAATCCCAGTTTCCCGGAGGCATGTTGAACAGAATGACCTGAACGCACGCAGCTCCGGCTCTGCGTGCGACGTCTTCGGGTGAATAATCGTAAGGAAACAAAAACTCGACTGCTTTGAATCCTGCATCTGCAGCCGCGGCAAAGCGATCGAGGAAGGGCACCTCGGTAAACATCATCGAGAGATTCGCTGCGAACTTAGGCATAAGATTCACCGTCCTCTTCTGGAATTCGCAATAGCAGTGCATCTCTGCGCCGCGGCTCCAAAAGTTCAACGAGCTTCAGCGCGCAATTTTCAGGCAAAACCGCTAATCACGCGTTCACTGGCACACTGTTTTCAAATTCAAACTTGCACTAGATGTGACTTCTGTATGTGAGGACAAGCACTAGACACCCAATGCCCAGGCCCCAGATGATGCTATGTCTTAGCGTGAAACGAAAGAGTCGGGCCTGCTCCATCACAGACAATCCGGTTGCAGCTGCGGCGACGGCGATCGTTTGAACGCTGATCATTTTGCCCATCACTCCACCGGCAGCGTTGGCGGCTGCCATCAGAATCGGGTCCAATCCTAGCCGGCCGGCGGTGATTACCTGCAGGCTCCCAAAAAGAGCATTGGACGAAGTATCCGATCCGGTGAGAAAGACTCCCAGAAGGCCGAGCAAAGGGCTGAAGAACGGAAAAACTCTTCCAGTAGAGGCAAACGCCAGGCCCAACGTAGCGGTGGCTCCGCAATAGTTCATCAGAAATCCAATGCCAATGACGAGAGAAACAGTAGCAATGGGCAGCATCAACTGACGCACGACCCCAAGTAGAATCGTTGCAAGACGAGAGAAGCTTAGCCTGAGGCAAACGCAAGACAGCAGCGTCGCCACCATACACGCGGTGCCGGCCGCAGAGAAGAAACTGAACGAAAAAATCGCGTGATAAGGAGACGCTGAGGCGGCGATCGGAGGCATGCGCTGAACGACATCGTGAAGCCATGGCCACTTGAAGACCATGCCTCCCTTATTCAGTATCTTCTGGACCGGAGCCCAGCTCCATAGAATCACGCATGTCACCAGAAGCGCATACGGCGACCATGCATACAACACTTCGCCGCGCGATTGCGTTGGCGCGAGTTCCGCTACAGGCTCTTCGACTGACGGTACCGGGTCCTGGAAGGCAGTCTCAGGCCCATCGGTTGCTAGGTCTCTAGCAAAGTCTTGTGCTGCCGAATCCGCTGAATCGCCGGCCTTCGAGCCCCGAAGCCGAAGAATTGCGATCAGCACACCCATGGACACAAGCGCGGCAAGGATGGCTGAGAGTTGCGGCCCAATAAAAGCAGACACAAGTATCTGAGCTATCGCAAACGAAATGCCGGCAGACAGGGCGGGCAGCCACGCACCGCGCATAGCTCGGAAACCGCCCATCGCCACAATCAGATAAACGGGCATGATGAGCGCGGCCGGCGAACAGATGAGCGCTGTCGCAATGCTCAGCTTCTCCAAAGGCAGACCCGTCGTTCCGGCAAGCGTGATGACCGGAATTCCGATTGCGCCAAAGGCGACGGGAGCTGTGTTGGCCAGCAGGCATATCGCTGAGGCGCGGAAGGCAGAAAAGCCCATCCCTGTCAGCATGGCTGCCACCACTGCAACCGGCGTGCCGAAGCCCGCACCTCCCTCAAGAAAGGCGCCGAAAGAGAATGCCACCAGCAGCGCCTGCACTCTTGGATCGGGAGTGAGGCGGCCAATGGAGTCGCGAATCATCTCAAATTTACCTGTCTCCACTGTCACTCTGAAAAGCGCAATGGCCCAGAAGATGATCCACGAAATAGGAAACAGGCCGAATGCTCCTCCATAGAGAGCGGCGCTCACAGCCGCTTTCGCCGGCATTCCATAACCTGCAATCGCAATCACAAGCGCCACGGCGAGACTCAAACAGCCGGCAAGCCATGCCGGCCTCTTAAGCGCTCCAAGCAAAAACAGCAATGTAAATATCGGAAGTGCGGCGATCAGCGCGGAGATGCCGAGGCCTTGTCCGAATAGTGAGTACGTCTGGTGCCAGATGGCGGTCGCATCATCCATTCAAAACCTCTCGGGTGTCGTCAATGGTACATTGGTCATACCATCGTGATCAAGCGATCCCACCTGGATGAAATCGCCCTGTCATTGTTGTAACTGTGCCGGGAGTGCCTTATCGCAAAGCAATGACCGCAGCGTCTCGCCCCTGCACGCTAACAGTGATCTGCCGGTCATTCACCGTGACTTCCTGATGACCCCAGATATCTTCTCCAGTCGAGAAATCTCCTGCGGTCTGCGAAAGTCCGACTTTCACAGCCCGGTGATCGCGCGTCGGATTTGTAACCCACAGAAAAGCGCCACCGGCTCCCTGGTGAAGCCGCGCCTGCACGCTGGCATCGTCAATCGTGGTTGTGGGCACAACTCCGGCCATCTGGAGAAATCCCGCAAAGATTTCCTTTGTAGCTGCATCGTGATGCAGATAGTAACCAGACCCAGGGAAGGTTCCCATGAGCAGAGTGCGGCCCTGGCCGAATTTGTTTTGAACTGCGGCGGTCATTCCATCCTGGTATTGTCCGGCCTCTGTGCCGCCATTCAATTTGTAGCTCTGCCGAAAATAGCGGCCATGGATCTTGGAGCCGTTCAATTGAAACATCAACCCATCTGAAATATCGGGCATAAACTCGACATAACTTTCTTTCGCTCCAAAGACTTCATCGAGTCCGTAATTTGGCTGAACTGTGCCTACGTGCCCATGGTCGCCAAAATATCCTGGCAGTCCTTCGCTCACTAGTGTTCCGCCCTGTTCGACATATTTGCGCAGCTTCGCTGCGGTCTCGCTCTTCAGCATCACCGGATAGGGGAGATAGATCAGCTTGTACTCTCCGATATCATCGAGCGAGACAAAGTCCGGCTGAATATTCGAATCGAAAAACGCCTGATATGCCCCACAAATCGACTGTGAATAGAAGGCAGTGGCGCCTTGTTGAACATAGTTGAAGAGTTCGGACTCGGGAACAAAAACCAGGCCAACATCACCCTTTGCCGGATTCGATTTCCATACATTCGGATGTGCATTCGCCCACTTGGCAACCGTGCCCGCCATTTCAGCTCGCGGCGTAATCGACCCATCCATCGCAAAAGGCGCAAATGCGCCAAACAGCGGCCCATCCAGAAGCGGCCGCCAGCGGCAATAAAGAATGCCTTTGGCCCCGCCTGCGCAGCTGATTAGATTCCAGATCCGGATATCTTCCTCATCCGGTATACGGCCATCGTCTTTTGGACGCCCGATAACCTGTGGCTGCATCCACAGCGGGCCGCCTTGTGCCTCCGCATGCCAGAACGGCTTGCCGCGCGCTCCGCCGCGCACCAGGTCCATTGCGTGAAACTGCTTCCAGGGCTCATTTCCTTTTCTTGCAGCGATCCACGTCAGCCCATAAATATCCACTCTTTGAGCGGAACGCCACTCATTATGAGAAGACGAAGGCATATCATCGAGTGTCCCAGCAACGCCATGCGCTGTGATCTTATGATTTGGATCTAACTTACGAAATAACTTAAGCCGCCAATCGTATAAGTCGTACGCATTGTCGATGCGGAACTCGAGCCAATCGAGGCTGTCTGGATATCCTGAAAATGAAGTTGGCGGCTCTACGTCTTCCCAGGTTTCGTAGCTATAGCGGTTCCAGGTCTTCGCCGCCTTCTCAAGCGTACCGTAGCGGCTGCGCAGCCATTCTCTCAATCGCTGCTTCGTAGCGTCGCAGTAACAATACATCTTGGTTGGATTTCCACCAAAGGATGTGTTTTCATTCCACACATCGTAGCCAAACAGCGCAGGATGGCTGCGATAGTGCTCAATGAGCGCGACCAGAAAGGTTTGTGCCGCCGCTCGCACATCGGGGTTATCCAGGCATAGGCCGGGGAAACCACCTGTCGCACTGCTCTCCGAGATAATGCTGCCGAGTACTGTGCCGTCGCTCCCCTGAATGCGCGCATGCGAGTATTTACGAAACGCCCACTCCGGGGCGGCAGAGACCTGTTCTGCAATCACGACTTTGATCCCATTCTTGTACGCCAGGTCCATCATGCGGTCATAGTCCGACCAATCGTATTTGCCCGGGGATACCTCGATTGCAGACCACATGAACCAATGACGGAAGATATTCATCCCGACCTGCGCGGCGGTCTGGTGGTCTCGCGCCCAGTCCTCTACGGGAGGATTCGACTTGCGGAAATAGACCGCGCCATAAGGAAACACGGGAGTATTTGCTCCTCCGCTTCCGCTCATCGCACTCCCCGAAGCCGGCGACTGCGTTAGCTCCGCTGCCTGCGACAGTGTCGCCGATGCAGTGGCTAGCGCCGAAGTACGAATGAATTCACGGCGCGTAATCTCAAATATGTCTGTCATCCCTTTTCCTCCGCGGTAGATGTTTAAGCGAATACTCGCACGCCTGTCTTGGTGAGCGGTCGATCTTGTAAAGACGAACCAGTTCTCTTACACCGCAAAGTCAAGAGCCACTACCTCATGCACGTCGATCTTCGGCACTTCAATCGTGATGACTCCGTCATTCTCATGGTGTGGAATCTCGCCAGCTGCGACGAGCAGTTGCGCCCTCTTCACACGGCGGCCTTCAGGGATGCGGACGCTGACCTTCTGGCTGGATAGAGGGATCACTTCGCGCAGCGGGCCCTTCATCATCATTGGATTGGTCAGGTTCACAAGGTGCACCGTCATCGAGTTTTTCTGTCCCCAGACCGAGATATCAAGGACGCCCCGGCCTTCGACCGACAAAAGTGGAGGCTCATCCGTCGCCCATACAACAGCGTTGCGCAGCAACATTGCATGATCGACACTCAGCACGTCTCAGAAAGTGCGATCGATATCCCAGGGAAAATAAATGACGCGTCCCTTCCCGACTTGGCGCACAAACACTCCCGCGTCATTTGTCTTTTTCTGCGGCGGGAAACACTCTTCCATCGGCAGGTCTGGATAAGTTGCAACAACCTGCAGCGGCGAAAACTCCTTATCGCTTAGAGGGGCGGTGTGGACACGATGAATACCATTGATGATCCGGCCCGCGTTCTCGAAGCCGGCTAATAGTGGGTGATACTGTCCCGTCGTTGGATCTTTCTTGAGCTCAAGATAAGAATTGAGCATCGGGCCCTCCTGACTCCCGGCATAGGAAGCGCCGAAGAGTGAGGCAAGTCCAAAATCTTTCCGTTGCACACCCCATTCGTCATAGAGAGAAGTCTCATACGTCGCAATCACGCTTCCACCATGCTCAACGAATTCCTGAATCTGGGCGCACTGCCCGGTTGAGAGGGCTGCAATATTTGGCAGAATCAGCGTGCGAAACTGGCCCACGTGATCGCGATCGAGCAAACGATCATGCACCATTTCAAATGGAATTCTTGCTTCGACCAATGCCTGGTAGAACCCAAGTCCCGGCTCGTCTACCTTCGCTTCGGCTTCGGGGCCACCATAGAACCATGCCGTCTGTTGCGAGTAGACGAGGCCAACGCGCGCGAAGGATTGCTCGTTCCGGAAGTATTGCTCGTTTGCATAGTGCCACTTGAATATCTCCTCGAAGACCGGAAACCATCGCATGTCGAAGGGTTTCGCATTGAATTTCGTGCACGTGGGACGAAAGTCCTGCGCAATTCCATCGGCGACCCACAGCCGCAGTTCAGCACCGCTCTTAACAGAATCTTTCCAGCGATATTTATCTTCGAGACCGACGCTTGTGAGCCCCGCAATAGCCTTTCGTCCCATCGTGGAGCGGAACTCTTTAGCGCTCTTTCCAGCTGTCCAGGGCGGTGTCAGGCCGGACCTGCCCTGGCGGTCGGCGCAGGCCGTCGGAGCAAGAGCTCCAAATGTCTTCATGTCGAGGTCGCTCATGGTTCCGCCGCCGCCATTCGCAAGAAAACCTGCATTGGGGTTGATCGCCCGAATCGCATCGTTCCACACGTGCCATAGCTCAAACAGCCGCTGCTGATGCCAGACGATATATTCGCGCCTGGAGGGATTCTGCGGATCGAGCGTGCGAGGAAGATCCAAACCGGAGAAAGTGTGAAAGTTGCTTTGGCAGTGTTCGCAATAA
>Ga0206824_10344_pt1 | contig 11475 bp, 10 predicted proteins | sample Alteio_BWOrgCont_82_FD_152874 | JGI IMG/M metagenome (GOLD analysis project Ga0206824, IMG submission 152874) | Enriched cells from forest soil in Barre Woods Harvard Forest LTER site, Petersham, Massachusetts, United States -... | ecosystem: Environmental > Terrestrial > Soil > Temperate forest >...
CGCGCGCTGTCCCCGGCGCATCCGCTCCCTGGGGGTAAGGGGCTGTGTGCCCAGATCGCTCAAAAACCGGCCAAAGGGTGCATCGAACCTCCCGCCAACGCTCCGTCGGCCGCCCCAGAGGCAGCCGTCGAACTGGAGAACTGACTCATGAAATATCCGGGCTAGCAGCCTGTCGGGCTTAGGTGGAGGCTCCGAGATGTGGAATGCGGCATTGGAAAAAATGTTATTCCGCGTGTTGTCGGCGCGCTGAAATCAGTCGGGCAGGCTTATAGAGGCGAAGTACGAGATGGCTTTTCAGAGGGATTTTCCGCGGCATCCCCCTTTCAGGCAGTGGCCGGACGGGCTCCGAGAAGATAGAGTCGCTTGCAGTTGTAGGCCAGCGTCACCAGCGTCCATTCCAAGGCGGCTTTCTCCAAGCCGCGCAGGGAAAAGCGCCGGAAACCCAGCGCCTCCTTGATAATACAGAAGACGGGCTCGACGGTCTGCTGGCGCAACTTGTAGCGCGCGCGTTCGGCGCGCGTGGCGACCCGATGGACCATGCGTTCCAGAAACGGCGCATCGGCTGGCGGCGGCGGTGATCCTCTTTTTTCTCCAATTGCGCGACGGTGCGCCCATGGCGCTCGCGTTGGATCGCCGCCAGCACCACGACCCCGGTGGGCTGGCCCGTGCGCGTGCTGCTCCACCCGGCCATCCATCACGAAACGCACCATGTGATCCGCCCTCACCCAGTCCCGAAGATCGGGCCGCAAAAGCAGCGGAGTGTCGTGATCAATGTTGACGAAGCGGGCAGCCATGCCAACTCTCTTAACATGGCGCGCAAGGGAACCGCTGATTTAATCGGGGTCTGTGATCGGACCTGGATTTCAGCTCTCCAGGATGGCGTAGGAACCGCTTTTATTTTTTCCGAAGATGATTTGATGGCCGAAACCGGGCCGATTTTCGCGGGGTTCGATTAAATCAGCGGTTCCCTAGCGCGCTCGTTCGACCTTGGACGAGAAATGCGGTTCGCCGATGAAATCGGTTCCGCAGCAGGGTTACCGGTGCCAATTCTTCCTCGTGCGCAGGCATTTATATCGCAATGCCGAGACCGTCTACGCGGGGCAACGCCAATTGCCCAGATCGCAGCTGATATGAATGGTTCAAAATGATGTTGACCTACCGTGTATATTTCGTCTGAATCAGTTCCAGACGCCAAATTGCAATCAATTTTATGGCTAACAATCCTCCTCCACCAGGAACGTATGATGTCACGGTTCCGAATATTCCGATACCTGGAGCGCCCGGGTCGTTTTGTTCGGTCAACGTGAAGGTCACGGTTGCTGCTGATGGGTCGGTGTCGCTTCCAGAAGGGGTGACAGCCACATTTCCGTGGGACCAAGGAGGAACGACCACGACTCCGGCACAATGAACGCGCTGGATTCCGAATAAACGCGGACGGAGCCAGCGAAAGACGATTCAAAGCAATCAATCTGAATCAACTATGGCGCAGATTCCTCCTCCAGGTAAATATACCGTCGCACCGAATACTTCGATACCAGGATTTCCGGATTCCAAGGTTACGTTCACTCTTGACTTCAGGGTAGGAAATACGGGACGGGTTTCTTTTCAAGATGCCGGCATCAAGCTGGATTTTTCCTGGGGTCCGCAAGCCGTGACCCCACCTCCAGCTCCGCCAATCCCCCACGATGACCACGACGACGGGGCCAATCATGATGATCATGCGGATGGAGGGCATGACGACCATACCGATAACCACGACGACCACGATGATGCGGAGGAGCATGATGATCACAACGACCTGCTCCATGTAGATCACGACGACATCGCTCACGCGGATTCCGGGCCTCATGACGACCATGATGACGAGCACGACGATCATGATGATCACGACGACCGTCCGCCGCCTCATGACGATCATGATGATCACGACGACCGTCCGCCGCCTCATGACGATCATGATGATCACGACGACCGTCCGCCGCCTCATGACGATCACGATGATCACGACGACCGTCCGCCGCCTCATGATGATCACGATGATCATGACGATCACGATGATGAAGGCTAATGAGCGTTGAAGTCCGTCCACTAGGGGTGAAGTGCAACATTCGGTGCACCTATTGCTACCAGAACCCTCAGCGGGAGGCTTTGGTCGATCGGCATCGCTACGATTTGAACGCGATCAAGAACGCCGTTCAGAAGACAGGCGGGCCTTTCACGCTTTTTGGGGGAGAGCCGCTACTGGTGCCGATCGAAGATCTGGAAAACCTGTGGTCGTGGGGGTTGGAACGATATGGGCGAAACGCAATTCAAACCAACGGCTCGCTGATCAATGACCGCCATATCGAACTCTTCAAGCGCTGCCGGGTGAGCGTTGGGATTTCGGTGGACGGTCCGGGAGAACTCAATGATCTACGTTCGGCGGGGACGCTGGAAAACACACGCCGGGCGACGGAGCGGACGCACGCAGCGATCGCGAGGCTGTGCGCGGAGGGAGTCACGCCGAGCCTGATTGCGACGCTTCATCGCCGGAATGCGACTGCGGAGAGAATACCCGTCTTCCTGGACTGGCTGGAACGCCTGGACAGCCTGGGAATACGGTCGGTCGGCCTGCACCTGCTCGAAATCGACAACGAGACAGTTCGCCAGCACACGCTGAGCCTCGAGGAAAATATATCGGCGCTCTCAAAGATTCTGGAACTGGAGCCTCGCTTGCGGAACCTTCGTTTTCCGTTGTTCAACGCGATGCGCCGATTGCTGCAAGGCGATGATGCCAAGGCCAGTTGCGTCTGGAAATCGTGCGACCCCTATACGACCCGCGCGGTGCAGGGAATCGAAGGCCATGGCGAGAGGAGCAATTGTGGCCGAACGAATAAGGATGGGATTGATTTTGTGAAGGGAAGCCTGCCCGGATTTGAGAGATACCTTATGCTTTATCAGACGCCGCAGGACGTCGGAGGGTGCCGTGGCTGCCGCTTTTTTTCGATGTGCAAAGGGCAATGCCCGGGAACGGCAATTGATGGCGATTGGCGCAATCGGACGGAATACTGCGAGGTGTGGAAGGCACTCTTCATTCGTTTTGAAAACGAATTGTTGAAAAAGAAAAAGTGGGTCCTCTCGCGGTCTCGTCATCGGCGAGTAGTGGAAGAGGGGCTCCTGAACGAGTGGAAGCTTGGACGGTCGGGTAGCCTGACGAAGCTCGTGAGCAGTGTCCGGGACGCCGAGCCGAAGGCTCTGGTATGAACAATATCCCCCGGCTGCTAGACTCCAGCCTGCCAGAATTTCGCCGGACTTCGTGGGTATCGGAGCGGGCGAGAAAAGTGTGGGAATCCAGGATCAGTGCGGTGATGTCCGCATGGGCAATGGTGGAGGAACAGTCGGTTGCCCATGGAATTCGCCGGGTCGCCCTAGTGGCAGCCTTTCCAGAAACGCTCTCAGAGAAGGAAACGCGATGGCGTCGCATGGGACTGACGGCGAAAGTGCTGACGGAAGCACGAATTACTTCAGGATATTCCTCAAGTCTTCAGCCGCCTGTTCCGGGCGAGCGGTCGTCGCTGCGCGTAGCCATTGGCCAGACCGACGCCGTGGGAGAGATGGCTCAAGCCTACGCGCAGAACGACGTTCATTCGATTGGAAGAGCTCTCGGATATCCCGAGTGTTGTTGCGCATTTTTCAAATCGACCTGGTGCGAGGCAAAGCTGAGGGACAGCACGTGGCCAATGGCGGTCGGAACGCTCGAGGGGCACTGGATCGATGAATCCACCTTACAAATATCCGGAAGCGCCTACTGCAATATTCTGTGGCGATGGATGGGTGTGCGCGCTGTTCCGCATCTCCCTTGCTCCTTTCGTTGTGCCGCGACATCGGCCTATGGAAAGTCGCTGGTCGAGCTCGGAGCTGCGACTGGCTACAAAGAGGAAATGGCGAGCCTCAAGGAGATGCTCTCCTGGCCGATCGAGTGGTCGGCGTTGCATGGCATCGCTGAGATCAAGACGCCGATTTTAAAACTCATGACGTCCACAGATGCAACACCCGTGCGGTATCGAGTCCGGCTTTCAGGGACGGGCTTTCCTGCGGAGGGAGCGACGGGTCTCAATTTTCCGTTTTTAGAACCCGGAAACTCAAAGAGGCCTCTGCACAACAATGTCCCGCCGGAGTCGGATCAACAGGGCACTTTTTTCAACGGCGACTCAAGAGCGCCGGCGCGGTTCAATGGATTTAGAACGCGGGAATTAATGGACCGGGCACACGCTCCTCTCGTCCGCGCGGTCACCGACGCGCTCGGCGATGTGACGGGCGGAAGAGTGCTGGACTTGGGATGCGGCGACGGAACTCTGTTGCGGAAAATCGTAGCGAAACTTGGAACGATCATTCCATTTGGGATTGACATCAGGAATTCGGAAATTGCCCAGGCGCAAACACTAACACCCAATCACGAGAAAAACTTTGTAGTGGGAAATCTGAAACGAACGCCAGAGCTATGGGCAAGGCGGTATGATATTGCTCTGTTGGCGATTCAGAGGCTCGAAGAGCTTTCCAGTCACAGCGATGTCACTGATTTGTTGAGCAAGATGAGGGCCAGTGCGCAGAAACTTTTGCTCTATCAATATGGACATTCCTCCGCGCCGGAGGAGTCCTTCGTATTGAGAGCAGCTCGACTCTCGTTGCGTTTTGTCCAGCCCCCGGTGGAAACTCATATGGTTACCTATGGGTTTCTCGGCAAACCAGGACGAACCGAAATTGATTGAGATAAGTTGTAAGCGTCAGCTCAAGCCAGAGCGGACGCCTACTGACAAATGACAAATGCTGCCTGAAAGTCACCTCGAATTCGGAATTCCGTCCAACGCAACGTGACATTAGCCGTGAAAAGAAAGAACTGGGGGCCAGCACTTGCAGAGTGCCTTTTATAGGATTGCGACGAACACCACTTCACAAAAACCAGGTCTGGGATCAACGCTAGCCCGAAAAAGGATCACCATTTAGAGCTGTCACAGCCCTCCGCCGCGTAGCATCGCTGTCTACCTCGAAATAGTCCAACACCTCAAGCAAATCAAAATGATTGGATGGAATAATACCAGCGCCGTCACCCGTCAAACTTTTCGTTTCGAACGGATTACCAGTTTTCTGGGCTATTAGACGCCGTTGGAGATCCTGCGACACGTTAAGAGCGATTCGAGCACGGTCGGGTTGTGTTAGATACGGAGAATTCGAAAGAATTGTCTGAAAAAAAGGCCATAGTTCGCCGAGCCGCTTTTTCTTATCGGGCGCACGTAAGGCGGCGTCCGCCATTATTTTCGAAGATCGTTCCTGAAAGTCCGCCATTCCCGGCAAACTCGGCCAATCATCACGAGTATCGCGGCGCTCGATTTCCAATACCATGTAATCATGGTCTTGATACGGTCTGCCAACATTCGGATCACGGCCCTTTACGAGTCGGCCATTTCTAAGCCATAATTCTCTACTATTAACAGCACCGCGATCCGCCCCGATGCCAACATAGAAGCCAGTTCGCAAAACATTTCCCGCGTAAAATGAGTCCCGGATTCCCAATTGTAGTTGAGCGTCGTTAAGACCAAGAATGCTCTCAATTCCAGATTTCACGGCCGCAGCAATCGGAATTGCTTGCCCAACGGTAATTCCGCCGAGATTTGCAAGTGTGGCCACTGTTCCGATCAGTGCTTTCGCTGCGTCTTCGCCTGGGATGGCATATAATCCGACAAGGAGTGCGACATCGTCGCCGTTAAACGGGGTCGGGCCAGCAAGCCGTTGATTTAGGTTAACAATTCGATCGAGGTTTGCCTCGCCCAATTCGTGGAGTTGCCCAGGTCCGGCGACGGTGTGCTCCTCGCTTTGACCATGCTTTGTAAATCCGTGAAGCATCGGGTAATATTTGCGCCACAACTTGCGGCCAAACCCCACATACATTTCCTTCAGACGTATTACGAAATATGCTTCGCCATTCTCAATTACTTGAGAAGTTCGAGCTTCTGCGATTTGCGAATCCTCAAGGCGCTCCCAGAAGAGTTGCGTTGCTTTAGAGGTAAATATGCTACTCAAATCCATTCTTCAATTCGGGTTAAACTCATCGTCGATTGTCAAAGACCAAGTCTGCTCAGGCGCAATTTCTCGGGCGAGGCGTACAATTGGAGCCTCGCGAAGATCGCTGTTAATTGCATATCGAGCTAAAATGCGTGCCCCTTCCGCTAGGACCGGCATTACTCTGCTACGAATGAGACCGTTAAATATTTCCGCTTGGATCGAGGGATTGGCCAACCCGTAAATGACCTTGCTGTCAGGAACCTCGCCGAAATATAGATTGAGGTTTCTGGCAGTATCACGAAGCAGCCAGTCAGCCTCAGCTTTTTTTTCTGAATCAGAGGCCGCTAGTTGAGACCAGCCAAAGTAAGCCATACAACTGAGTATCGGATCTGTCCATTTAGCGTGTAGCAAGTTCAGCATCTCACGCGAAATATCATCATAACCCGTCACCCCGCGGGTCACAAGTTCACCGCTTCGATAAAGTTTCTGACCCATTTGAATCTGCCGAATCATTTTACCAAGCGGAACCATCGGAACAAGCTCCGCGGGATAGGGACGGCCAGGAATTCTGAGAAGGCTTTGACTCACATCAATCGCACCATCTGGTGATAATGTGATTGTGACCACTGTTACCCGGCTTACAATTGAAATGCAAGCAAGACGAATGCGGCCAAAGCTTTTAGATTCAATCTCCAAAGTAAAATTAGCGCTCGGAGCGGTAGTGACGGCTAACCCAATCCGCTCAAATCCCAACCCTATTGCGTCCTCCCGTCGTATAGGATCAAGTGTGCCGCGCGAAAGGGCAAGCGGCCGAAAACTTCCAATTTCTCCATCGCCTGAAATCGTTCGAGCGCGGATACCGTTAACCACTTCGTTGGCAGGAACGTTCCATGAGTTCCCGTCAACAGCGATCACCAGAGATACAGGACGCAGTGCGAAATCCTCCGGAACTAACTTCTCGACTAGATTCCCGAAGCGATGGAATAGCTCATCGTATTGATCGAATGGTTTCACGCCGATCATCGGGAGAATAGTATCAAGTAGGCCGGCTTGCATCGTCCCAATCGTTTCGGACACAACGACGGTCGTCGGGATCTCATTTTCGATATTTAGCGCCTCCCTCAAAATGAGAGGAAGCGAAGCAGTCGGTGTAATTCGGACTTCTTCGCCAGCTTCAACAATAATGTCTTTTTCATTAAAAACGTCTGGACCGAGTCGGAATTGGATATGGTATGCACCTGGCAACACGCGTTGTTCTAAACGGTGTGCAGCCTCCCATTTCTGGTGTGGTGACCCTAGAGACTCGAGTTCGATGACAACCTGCGGTTCGTATGCCTCTGCTCGGACGATAGATATGGCGGCTGCCGGTTCAGTGTGAGCCATGTCATCGTGACCGACGTGATCATCGTGGTTGTCATCATGATCGTCATGAGGCCCGGAATCCGCGTGAGCAATGTCGTCGTGATCATCGTGATCGTCATGCGGCGGCGGACGATCGTCATGCAGCATGTCGGCCGCCCCGGGTTCGTTCAACGACCGAGGCGACAGTTGTGAAAAAGCAATCGATGGGGAGAGAAGACCCTTGGCCGCCGGCAAGAGCGGTGGCGCGTGAGCAGGTGTGACAACTTCAATCGTGGCGGACTTAACCTTGCGGAGATCGATAACAGCGCGTTCAGGTGTGGGTTGGCCGGCAGAACTTTTGGCTGTAACGATATAAGGTTGCGGGATAAGTGTGATGGCCTCATGATTCTGTCGCGGCGGATAGCAGTAGTCGTTGGAAAGAGGGACGCGGTTCAGGCTCAGCTTTATCTCCGTTTGGGCGCCGGCGATATCTGGTTGAATGTGAATCGCAAAGGAGACTTTTGGCGGAGGATCAATAACACGAAGAGGACGGGGACTTGGGCCGCGAGTTAGGAACTGGGGCAATTGGTACTTTCTTTTCCACAATGGCTCGTTTTCCACTGAAGCCTCGACTTGGTCAAAGACGTGACCGTAAATTGAAGCCGCAGTGACGACGTATTGATCGTTAAATGGATCGTATTCCAGTCCGAGGCCGTTACCATCCAATCCTTGCAGAAGGTGCGAAGTCATTACTCCCAACCCGCCCTTAGTCCCCCTTGCCTGTCCCATGGGGCTCACCGCGTATAAAGTGGACTGGGAGCGAGCTGCACCGAGTTTGTTGGTCTCACCCCAACCAACTGGACCAACATCAGGCATGCTATCGTAGTTCAAATCCCTGCACGAATCGATAAAATAAAACTGCTCCTGCGGGCCGACCAATTCCATGCGATCGAGTAAATCCTTCACGTCGATCAATAACCTGCCATCTCGCTTGATATTCTCGACATCGGTGGGGATCAAGGCAGTGGTCGTACGCGATCGAACCGCATCTGAGAATGCCAAGAGTCCATGACCAGAAAAAAAGAAGAAGAAGCGCCCGATCTCGTCAGCACTGTCGTAAACACTAAAAAGGGTATTGAGGATATTGGCTGCAGTTGCCGGTCGTGCCTTAGGAGTGACGGGGCTCGTAAACTTCGTTACCTCTTCAGGCAAAATCAATTTTAGCTTTATGAGAGCTTTCTCAAATCGCAAAGCGTCGGTTACGGCGCTCGTCAGCGGAGCCCATGTGTACTCGTCTATGCCCACGATTATTGCGACAGATCGCATGTAACGTTCGATTAGCCGCTCGGTGACCGCAATTCAATCTCTTTTTGCTTTACGCCATGCAGATGACAGAAGCCGAGCAACGTTTGCCCCTTCGCCCACCCAATTTAGCGAAGCACCACTTTTCACTCTTCGCATCGGGCAACCGGAGTTCCAGTGTCAACGCGGAATTGGCTTGAAGAACGAGCGCGGACGGCTAGCATTTGGGCTGTGTGACACAGAACCCGGATTCTGTGTCACATTTACATTGCGGTTGGTCATCGGCGCATTTTTGCAGGAGTCTTTTGAGTGAAGGCAATCGAAATGCTAGAGAGGTTCTGTCTTCTGTCTTGTAAAGCGATTCCCATGAGGACTGGAAATCGGCTCAAAAAGATTTCCTCCTGTCGGGCGGCAGGCGAAACGGCAACAATCCGCCATTTGCTTGTAAACGCCCTCTGGCTGGCAGAATTGCGGGCTCGCCATGCGCTTGCAGAATGACAGGCGCGCGAGCCATGGCAGGAATGATTATTCCGCTGCGCGCTGCGAGGCAAGCATCCCCGACATGGAAAGGATTCCGGTAGCGGAGGGCGTAGCATGCTGGCGAAGGCGGGTCAGCGAAGCCGCGCTGCCGGAATTCTTTCGATGTCCTGAAACAACGCGCCATAAAGGCGAGTCTGAGAGCAAAGGTGGCAGTCTCGCCGGCGCGAAGCTCTCCCGGACGAAGGCCGGCATCGATGCGCGTAGCGCGCTTGTGTGACGGTCTGAACTGGCCGGACGCTTACGATCGGTCAGTAAATGAATGGCATGCCCCGCCATTGCTCCACTGAGGATAAGGCGATCCTTAACCTTGTGTCCGGGATAATCCCCTTGACGTAGCTCAGTGCATCATATGTCGTTGCGGTACGCCTTCAAAACCCGAAACGTTTGGAGCGTTGGTTGATTGTTACAAGAAAGCCTCCAGCGTTATCTTCGTACCAGACGTTCCAATTACCCTTCGCAATATATTCGTTCCAGCGCTTCTCGCGATAAGCCTGTGTCTGAGGCGTAACACCGTCTTGCTGGAATTTCATTGCGTAATATTTGGGACTAGCCTCCTCATCAGGGACATATATATCTTTCATTGTTTTGTCCAACCAGACATCATTCACCGTGAACCATAGGTCCCCCGCTTTTTTCGCAGTCACCGATGAAGTCTGGACTACCGCGTAGCAGTTCTCTGCATCCCACAGGTTTGCAGCGTTTTCGGACTCTCCATTAGCATCGCCATCATCGATTCTGACGATCAATGAGAGATAGTTTAGGTGAGGGTTCAAACTGTGGTCTTTGCGGCGGCCATTGAGAGTTATAGTCGTCGACTCGGGGTACATTCCCTCAGGTCCGACCCAAGGCGAACTAAAGGAGTTATCTCTTTGAGCATCCTCAACTAAATGATGAATCGCTGTGGTTACAGCGCCACTTGCGCTGAAAGTTATTAGATCACCCTTTTTGACTGTAATGCGACTGTCGATCCAAGGGCCTTTGTGTCTAGGTGGATCGGGCTGATTGGTTCCATTCGGACTCACCCAATAGTAAAGGGTCTTGACGCGCGTCATATAAACAAAGTTAACGAAGATGTATATGCCAAGTAAGCTTATCGTAGCGCCGAACGTGAACACGACAATGCCAAAAACATAGCGCCGAATCCTGCTGGAAATTTTTTCAGATACACGTCCGATGAATGCCTTGAAATCGTCTGGTCTTATGGCCCATGCGAGAGCGGCGACAACGACGCCCAGGAAGGCGACTAGTACCGTGAGGAAGGAGGCGATCACACCGCAAAATGTAAGGAACTCGATTGTGTTCATGATTCCGGCCAATATCTATAATATTTGAACGATGGGGTCAGTAGAATGTTTGGGGTGGAAGCAATTGGAGAATCGCGTCGATCACTGACGCGCCGTGCGGAATTGTCGTAAGGCGCGCCACAGTAATCGGTCTGAAGACCGATCGAAAGTGAGAGTCAGTGTGCAAATCCATACGTTTCTATTGTGCCCACGAGAGACGCGTGATTCAATAGGTAGAATTCCGCGATTTCGATTGGAAAATCACTCATTTAGCAGGCATTCCCTCATTTTCTTGCGCCCGGGAGTCGATCTTCTCTGTAAAGTAGGGAGCGCATGGGGCACAGAACGCTATGAAGTGTAAATTTGCAAAATGGCACCGAATCCCTGCGACTTCGCCATTGCAGCCAGTATAAACTTTCCGAGAACAACGAGTCCCGACGAATCCGCCAATTCGCGAAGTGCAATGAATTTTGTCGTTTCAGCCGTGGTTTTCGCATTGACCCGAACATTTGTCTCCTCTTTCCTAGCGAAAGTCGGATCACCGCCGACGTGCGGGTGCACGCACAAGAAACCCTCAGCCCCGAAACTCCAATGCCTGACAGTAACTTCGATCTGTGGAAAGACCGCAAGGTTTCCGAACTTGCTACTGTAGCTAATGGCAATATATCCAATGAGCAAGCAGAGCGACACAAAATATACTCGCTTGCGGTGATGGCGATGACCCTATTCTACTGGAATGGCAATAAATACGGTCGCTATGTCAGGTATCCACTAAACGAACCCATTCCCGCAACCTCGCCGGGGAAATTAGGAGATGACTATATTGGTCATAACATCTCTGCACTTATAGTGGACGGCGATGGATATATCATCGACATGGATTTCAACCATAATGAGATATTTAACAGCTCCGTTGAACATGCGGAATCCAGGCTCCTTCGTCGCACCTTTAGCCTTTCTCAAATTCAAG
>Ga0206824_10348_pt1 | contig 11345 bp, 4 predicted proteins | sample Alteio_BWOrgCont_82_FD_152874 | JGI IMG/M metagenome (GOLD analysis project Ga0206824, IMG submission 152874) | Enriched cells from forest soil in Barre Woods Harvard Forest LTER site, Petersham, Massachusetts, United States -... | ecosystem: Environmental > Terrestrial > Soil > Temperate forest >...
CTTCATCGTCTCCACCTGTGCGGTCGTCGCATCCGGGGCCACATCGTGCAGAGCCTTATCAAACTGGGCGCGCAGCGAATCCGCAGGCACTCCCGCGCGAATTGCCACCTGTATAAACGCCCGTGCAATGCCGTAAAGCGGCGTGCCGGGCTCCACTTGTGCAAGGCAGTAGTAGATTTCCGGCTTCGTCGCCGCCGTCACATCGCCCTGCTTCACATCACCAATCACGCCTACAATGCGGCCATCGGCATAGCGCCCCTTGTCCCCCAAAGAGAAGACATGCCCAATTGCGTCCTGCCCCGGCAAATACTTGTTCACAAACGCCTGGTTCACCACCACAACCACGGGAGACGCTGCCGTGTCGTCATTCGTAAAGAACCGTCCGCGGGTCATGGGAATCCCCAGCGCTTCCACGAATCCAGTGGATGCCACGCGCCCATCCGTTATCGCGGCGTGGTTATTATCCGTCTTCCTGTGATCAAGGTTGCCTGCAATCATCACGGCAAACTCACCGCGCATGGGAACCACGGAGCTAAGGGCTGCATCGGTGACACCGGGTATGCCCCGCACACGATCAAGCAGCGGCAGGTAATGCGTGAGCACAATGTTGGGTTCCTTGTCGTGGTTCGCGCCAAAATCCCATGCCGGAGGATTCATAATCACGCCGCCGGTCAAAACATTCTGTTGCGAGAAACCCACAGGAACATGCCGCAGCGCGTACACGGTACGCAGAAATAATCCCGCACCCACAAGAAACACCAGTGTCAGAGAAATCTGCGCCACCACCAGCGCCTCCCGCGTGCGATTCTGCTGCGCCGTTGCCGTGCTCGTTGCGCCCTGTAGTCTCGCCTGCACGCTTCGGCTCGAAGCCCACAGCGCCGGAAGCACGCCGACAATCGCCGAAGTCACAAGCGTGAGCACGGCAAGGCCGCCCATCAGGCGCCAATCAAAACTCACGCCCTCAAAAAGGCGAACGTGCATCCGGATTTGGTGCAACAACAATTTGATCGCCCCTTGCGCCAGCAGCAATCCCGCAACTGAGCCGATCCCGCTCAGCAGAAGACTCTCGACAAGCGATTGCTGTAACAGGCGCATACGGCTTGCCCCCAGCGACGAGCGAATCGCCTGCTCGCGCCCGCGCGAAACCGCGCGCGTCAGCATAAGGCTCGCGACATTCAGGCACGCCAGCACCCAGATGCCGAACGCCACGCCATACAGCAGTAGCAGAGGCTTACGAAAATCCTCTGCCAGAATTTGCTGATAGCCCGACACCCTGACGCGCGTCGGTAGTTCGTCGTCCGCGGGTGCTTCCTTCGCAATCACCGCCTGCGCCAGATTCAGCCGCGCTGCAAGCTGCGTTGCAGTCATGCCATCTGGCAGCCGCGCATACATCGTGCCGGAAATCTGCTGCTCGCCGCCCATCGCAGTCCTGCTGGCCGCGCTCATAGCCTCTGGCGACCATACCTCCATCGCCTCATCGCCCATTCTGAAGCTGAATCCCGGCGGCATCACGCCCACAATCGTGTACGCATCGCCGCGAATCACAAGCTGTTGGCCCAGCACATGCGAATCGGCGTTGTAGAGCTTATGCCACGCCGCATCGCTCAACACAATCACGCGCTCTTTGCCCGGATCATTCTCTTCTTCACGAAAAGCGCGTCCAAGCGCTGGCTGCACGCCAAGCATCGGAAACGTGCCGGCAGTTACCGAAGCCTGCTCAACCTGAAATCTTCCTCCGGGCGCTGCGACGCTCACCATGCGCTCACTCAGGCTCACACCGATTTGCAGATGCGCCGCATCGCGCAGTTGCAGCATATTTGCATAGCTGAATTCAAAAAAGCGGTGCGCCGGATGATCGGGCTCAATCTTCACAATCCGATCAGGCTGCGCATACGGCAGCGGCCGCAGCAGAACTCCATTCAGCACGGTAAAGACGGCAATGTTAGCGCCCAGCCCCAGCGCCAATACGGCAATTGCCGTAAGCGGAAAGCCCGGCGATCTGCGCCATTGGCGCAGAGCATAGCGAACGTCCTGCAGAATCGAATTCATTGCCATCTCCCTTGAAACAATCCGCCCTACTCGGTCCGCAACGCGCGCATCGGTTCCACAGCAGCCGCTCGCCGCGCAGGCAAAAGCGCTGCCAGTGCCACCATTGCTGCCGTTACTCCAACCGCACCCATTAAAGTCATCGGATCAGCCGGCGTTACCTCGAACAGCTGGCTCTTGAGCAGTCGCGCCAGCATCACCGTTGCGGGTAAAGCAATTGCCGTCGCAATCGTGGCAATGATCACCATCTCCCGCAGCACCAGCGTGATCACGCTCCACCGTTGTGCGCCAAGCGCAAGCCGCACCCCAATCTCGCGCGTCCTTTGTTCTGTCGAATAAGCCAGCACGCCATACAGTCCTACCGCCGCCATTAACAGCGCCAGGGCAGAGAAACCCATGGCAAGATAGGCCAGCGCCACTTCATGCGCTGCGATCTGGTCCATCTGCTCTTCCATGGTCCGTAGCCCATCCACTACCAGTGCAGGGTCCAGCGCATGAATTGTCTGCCGCACAGCGCTCTCCGTCTTCTTCGGATCGCCCGTCGTCCGCAGATACATCTCCACGCCATTCGGATGCTCATCCGCGAAATACGGCTCATATACCGCGAAATTCAGGGGCGTCCGCAGATCATAATGCTTAGAGTCACCAACGACACCGACAATCGTCTCCCACCCATCTTTGTCCGGATCGCCATCCGTAATCTGCCGCCCGATCGCATTCTGTGGTGTTCCATAGAACTTCTTCGCCATGGTCAGATTCACCACCGCAACCTTCGGCTGGCTCACGCGGTCCGCATCCGTAAACTCGCGGCCTGTCAGCAGCGGGTGCTTGATCGTGACAAAGTATCCCGGCGTAATCCTTGCCGACTCCATGGTCATGTTTTCATCCGGTCCCGGCTTGTATCCCTGGACCAGATAGGAGTTCCCCTCGCCATCGCCCGACAATTCAGGGTCCGTCGTCGCCGCCACCGAAATCACTCCCGGTATCCGCCGCAAGGAATCAATCGAGTCCTGCACGCTGCGCGATACATGGCTGTCGGCGTAACCGGAGGAGCCCGGGTCCAGCGAAAACTCCACCAGATGATCCGTCGCAAAACCCACATTTGTTTGCCGTAGATTCTCAAGCGTGCGTACAAATAATCCCGCACCGCCCAGCAGCATCACGCTCAGCGCAATCTGCACGCCCACGGCAATCTTCCGGAAGCGCTGCGAATTCTTCGTAGCAGTTCCAGAATTCTGCCTGAGTGTTGCCGCAAGATTTGGCTTGAGGAAGTGCAGCACCGGAGCAATGCTGAACAGCAAGCTCGCTACCATCGCAACCGCAAGCGTGAAGAGTAGAATTCTTCCGTCAATATGCGCTGAATACGGCTCCGATCCCGGATCGGCGTTCGTAATCAGCCGAACCAGCAAACGGGCCACTGTAGGCGCCAGTAGCAGTCCCGCCACTGCACCTACCAGGCCAATTAATCCGCCCTCTACCAGCAACTGCGTTGCAATCCGTCCGCGCTTCGCGCCCAGCGCATAGCGCATTGCCATCTCGCGTGCCCGCGCAGAAGCCCTGAGCAGCAGCAGCGTCGCCACGTTGATCGCGCACATTGCCACAAGCAGCCCCGCCATGCTCATCAGCACAGTCAGCGGCGTCTGCAAGTCACCACGATTCGGCGAAAATCCCTTCGAGTCGTCGATCACCTTCAGCTTCGAGTCATCGACAAAATGCTTTTCGAACCGCGCATTGTGTTCTTTGTAGAGCGTCAGTTCATAGGCGCGCAGACTGTGCCACAGCGGCGCCATGCTTGTCTCGGCCCGTTCGCGCGTCACGCCCGGCTTCAGCCGTGCCACCAGCGTCAGATAAACCGCAAAATGGTTCTTCAGGTCATCGCGGAGCCCGCGCCATGGATGCACCGTGTACAGCATCGTCACTGGAATAAAGAACGCCGGCTTGAATCCGCCAATTGCAGAATCAAAACCCTCCGGAGCCACGCCTACAATTTCAAACGCGCGCCCATTAATCATCAGTGTCTGGCCAATCACGTCGCGCGAACTGCTAAAACGTCCCTTCCAGTACTCGTGCCCCAGAACCACCACCGGGTTCGCATCTTTAGCAGTCTCATCCTGCAAGGTGAACAACCGCCCAGCCGCCGGGTGCAGTCCCAACAGCTGAAAATAATTTCCTGAGACCACTTCGCCGTCCCGTTCCTCCGCCTGGTTATGCCATGAAAGGCCCGCGCCAACGCGATCCGTCGCCAGAATGTCCGTAAACACCTGGTTCTTCGCTTGCAGGTCCTTGTACATCGGATACGAGAAGTAATTGTCCGTGTCACCGCCAAAGCTGCTCGCCGAGCCGTTGAACGCGCCGGTCCACTCAAAGCGCACCAACTCCTTCGGCTTCTCCACGGGTAGCATCCGCAGCAGCGCCTGGTCGAACAGCGTAAAGATCGCCGCATTCGCACCAATGCCCAGCGCCAGCGTCACCACAACCGTCAGCGTAAAGCCCGGCGACTTGCGAAGCTGCCGCAGCGCAAAGCGCACATCCTGCATCAAGGTGTTCATTCTCGTATCCCCTATTCCGTCCGTAACGCCTGCATGGGCTCAATCGCTGCCGCTCTTCGCGCCGGAAAATAACAAGCCACAAGAGCTGCGATCATCAGCATCAATCCCACCGCGCAAAACGCGCTTACATCCAGGGCTGCAACTCCGAACAACATGCTCTGCATCGCGCGGCCCACAAAGTACGCGCCTACCCAGCCAAGCACCAGTCCGATTCCCGCCAGTGCCAACCCTTCGCGCATCACCATCCGCACCACGTTGCCGCGGCTCGCGCCCAATGCCATCCTCAGGCCGATTTCATGCGACCTTTGTCCCACGGAAAACGCCATTACGCCATAGATGCCAATCGCTGCAAGCGCCAGCGCGATCGCCGCAAAGAAGCCAAACAGCACAAGGCCAAACCGGTCACCCGCAAGATCATCATCCCGCACCTCTTCGAGCGTCTTCACATACGCAAGCGCTAACGTTGGATCCACCGCATGCACTGCAGCGGCAATTGTCTTCGTCATCGCTGCCGGATCTCCGGCAGTGCGCACGCCCATATTCACATCGGTCCACGGGCTCTGCGCAAACGGCATATCCACCTCTGGCCGCTGGTGATCCCATCCTCCACCGCGCACATCGTGAAATACGCCCACAATCTCCCACTGCTGTAGTGGGCCAAGTTGTTGCGCGCCAGGAAGAATCTCCTTCACATTCACTCGCCGGCCAACTGGTTCTTTGCCTTGAAGGAACTGTTGCACAAACTTTTCATTCACCATTGCCACACGTGGGCTCTGTGCATTGTCCGCATCGGTAAACGTGCGCCCGCGCGTCATGCGAATTCCAAACGTCTTGAAGTAGTCCGGCGTAATCATCTGCAGGCCCGTATTACGTCGTTGTGAGGGATCGCTATAATCGCCGAGTCCTTCAATCGTGAAATCCATTCCGAACCCCGCGCCTTCGAGCGGCAGTCCCACCACGGCGGATGCATTCTCCACTCCCGGTGCAGATTGCACGGAACGCACAATCTGCTGGTAGTACGAAGCGATCTTCTCCGCCGGCCAATTCAGGTCCTTATTCATTGGCAGTTCGAAGGTCAGCACATGGTCCACCTTCACGCCAAGATCCACCTTGTTCAGGTTCCAGAAGTTGTGCATCAGCAGGCCCGCGCCGGCCAGCAGTGCCAGCGCCAGCGCAAACTCGCCCACCACCAGCGCCTGCCGCAGCCGGTGCCGCACGCGGCTTGATCCCGAGCGTCCGCCCTCTTTCAGTGCGTCTGCCGGATCCACGCGCGAGGCATACCACGCTGGTGCGCATCCGGCCAGCAATCCCGCCAGCGTCGTTGCAGCAATCGACACCAGCAGCACCGGCATGCTCAATTGCAGATTCGCCTCACTCGGCAGCGTGTCTTGCGGCACAACAGCAATAAATCCGCGCAGAAATGCATAGCCAAGCGCAATGCCCAGCGCGCCGCCAACAGCCGCAAGCACCACGCTCTCCGTTACAAACTGAACAAATATGTCGTGCTTGGATGCCCCCACAGCCGACCGGATCGCAACCTCGCGCTGCCGCGTCGCTCCGCGAGAAAGCAGAAGATTCGCAATATTCGCGCACGCAATCAGCAGCACAAAGCCCACTGCGCCAAGCATCAGCCACAGAGCCTGCTTCGTGTTGTCATCCATGAAGTCGTTCTGCAGCGGCTCTACCGTCGCGCTGTAGCCGTGGTTCGACTTCGGATTCGCCTGCTCGATGTGTGCCGCCACGGCGCGCATATCCGCATTCGCCTGCTGTAGCGTCACGCCCGGCTTCAGACGTCCCATTACATTGAGCCAATGAAAATCATGGTTCAATTGCGCCTGCGTAAAGACCAGCGGAACCGTCACGTCCCATCCCAGCTTGTCCGGTTGTCCGGCGGCCCACACGCCCACCACCGTGTAAGGCTTCTGGTCGAGAGTAATTGTCTTGCCTAAAATATTCGGGTCCGCGCCAAGCCGCTTCCACAGCCGGTTTGTCAGAATGGCAACATGATCTTTGCCATCTACGCCTTCTTCGGGAAGAATGTCGCGGCCGAGGATGAATGGCACGCCCATCATGCGATACATTCCCGGCGTCGCAAACTGTGCCTGTACCATCTCCGGCTGACCTTTGCCGGCCATGTTGAAGCTAGCCCCGTTAAACGCCTTTAGATCCTGGAACACATGGCTCTGCTGCACCCAGTCCGTGTAATCGCCAGCCGAAACCCCGTTGCGATGGTCCTGTATCCTCAGCCACACCATCACCAGCTGATCAGGCTGCGGATACGGCATCTTCGCAATCAGCGTCGCGTACACAACCGTGTAAATCGCCGTCGTTGCGCCAATGCCAAGCGCCAAAGTCAGCGCTACCGCAAGAGTGAACGTCGGGTTCTTACGCAGCACACGCAGGCTGAATCGAAGATTCCGCAGCAGGTTCATCGCAATGCTCCTGACTACTCCATCCGTAATGCACGCATTGGCTCAATCGCCGCCGCGCGCCGCGCCGGAACCAGCGAGGCCGCCAGCGCCAGCACAAAAATTCCCACTGCCGCCAGCACAATCACCACCGGATCCAGCGGATTTACCTCGAATAGCAGCGACTTCATCAGCTGCGTGGCAAACAAACTCGCCACCACGCCGATCCCGCATCCTGCTGCCGCAAGCTTTGTGCCTGACACCAGCACCAGCCGCACAATGCTCGACCGCTGCGAGCCCAGCGCCAGCCGGATCGCCATCTCCTGCGTGCGCATTGCCGTCGAAAACGCAATTACCGAATAGATTCCCAGCATCGCCAGCAGCACCGCCGCTCCCGCAAAGCTGGCAATGATCGCGGTGTTGAACTTATGTGGCGCCTGATTTCCCTCTACCACCTGGTTCATGGTCTGAATATGCATCAGGGGCAACTGCGGATCGATCGTATGAATCGTGCCGATCAGCGTGGACTTCATCGCCTCTGGCCTCAATGACGTCCGCAGCACAATCGCACCGCCATCGCCCATCGTCATCCCCGGAGGCGCAAACTGACCAATCGACTTTATAAACTGCGCTGTCGGTTGATAAAACTGCGGCAGAACAGGCCCGTCCACCGATCCCTGCTTCACATCGCCAATCTCACCCACCACTGTCATCCACGGCAGTAGAGTCTCGTTCGTGCCGTGACGCATGCGCTTCCCAACAGGATTTTGTCCGGGCCAGTACTTTTGCGCGAAGGTGCGATTCACAATCACGACCTGCGGCGCATCTGCCGTGTCCGCTTCCGTAAACGCTCGTCCGCTCAACACTGGAATTCCCGCCGCCTGGAAATAATCGCCAATCGTCGTTGTAGTCCACGCTAAGGTAAGTCCGGCGCCGTTGGGTGCAACATATCCTTCGGTCACAAACGCCGAACTATTCATAGCACCACTTGCCGGCAAATCCCCTGTAATTCCAGCCGCCTCCACACCCGGTAGCTGCCGCAATTTATCCAGCACTGCGGTTGTAAATCCATCGATGCTTCCCTGTGTCGAGTACTGCTGATTCGGCAAGCTGTAATATGCCGTCAGAACATGATCCGCACGAAACCCGGGATCTACCTGGCGCAGCTTCTCAAAGCTTCTGAGCAGCAGCCCAGCTCCCACCAGCAATACCAGCGCAACAGCAACTTCCGTAATCACCAGCGCAGAACGCAACCGTGCATGGCGCGCTCCGCTCGTCCCCGTGCGCCCGCCCTCTTTCAGAGTCTCGTTAACGCCCGTTTTTGCCGCAGCCAGTGCAGGCGCCAGACCGCATATAAATCCCGTCGCAACCGCCAGCAGCAGCGCAAAGCCCACCACCTGCCAGTCCAGCCCGATAGCACTGATGCGCGGCAGCGTCTCCGGCAGCAGGCTGATACCCACCTTCAGCGCCACGGCAGCCAACGCAAGTCCCAGCAGCCCACCAGTAACGCTCAGCGTCAGCGCCTCCATCAGGTTCTGACGCACAATCGTGGCCCCACTCGCGCCCAGCGCCAACCGCACCGCAAACTCCCGGTTCCGCCGGATCACCCGCACCAGCAGCAGTCCCGCGAGATTCGCACATGCAATAAACAGCACCACCGCAACCGCCAGGAACATCGTGCGAAGCAGCGGACGTGCCGCAGCCACAGTGTTCTCATCCAGCGGCTCAAGCTCCGCATGAATCTTCAAGCTTGCATACTGAGCCGGCCAGCCGCGCATAATCGCCTGCGTCACGCGCTCGCTATCCTGCCGCGCCTGTTCCATGCTCACGCCGGCCTTCAGCCTTCCCACCATCGGGAAGTTCCAGCTCGAGTCATTCTTCAGGTCGCCGGTCGTAAAGCTCATCGGAACCCACAGTTCCGACCTGTTCAACTGTCCCGGAACCAGCGGGAACTCAAACTCCCGCGGCATTACGCCGATAATCTCGTACGGTTTGCGGTCCAGCTCAATCGCCTCGCCAATCGCGCGCGGATCGCCATGAAAGCGGCTCATCCACGTCGCATAGCTCAGCACAGCCACCTGGCTCTTGCCTTCATCCTCCTGCTTGGTGAATACGCGGCCCATCGCCGGGTTCACATCCAGCACGGAGAACATGCTCGCCGACATCCGGCTTGCAGTGATGTGCGCCGGCTCGCCAACGCCAGACAGCTCATACATACCGTCGCGATACACGCCCAGCGCATCAAAGCTGTGCGCGTCGCGCATGTATTGAACTGCCTCGGGAGCCGGCACCGAAGGCCTGCCTAGATCTGCGCCGTCCAGGCTGTCACCAAAGATCACCAGGCGCTTCGCGTCCGGAAACGGCAATGGCCGCAGCAGCACGCCTTCCACAATCGAGAAGATCGCAGTAGTCGCACCGATCCCAAGTGCAAGCGTAAGAATGGCCGTCAGCGCAAACCCCGGAGCATTCCGGAGCTGGCGCATCGAGTAGCGCAGATCTTTCAGCATGATTAAGCCTCCACTTCAGCAGTAAGCTTCCTCAGCTCGTCCTCGCTCACGACTTTTCCGTCGAAAAGATGTACCTCGCGCTGCGCATGCTTGGCAAAGCGTGGATCGTGCGTCACCATGCAGATTGTCGAGCCCTCGCGATGCAGATCGGCCAGCAGGTGCATCACAGCTTCGCCGTTCTTCGAGTCCAGGTTGCCCGTCGGTTCGTCCGCCAGCAGAATCGAAGGGGAACCCGCCAGCGCGCGCGCCACAGCCACACGCTGCTGCTGACCGCCTGAGAGCTGCGCCGGATAATGCCGCATGCGATGCGCCATATTCACGCGCTCCAATGCTTCTTTCACGCGCTTCTTGCGCTCTGCCGAAGGCATTCCCGCGCGATACGTCAGAGGAAGCTCCACATTCTCTTCCACCGTCAGATCGCCAATCAGGTTAAAGCTCTGAAAGATGAAACCAATCTCCTGATTGCGAATCCGTGACCGCTCGCCGAAGCTCAGATTCTCAACAGGCTTGTTGTTCAGCATGTACTTGCCGCCCGTCGGTGTGTCCAGAAGGCCAAGTATCGAAAGAAGCGTCGACTTGCCGCAGCCCGAAGGCCCGCTCATCGCCACATACTCGCCGCGCGAGATCGTCAAATGAATTCCGGAGAGCGCATGCGTCTCCACTTCGTCCGTGTAAAACACCTTCGTCAGATTGTCGATGTCAATCAACGTATCGTTTGCCATTCGCTCTCCCCCAATCAAAATTGGTCTTAGTCCTAAATTTTTGAGTCCCTTAGTCCCTTGAGTTAGTCCCTTGAATTAGTCCCTTGAGTCCCCGCAATAAACCGCACAGCGATTTACTGCAGCCTGATCCGGTCCACTCCGTCGTAGTGCGACATATCCGACAGAATCACCACATCGCCTTCCTTCAACCCTTCCAGAACCTGAACCACCTGCACGCTCGCCCGGCCCACCTTCACCGGAACCCGGGTCGCGCCCTTGCGGTCGGCGTCTTCCTTAAACAGGCTCAACGTTGAGTTCTCATTGCCCAGCGCCGGCCGGCCTACATAAAGCACATCCTTCAGATTTTCCAGATCAATCGTTCCGTCAATGCTCAGGTTGGGAACCGCTCCAGGCGGCAGCGGTCCATCAAGTACTACGTCAACCGTCCTCGTTCCGTTCACTACGGAAGGATCGATGCGCGTTACATGCCCCTCGACGATGCCGTTATGCGTATCCACGCTGGAGTGCTGCCCAATCGCAATGTCATGCGCCTGCGTCTCGGGAATCTGCAGTTGCGCCTTCAGCTTGTTCGGCTGAATCACCTCGGCCACAGACGTTCCCGCCGTGACATGCTGGCCCACCTGCACCGGAAGCGCCAGCGGAGCCAACTCGCCCGCAATGCCGGCCTTCACCTCCAGCGCGTCTTTCTGCTTTTCATAGAGCGCCAGCAGCGCCTGCGCCTGCTCCACCTTCGTGCGGTACGAGCCAAGCTGCACTTCGATCGCTTTCTCATTTACGCTGAGCTGCTCCTGGCTCAGATTGTGCTGGGTGTTAAGCTGATCCGCCGTGCCCTTCGACTTCTGATAGGTCAGGCCCGAGATTACGCCCAGGTCATACAGCGCCTTATCTGTCTGGGCCTGCAACTGGTCCTGCGTATAGTCGGCGTTTACCGCCGCCGCCGCCGTCTTCTTGTCCATCAGCGTGGATTGCAGCGTCGCCTGCTGGCTCTTGTAGTCGGCTTCCGCGCCCTTGACCGCAAGCTGCGCGTCGAGAAGTTTCTGGTCCAGCTCCGGATCGGAGAGATCCATCAGAATCGTGTCCGGCTTCACAATCGCGCCGGGCAGCTCGCGAATG
>Ga0206824_10349_pt1 | contig 11318 bp, 9 predicted proteins | sample Alteio_BWOrgCont_82_FD_152874 | JGI IMG/M metagenome (GOLD analysis project Ga0206824, IMG submission 152874) | Enriched cells from forest soil in Barre Woods Harvard Forest LTER site, Petersham, Massachusetts, United States -... | ecosystem: Environmental > Terrestrial > Soil > Temperate forest >...
CGTTGCCGTCGCTGTTTGTGGTGGGGTTGTATGGGTGTGGGTTTGGGCAAAATGCATGAAACTTGATTCAACGCTTGAAATATTTGCCCTTTTTCAGCGAAAGTTATTAGGAAGCAAATGACAAAAAAAGAACATGTTAGAACACTAGCGAAAAACGTATTACTTCGATTGGAACAAGCAATTGCGTTGAACCCCGCGAAGAAACAAACTGCTTTCGATAATCTTTATCATCAGCTGGCACAAGTCATTCTGACGGATGAAGATGTTCGGGACCGAGTGCTGAGACAGTTGGGTGAAAATGCGGAAGCTCTTCAAGCCAACCAAGCGACCGAGTCAGACCAGTTCAAAGCTGCAAAGGCTGTATTGCTTGCGCGAATTGGTGATCACGTCATTCACGGTTTGTACTATCAGCGTTCAGTCAAAGAAGTGTCGCAATTTATCACCCATTTCCTGATGAAGGTTTCGGAAGTCGAAGATGTCTTTTCTTCGGATGACGAAATTGAACGTGCTGTCGTTGAGTTTCTAAAAAGATTTGATCCTGCACAGTTACACTAATTGCATTCAATAGCGGCAATATAAGACTCATAGATTATTATCGATCGAAGGCAGAAATATTGACGCTTGTTCGCGCCGGTGGCGTTTTTTTAATTCTTCAGTCACACTTACTTAAGGCGTCGATGAACCCAGGACGGGCTAATGGACGGCAGCGTGGTTTTTCAACATGACGTCCCGGGCGATCCGAATAATCGGTGTCCTAATTATTGTAATGATGAGCGGAGCTCAAACGAGTGAGTAAGCCTCTTTTTCAAAAAATTTTTGTAGTGGCGGCGATGGCTTGGGCAGCTGGTTGTGCTCAGATGCAAGTCAGACCGAACTCCACATCTTCAACCCAAGCGAACAACGGTGGACCAATTGAAAAGCTGACGACTTCGACCGAAGATGTCGTGCCAGTTGAACCCGTGATGTATTTTCGTGGGACCAAGCTGACGAACGCAAATTTTGATTTGCCGGTTGAAATGAATCCGGCTGTCGAAAAATGGATCGACTATTTCACGGGTCGCGGTCGGGATCGCTTTGAGAAATATCTAGAACGTTCTGAATATTTCATTCCATTTATTCAACCTATTTTACGTTCTTCGAAAGCACCGGAAGACTTGGTTTATTTGGCGATGATCGAAAGTGGTTTTAATAACCATGCTCGGTCGCGTGTGGCCGCTGTTGGCGCTTGGCAATTCATGGCCTGGACTGGGCGACGTTACGGTTTGGAAGTGGATTGGTGGATTGATGAACGTCGCGACGTGTTCAAGTCTACGGTATCGGCTGTTCACTATTTAAAAGAGCTTTATACGATGTTTAACAGCTGGCCTTTGGTTGCTGCTGCGTACAATGCCGGTGAAGGTAAAGTCGATCGCGCGATTAGAAAGTTCCATACCGCTGATTACTGGGCCCTTTGTAAGCACAAGTACCTGCGCCCGGAAACGCGGAACTATGTTCCAAAACTTTACGCAGCTGCGATCATTGCTAAAAATCGCAAACTTTTCGGTTTCCAAGAAAGTTATCTGAAACCTCAGGAAGCAAAACTGATTCGAGAAAATTCAAAGGTTTCAGGTCGGTCTGCCACCGCAGGTGAAGATGCTGATATCGCGAAATTGCCGGATCAGTTAGATGATCCAAAGGCGGACGCCGCAGCACACAGTGCCGGTGAAGCAGCATCCGATGCGCAGGCGATGAAGGACGCAAAAGAAGAAGAAGATCTACTTGCAGAAGATTCAGTCGAAACGCTGTTAAAGACCTTGCCTAATCCCGCGTCGATGCGCACACCGCATGTGAATAACAATGGCGACGCGTTCGGCGATGTTCTGACCGAAATCGAAGTTCCAAGTCCAGCAGATTTATTTCGGGTGTCGAAGGCGGCAGGCTTGTCCTATGCTGAATTTAAATCGATGAACCCACATTTGTTAAGATGGGTTACGCCGCCGACACAAAGTTCGATCAAAGTGAAAGTTCCGCTCCAAAACAAGGATCAATTTACAAAGACCTATTTTGCGTCGAATTTTGATCGTGATGTCGATTTTCTAAAATATAAGGTGCGTCGCGGCGACAATGTCAAAACGATTGCACGACGATTCAAATTGAATCCTGAACCAGTTGCGGAGATGAATAATTTGAAAGCGAATTCCAGTGTGCAAGCTGGTCGCATGTTGGAATTACCCATTCCCAGCGACTATGTCCGATCGCTTGCGTCGCTGAAAGACTTGGATCTGGTCGATCCGCCTAGCCCTAAGCACCACAGTCGCAGATCACGTCGTCGCAAAAGCAATAACCAATCGGTGAATTGGATCGCGCCTTGTAAGTCAGAATGCACGACGTTCGCATAAGTTAAGTATGGATGCGCTAATTCATCGGATGCTTGGTCGTGATCGCCGTTCTAAGCGCTGTGTAAATTTCATTTGAAACGGCCAAGGGTTTTTTAACGTCTTTATTAAAAAGATTTTCCCAGACTTGGGCCCACTTCGTTAAAATTCGTTCGTTTTCTTTTCGCAAATGCCTGCGATGAGCAGAACTGCCTGGAAAGACCACAAGGTCGCGGAAAATATCCGCAATTGTGGGCGCAGCAGCAACAAGTAATGTGGTTCCAACGACGCTGCCGAAATAAATGTACATGTCTTGTCGCCACCATTTTAGGGCCTTGGCGTTCGCAGCTTGGGTGTTGGCGATGTATTGCTGATATTGAGGCAGTTCTGCAGTCGGGACAAATACGAAATAGTATTGATGGTACCAGATGCGGATGGGGGTGCCGCCTTGTTCGTTGTTATTAATCACTTGCGACACGGAATATCCGGGAACGTATTCAATGCGCGCAAGTGTGTAGTTGGTGCCCGAAATGAAGTTGCTGATTAATTTTGGATCGCTGGATGAATTGTAATTGAAAAGCTGCACAAAAAAAGCAACCCGTTGTTCAGGGGACATGTTTTTCGATTCGTTAAAAAATGTGACCCAAGTCGTGCCGCCGCTGGCTTCGGTTGCTTTCACTTGGTCATCCACAAACTGGACATTGTAAATGTATCCATTTTCATTCGGAAGATTTTCAGACAAATCCTGAGATTTGCTGACTGCCGGTCGACCGGGAATTTCAAAGGCGATGCCGGCACCTGCCGCCATTCCGGCGACTAATAAAGAACCTGTTGTTGCCCCCATTGCCGTTCCGTATTGATCATAGCCAAATCCCCACGCTTTCTTAGTGATCTTGAACGCGTCGGGTTTTGATTCGTCAATGCTTTTGACGGGTGCGGTCGCGGGTGCGCCCAATTGAGATGCGGCAACGCCGTCAATTCTGCTGGAAATCATCGTGGTTTTGTCTTTTGTGATTTCAATAAACTGAAGCTGGTTGCAAACGTCGTGGCTAGGACTATCCCACTGCAAGCAATTGGCTTGGATCGTGTTGCCGGTTCTTTCGTTGTACACACCGGGTGACATCGCCGATTCGAAAGCGAAAGATGGAAGCGAAATCAAGGGTGCGAAAATGATCAGCAGTTTATTGGACACAGTATACTCCTAATGTAACGGATATTTAGTTTGAATCGTTTTGACTAGGGCCGCGTAAATTTCGTCTGAAACAGGCATGGCAGCAGTCGCATTTTTATTGAAAATGTTTTGCCACGCCAAATTCCACTTTTCTAATGTCTGTTGATTGTGCCGCCGACGCCTTGAATTTACAGCCGGAACAAAAGCGTCACGAAATAGGTCCGCAATGGTCGGTCCAATCGCTATGGCCACTGTGGTGCCAAGCACCGCGCCGAAATAGATGTACATATCTTGTCGCCACCATTTCAGTGCCCTGGAATTTGAAGCTTGGGTGTTTGAAATGTACTGTTGATATTTTTGGACTTCATTGTCGGGGACAAAAACAAAGTAATAATGGTTTGTCCAAAGGTGGTTACTGGTCGTGTAACCCAGTTGGTGTATGACTTGTTTTTCAGTGTATGTTGGATCGTATTCAACGCGCACCAATGTATAGGCGCCGCTATTTCCAGGCCCGATGTCGTTCACCAAATTTGCATCGCTTGCAGACGTATAATTGAACAATTCAACAAAAAGGTTGACCCGTTGTTCGGGGGACATGTTTTTTGCTTCGTTAAAAAAAGTAGTCCAAACTTGGCCGTCGGCCTTTTCTGTCGCCTTCACGTCAATATTGACGGGATCCACACTATAGATCAGCCCATTTTCGTTTGGAAGATTTTCAGATAAATCTTGGGACTCGGTTATTTTGGGTCGACCGGGAACTTTCATTGCTACGCCCGCACCGGTTAGTAAGCCAACGAATAATACCGAGCCCGACGTCATTCCCATCGCAAACGGTTCGTCGCCCCATGCTTTCTTTGTTAGTTTAAATGCATCAATTTTGGAATCGACGCTTTTGACCGGTGCGTTTGCTGGTACCGAAAGTTGTGCGGCATTGTCGTTCTTGATTGGTTCGGATATAGGTTTTGCGTTAGCTTGAGTGGATTCAAAAAATTGCAGCTTGACGCAGTTTTGGTGGCCTGTTTCACGGTCCGTTTGCCATTCCAAGCAGTTCGCCTGAAGTGTATCGCCGGTTTTTTCGTTGTAAATGCCCGGTGATATGGCTGCGCCGTCGGCCAGTGAGTTTGTGGAAAATAGGGCTAAGCTTGTTGTAAAAATGATTTGAATCATGTGTTTTTCCTAGTGCACCGGGTATTTGGTGACGATGATTTTTCTGATGGCTGTATAAATCGAATCAGAAATAGGCATCGAGTTTGTCACGTCTTTGTCGAAAAGGTTTTTCCAAACCAACGCCCATTTTTTTAGAATCAGTTCATTTTGTTTTCGCAAGTGACGTTTGTGGATGGCGTTCGCTGGATAAGCGACGACATCGCGAAAAAGGTCAGCGATGGTTGGTGCGATCGCGACCAGAATCGTCGCCCCGACAACCGAACCGAAATAAATGTACATGTCCTTGCGCCAAATTTTTAATTGCTTGGCGTTGGATGTTTCCACATTGGAAATGTATTGCTGATATTGCGGAATTTCAGCATTAGGGACAAAGACAAAATTATAGCTGCCTTGAAAGATGCGGCCGGGGTACGTTGAAGAGCCCAAATAGTTGTTACCACTGCTTTGCTGATGTTTTACGTCGTAATTGGGTTGAAATTCGATTCTCATCAATGTCGCGTTCGCAAGCGATGGTGAAGCACCGCCGTTGTTGAAAGCCGCCAAAAGAGTAGGGTCGCTTGCCGATGCGAATTGCATGAATTGTAAAAAAAGCGGCACACGCTGTTCTGGCGACAGCGATTTTGCTGCCTTGGTGAAATTATTCCAGGCGTTTTGGGAAGAGCTAGAGATGTGCATCGGAACATTGAGAACTTCAACGTTATAGATGAATGCGTTCACATTTGGAAAGTCCTCGGACAACAACTGGGATTCAGTGATTGCCGGTCTGCCCGGAATTTCCATGGCGACGCCAGCCCCGGCGATCAAGCCGACCCCAAGCAAGCCCCCCGTCGTCGATGACATGGCGGCCCCGTCCCAAGCTGCTGTGGTCAATTTAAAGGGTTCGACCTTTTGATCTTCGACGGTGGCAAGCGGAGCTGTCGCAGGCAATCCCAATTGATCGGCCGCATTGTTGTCGATCGTATCCGAGATCGTGCTTGTGCGTTCGTTGGTTGTCTCGAAGAATTTAAATTTAGTGCAAATGCTGTGATTCGTTTCTTCCCATTCCATGCAATAGGCCTGCAAGGTGTCGCGGGTTTTTTCGTTGTAAATGCCGGGTGTCAGCGCCAATCCCGCAGCGAATGACTTTGACGAAATCAAAAATAAACTGAACGGGACGACGATGTTGAGCATATTTTTCCTAATGGAGTGGGTGTTTGGTTTTAATGGCGTTGATGAGGGCCGCGTACAAGTGGTCCGAAACAGGAATTGTTTTCTTGGCGTTCTTGTCAAAGAGATGTTCCCAAATCTTTGGCCACTTATTCATGACTTGTCGATTCTGTCTTCGCAAATGCGAATTGCGCGCAGCGTGCGCTGGATAGACAACAAGATCGCGAAAAAGATCGGCGATGGTTGGTGCGGCGAGCACAAAAAGGGTGGTGCCCACAACAGCACCGAAATAAATATACATATCTTGGCGCCACCATTTCAATGCCCTGGCATTCGATGCTTCGGTGGCCGCAATGTATTGTTGGTATTGAGGGATTTCGTTATTGGGCACGAATACGAAATAATAATGTTTGTACCAAAGACGTATGTCGTTGCCAGGGCCGTTGTTGACTTTTTGTACTTGTGAAGTGGTGTATCCCGGATCGTATTCGATGCGCATCAACGTATATAATGCGCTTTGTCCTGGTCCTATTGCGTTGATCAAATTTGGATCACTGGCTGAAGCGTAATTAAACAGCTGAACAAAAGTACTGACCCGTTGTTCTGGAGATTCAGATTTTGCCGCATTGAAAAAATTGGTCCAAGTTTGCGGGCTACTGGAAGATTGTTCAAGGGTATTGACTTGTTCATTGGCGATGTAAACGTTGTAAATCAATGCGTTTACGTCGGGAAGTTTTTCAGACAGGTCCTGAGATTCTGTAACTTTTGGACGACCTGGAATTTTCATGGCGACAGCTGATCCAGCGATCAGGCCGGCGCCAAGCACTGAACCGGCGGTAATGGGTGTTATCGCTCCAGCATTGTTAAAATCCCAAGATTTTTTAGTAATTGCAAAAGGATCTATTTTGTCGTCGTCCGTAATACTTTTGAGCGGCGCACTGGCAGGCAATGACATTTGATCTGCGGCAACATTGTCGATCGGTTCCGAAATTGCAGTCGTATTTTTATTGGTCGTTTCAAAGAATTGTATTTTGGTACAAATCTGTTGCGTAGACTCGCTGCCGGCCTGCCAGTCTAAACAATATGCCTGAAGTGTATTGCCCGTTTTTTCATCATAAATTCCTTGAGAAATCGGTCCGGCGGCGAATGCCGTGGATGATATCAGATAGGTTGTGACGGCAAAAATAATGTTAATCATAATTTCCTAGTGCACCGGGTGCTTTGTTTTAATGGCGTTGACTAGTGCCGTGTACATTTGATTTGAAACAGGCACGGGCTGATTGATGTTTTTGTCATAAAGGTTTTGCCAAATCTTCGTCCACTTTTGTAAAATGTGATCATTTTCTTTTTGAATGCGTTGATTCGCCTTATGAAAACGATGTTTTTTTACAGCATCGGCTGGATACATCACTAAATCGCGAAAGAAGTCAGCGATCGTCGGGGCGGCAGCGACAAGCACAGTGGCGCCAACGACTGATCCAAAATAAATGTACATATCCTTTCGCCAAATCTTAAGGGCCTTTGCATTTGCAGCTTCGGTACTGGAAATATATTGCTGATACTCTGGAATTTCAGCCGTCGGGACGAAAACAAAATAATAGTGTCTTGTCCAAAGGTGTGTGCCTTGATAACCAGAAGACACTTGCTTAGTCGTGTATCCAGGATCGTACTCAATCCGAACAAGAGTTGATCCACTGGGTGCACCTAGTGCGCTCAACAGGCCTGGATCACTTGCCGACGTATATTGAAACAACTGAGTGAACAAAATAATGCGTGTTTCTGGAGTCATCGCTTGCGCATGACTAAAAAAATTAGTCCAAAGTCGAGCTACATCGCCCGTATTATTTATTTCCTGCTCGTGAATTTGCTCGTCCACTACAAAGACGTTGTAAATCAGCGCGCCGGCGTCAGGAAGATTTTCGGATAAATCCTGAGACTCGGTCACTTTTGGACGCCCTGGAATTTTCACGGCAACGCCGGCACCCGCGATTAGTCCTAGGCCTAATAACGAACCGGCCGTAGACGCTGTGATAACCGGTCCATCGTCCCCCCATGCCTTTTTTGTAAGCGCGAACGGGTCACGCTTAGGATCAGCATAGTTGTCGTCAATGGCTTTTACCGGGGCGGTTGCTGGCAGCGCCAACTTTGCAGCCGCGTTGCCGTCGATCGGTTCCGAAATAGGGCTAGTGCGGTCTTTCGTTGTTTCGAAAAACTGAAGCATGTTGCAGGCCACGTGATCTGATGCCCATTCTAAACAATAGGCCTGAAGGGTATTATGAGTTTTTTGATCATAAACACCGGGCGTGATCGCTTGGTCGGACGCGAATGAATTCAGCGAAATCAAATAGGTACTGGATGCAATAGCGGCGTAAAAAAATAACCGGTTAAACATAAGTCTCCTAGTGCACCGGGTGCCTTGTTTTAATGGCTTTGACTAGTGCCGTGTACATGTAGTCAGAAACAGGCATAGTCTTGTTGATGTTTTTACCCAAAAGATTATTCCAAACCAACGGCCACCTTTCTAGCATGCGTAGGTTTTCTTTCCGGATGCGGCTGTTGTGAGCGGCATGTGCTGGATAAACTACTAAGTCGCGGAAAAGATCCGCAATGGTCGGCGCTAATGCCACCAGTAAGGTTGCGCCCACTACGCTGCCAAAATAGATGTACATGTCTTGTTGCCACCATTTCAGCGCTAACGCATTTGATGATTCTTTGTTCGATATGTATTGTTCGTACGCCGGGATGTCGCTGTCTTGAACAAATACGAAATTGTAGTTGTGTTGCCACAAATGGGTGCCTTGATCAAGCGTGATGCCATTGCTATAGCTCCCAGTTAGGCTGTTACCTTGCTGCGTGTGCCCCCACCATCCGTCGTAACCAAACACCTGTTTCGTCGTGTAACCGGGACTGTATTCGATTCGCACCAATGTATAACCGGCAGGCGCACTAAAAAATTTCAATAAATTGGGATCGTCCGGACCGGTGTCACCCATAAACTGCACGAACTGAGAAACACGTTGTTCGGGGGACAGTGAACCGGCTTCGTTAAAGAAAATGGACCAGCGGGAATTATTTTTTTCGGCTAAGTGCACATTCACATTGTCAACATAGACGTCGTAAAGAGGTGTGCCGGCGTAATTTGATTCCACAGGAAGATTTTCAGACAGGTCTTGAGATTCTGTAATTTTTGGTCGCCCAGGAATTCCAGTCGCGACACCGGCCCCTGCTAATAGCCCGGCCCCCAACATTGTTCCAGTGGTGATGGCCATGGCTTTGCCGCTTCCGTGATGATCACCTTGCTCATCAAATCCCCACGCAGCACCGGTTATCTGAAATGGAACGATTTTTTTTGTGTCTAAACTTTTCACTGGTGCGGTTCCAGGTAATGCCATTTGCGACGCGGTGACGTTATCGATCACTTCTGAAATGGCTGTTGTGCGGTTATTTGTCGTCTCAAAAAATTGTATCTTTGTACAAGTTTCATGTTCTAAGTTGGAATTGTTTTGCCATTCGATGCAATAAGCCTGCAATGTGTTGCCGCTTGTTTTGTCGTAAATTCCCGGAGTCATCGGTTCATTTGCAGCGAATGCCGTTGACGAAAAAATGCACGCAATTGTTGCATAAACAATGTTGAACATAAGGAAGTCCATACCGGTTTGGACGACAAAAGTCCACAATTGTACAATTGCCAAACCACAATCAACTTAAGGCATGTGTGGGTTTGAAAGGAACTCGTTGAACCATTGTGATGTGTTCGTTGAGTCGTTCAATATTGCATGTTGAATCACGTGTTATTGGAACAATCGAACTTGTTTCAAGATGTTACTGCGTGAACGGCAGCCGTTTTGCAATCGTGGTCTTAACTGCGTCATAGATCTGAGGGGAAACCTTGAGCGCACTTCGGACATCTTTGTTAAAAAGATTTCCCCAAACGTTGGTCCACTCAGAAATAATTTTATCGTTTTCTTTTTGTATCCGGTGTTTTTTAGCAGCATAAGCAGGGAACGCAACCAAGTCGCGAAAAAAATCGGCAAGAGTTGGCGAAGCCGCAATCAAAAGTGAACCGCCAATGACCGCGCCGAAATAAATATACATGTCTTGTCGCCACCATTTCAATGCCTGCGCATTGGCTGCAGTCTTGTTGGCAATGTATTGGTCGTATTGGGCGATGTCATTATTCGCAACAAAGACAAAGTTGTAGTTGTGTTGTCCGACGTGTGCATTGCCTGCGCTATTTATGGGATTGCTGACATCTGCCGTAGTTGTTGCCCAACCCGACGGGTCACCGGTGTTATAGGCATGCGCCTGTGCACTTGTATATGCAGGATTGTACTCGATTCGAACCAGCGTGTACCCAGTGGGCGCACTAAAAAAGGCTAGCAAAGTTGGATCGCTTCCAGAATTCACGCCAAAAAGCTGGTCAAAGTAACCCACGCGCTGGGACGCCGACATGGACTTTGCATGATCAAAAAATGTCGTCCAGTTGCCACCCGCTTTTTCGGCGACGGGAACGTCTTCGTTAACGATATAAACACTGTAAATCGGAGACCCAAAATTACTAAGGTTGGAAGACGTCGGTAAGTTTTCAGAAAGATCGTCGGATTCGCTTATTTTTGGTCGCCCCGGAACTTCCATCGCCACGCCTGCGCCTGCCAACAATCCCGCCCCAGTCAGCGAACCAAACACGCTGCCGGTTATGACACCGCCGCCGTCGGTCCACGCTTTTTTTGTAATCGCGAAAGCCTCGGGTTTTTTAGCAGAAAAATTTTCTATTGGTGCGCCAGCTGGTACACCCAATTGAGCAGCATCGTTGTTGCTGACCTTGGATGAAATTGCATAAGCGCGCTCTTTGGTCGTCTCAAAAAATTGCAGTTGCACGCATGGGCCTTTGTCGCTTTCCCATTGCATGCAATAAGCCTGAATCGTATTGCCTGTTTTTTCGTCATAAATGCCGGGTGTGATTGCGGCACCAGAGGCGAATGCTATCGACGAAAAGAGTGAACCGGATAGTGTGAGTGACATGGATAAAATGGCAGATAACAGGTTGTTCATAGTCAGCTCATTACATTCTTGTGTAAGGGATGTCTACAATCACGCTAGGTGGTCCGGTTTTTAATGAAAACATCAGCAAGATTTGAAACGATGTCGTTGAATTTTTAGTGTATATTGACCCAACAAATGACGGAACAATCGAACTTGTTTCAAAACAAAACGACTGCAGAACCGCTTGCTCACCGCATGCGCCCGAAGAATTGGCAAGACTGGGTGGGGCATGACAAGTGGTTAGGAATGACCGCTCCGCTTAGAAAGTGGATCGAAAATAAAAGTTTGCCTTCGCTTTTGTTGTGGGGACCGCCCGGTGTAGGCAAAACGTCATTGGCGCTTTTGATCGCTGAACAACTGGGTGATGCATTCATTCACTTAAGCGCAGTCACCAGCGGTGTCAAAGACATCAAAGAAGCAGCCGACAAAGCCACGCG
>Ga0206824_10350_pt1 | contig 11294 bp, 12 predicted proteins | sample Alteio_BWOrgCont_82_FD_152874 | JGI IMG/M metagenome (GOLD analysis project Ga0206824, IMG submission 152874) | Enriched cells from forest soil in Barre Woods Harvard Forest LTER site, Petersham, Massachusetts, United States -... | ecosystem: Environmental > Terrestrial > Soil > Temperate forest >...
TGAAAAACAAAAGCAGGTCCTTCGCTTTCCACCCCAGCCCTCCGCCTGAAGAGCGGCTACGCTCAGGATGACAACTTTTGTGGGGAGTGGGCGGGAGTGCTATCCCACCCATGCGCGAAAAAGCGGCGCATGGATGGGGCACCCGGCTTCTGTGGGGAATTAACGGGGAAATCCGGACGGCTTCTTTTAGAACTCGATGGGGGTCATGCATTCGTGCTGGTGGGCTAGCAGGAGGCGGTTGCCGAGGAGGGTGCCGCGCGAGCAGAGAGCGCGTTCGGCGCAGATTCGGGCTAGCTCCGGGAGATTGTTGGACTCCGAGAGGTGGCCAAGGATGACCCAGGCTGCGCCGCCGTCGTAGCCGGATTCGAGGAACTCGGCTGTGGCGTCGTTGGAGAGATGGCCGACGCGGGAGAGGACACGCTGCTTGATCTGCCAGGGATAGGGGCCGTCGCGGAGCATTTCGAGGTCGTGGTTGGACTCGATCATGAGGAGATCGAGGTTTTTGAGCTGGGCTTTGACGTTGGGCGGGATGTAGCCGAGGTCGGTGGCGAGGGCCATGCGTACGCCTTCCGCCTGGAAGACGAAGCCGACAGGGTCGGAGGCATCGTGAGGGATGGTGAAGGGGCTGATGGCGATGTCGCCGATCTGGAAGGGCTGGCCGGCGGCGAAAAACTGGACTGAGGGAAGCCAGGTGGGGTCTTTCTTTGGCTTTGAGTCTTCTTCGGCGCAGGCGGCTATGGCGGTGGCCTCAGTGGATTCGGCCTCGGATTGCGACTGGCGCTGCTCAAGCCACTGTCGGTAGGTCATGGTGCGTTTGGGGGTGAGGTCGCGGATCCAGGCGCGATGCGTCATCTCCGTGAAGTAAACGGGGATGCCGAGCTTGCGGGCGGTGACGGCGAGGCCGTTGATGTGGTCCTGATGCTCGTGGGTGATGAGGATGGCGTCGAGGGTGCAGGGGTCTTCTCCGGCGGCCTTCATGCGCTTGAAGATTTCTCGGCAACTTACGCCGGCATCGACGAGGATGCGTGTGCTGCCGCCGGTGACAACGGTTGCGTTGCCCTTGGAGCCGGAGGAAAGCACGGTGAAGCGGACCATCTTTTGAGGATAGCGCGATTTGGGCTGGGTGAAATGCACAGGTGGGGTGACGACGCGGGAACATGGGCGAGGATTTTCGAATGGTGGGCGTCTTGTAAAGGCTTCCTTTGGGCCTGTTGTGAAGTTGCCGAAAAGCGACTTTTCGGATGGTTTGCGATGAAGCGATTCTGGTAATCTTCGGCAATGTTCAAGAGGGTGGCGTTTTTTCTCCAGGTCCTCGTTTTCTTGACCACGTTGCGCGCTCAGCGCCCGGTGCAGTTTAGCGCAACGATTCAAGCCGGAGACAGCTATGTGCACCCGATTGGTCATGGATTGTTCTTCGTCCTTGAGCAAAGCGACGGGGGTACATGGAATTTCCAAATCAAGCCATCCCCGGAAGCCAAAGAGAGCTATGCCGATTGTCTAAAGAGTCCCTTCATGCACGGTCCTGAAGTAGATGATCTCGTCGCATGGCGCTTCGCTCCTGGGGCGGCTTCAGGTTATGCGAAGTCCGTTCCTGTAACGAATGAGTTCGCTTTCACCACAACTGCAGCAGATCAGAAATATGAATGCGCGAATCAGGCCGCGATGTATCAATCCTTTCAAGCCTCGCAGACAGCGGGCCAAGACGCCAGCTATCAAGGCTTGAAGAATTACAAGCCACGTCCCAAGGGGCATGCCACAGTGGTCATATCTTCCGTATCATTGAAGCCAGCTTTGGAGAATGCTGAATTTGAGAAGGTATCTCTCCATGTGACAGTAATCTTGCCGACTGATCGGCAGCACAAGTGAGGCGATCTCCGCTAAGCTGGCCTTCCGTAGAACGGTATTTTTGGAAACGTCGAAAGAGGGCGTCCACTGATGTCTCGAAAAGGGTGCTTTGCGGCCTGTGGTGAAGTTGCCAAAAATGCGATTTTCAAGGAACTTCAGATCGGCGCTACCATCTTGATTGAGTTGCCAGACTGGGCTCCGCTTCTTTGGTCCTACCCGGGCTTTAATTGGAGTGCGGTTCCATATGCTTCGTCTTTCCATCATGCTGCTTTGCTCCGTACTCGGCGCTGCCTCCTGGCAAAATGGTATAAGCAACGTGTCGACACCGCAGGCCGCGACCCAGGCGGGAACACCTCTACCCTCCTATGATGTCGTATCGATCAAGCCGGTGAAAGGCGAACCAAGCGCAGGCGGATACGGAGATTGCGTAGACGGCTTTTGGATGCGCGGGCTCGTCTTGAAGGCGCTGATCAGTGAAGCGTTCGACGTGCGGGATGACCAGATATCGGGAGGCCCCGGATGGATCTCGTCCATGGCCTTCGACATTGAGGCAAAGCTCGATCCCCAAACGGCAGCCGCGTTGCAGAAGCTTCCCAAACAGCAGCAAGAGGTTCAGCGCCGGTTGATGCTGCAGTCGCTGTTAGCGGATCGATTCCGACTGCAGGTTCACCGCGCTACGGAGTTGCGAACCACTTACGAGCTCGTCCTGGTGAAGAATGGGCTGAAGATGAAGGAAAACAACGCGCCGACGGATATGGAGTGGCACAAGTGGCAGGAGGGAGTGAGGCCATCCACCGATTGGTCCTATGCAGATGGAAGGATCAGTGGCCACGCTGAGCCCATGTCGATGCTGACACAGCAACTGGGCAATGCAACCGGATCGGTGGTAGCGGATAAGACGGGCCTCACCGGACGCTACGACGTGCTGCTGCACTGGGATCCTTCGGATCCACCTGCTCAAGATTCCACTGAACCGTCGCTCTTTACCGCAGTCGAGGAGGAGCTTGGCTTGAGATTGAAGCCTACTAAGACGGAGTTTCAGAAGGTGATCATCGATCACATTGAGATGCCGTCGCCGAATTAGCGAAGATTGCATTCTTGGAGATGGTCTCGGCGGCAGATCCTCTCGTCATTTCCTGAGAATGGCGTTGGAAACTTCGAGGGAGGACGCCCACTGACGTGTTGAGAAGGGTAGGTTTTGGGCCGCAGCCTAGTGTGTTCGGCGGGCCTGGGCGGCCAGGTGGCGGCGGTCCAGAGCATCCCGGAGCAGCGTCTTTATTACTGCCTGGCGGCTGACGTTCAGCATGGTAGCTTCCTGATCCAGCTCACGCAGCATTGGAGCGGTGAAATCAACATTTACGCGCCGGACAACAGTAAAGCTGTTTGTGAAGTGGGCGGAGATATCCTCTCCACGATCCGCCATTTCTGCAATTTGCTCAGCATCGAGAGGTTTAGACGTTTTCGGCATATATGCTCCTTTCCTCTTTTGTGGCGGGCCATAGAGTAACCAGATGGTAGAACTCGCCAGCGCTGTCGTGGCGGATTTCATAAATCACGCTGTACAGCGTGCCGCCTACCCAGCCGATGGCGCGCCACTGTTCGGGGTCATCCGATCGACGGTCGAAGATGTGGTCGCCATCGAATAGCGCTTGTACTTCCTCAAAACCAATTGCGCGCTTAGGATTCGCCCGAAGCGCCTTACTTTTTTCGGGGTCGAAGCGGAAGCGCATGAGTAATAGTTATACCACTTTGCTGGGAAATGCAACCAGAGTAAGTCTCGTAAAGGGTAAGTTTCGGAACTTTCATAAGAAGCCAGAGATTTGTGCTGGTGCAAATCCGTGCTGGCTTGGCGGCGGGTTCGGCATTATGCTGCTGACAAGCCGCTGGAGGTTTGATCTGCATGAGGAAAGCGTCCGCACTTGCCGCTGTGACTGGATGCGCCGTTGTGTTGTTGGCTGTTGCTTCCCTGCACCGCGCGACTACCGCTACGGTTCATGCGGCGAGTTCGACTTGGAGTCCGCAGGCGGCGGCGAGGTTTCTGGATGGGCGCGAGACTTGGTGGCGCGGGTGGGATCATGCGAATCGCGATCATGGGACGAAGTGCGTGAGCTGCCATACTCAGGAGCCGATGGCGATGGCTCGGCCTATGTTGCGTGGGGCGCTGGGCGAGACAGAAATGACCGCCGGTGAGACGGCGATGCTGGCCGATGTTACGAAGCGCGTGCAGGCTTGGGACCAGATGCTTCCCTTTTATGACGACGCGACGTATGGCAAGGGCAAGGAGATTGAGTCGCGGAATGCGGAGAGTGTGCTGAATGCGATTATCCTCACCGACTACGACATGCCGACCCGGCACATGAGCGATCTGACGCGAACAGCCTACGACCATGCGTGGGCGCTGCAGGCGAAGACTGGGCCGGATGCGGGGGCGTGGGTGTGGCAGGACTTTGCGTACACGCCGTGGGAATCGAAGGAGAGCGAGTATCACTGGGCGGCGGTGATGGCGGTGACGATTGGCAAGGCTCCGGATGGTTACAGGAAGGACGCGAAGGTTCAGGAGAATCTGAAACTGCTGGCTGGATATTTGAAGAGCCATTATGAGGAGCAGCCGCTGGTGAACAAGGTGGCGGCGTTGTGGGCTTATGAGTGGTTTCCTGAGGTGATGACGAAGGTGCAGTGCCAGAAGCTGATTGCGGAGCTGACGGCGAAGCAGCGCAGGGACGGCGGATGGAGCATGGCAGATCTGGGTACGTGGGCGCGGAGGGATGGGACGCCGATTGAGACTCGGCCGGATGGGTATGCTACGGGGCTGACGGTGCTGGCGCTGGAGGAGACGCACTGCAATTGCAGTTGCGGGGTGATTAAGTCGCGTGGGCTGGATTGGCTGGCTTCGAATCAAAATCCTGAGACTGGGGCTTGGCCTGCCTGGTCGTTGAATAAGAATCGTGATGCTGAGAATCCGGTGAGCTTGTTTATGAGTGATGCGGCAACGGGGTATGCGGTGGCGGCGCTTGAGGGGGCGAAGCGCTAGCTTACAGTTATTAGCTCTTAGCTTTTAGCTTGGTGGTGGGAGATTGAGCGGGAGTGCTATCCCACCCATGCGACAAGAGCGTCGCATGGATGGGGCACCCAGGGTGGTGATGGAACCGACGAAAGGCAACTGCAAACGCAAAAGCAGGTCCTTCCCTCCGCCTGAAAAACGGCTATGGTCAGGATGACGGTTTTGTGGGTGGTTGGCGGCTGCGTGCAGCATGACAGCTTTTTGCCTAGTCGGGTAGTGTGCCGGCGGGGATTTCTATGGCTACTAATGTGCCGCGGCCGGGATTGCTGACTACTGTGAAACGGGCGTGGGGGCCGTAGAGGACTTCGAGGCGCTCCTGCACATTTTTCATGCCGATGCCTGCGCCGGTGCGGCGCACGGATGTGGACGAGCCGGCGGTGATGCCGACGCCGTCGTCTGCCACTTCTATCAAAATGCGATCTCCTACCAGACGGCTGCGGATGGTAATGATGCCGCCGTGGATGCGCGGTTCGAGGCCGTGCTTGATGGAGTTTTCAACGAGGGGCTGAAGGAGGATGCTAGGCACGGGGACGTGGAGGGTGCGCGGGTCGATTTCTTTTTCGACGCGGAGTTTTTCCGCGCCGAAGCGGACGACTTCGATGTCGAGGTAATCGTCGGTGAATTTGAGCTCGTCAGAGAGCGGGACGAAGCTGTCGTGGTCTTTGAGCAGGGCACGGAGGATGTTGGCGAGCTTGACGGTCATTTCGCGGGCGAGCTCGGGCTTGATGCGGACGAGCGAGGCGATGGAGTTGAGGGTGTTGAAGAGGAAGTGCGGATTGATCTGGCGCTGTAGGGCGTCCAGGCGGGCTTCGAGGAGAAGACGCTTCTGCTCTTCGAGCTTGAGCTCGATGCGGAGGACATTCCAGACTTTGAGGACGATGCCGACTACGATGGGCGCGCAGAGCCAGACGAGCGGCTGAAGTTCCCAGAGGGCGCTATTGAGCGCGAAGAGACGTTTGGGGTAGATGCGGGCGATCCACTCATGCGCGATCTCACAGAGCACGATGAGCAAGAGCATGAGGATCTGGCGGTCAATGCGCGGCTTGTGGAGATTGCGGCGGACCCAGCGGTAGAGACTGAGATCGATGAATGGGGTGAAGTCCCAGACTTCTTCCTTTTCGACGGATAGACCGAGAAGGCCGGCGGCGAGGCCGAGGACGGCGTTGAAGGGCAGGGCGAGGAATTCATGGTGATAGACGGCGGGGATGGAAAGGACGATGCCGCCGAACATGGCTTCCACGGGGCCGAGGAGCAGGCCGAGGAGGATGACGGTTTCAAAGGAGATGTCGGCGGCGAGGAAGTTGGGGACGGCGGCGCGGACCCAGACGCCGAGAGTGAGCGGAATCAGGAGAAAGGCCATCAGAGTGACGGTCTGGCCGCGGCGGCGGTGGTCCGCAAAGAGAAGCCGCTGGAAGGTGCGCGAGCGGGCAAGCGCGGATGCTACGGCCGCGGCGACGCCGAGCTTGACGAGTAGCGTGATGAGCAGGAGGGTGTTCGTCACTGGTCCTAATGTATCGCGCTGGCGGGTGGGAACATCTAATGTGCGGAACTACAATGAAAACTATGGCGTTTGCGAGTGTAAAGAAGGTTGCCGAGGCGGATTTCCCGACGCGGTGGGGACATTTTCGGATTTCGGGATTTGAGGGCGTGAAGGAAGACGCCAAATGTGGGGAGAATGAGCTGCCTGAGGTGGAGGGCTTAGTCGCGCTGGTGATGGGCGATGTGCATTCCGCGCCGCCGCTGGTGCGTATTCACTCGCAGTGCCTGACGGGCGATGTGTTTCACTCGCTGCGGTGCGATTGCAGGCTGCAGCTGGAGCTGGCGCTGAGCAAGATTGTGGACGCCGGTGCGGGGATTCTGCTGTATGAGCAGCAAGAGGGCCGCGGAATTGGGCTGATGGCGAAGCTGAAGGCCTATGAGCTGCAGGACCAGGGGCTGGATACGGTGGAAGCGAACGAGCAGCTGGGGTTCGAGGCTGATTGCCGTGGATATGAGCTTCCGGGTGCTGTGTTGAACCTGCTGGGTGTGAAGAAGGTTCGGCTGATTACGAATAATCCTGATAAGGTGGCTGCGCTGGAGAGCGCGGGGATTGCCGTGGTGGAGCGGGTTTCGGCTGAGGTTGCATCCGAGGAGACGTTCGAGCGCTACCTGAGGACGAAGCAGGAGAAGATGGGGCACATTCTGGATGCGCTGGTGAGCGACGAGTAGCTGGCGTTGTACGTTGCTTGCTGGTTATGGCTTCTCGCGCAGGGCTTTGAGGACTTTGGCGGTGGTGACGACCTGGCCGACGTGGCGCTGGGTGTGATCGGCGACGTGGATGAGCGCTCCGCCGATGCTGGTGGGAAGCTGCTTGCGACCGACACCGCGGAAGGTGTTGAAGTCGGCTGTGGCGAGGGTGCGGATGCGACCGGCGGCGTTCGTAAAAGATATTTCTACTTCGGCGATGAGCGCGGCGAGAGTTTCGTGTTCGTCGATTCCCTGCTCGGATTTGAGCTGCGTGAGTTGTTCCGGAGTTAGCTGGCTACCTTCGGCGTAGGTGAGGATGCGATCCACGGAGCGAGCGATGTGGCGCAGGTGGAAGGCTACGGATGGCAGACTGAGCGGCGTGGTGTGGACTTCGATGTCGGTGACGCCTTCAGTCCACTTGGTGATGTCGTCGAGGGCAAGATCGAGGGCGTGGAGGACGGCGCGGCCTACTGCGGGCACCTCGGAGTGGGTGCCACTTAGCCAAGGTTCAACGTAGGGTGCAGGCGTTACTGTGCTCATGGATAGCCTCCCTCGAGGCGTATGGCTAGACTGCGTTTTTGACGCGGACTACTGTGATTTTGGCGAAGCCTTCTTCGAACGCTGGTGGTTTGAGCTTTTCGGCCATTTTGCGCATGATCTCCTCGCTGACGGAGCGGTCGCGCTGGCGGTTGCGCTCGTGGCAAACCTCGAATGGCACGTCGAAGAAGACTGCCTGCACTTCATAGCCGAAGCTTTTGGCCATCTTGATCCACTGGCGGCGCTCGTGGATGGAGAGGTTGGTGGCGTCCACGTAGTTCCATGGCATTTTTGCGATGAGGCGGGCGCGGAGCATGGAACGGAGCGTGGAAAAGACGAGGCCCTGGAAGCGCTGCTCTTCCACATCGTCAAAGAGGATATTGCGGAGCAGGTCGCTGGAGAGCGGGGTGACGCCGCGGCGGTTGAACCAGGTGGTTTTTCCGGAGCCGGGCAGGCCGATGGCGAGCACGACATAGCCTTTGGGCACCTGCGAGGAGGTCTGCGGCTCCGGCGTGGCCAAGGGCGTGATCTCTGGCTGGGTTTCGACTTCGAGGCGGCCGGGAGCGGGAGTTCCCCAGTCCTGCGGTGGGCGAGATTGGCTGGGTTGGCTGTGCCGGTGACCAGGAGCAGGAGCGGCAGGGCGCTGGGCATAGCCTGCTTCATCGGCATAACTGGGCACGAGCGGTGCGGGCTGATTGGAAGGGACTTCCTGGCCGATCTTGCCGGTGGACTCGGAGAGGTTGGGTGCGCGTTTGGTGCGTCTTCTCATGCGGGTTTCAATCCCTGTTCAATAATACTTTGGAGATACCATAACTACCTCAGGCGCTGCAAATTGCAGTAATGCACATGGCGTCACATTCCGGTGTGACGTGGCTGCCCGAGTATGTAAAGAGTATGAATTACGGCCACTGCTTTGTGCCATTCGTTTGGGCTGGCAATGTGCCGGATGGTAGCATCAAGGGTTTGGTGGAATCGCCTGCTGGGAGCACATTCAGCTGATCTCGAATTGAATTGGGCGCGCCGAACGAAGCTGCTTCATCCATTCCGTTTTTAACGCGCTACCCGAGGAGATATTGCACATGGCAGTGAAGGTTGGCATTAACGGCTTTGGCCGTATTGGCCGCAACGTTTTGCGCGCCGCGCTTGGAAACCCCGAAATTGAATTCGTCGCCGTCAACGATTTGACCAGCCCGGCGACGCTGGCTCACTTGTTGAAGTACGACTCGATACTTGGCAATCTGCCGCATGAAATCACCGCCGGCGAGGACTTTATCACAGTCGACGGTAAGAAGATCAAGGTGTTTTCCGAGAGAGATCCCGCGAAGCTGCCCTGGGCTGAGACCGGCGCACAGATTGTGGTTGAGTCGACGGGCTTCTTTACCGACGCCGTCAAGGCCAAGGCGCACCTGGGCGAGACGGTGAAGAAGGTCATCATCTCCGCTCCGGCTTCCAACGAAGACATCACCGTGGTGCTGGGCGTGAACCACGATAAGTACGATCCGGCGAAGCACAACGTGATTTCAAATGCGAGCTGCACGACGAACTGCCTGGCGCCTGTGGTAAAGGTCATTCTTGAGACGACCGGGCTTGTTTCCGGCATTATGACGACGATTCACAGCTACACGAACGATCAGGTCATCCTGGACACTCCGCATAAGGATCTGCGCCGCGCGCGCGCCGCAGCGCTCTCCCAGATTCCGACCTCGACAGGCGCCGCAAAGGCCCTGAAGCTGGTGATTCCTGAGACTTCCGGCAAGCTGGACGGCTTTGCGATCCGCGTCCCGACGCCGAATGTCTCGCTCGTCGATCTCACCTATATTGCCGAGAAGCCGACGGACGCTAAAACGCTGAACGCCGCCTTCAAGGCCGCGAGTGAAGGCGCTCTCAAAGGCATTCTGGGCTATGAAGAGCATGAGCTTGTTAGCTCGGACTTCAAGGGCAACAAGCTTTCCTCGATTGTGGACGCGCCGCTGACCAAGGTGGTGGGCCAGAGCGTGAAGGTGCTGAGCTGGTATGACAACGAATGGGGCTATTCGAACCGCGTTGTTGATTTGATCGGCTTCCTGACTTCCAAGGGGCTGTAAAAGACAGGGACGAGTGACGAAGGACGAATGACGAATCGATTGCTCGTTATTCCTTCGTCACTGCGGTCCCATTTTTTGTCCTTCGTCATTCGTCCTTAGCTCATAGAAAAGGTTCCCGCCATGTCCAAGCTTTCGATTCGCGATCTCGATTTGAAGAATAAGCATGTATTTATTCGCGTAGATTTCAATGTGCCGCTTACCGAAGATGGCTCCGCGATTACTGATGACACGCGCATTGTGGCCACGCTGCCGACGATTGTTTATGCGCTGCGGCATCATGCCAAGGTCATTCTTGCTTCGCACCTGGGACGGCCCAAGGGCAAGCCAAACCCGAAGTATTCTCTGCGGCCTGTGGTGGACCGTCTGCGCGAGCTGCTGGACAAGGAGCTTGGCGATAGCGTGAATGTGGCGTTTGCGCCGGATTGCGTGGGTGAGATTGCCCAGGAGCTGGCTCGGCAGCTTGAGTCGGGCCAGGTTTTGCTGCTTGAAAATCTGCGCTATCACGCGGAGGAAGAAGCGAACGATCCGGGGTTCTCAAAGCAGCTTGCGGCGCTGGCTGAGATTTATGTGAATGATGCCTTTGGATCGGCGCATCGCGCGCATGCTTCGACGGAAGGGATTACGCACTTTCTGAAGCCTGCGGTGGCGGGGCTGCTGATGGAGAAGGAGATCACGTACCTTGGCAAGGCTCTGGAGTCGCCGGAGAAGCCGTTTGTGGCGATCATTGGCGGATCGAAGATCTCAGGCAAGATCGACGTGATTAACAACCTGCTGGACAAGGTAGACACGCTGGTGATCGTGGGAGGCATGGCTTACACCTTCCAGCGCGCGTTGGGCGTGACGACCGGCGACTCGCTTGTTGAGGAAGACAAGATCGGCGTGGCGAAGGAAGCGCTGGAGAAGGCCAAGGCAAAGGGCGTGAAGCTGCTGCTGCCGGTGGATAATATTCTGGCCGATAGCTTTTCTCCGGATGCGAAGACGCAGGAGTGGGATACTTCGAAGAATTTTCCGGAGGGTTGGCAGGGGCTGGACGTTGGGCCGAAGTCGATTGCCGAAATTGAGACTGTTTTGGATACGGCGCGGACGATTGTTTGGAATGGTCCGGCGGGCGTGTTTGAGTTTCCGCAATTTGCTGTTGGGACGAATGCGATTGCCTATGCCGTGGCGGCGAACAGCGATGCGACGTCGATTATTGGCGGCGGCGACTCGGTGAGCGCGATTAACCAGGCGGGCGTGGCGGATAAGATCACGCATATCTCGACTGGCGGCGGGGCGAGCCTGGAGTTTCTTGAAGGCAAGAAGCTGCCGGGCGTGGAAGCGCTGACGGATAAGTAGCTGAAGGACAATACAGGCCCCGCGTTCGGAGATACACCGACGCGGGGTTTTCTTATTCGGGCTCCGCATCTGGCTCAGCGATGGGATTAAGATGCTTTCGAGTGACGTGGCAGGAGAAGGCAAATGGGTTATTACACGCGGGTGCTATCGAAAGACGAAGAATTTCCCTCCCTGGAGGAGCTGGCGCAACAGCTTGGCGAAAACCA
>Ga0206824_10347_pt1 | contig 11255 bp, 13 predicted proteins | sample Alteio_BWOrgCont_82_FD_152874 | JGI IMG/M metagenome (GOLD analysis project Ga0206824, IMG submission 152874) | Enriched cells from forest soil in Barre Woods Harvard Forest LTER site, Petersham, Massachusetts, United States -... | ecosystem: Environmental > Terrestrial > Soil > Temperate forest >...
GAGATACAAAGGAGTTTGAGAAATTTCCTGATAACTATCAAAACGATTGGACATTTGTTGGGAGCAGAACTGAAACAATTACAAAAGGCACTTCAACAATAGAAAGACTAAAGGCCATAACAAAGCTGAACTTATCCATCCAGGGCATATTCAGGGCATCAGCTGCAAAATATTCTTGCAATTTATAGGTAAACCCCAATGGGTCGTCCGCCTTAACAAAGCCGGAAAAAATAAATAATAAACCAACAATAATCTGGCTAAACCTAACGACCTTCTTCATGTTGTACTTTTTCAGTTAAACGTATTAAGGCAAATATAGCGTAATTCATTACATCGTAATAGTTGGCATCAATACCCTCGGAAATAAGCGTTTGTCCTTTATGTTCCTCAATTTGTTTAATGCGCATCAGCTTCATAAGAATTAAATCTGTTAGAGATGAAATCCGCATCTCTCTCCAAGCTTCTCCATAATCGTGGTTTTTGTCCTGCATCAATTGTCTGGCTGCTCCTGTTTGCATATCAAAGAGTTTTTCCACTTCATCGCCCGGAATCTCAGTACGGGTATCCTCTTTCATGTGCAGTTGTATAAGCGCTATTACCGCGTAGTTATATATACCTATAAAATCTCCTGTTATATCATCCCCGACTTTTTGAGTTCCTTTTTCTTCAATGCTTCTTATCCGTTGGGCTTTTATAAACACCTGGTCGGTGATAGAAGAAGTCCTGAGTATTCTCCATGCAGTGCCATAGTCATACATTTTTTTTATGAATATATCCTTAGCCGATTTAACAGCTGCATCATATTGCCTGAGCGTTTTTGTCATATCTTCGCCTTAAAATAGATTTCCAAAGATAAATGAAAAATGATTTGATAATTTGGTGGTTTGATAATTTGATAATTTTGTGTTTCTTATCATCAAATCACCAAATTATCAAATCACCAAATTCGCTTTTATATTTATGAATAAAAAATCGGAAATACACATTACTGTTGAGCTGAATGAAAACAACCTTCCTGTTAAGATGAACTGGACATCAACAGAAAACAATGAAGGCGGAGATTGTAAATCTTTTTTTCTCGCCTTATGGGATACAAAAGAACAAACCTCCTTACATTTGAATCTTTGGACAAAGGATATGAATGTAGAGGAAATGCGGCAGTTTATTCACCAAATGTTATTAAACCAAAGCGATACCCTAAAAAAAGCAACAGGCGATGAGCCCCTTGCTGCATCTCTATATGACTATAGCCATGAATATGCTATTAAATCAGGGATTTTAAAAATGCCAACGAAAAGCTAGAACGGAGTATTGAGTAATGAGTATTGGGTAAATAGCCTTGTAAGGATTTTCTTTAGCTTTGACAACTATATAGAGACTACGTATGCTGACCAAGTTTTATAAAACTTCTTTTCTCTTGTTCTTGATATATCTCTCCATGTCCTGTAATATAAGTAGTCAAAGGAAAAATATCTCAAAAGGTCAAGATTCTACCAAAATATCTTTGAACACAACTAATACAGATATTATTAAAGTCTCGCCATCAAGCAAGACATGCTCACTTGAAAATCTTTTAGCGCATTTTAAGGACAATAGTAAGTTCCCTGTTATTATTGATTCAACGTATTTGATAAAAGTTGCCAAACACGATTCATTAGGAACAAGCGAGTTGAAATTATTAGCAAATAAATGGATTAAGGATAGTTTAGTAAATGATAGTGATTATTTCATGCAAAATTTTTATACGATAGATTCCTTAAAAGTAAACCATCTATACGACCACTGGATGGAAGTAGGCACAGAATCAGGACATAACTTGGGAGATCCGACACATTCTAATGCGTATAGTTTGGAAAAGCTAAAACTAAGCGATGGAACCATATTATTAGTTTGGGTTTTGGAAGCTAGGGATGATGCAGATCCCTTATTCAATGATATAATTATTTACTTTACCACTCTTTATAACAATACTATAAGAGAAACCTTCAAACTAGGCGATTATTATTCAGGTGTTGACCCACCTGCGGCAGGACGAACAATTCTATCAAGTATACTAACGGCTGATGGCAGGCTAATAATGGAAGAAAATGCATTTGAAACTGAGGATTTGGAAGATAGCTCAAAAGGCAAATCAACGATTATACATTACGAATATTCGATAAGTAATGGCAATTTAACCCTTATAAAAAAAGAGGACAAAACAAAACAGTCTAAATTTAAAAACTAAATTCCACACTACTCAATACCCTATACCCATTACCATTCCTCATGTTCAAGAAAAAGATAATAAACGACCCTATATATGGCTTTATAACCATCCCCGATGGTATAATATTCAGGCTTATTGAGCACCCGTGGTTTCAAAGACTGCGAAGGATTGAACAATTGGGAGTAACTCATCTTGTATATCCGGGAGCAAGACACACCCGTTTTCATCATACACTGGGAGCTATGCACCTGATGCATAAAGCTATTGAAACATTACGTTCAAAGGGTATTGAAATAACCGAAAAAGAAGAAGAAAGCGCCAAACTCGCTATCTTATTGCATGATATAGGACATGGACCACTATCACATAATTTAGAACATAGTATTGTTCATCATATTAAGCATGAAGATATGTCTTCTATCTTTATGGAAAGGCTCAATAAAGAATTTGACGGTGAGTTATCACTTGCTATTAAAATCTTCCGAAATAAATATCATAAAAAGTTCCTTCACCAGCTTGTATCAAGCCAGTTGGATGTGGACAGGCTGGACTACCTTACCCGCGATACTTTTTTTACTGGGGTATCAGAAGGGGTTGTAGGCTATGACCGCATTATTAATATGCTACATGTGGCAGGAGGCAATTTAGTAGTAGAGGCCAAAGGCATTTATTCCATTGAAAAGTTTATCATAGCCCGCCGAATTATGTATTGGCAAGTCTATCTGCATAAAACCGTGCTATCAGCCATGGAGCTGGTAATGAATATTTTAAGCCGTGCCAAGGAGATTGCAGCAAATGGAGGAGAACTTTTCTGTACCCCTGCATTACGGGTTTTTATATATAACAACTTCAACAAAAAAGACTTTGAAAAAAGGAAGGAATTACTTCATTACTTTGCCATGCTTGATGACAATGATGTGATGAGTTGCATAAAAGTCTGGATTAACCACCCTGATTATGTTTTATCAACCCTTTGCGATTGGCTCATTAACCGCAGACTTTATTCAACATATCTTCAAAAAAACCCCTTCCCGCCTCAAAAAATAAAGCAACTTATAAATGCAGCGAAAAATAAATATAAGTTAAGCAATGAAGATGTTTCTTATTTTGTTTTTTCAGGAGAAGTGGAGAATGCTATTTATAAAAAGTCGGAAGCCCGGCCATCTAATACCGGTGAGCATATTAACATACTCTATCCCGATGGAAAGATTATAGACATTACCAAAGCATCTGACTACCCCGGTGCAGAGGAGTTGGACGTAATTACACACAAATATTTTTTGTGCTATCCTAAAGGACTGTAATAAGAATTTTGAATAAAAATGCCACTAATTACATTTTTTATATACTTTTGAAGCAGTATTGCAAGTTTTCTAATCAAACAACGTCTAATTAAACAAACAATTAAAAACCAATTATTATGAAAATTTTAAAATCAGTAGCAATAGCAGCAGGATTTGCTATTATGACAGCTAATGTATGCGCTCAAGAGAAAGCCCAGATGGATCCTCAACAAATGGCACAAAAAATGACTGACAGGGTAAAACAAAATGTTACAGGAGTTACCCCTGACCAAGAAGGAAAAATTTTAGCAGCTAACCAAGAATTTGCAAAAAGCATGCAAGATGCTATGGCAAGCAGTAATGGCGACCGTGATGCTGCACGCAGCAAAATGCAACCGGCAAAAGAAGCAAGAGATGCAAAAATTAAAGGTATTCTCAATGCAGCCCAATTTACTCAGTTCCAAAAAATGGAAGCTTCACATCAAATGGGCGGACATAAAGGCGGAAATCAATAGTCCCGAATTAAAGCAGATAGTTTTATTAAAAAGTCCCGGACATCCGGGACTTTTTTGTTTTATGGGCTATATGATACTTATCATTTATATAGATGAGTACTCACATAATTTAAGTATCTTGCATAAGTATCTTTGCAATAATAATAACACTATTTAACAAAGGCTATTCTAAATAACAATCGTCTAATAGATTAAGTAAACTCCCCAATATGAAAATATTAATTTATTCAGTTGCTCTATTAAGCATAATAATAACAAGAGCAAATGCTCAGCAAGTTAGTACACATACCCCTTGGACAAAAGAAGATTCTGCGGCCATAAACGCACTGGCATTGTACCCCGACTCTGTCAGAAGGGAAATATTTACAGCCTGTGAATATCCCGCTATTATAGAAAATGTAGCAAGCCTGCAAAAAAATTCAAGCACGGCTTTTGCAGATATGGTAAGCAGCTATTCCAAAACCAAGCAAGAAGATGTTTGGAACTTGAGCCGTTATCCTAATCTTATCTCAAGACTTGTGGAAGGAGGCAAAAAATCGAAAGAAGACATTGAAACCATCCTGAATGATTATCCTGCTGAAATACATGATGTAGCATTAAAATATGGCAGAGATGAGTATGACCTTCTAAAAAAAGTGGATGACCTGCAAATTAATACTAATCAGCAGTTTAATGACGCTATTGCTTCCTACCCGCCGGATGTGCAAAAAACATTTACCGACCTACTGCAACTGCCGGAAGTAATGAATCTACTTAACGACCATTTGGCTTTATCAGTAAGGGTTGGCGATAAATATAAACGCGACCCAGAATGGGTAATGCATAAGAGTGATTCCACTGCCGCAGCAGAGGCAAAAATAAATGCCCAACAATTGCAGGACTGGAAACAAACCCTGCAACAAGACTCCGGCGCACAAAATGATATGAAAGCTGCCGCTAACGAATATGCCACCGATAACGGTTATAAACAAAGCGATGTAGATGCCCCCATGGATTCAAACCAGGTAGATAATACTGCTGTTTACCCTTATTCCTATTGGTTTGGCTACCCCACGTGGTATCCTTACGCCTATTGGTATCCTTATCCTTACTGGTATGATTGGGGTTTTTACTATGGACCTTATGGAAACCTTGTAGTGTTTGGTTTCCCTTCCTTTTACTTTACCAACTGGTATTTTTGCTATCCTCACCATTGGAACAGATACCCGTATTTGGGTTCCGCATATATATACCATTATTATGGTGCAAACAGGTTAAACACTATGAGCAGGCAGGTTGTGCATAATTGGGTGCATGCCAACAAAAGCTATTTGCCGGCTGGTTTTACCAGAAACGATGCCACAAGAGTAGCTGCCATAAGGCAATACGGAGAATTGAATCAAAAAGTAGCTAATAAAGATGGTACTATTAATCCTCAAGCCCGTGATGCAGCGTTTACCAAAAATCCGTCGAAGTATTCTGCACTTAACAGTCATCCACAACAAGCAGCAATTCCGGATGAAAAACAAGGCGCAGATGTAAGAGTACCCTTTACGCGACAACCTGCTATAGTACCCAAAAGGGCTCAATCGCAAAGGATTCAACAACCGAGAACCCAATCTCAGCCAAGTGCTGCTCAACAACCGCAAAGAGCCCAACAAAGTACCCAACCAAAATATAACTACAATAACATACAAAGAGCTCAATCTTACCATAGTAATAGCTGGCAACAAGCCGAACCGGCTCGTGCTGCACCACAATATTCTGCACCTGCACGCTCATCTGCACCTTCTGGAGGTGGTGGCGGTAGCTTTCATGACGGTGGCGGAAAAAGATAAAAGCCTGTTAGCTTCTACTAACACCTTCCCGCTCATAACTTGGTTTTAGCCCTCATTCTCTCTTCATATTAAATGCTACTTTTGTGGTATGGAATTCACCGCACAACAAATAGCCGGGTTAGTAAACGGGAAAATTGAAGGGGATGGCAATGTTAAAGTGAGTAAACTTGCTAAAATAGAGGAAGCTACTGCAGGTTCGCTTACTTTTCTTTCACACCCAAAATATGTTCCATACTTTAAAACATCGGGAGCATCTATCATTATTATTACCGATGGAATAACAGATGAAAAGTCTGCTGCAACTTTAATAAAAGTAAAGGATTCAAGAGAGGCATTTACCATATTGATGGAAGCCTACCACAAACAACAGTTTGCTAAAACAGGTATCGAGGAGTTTGCCAATATCTCGCCCAAAGCGAAAGTAGCCAAGGACGTGTATATAGGTTCATTTACTTATATTGGGGAAAACACGCTGATAAGTGATGGAACACGTATTTATCCTAATGTTTACATAGGCGAAAATTGCCAAATCGGAAAAAACTGTATGATATTTCCCGGCGTTAAGATTTATAGAGATTCTGTAATCGGTGACAACTGTACACTTCATTCGGGTGTAGTAGTAGGTTCCGACGGATTTGGATTTGTCCCCAACGATGAAAATAACTATCGTAAAATGCCTCAAGTAGGAAATGTAATTATTGAAAAAAATGTTGAAATAGGCTCTAATACTACTATTGACAGGGCTACCATGGGATCAACTGTCATCCATAAAGGAGTCAAGTTAGATAATCTTATTCAGATAGGGCATAACGTAGAAATAGGAGAGAACACAGTAATAGCAGCCCAATCTGGCGTTGCAGGTTCTACCAAAATCGGCTCAGATTGTATGATTGGAGGGCAAGTTGGCATAATTGGCCATATAAACATAGGAAACAGAGTAAAAATAGCAGCCCAATCTGGCATAGGTTCTGATGTGGCAGATGACAGTATTGTACAAGGCTCCCCAGCACTTGACCATTTTGATTATAAAAAGGCGTATGTGATATTCAGAAGGCTGCCCGAATTAAATAAAAAGATAAAAGAATTGGAAGCGAAAATTGAAAGCCTGACAATTTCCAAGTAAAGTTCCGACAAAAAACCTTATTATTGTATTTCTAAAATAGCCAATAGCCGAAAACTATTAGCTAACAGCTAAAAAAATGAGCGAAAAACAACGCACAATTAAGAACCCCATAAGCCTGAAAGGCAAAGGGTTGCATACGGGAATAGAGGCCACGGTAACCTTTAAACCTGCACCTGTTAATCACTGGTATAAATTCAAACGAATTGACTTGCCCGGTGAACCTATTATTGATGCGGACGTAGATAATGTAACAGATACCGAAAGGGGTACTACCCTTGAACAAAACGGGGCTAAAATTGCCACTACAGAACATCTTTTGGCAGCCCTTGTAGGATTAGAAATTGACAACGTATTAATTGAAGTAAATGGCCCTGAAGTGCCCATTATGAATGGAAGTTCGATGCCGTTTGTTGAGGCTCTTGAAAAGGCAGGAATTGTTGAACAGGATGCTAACAGGGTATATTTTGAATTAAAGGATAACCTTACTTACGAAGATGCCCAAGGGCACATTGAAATGCTTGCCGTTCCTCAGGAAACATTCAGGCTTACGGTTATGGTGGACTATAATTCACCCATTCTCGGAACTCAACATGCCACTATATACAATGTAAGCCAGTTTAAAGATGAAGTGGCAGCCTGCCGCACCTTTGTATTCTTACATGAATTAGAATTATTGTTAAAACATAACCTTATTAAAGGAGGAGATTTTGATAATGCTATTGTCTTGGTTGACCGTGAAATACCAAAGGAAACAATGGAATATCTCGCTAAAGTATTTAAAAAGAAAAGCAGTGAAATAGAAGTAAAATTTCCGGGTATTTTAAATAATACCAAGCTCAACTTTTATAATGAACCTGCCCGCCACAAATTATTGGATATGGTAGGTGACCTTGCTTTGGTTGGGATGCCTATAAAAGCCCATATACTTGCTGCAAGGCCTGGGCATTCGGGTAACGTGGCATTTGCCAAAAAGCTAAAAGAAGCGGCTAAAAAAGACCGGTTTAAAAAAGGAGTAGCAAAGTACAATCCTAGTGCTGCACCTTTGATTGGCATTACCGAAATAATGAATCTTTTACCACACCGCCCTCCATTCCTTTTGGTAGATAAAATATTGGAGTTAAGCACTACCAATGTAGTAGGTGTGAAAAACGTAACTATGAATGAAGATTTTTTCCGTGGTCATTTCCCTGGAAACCCTATTATGCCAGGCGTTCTGCAAATAGAAGCCATGGCACAAACGGGCGGTATTCTTGCACTTAAAACGGTTCCTGACCCGGAGAACTATCTAACTTTCTTCATGAAAATAGATAATGTGCGTTTCCGTAACCAAGTGGTACCCGGAGATACACTCATCTTTCACCTTGAATTGATGGAACCCGTAAGACGCGGCATCTTTAAAATGAAGGGCACCGCTTACGTAGGAGATAAAATTGTGACAGAAGCGGAAATGATGGCACAAATCGTCAAAGTAAAAGAAAGCAATGGAGCGGCTATTGAAAAAAAACTGAAGACGCTAAAGTAAAGCAGAATTAATAGGGATGATATCTACACTTGCGCAAATACATAAGAATGCTGAGATAGGCGAAAATGTTACCATTGAGGCATTTGTAGTTATTCATGATAATGTTAAGATTGGTTCAGGCTCTCATATTCAAAGCCATGCTGTATTAATGCCCGGAGCAAGAATTGGCAAAAATTGTGTTATATTCCCAGGGGCTGTTATTAGCGCTGTTCCGCAAGATTTAAAATTCGCGGGAGAAGAAACTACCGTTGAAATAGGCGACAATACTGTTATTCGTGAGTACTGCACTATACACCGTGGAACCAAAGAGAACATGAAAACCGTTATCGGCAGTAATTGTCTTATTATGAATTATGTGCATGTGGCACATGACTGTGTTATCGGCAACCATGTAATATTATCAGGGTATTGCGGATTAGCAGGACACGTAGATATAGAAGACTATGTAATTATGGAAGGTTATTCCATGGTACAACAATTTATACGGATAGGAGCACATGCTTTTTTAGCAGGCAGTTCAAAGGTGAGAAAGAATATACCGCCTTATGTTAAAGCTGCAAGAGAACCACTATCTTATATCGGAGTAAATACAGTAGGCTTATCAAGACGTGGCTTTAAACCGGAAACCATAAAAAATATTGAAGATACCTATCGCCTTCTTTACGTTATGGGTACGAGTATTCCAACGGCATTAAAAGCTATTGAAACGGAAATACCCAATTCAGAAGAAAAACGCCATATCATTGATTTTATAAATAATTCTCCCAACGGAATTATGAAAGGTCCTTTGAGCAGCCTAAAAGAAGCAGGCGACGTGGAGAATTAACGTTGTTCGCCGGAAACCTCCAGTGAATATCCAACTAACAAATACAGGTAAGAAATACGGAACCACTTGGATTTTCCGGGATTTCTCATATCAATTTACTGAAGGAAAAAAATATGCCATACTCGGACCTAATGGTTCGGGTAAATCTACTCTGCTAAAAATTATTTCAGGGGGTACTATGCTTTCAGAAGGAAACGTAGAATATTCCAGTAAAGAAACTATTATAAAACCTGAAAATGTATTTCAGCATGTATCTATAGCTGCGCCATGGATGGATATTCCGGAAGAATATACGCTGGAAGAAATATTCACCTTTCATCTTCAATTTAAAAAATTTCTGAAAAATATTTCAGTAAGTGAAGCTATAAAAATTATAGACTTAGAACACACCCGTGAAAAGCATTACAGAAATTTTTCATCGGGTATGAAACAACGGGTAAAACTTGGGCTTGCTATTCTGACTAATGCCCCTCTTCTACTCCTTGATGAGCCTGTTACCGCACTCGATGCCAAATCAATTGGCTGGTACAAAGAAATGATTAGCCAATACACAAAATACAAAACCATTCTGGTGTTTTCAAATAATCGGGAAGAGGAATATGACTTTTGTGAAGAAAAGATACAGTTGAAGGTATAAAAAAAGGCAGTATACTACTGCCTTTATATAAGTATTGATGTATTTGTTAGAAAGAAGCTCTTGACCTATAACTGCCCATTATGTTCCTTTTTGTTTTTACCGGAGGTTTGGTATGAATTACAATACCAAAGGTAATAGCTGTTGTAACAAAGCTGTCTAGGTTTTTAGGATTACCGCGAGGGCTTCCAGGTCCATAGTTTGCTAACTCTTGTGCTGTTATGCCGGGTACATAGGCAGACTGACTGGACATATATTTTGAATATGGATTTGGAAGATTCGCATCATTTCCATAATTTGGGTATTTCCCGCTAACATCATCAATATAATCGGTGAAGGTTTTATCCCATGCCAGTTCCCATCCTAGTTTGTAGGTTCGGTTTAGGGTATAATAAAAACCTATTCCCATAGGTATAGTTGGTTGTATTAAGGAATATTCTGATTCTCCCTCAGTGGTAAGGGTATGTAATGGAATATATGTACCATAACTACCCACATAAGCCGGAGGGGTTGATTCTGTAATCATAGCTTCCGGATTCATATGAAAAAGCCCTGCTCCAATAAACAAATAAGCATTAAAAGAATTTTTATAATGGTAAAATCCTCCAATATCAGTTATTTCAAAAAAGGTCCATTCCGCTCTTACATAGGCTTCGAAAATATCATCTCTATAATTAAGGTTACGGTCTCTTATACTTGTAACTTTAGACAGACTGTCAAATCCTTGTAACCTTACGTAATCAAATTGGGCTGAAATAGAAAAAGCAGGAACAATTTTGTAGCGTATATAGGCACCCAAATCCCAGCGGATTTGGCTGGGTTGTACATTAATAACAAGAGGGCTACCGCCTCTTTGTATCCCACCAATATCACAAAGCCCCGCTGATGCTCCGACTTTAACTCCAAAGTCCCATCTGTTTTGAGAAAAACCAATAGAAGGCACTGCAAAACATGCTATTAAAAGTAGTTTATTTAGACGCATATTAGATACAATTTAGAATACAAAAGTAAAAAAATACTGGAGATAACTTAATAGTTAAATGATTTTTAAGAGAATACTAAGTATTCATGTGATTTTTATTGTCAATCCTGTACTGTTCTTAAATTTTGTAAATTCGCAAAAACTATTCGTATGAATATAAAGCTTGTAGTATTTGCCTTTATGGCAGCAGTATTAATGTTTTCATTAACCTCTTTTGTTACGAAAACGGATAAAAAAACCTTGTATGATTTTAAAGCCAAAACCATAGATGGAAAAGATTTTGATTTTTCTTCGCTGAAAGGGAAAAAGGTAATGATTGTAAATACCGCTTCAAAGTGCGGATT
>Ga0206824_10007_pt2 | contig 11195 bp, 11 predicted proteins | sample Alteio_BWOrgCont_82_FD_152874 | JGI IMG/M metagenome (GOLD analysis project Ga0206824, IMG submission 152874) | Enriched cells from forest soil in Barre Woods Harvard Forest LTER site, Petersham, Massachusetts, United States -... | ecosystem: Environmental > Terrestrial > Soil > Temperate forest >...
TCATTAACGGTGTTAAACCTTGTTTGTTGACAGCATTAATATTTACCAATTTTGGATTTGCTAATAATTGTCTGACGATTGCTAAGTTCCCTTTTACTGCAGCATTTAGTAAAGCGATGGTGCGCTTTTGTTTGATCACTGCAATTTGTGCTGGGGTTGGTTTAACCGGTTTTTTAACTGGCTTTTTTGGTGCAGGTTTGACCGGTTTTGGTTTAACTGGTGCCGGTTTAACCGGAGGTTTAGGCTTTGGTTTTGGAATTGGCTTAGCAGGAACTGGTTTCGGTTTAACGGGCGCTGGTTTCGGTTTAGGTTTAACTGGTACAGGTTTAGGCTTTGGTTTTGGTTTAACAGGAGATTTTTTTGCAGGTACTATAACAGGTGGAATTGCAGGGTTTCTATTCAATGCACATTGTTGTGCAAGAGCACGTAATTGAGCTTGGAATCTACCAACAAAAGAGCTTGCAAAGTACAATAACGGTGCTTGTAATACTTGTCCCGTTTCAACGTTAATAAGTTGTGCTGCAGGATTAATGGTAGCAACCATAGGGCCATTAATAGGATGTTTTTTGTTATGTGGCGGTTGCGTTAATGTACGTTGCGCATTAGCATGATCTATTAAATTTTGCGCTTTAACCCATGCCCAATCAAATTTTTCTACATGTTTTTTAGCGTTAGCTGCACTGTTTTTTGCTGTATTGAATAATTTAGGGTTTTTGAGCGCTATGTTAGCGATAGTTTGTCGTGGGACAAAGGTAGTGAGGGGAAATAAGAAATTACGATGAGTAGCAGCGGCACTTGCTGCAGGGTACGTATCAGGAATATGCTGTCCAGTTTTTGTATTTATATAATCATGGCTTGTTGCATCCCATTTAAAATCTATTGCGCCACCCGTTTCTTCGCTAAATTCCCGAAATGCTGTGTTGAGAAATGGGTTTGGAAATGCTAAATCTGCGGGGTCCTGATTGCCAGAAAAATTTACCCAAGCATCACTTCTTTTGCCAGCAGCTCCACCTGGAGGCGTTACTTGACGTTTTTCTTTGCCTAAAAGTATAAGCAATTCTCCTGTGTGCCGGTCACAGTAATAAGGCAATGATGCCGCAGAAGGTGCAAAAAGAGCAGGCGTATAGATGGCTAAGATAACGAAAACTATTTTTTTTATATCAAATAGGGCCATCATTTCATTACTACCTCTTAGTATAACTTTTAATTCAAATACAAATTATTAATAATAATACCCTATATAACCTTAATGTTGCAATGGTTAATTTAAAATTATCTGATATCCTTAAATGAGGCTTGTACAATCATCTTTTAGCAAGGGATAAACATGAACGATTTAGGTTTAAAAGTAGGAATGCTTATTCTAGTAGTTCCTGATATTGAGGCTGCTGTCGATTTTTATACACGGTTAGGTTTACCAAAGCGGTTTCACCTAAAAAGTAATTGGGCTGAATTTGCGTTAGGTGATATCAAGCTTGGTATCTGTCCAACAAGCCAACAGCTCCCAGACCGCCATACTGGCATAGTATTAGAAGTTGCTGATATGGAAGCATTAAGAAAAGAATTAGAAGAGCGGGGAATTCCTTTGCTAGAAGAGCCAAAAGTAGCGCCACATGGCATTATGGCAAGCTTTAAAGATACTGGCAACAACATCATTGAACTGTATCAGCCAACACCAGAAAAAGTACGTGATTTAGTACAAAAAGTGGTCGATAAAGAAGATGGCTGCTGCAAAGGTGAAGACGAGCAATGCGTAGAAAGCAACGAGTGTTCGACCGAAGATAAAGGCGGCTGCTGCTGAGCTTGAACGTATAAAGTTTTATGAGTGGCTTTATTAAAAAAACTTGAGTCACTTTCTATAAACTTTTTGTTGAGTTTTTTCTTTTTTTAGGTACAATAAAAACAGTATTGTGACACTCAAAAAAGTTAATATTTATTTCCGGTCATCCTGAGCGAGGCTTTTAAGCCAAGTCGAAGGACAGGCAGATTAAAAATATTATAAATGATCCTTCGACTCGATCTATGATCTCGCTCAGGATGACTGAGGGATGTTGAATATAACAATTAGATAGACAGGTATTACAGTTAATTCAAAACAAACTACAGGAAAGGACGAATAATGATTGACAAAATTCGCCCATTATACGATCGAATTCTCGTCAAACGGATAGAGGATGAGAGTAAAACAGCTGGTGGTATTATTATCCCTGATGCGGCTAAAGAAAAAGCGCAAACAGGTAAGGTAATGGCTACAGGTTCTGGAAAAGTAACCGCTGAAGGTAAGGTTATTCCGTTGCAAGTACAGATTGGTGATCTTGTTTATTTTGGTAAGTATGCAGGCACAGAAGCTGGCGATGATTTTTTGATCATCCGTGAAGATGAAGTTCTTGGCGTTATTCAAAAATAAAAAATTTTAGGAGTTTTTATATGGCAGCACGTACTATTTTGTTCGGGCAACAGGCTCGTACAAAAATATTAGATGGCGTTAATAAGTTGGCCGACGCTGTTAAGGTAACCCTCGGGCCCCGTGGTCGTAATGTAGCTATTGAAAAATCTTTTGGTTCACCAATCATTACTAAAGATGGTGTCTCCGTAGCAAAAGAGATTGAACTAAAAGATAGACTTGAAAATATGGGCGCACAGATGGTGCGTGAAGTAGCAAGTAAGACTGCGGATGTAGCCGGTGATGGTACAACCACAGCGACGGTACTTGCACAAGCTATTTTTAGAGAAGGGCAAAAGTATGTTACTGCCGGCGCAAACCCTATTGAATTAAAACGGGGTATTGAAAAAGCGGTAGAGGCTGCTGTTGATTCTATTAAAAAAAGTGCAAAAGCGGTTAGTGGCAAAAAAGAGATTGAGCAAGTTGCTACCATTTCTGCTAATTCTGATACGATCATAGGCAAACAGATTGCTGATGCTATGGAACGTGTTGGCCAAGACGGTGTCATTACCGTTGAAGAAGCTAAGGGCATGGAGAATGAACTTGACGTTGTTGAAGGTATGCAATTTGACCGTGGTTACCTTTCTCCATACTTTGTTACTGACGCAGAAAAGATGGAAGTAGTGCTTACCAACCCGGTAATCTTAATTAATGATAAAAAGATCAGCAGCATGAAGAGCTTGTTACCATTGCTTGAGCAAGTAGCAAAATCTGGTGCGCAACTTCTTATCATTGCAGAAGATATCGAAGGTGAAGCATTAGCGACGTTGGTCGTTAATAAAATCCGTGGCACCTTAAATGTTGTAGCGGTAAAAGCTCCAGGATTTGGTGACCGTCGCAAAGCGATGTTAGAAGACATTGCTATATTGACCGGCGGTACGCTGATTGCTGAAGAGCTTGGCTTTAAATTAGAAAATGTTACCTTGCAAGATCTTGGCCGTGCAGCAAAAGTTGTTATTACAAAAGATAACTGCACTATCATTGAAGGTCGTGGCAATAAAGATGAGATTGCTGGTCGTGTAAGCCAAATTAAAAAACAGATCGAAGCAACATCCTCAGACTATGACAAAGAAAAGCTCCAAGAACGTCTTGCTAAATTAGCTGGTGGTGTAGCAGTTATCCGTGTTGGTGCTGCAACAGAATCAGAAATGAAAGAAAAGAAAGACCGTATTGATGATGCATTGCATGCAACACGTGCAGCGGTAGAAGAGGGCATTGTTGCAGGTGGTGGTGTTTCATTACTCCGTGCGCAAAAAGCAATTGATCAGCTTAAGCTAACAGGTGATGAGGCGTTTGGTGCATTAATTGTACGTCGTTCTTTAGAAGAGCCATTGCGTATTATTGTGAGCAACGCTGGTTATGATGGCGCTGTTATTGTAGACAAGATTCGTAGTCAAGACAAGGAAAACTACGGCTTTGATGCAAAAAATGGTGTATATGTTGATATGATAGCAGAAGGTATTATTGACCCTGCTAAAGTAGCACGTACAGCATTGCAAAATGCTGCATCAATTTCAGGTTTATTGCTGACAACAGAAGCGATAGTCTCTGAAATTCCAGAAGAGAAAAAAGAGGCTGGCCATAACCCAATGGGTCGTGGCGGCATGCCGGAAATGTTTTAACGCATAGCTTTATACGAACATTGTAATCAACAGGGCAAGGAAAAAAATCTTGCCCTGTTGATTTTACTCATTATCGAGTTTGTTTATATGCCCGTTTTATACCACGATATTTTTGCCAATCATTAGCTTTTGTGATTGCTGCATCAACTGCTATCTGTCCACTTGCTGCAGATAATGCGCTCGCTTTTCGAGCAAGCTCAGTTGCGCGTTGGCAGTCTCCTTTTAAAAGAGCATCTAAAATTTCATGAATTCTGCCGTGCGCTTTAACTGCTCCTTTTGCGCCTGTTGTCATTACCGTATTAATATCAATATGCGCAAGTTCATTTTGCGTTTTCATTTGAGCAGTAATTATGCTTGTTATGAATGCAAGCATAAAAACACTCATCGATCTTAATAATGTCATAAAAATCCTATAATTGAATTGTTATTTTTCCTGCTTTTCTACCACTTCCATCGATCTCTACATATGGATGAAGCTCTATGCTTGCGGTATTTGCTGGGATGTTTGATTTTAACAGTGTCATAGGTTTCTGATTTAATTCAGCACTTCCAATACGTTTGCCTGATGCATCCTTAAAGTTTATGGAAACATACCCTAAATCAAGTGGTGCAGAATCAGAATTACTCGGTTTTGAAGGCAGATTCGGTGATAAAGCTTGCATTTCAAAACCAGTTAAAGCCAATAAAGCTATAAAAATCATTTTTGTTACATTTTTCATTGTAAACTCCTTTTATTTATAAAAAACTCCTATATTAACAATAAGTATATAAAATAATTACAACAAGAAACAATAATTAAGATTGTACAGGTTAAGATTTTATTTTTACAGAGAAGAAATGGGTTCCTGTAAAACTCTTGTCTTAAGGCTCAGTTTATTTGCTAAGGTGAGCATGCTGATGTTTTTACAAACAATAAGGAGCTGCATGCAAAAAAAATATTTGTATATCATCACCATAGCATATGCATGCGCAATCTTTGCTCAAGGTGTCTTTACCCCAATTTATGCCTTTTTTGTGCAAAATATAGGTGGCGGTATTTTAGAAACTGCATGGGCAATATCACTGTTTTCTATTGTGACCGGCATTACTGCTATGGTAATTCACCATACAAAATGGAGTCACCGTTATAGAAATGAATGTTTATGGGTTGGTTGGTTAATATGGGTTTTTGGCCTGGCGCTATATTTTTATATGCAAAGTTTTTACATGTTGTTTGTTTCACAGGCGTTAACGGGCTTTGGCAATGCGTTATCTGAGCCTGCTTTTGATGCAGAATTTTCTGAACAGGTTGCTGCAGATCCATCGGGGGGATGGTCGATTTTTGAAGGGGTGACGAATATTTTTTATGGCGTTGCAGCATTCCTGGGAGGCATTATAGCAAAAAAATTTGGTTTTGAAGTGTTAATTTATTTCATGGTCGCAACGGCGATCATCTCTTTTTGCTGTATTATCTGGTATCTGTATGTTGGCAAAAAAAGAATGATAAGGACACGTAGTTGACGACTGTCGTTTTATTTTGCTAGCTTCACATGAGTAGTTTTTAATTGTGCTTCATGGTTCGATACTATTTTTCGCTATGCTCAAAATCACTTCCAGCCTACGTTAAAACTTCGGCGGACAGGCACCAATGAGCGGATCACTAAATCCCGCTCATTCTGCCGTGCCCGGCGTAACTTTAGTGAAGCCTGGGCCGTGCCCGCCGTAGCTTGCGCGTAGGCTGGGAGTGATCTTGCAAGGATCGTATCGAAGAATGAAGCGGTAAAAGGAGATGCTATGGAACTATTGAGTTGGACAGTTGGATTTTTAGTAATTGCCTTAATAGCAGCTGTTTTAGGGTTTTCGGGTGTTGCACGTGATGCAGCGTGGATTGCTAAAATTTTATTTGTCGTATTTTTAGTATTATTTCTTGTTTCATTACTTCGTGGTATGTAACTATAATTGTGTAGAATCAAACGATTGAGAAAGAGGGGATGGTGCAGAGCGTCGTGAATCTGCAGATGATCCTCTTTTTCTTGTTTCTAGTTGGGCAATGACGCCATCAAAAGATCTTTGTCTTCTATGAGGAATTGTCCGTTTTTTTGCCTGTGCTTGTTGTAAAGCTCGTTCAAGACTAGGTGGTGTTGTTGCAGCATTCTTGAGAATAATATCAACAGACGCTTCATTGCCAGCTTGAGCAGCAGCCATAAGAGCTGTATCATGAGTAGCAGGATCTTCTACATCAAGCAGATCACTAGAGAGTTGCCTGCCGCCCATTCTTGCTAATGCTTTTTCTAGTTTATCATAAAAATTTGCTATTCTTGGCAAAACGCGAGGCAATATTGTTGTTGAAGAACGGGGGCTCAGTGCATCAATCAGGGGGGCCACAGATTTTGCTGTAACAAAGTAATGTTCAGCGTAATTAATAGGTAATGTTCCTGCTGCATTCGGTAGTTCGTGAGCTGTATTGGCCAATAATAATTTAATGAGTGCATGCCTATTATTAAAAACAGCAAAATGCAACGCTGTATTTTGTGAAGGTTGTTCTTTTAAATTGACATTTGCGCCCGCGTCCATTAATAATTTTGCAATACGTACTTGCATGTTCTCGTCACATTGCTGTTGTGAACAAACATGACTTAAAAGTGATTTGCTTTCTGTATCAGTGGGACCGGAAATAGCACAAGATTGCAACCAATTGATCGGAACATTGTGTTGTAAAAGATCATCTGCTGTTTGCAATGCTTGGTCGCCAAGAGAATCTATTTCTTCTGGTGAAGCATCGGACTTAGGTTGAGGCAGGTTGCTCATCAATGCAAAAAACTGCTGATGTCTGTCTAAAGCATGACGTTGCGCGGCAAGTAATTTTTCTTTATTTTTTTCTATTACGATAATAAGTCTGTCGAGTTTCTCTTGCTCTTTTCCTTTTTTTATACTTTTTTTGCAAAATTTTACTAACTTTGCATGGCCATCGGTTTGTGGAATTAGATTTGGATTAGAATAAAGAGCTTTTAGAATTTCTGCAATTTGTTCATGCTTGTTATATTGTATGATTGAATCGATAATAAATTGAACGAATTTATCCCGGTCAGTTGTTTTAATCTCTGTTTGTGTGCCATCAGTAAATGCTTCAGATGAAGGCCAGCTTAGAATAGCTTTTTTTAAAAACCGTATTGCAAATTGTTCTTTGTAGGAAATGTCTGAATAGGGAACGTCTGATTCAGCTTCTGTTGCACAGGCATTACTTTGACAGCCAAAAGCAACAAAACAACTAACCATAAAGATAATTTTATACCGATAGACCATGTTAGGACCGATCCAAATCATACTAATTTAACTCTTTTATAACTCTTTTAAATTAACCATAGATTGACTATTTTGTCAATAAAAATTATTTCAATTCTATATATTTTTCCAATTTGACAATTTTATCTGATGAATTATAATGGTATATAAAAACAAACTATATGGTGAATATTATGAAATTGATGAAATTATACCTTATATTATCTATGGTCAGCATAGCTTGCTTTCCCTATAGTTTAGCTATGCAGGTTGATGCCCAACCGGCTGATAGTGCTGAAAGTGTGAGTTTTTCTGAAACTGCAGCTTCAAAGCTAAGACAGCTGGCCAGCAACTGGCGCCCCTCTGTTACAGAAGATTATCTGCAGAGAAAAAAGGGAGAGCCAAATGAATCACAGATAACTCGAGCTCTTCTTATCGATGCAATGTTGGCTGTCTTAATTAAAGATGTGTTTATTCAAGATATCATTGATGAGGTTCAGGCAGACCAAAAGGCGTATCCTCTATTGGATGAATTGAGTTATAAAATTTTAGAAATTATTATAACAACCAATCCATACATTATTTCTGAAGGGCGTTTAAACATATTTAAAATGGACGTTCTTGATGTACTTAATACCTTGTATAATAATATCTTACTATGTCAGAATTCGATTCCTACATTATTAGTGCATCAATTAACTGATGGCAAGTCTAGTAGCCCTATACGCGCAGATGATATGATACCCATGAGTAAAGTGAAAATGCTACCATCTGCTAAAATTGATACCAGAAAATTTTTGCTTGAAGGATTGAGAAATTGTATAACTTCAAGAATGAAAAGGGATGTTTTTGATTTACAAGAACTTGTAAAAACAGCATTGGCACAAAAAGTGTATTATTATACTGCGCCGCAAGCAGATTGTATTCAACGGGCAGGTCTCAAGATTAATACTGCGCATCTTTTTAAAGCGAGATTGGAAGGCTGTTCGGTAGGTTTTCATCATGATTATATGAAAATGCTAGAAAGAAATAGCATTATTGAAAAACTATCTACTTCAGCTGCAGATCCTGTGACAGGGATATGGTCCGGTGCACTTAAATTTAACAAAGGACCTATCGAACCTGCAAAAACGTTGTTTCCACCTCAATGGACACAAGATAAAGTATTGGTAAAAATTGGTGAAGCTCATCAATCTTCTCAGCATCGCACCAAAGAAGGGTTACCTATCGTAATTGTATATGGTAGAGAAGAAAAAAGAGCTATATGTTCGGCCTATCCTCAGCTGTAGTAAGATTACTCTTGAGAACAGGTCACTAAACATCTATTTTTTTCTTGGCATGCTTCTTCTTGTAGACAGCCTTTAATATACTTAGCATGACACTCTTGTTGTGACATTTCTTTGTTTTGTATGCATTGTGCTAAACGTTGGCAGCCTTTGCTATTTTTACATGCGCATGCATGTTGTTCACTACACCGTCGTTTACACCGGTTCTCCTTGCAGATGTTTTGACAGGTGCATTGTGCTTGTTGTGTTGGTTCTTCTTTGCAGGCTTGCATGCAATTGGTAAATTTGATACGTGTGGCATCAGTATCATGCCTGCAGAATGCTAATGTTGATGTACAAAAAAGTATGAGCCAATAATTCTTCGTCATATTTTTCCCCTATAGTATACTTACAGCGTACGAGGCCAGTGTAAAAAATTCAATACATATGTTTCTCATACTGATTTCTTGTTTATTAAGGCTATTTATAAAAAAGGAAACCATGTCTACTATTTTGGTGATCTGCCCAACGCAGGACGATCAACGAGAACTGTCCAATCCCAGATTTCGCGATTATACCTTTGTTTTTGATGATTATACGTGCGAAGAGATAGAAAAAAGCTCGTTTGGTGCTTCAAAACAGGTTACTGATCCACGGCATGTTCTACGGACTATTGAACAAAAGTATGGCCATATAAAATTTGATGCTGTTATAGCCACCGATGATTATCCTGGCATTATCTTGGCAAGCATTATCGCAAAAAAAAATGGTTTGCGCTCTCCTGAACCTGAGATGTGTTGCTTTGCCAGCATAAATATTATGCGCGACAAGCACAGCAAGAACATGTTCCTAAAGCAGTTCCTCGTTATGTGATGCTTGATGCATCACGGGATTCTGTGCATACTATTCGCCTGCCATTTCCCTTCTTTGTTAAACCAGCTAAATCTTTTGATTCTGCACATGCATATCGTATTGATACTCAACATCAATTACAAACAATAGTAGCAAAAGGGTTACCAAAAAATTTCTTTGAACCGTTTAATATTTTGCTGCAAGAATATTCCTCATTTTCATTACCTGCACATTATTTATTAGCAGAAGAATTGCTACAAGGTGATCAAGTGACCGTAGAGGGGTTTGTTGTTAATGATGCGGTGTATATTTTAGGTATCGTTGATTCTATTATGTATCCTGGCACAATCTCATTTGCTCGTTTTGAATATCCATCCTCTCTTAAACAAGACGTGCAAGACCGCATGCATGATATTGCCGAACGCTTTATGCGGGGCATCAACTTTAATAATGGCTTTTTTAACATTGAAATGATGTATAATCCAGTCACAGAGGCTATCCATATCATTGAAGTAAACCCGCGCATGGCATCCCAGTTTGCAGATCTCTACGAAAAAGTACACGGTATTAATAGTTATGATATTTTATTGGCTATCGCCACCGGCAATAAACCTCGATTTACCCGCCAATCAACGCCACATACCTGTGCTGCCAGTTTTGTTTTGCGCCTCTTTGAGAATAAAAAGGTGCAACGAATACCTTCTTCTGATGATTTAAACCGCGTACAGGAAAGATTCCCTGATAGTTGTATATCTATATTTGTCAAAGAAGGTACCCATCTTTCAGAGTACATACAGGATGGTGCCAGCTATAGATACGCCTTTATGAACCTGGGAGCCGCCAATAAAGAAGCATTATTAGACCATGCAAAGGAATGTGAGAGGCTCTTAGGCTTTGCTTTTGAATAATGGAAACATGCCTCGCTATCGTCGCCATTTTTTAGCTAAACGGTAGTTGCGATTTTTACGTGCCTGGTTGCCAATCTCTAAAAAACCTTCATCAACCCATTTTTTGCATAATGCAGTCGCTGTGCGTGGTTTAAAGTTAAATAATGCACCGATTTGTTCTGCTGTTACAAATGTAGATCGTAAAAAAAGTTCAAAAACCTTACGTTGTTTCGTATCTAAATCAACCAACATAGATGATTGATCGTATTCACCCGTAATCATTGCTTTTTCCATCCGCTTAATAATCGCTTGGAATGAATATGCCATACCAGCAATACAGTAGTTTAGCCAGGGAGTAATATCTGCTTCAGCTCGCCCGACATAATAATTATGTGAAGGACCAATCGCCAAAGCATGGTAATACGCATTTAAATTATGTGCATAATATTCATCTAATGAATAAATGTTTTTCATATCATAGCCACCAAGATGCAAAATGAGGGTAGTTAAAAGACGAGCAGTTCTGCCATTGCCATCATAATAAGGATGTATGGTTGCAAATTGGTAATGAGCTATTGCTGCAATTAAAGGAACAGGTAAATCGGTATGGATGCGTATCCATTGTACCAATTCTGTCATCAGCAGAGGAACATCTTTTGCCTCAGGCGGCATATAGACAATGCTGCGTGTTGCTCGATTACCAATAACATTTTGTTCCTCGCGATAAGGAGTAGGCTGTACCTTTGTTGTGCCGTCACCCATAACAAGAGCATGTAGTTGTTGAATAATATGTTCAGTTAATGATGTGCCTCGTGCCGCGCATTGCTGAATATAAGCAAGAGCGACATAATACCCTTTGACCTCC
>Ga0206824_10103_pt2 | contig 11135 bp, 8 predicted proteins | sample Alteio_BWOrgCont_82_FD_152874 | JGI IMG/M metagenome (GOLD analysis project Ga0206824, IMG submission 152874) | Enriched cells from forest soil in Barre Woods Harvard Forest LTER site, Petersham, Massachusetts, United States -... | ecosystem: Environmental > Terrestrial > Soil > Temperate forest >...
CCCGCGACAGTTCACTTCGTCGAAGGGACCTGACGGCGGGGAGCTTTTATCTCCAGTGGCAACTGGACGTCAAGAACACTACTCGCCCCTACCGCGAGTTTCGTGCTTCTGAAGCAAATTCCGGGATTGACCGAAAATTCTCTGAAAAATACGATCCGTCTCCATCCGCCTTTCCCAGATCGGTTGGTCGGAGTTTGCATTTCGTCAAATTAATCGCATCAGACGTGCCGCAACGAGAATTCACAGGGCGCTCAGATGCTTGTCGAGTGAGTGTCAGGCATGGCGGGGAACGTCGCTATAAAGTTGGATCCATGACTGCAGGCAACCAGAACCCCATCGATCCACAGATCCGCACGACGGCACGGGGATCGTGCGTCAATGGGGGACAGTCGGGACGTTCGCTGTACTCAATCGTTTGGAATCACGTGTTCTTCACCGTTCCGGAGGAAATTCTTTCTCGCCGCATGCGGCACATCGGTGATGAACAGATTGGCATCGCGATGAATGCAGTGAGCGCACAATCCTTCGGTCTTCCGCGTGAGGTGCAACGTGCCAATTGAGATTCCTGCCGCCCCGGTTGCCATGAAGAATCCGGCATATTCGCCGACGATCTCGATCGCGATGTGTACATACAATGGCGAAAGGTTTCTGACGGAGCAGTTGGAATCATTCGTCAATCAATCTCGATTGCCTGATCACCTGGTAGCCTGCGATGACGCCTCGACCGACGGCACTCAAAGGATCCTGACCGAATTCGCAATTCGATCTCCATTTCCCGTAGAATTGCACTTCAATACCGCGACGTTTGGTGTTGCGAAGAATTTCGAGCAGGCGCTCCTGGCCTGCGCGGGAGACTATGTCGCGCTGTGCGATCAGGATGACCGTTGGCATTCCTCCAAATTACAACGTCTGTCTGAGTTGCTGGACGCCAATCCGCAAGCCGGATTTGCGTGTTCCGATGCCGAATTGATCGACAAGCACGGCAATTCCCTGCATCGAAAGCTGTGGAACGTCTGGAGGACAGATCCGGCAACCCTGGCTCTGAAACCTGCCACGCAACGCCGTGCGTATTCCGTGCGGAGTAATTGCGTCACCGGTGCGACGATGATGTTTCGAAGAAAAGTGGTCTGGGATTGTTTGGCGCCGATTCCGCAAAGCTGGGTGCATGATCACTGGCTGGCCGTCCTCTGTGAAATCCTGAACTGTCCCGGTTGCGCCACTCCCGAATTGCTGACTCAGTATCGGCTGCATCCCGGGCAGACGATCGGAGTCGGCTCCCGCAACTGGTTCCGCCGTCCGCAGACAATTGACGAACGACAAAAAAAATTCATGCAAAGGCAGCAACGATACGACGATTTACAAGCCCATTTGGAAGCCTGCATTTTGCCTCAGGTTCCCGAGGCGGCAATCTGGTACGATGTGATTCACAGCGCACGGCAGGATCTGGCTGTTCGCCAGAAAGAGTTGCATTTGCCCTGGTGGCACCGCGGTTTCAATCGCTTTTTGCGAGGTAAACGACGCGCCGCGTGATCCCCATATTTGTAGCTGAATTCGTAAGAATTCAGGTCCGTTGCACCCACCTCCAAACTCTCACGCGTTTGGCTGTATTGAAAATACCGACAGCGATGATATCCGGGCCAAGTCCTCTTGCCGCTCCGGTGACGTGCGGATAGATTCCCCCACCATTCATCAGGGAGACTGTGATGACACCCATGAAACAACTGTTCCGCGCCGTGAAGTCCGTGATCGACGTCGCGTACTTTCCTCGACTGTTCGCGCAACGCGCGGCCTACGACAAGATTGAAGACTGGCCGACATTGGTGGCCGAAGTTTGCCGCCCGCGCGGACGGCACAGTATTTTTGCGAACCAGTATCCATCGGAAATTGGCGCCGTCTGCGATCTGGTGCGTCCGATGTCCCCAAAAGTGATTGTCGAAATCGGCACTTCGCGCGGCGGAACGCTCTATTTGCTGTCCCGCCTGGTTCAGCCGGGAGGAATGGTGATTTCCATTGACAAACCGGGTGAGCCGGGCAGCGTCCGTCCCGTCATGAGAACCGTCTATCGGAGCTTCGGAAAAAAGAACGGAGTCCAGGTCGTCACTCTGGATCGAGACTCACACGCATCAAGCACACACGCGGAGATCGAACGACTGTTGGCAGGCCGGCAGATCGATTTTCTGTTTATCGACGGCGACCACAGTTATGACGGGGTCAAGGCAGACTTCGTGTCCTATCGTCGGTGGGTCGCGCCCCATGGGGTCATCGCCATGCATGACGTCGCTCATCCTGATACTCATCATTCGATTGAAGTCCCTCGTTTCTGGCGTGAATTGACCGCTGAATCGTTCCAGCACGAAGCCATCGTCGCGTTTCCCGGTCACAGCCCGGGGATCGGAATCATCCATAACGCCGGTATGCCGGCTGTCCAGAAGAGGGCGGCCTGACGTAAAGCCCGTCGCGGGCCGAAATGAGACGTTCGGTCACGGAAAACGAATATGCAAATGCCTCGTTCATCGTCGCGAGCGGCATAAGACAACCGGCAGGGAGGCCAGAAGAATGTGTGGCATCGCCGGGTACTGCAGTTTCGACAGCGTACCGCCGAATCGAGCGGTCCTTGAAGAGATGGTCCATGCACTGCGCCATCGCGGACCGGATGCTGCCGCAATTCACGCGGAAGGCCCCGTCGGTTTGGCACACGCGCGACTATCCATCATTGATCTGGAAGGTGGTCGGCAGCCGCTGTTTAACGAAGATGGCTCGGTCGCTGTCGTCGTCAACGGCGAGATCTATAATTACCGCCAGTTGCGGACCGAGCTGAGCAATCGTGGGCATCGCTTCCGTACGGGAAGTGATTGCGAAGTCATCGTCCACCTGTGGGAAGAACGTCGCGAGCGGTTGGTGGATGATCTGCGCGGCATGTTTGCATTTGTGCTCTACGATCGCCGGACAGGAACCGTATTTGGAGCGCGTGATCGTTTCGGACAGAAGCCGCTGTTCTATCACGTCAGCCCGCGAGGCTTCTCATTCGCCTCGGAGATCAAGGGACTCGTTGCCGTACCCGGCTTCTCGCGGGAACTGGATCCGATCGCGCTGGATCAATTCCTGTTTCATCAGTTCGTTCCTCAGCCTCGAACTTTGTTCACCGACGTCAAGCGTCTACCGGCAGGATGCTGCTTTTCAATCGGGCAAATCTGCACCAAACCGGAAGATGCCGCTTCGGAATCGCCGTACGACCAGAGAGTCAAAGTCACGCGATACTGGCGGCCCACGTTTGCCCCGGATAACTCGCTGTCCGACCAGACGCATCTGGATCAGGTGGAAGCCGCACTGGTGGACGCCGTGGAAAGCCATTTGGTGGCTGACGTCCCCATCGGTGTATTTCTGAGCGGTGGGATTGATTCCAGTTTAATCACCGCACTCGCCTCGCGGTTTGCACCCAAGCCCCTGCAGACGTTTTCCATCTCGTTTCCGAATAGCCGCCATGACGAAGCTCCCTATGCCAGGGCGATGAGCGTCGCATTCGGCACGAAACATCGTGAAATTCCGTTTCAGCCGGACGATTACGCCAGAATCCTGACCGACGCCGCCACGCTGTTCGACCAGCCATTGGCCGACGCGGCTGCGCTTCCCCTGCTGGCTCTCAGTCGTGCCGCAGCCGAAGAGGTCAAAGTCGTACTGACCGGGGACGGAGGCGACGAATTGTTTGCGGGATATCGCAAGTACCGACGGATGGCCGGCGTCCCCGGCAGCCTGGGCTGGTTGACTCGCTGGAGCGAACGAGTCTTCCCCACAACCGTCCTGGCTCGTTGCGCGCCGGATCCCTTCGGCTGGCGAAAGTGTCGAGCACGCATCGCGTCAGCCGTCGCACCGGCCGGGCGAAGCTCCTACCAGCGACAAGGCTGGGAAGGCTGGGAGCGATTTGCCCTGTATCGCCCCGTGATGGTCGATAAGGTCGGCAGCCACTTTGAGTCCTTATCTGAAGACTTCGAACATACCAATGTATCCACGGATCCATTGAATCTGGCCTTGGGCGCGGATCAGGGGACCTGCCTTGCCGACCGGCTACTCCTGAAAGCCGACTATTCGACAATGGCCTTCGGCCTGGAAGCCCGAGCTCCATTGCTGGATCATCTGCTTGCCGATGTGGCGGGAAGGCTGCCATTGCACCTGAAAGCCACGTCACGCACGACCAAAGTCGCCCTGCGTGAAATCTCCCGCCGCTATTTGCCACCAGATATTGTCGACCGTCCCAAAAAGGGGTTTTCGATGTCAACGGAACACTGGTTCCGACACGAACTGTCCGACTGGACACACCGGTGCCTGGTGGATGAATCTCTGGCGCTGCCACGTTACTTCGAACGAACCGCGATCGAACGGATGCTGGCCGAACATAAATCTGGAAACAAGAACCACGCGGCACGGATTCACACTCTGCTGACTTTTGAACTGTGGATGCGCGAGTACATGGCGTGACGTGAAAGATTCGTTCCTGCGGATTGCCTGATTTTTGCAACACGTTTTCGTAAAGGGTTTTCCATGCTCGCGAAAGAAAAGAGAATCTCACGGATCGTCTTGAAACCAGCCAGACGCATTTACAACTATGTCAAGGATTACATCTACAGTCTGCAGAATCCGGACAGCATGATTCCCCCGAAATCCGCCAATTTCGTGGGCGGCGGCGATTTCGACACGGTCGGACAGGAATTCAAGCAACATTTCATCGAGTTGGGCGGCCTGCAACCAAATCATCGCGTTCTGGATGTCGGTAGTGGCATTGGGCGAATGGCCGTTCCACTGACAACCTACCTGACCGCGGAAGGGTCCTATTGCGGGATCGAGCTGGTGTCCAAAGGAGTCAAGTGGTGCCAACGTCGCATCACCCGGCGATATCCCAACTTTCAGTTTCAGCAGTGCGATGTCTTCAACAAGATGTACAACCCCAAGGGAAAGTACGCAGCACGAAACTACAAGTTTCCGTTTGATGATGGTTCGTTCGATTTTGTCCTTTTGACGTCCGTGTTTACTCACATGCTCCCGGAAGATGTGAAGAACTACACGAAAGAGGTCTCTCGAGTTTTGAAACCAGGTGGGAAATGCCTGATTACTTTCTTCATCATGAATCAGGAGTCCAGGACCCTTGTCGAATCCGGGCAGAGTAGCCGCGATTTCAAGTATCAACTGGATGGCTGTTACACGATCGACATGTCTATTCCCGAAGGAGCAATTGCATTCGACGAGGCCGTTGTCAGCGAATTGTTCGCGTCGCATGGTTTGGCGATCACAAAGCCCGTGCAATATGGTTCCTGGTGCGGCCGGAGTGAATTTCTGTCATACCAGGACATCATCGTCGCCGAGAGACAGGATTTCTCTTGAAGCATCAGGGGCGCCGCTTCGTGTCTGCGCATCGGAAGTTGGAGCGAGAGGATGATGTCGAACTTGGGGTTGATGGAAATTCCGATATTGAATTAACCTTCCTCGCCCTTTGAAGGGAATGTCTTTAGGGTCGGGCTGATTCCTCGCGCAGACGCGGGGATCTTTCCGAAGCAAGGGAATAGAGATGGACGATCGGCAAACACGCACGGGGCCAGGCGCAGCGATGATAAACAGCGCCGATGCCTTGTCGTCGCCAGCGCTGCTCGTCCGGCACGAACAACTGATCCGCGCATTCATTCTGATCGGCCTTTTGGCTCGTTGCATTCGGTACTTCCTCCGCTTTCCATTGTGGGAGGATGAATGCTTCCTGTGCGTGAATTTCATTGACCGCGGTTACGCGGAACTGCTTCAACCATTGAACTATCAACAGGTCGCGCCGGCTCTGTTTCTGTGGATCGAACTGACAATGGTCAAACTGTTCGGCTACAACGAACTTTCATTGCGGCTGTTCGGGTTCATTTGCAGCATCGCCAGCCTGTTCCTGTTTCGACACGTCGCGTCTCGCCTGCTGAAGGGAATGCCGCAGTTGATTGCGGTCGGTGTATTTGCGGTCGCGTATCCTGGAATTCGATATGCAGCCGAAGCCAAACAATATGCGTCCGACATGCTCGTCGGCCTGGTGCTGCTGGCACTTGCCGTGGAATGGTGGCTGGCAGACTGCCGGAGGACGCGTCAAAAGCTGCTGTGGAGCCTGACTGCGTTTATACCACTGGCGATGGCGCTTTCCCTCCCTGCAGTGTTTGCCGCCGGCGGAGTCAGCCTGTTTATCGCCTGCGTACTGATTCAGCAAGCTTCGAGCGCACGGTACGTGGAGTCTTCGGAACGCACCACTCCTTCGTCGGGAGAATGGTGCGTTCCGAAGACTCCACTCAGCCTGCGATCCATCCTCAGCGACGGCCAATGGATTGCCTGGGGAACCTTCAATGCCGTGCTGGTGACGTGTTTTGCGATTCTGATGCTGCTGGCGGCGAAGGATACGAACGTCGCGGCCATGGACCACTATTGGAACTACGTCTTTCCTCCGCTGACCACACCCTGGCGATTGCCGATATGGTTCTTGACGATTCACACTGGCGAACTGCTCGCCTATCCGATCGGTGGAGGCCGAGGCGCCAGCGCGTTGACGTTTATTTGCATCGTTTGTGCGATCATCGCCCTGTGGAAAGAACGTCGCTGGTCATTACTGATCCTGATGCTGGCCTCTCCATTTATTCACATGACAGCTTCCGCATTGCATCGGTACCCCTACGGCGGACACGTCAAGTTTTCACAGCATATGGCAGGAATCATCTGCCTGCTGTGTGGAATCGGTACAGCGGCGCTGTTGTCGTGGCTGGCCAGGAGGGAACGACTGGTTCGTCAGGTTGCGATGGCGGCGGTTCTCTATCTGATGGTGATTGGAATATCGTCGATGACCCGCGACGTGCTGCTCCCTTACAAAACGGAGTCCGATATGCGGGCACGAGCATTTGCGGAATGGTTCTGGTTCAACGCGGGATTCGACAGCGAAGTCCTTTGTGCAAAGAACGATCTCGGTCAAAACTTCTGCCCGAAGATGTATGACGAATTGAGCTGGGCGGCGATGTATCAGTGCAACAAGCACATTTATTCACCTCAACGGCCTCCGGTGGAGCAACGACTGGCGCGCGTGACCACCGACCATCCCCTGCGGTGTGTGGTGTATCGTGATCCACGGTACGAATTTGATCAGGCGGCATTTGATCGCTGGATGAATGACATGACGTCCCGGTATCGACTGATCGGAACGGAAACATTTGCATTCCCCCGTTTTGCCAAAAGAGAAGAGGAATGCCGGACAATAGACTATCTTGACGAATACAGATTTGTACCCAGGCAACAGGTTGCGGTGCTCGATTCTCAGGACATCCATACTGCATCGCGAGTAAAACCGCGAGACTGACCCCTGCATCAATGCTTGCGTTTTTCGAGGAAGCCCAAGGGCCATTGCGGCTGACAGGAAGTCGAAAGATCACTGGATGACGAAGCCACTCGTATCAATCATCGTACCGCACTACCAGACGCCGGAACTGGCGAAGCTGTGTCTGCGCAGCATCCGAAAATTCACGGATGGTATTCCCTACGAAGTGATCGTCGTCGACAACGCCTCCAGGGACGGGGCTTCGCTCGATTATTTGCGCAGCGTGGAATGGATTCGTCTGATCGAACGTCGCGGCGAACTGGCGCCGGCCAGTGCTGCGCATCGCGAGGCCGTGGAAGTGGGAATCGAAGCGGCACGGGCGCCATTTCTTCTCACCGTGCATACGGATACCGTTCCCGTCCGTCAGGACTGGTTGCAATATCACCTGCAGCCGCTTCTGGACGATGACCGGATCGCGGCGATTGGAACGGACAAACTGAACCTGCGTCCCCGCTACCAGGAAGTGTTGCGGATGATCGAAGACTGGGCCACCTGGTGGAAGCGATGGCGCCCCGTCCGAATGGTGAACCGGCAACCGTACATCCGCAGTCACTGCGCCTTGTACCGACGCAGTATTCTTGAGAAACACAACATCCGGTACAACGACAATCCCACGCTGACCGCAGGGCAGGGAGTGCATCAGGTGTTGGTGAGACTCGGATACGAATGTCGATTGCTGCATCCGCGCGATGTGATCCAGCGCGTCGTGCATCTGGAACATGCGACGGCATTGCTGGTGCCCGACTTTCATCCGACGTTGCGAAAGATGCTTCTGGAGCGCGGACTGCGTAGAATCCACAGATTCCTCGACCGCCCCGAGATCAAGCAGATCCTTGCCGATGAATCGCTGGATCGGTGCGAGACCCCAATGAAATCCGCCGCCTGATCGATGACAAATCTCTTCAGACTTACGGTTGCGGCTCAACTCGCACTTTTCAACTCTCGAAACAGTTGAACAACGACGTAGATCGTCACCAGCACGCAGACGAACGGACACACCCAGACCTCGGTGTTCTTTTGACGAGTAAAAAGGTGGATCAGTTCGTAGTTCAAGACAGTAGCCACAATTCCAACGATCAACCACGTGGTCGCCGTCCGATTCTGTTCTTTCAGCCAGGCGCTTGCCAGCAGAATTCCATAGACAGGCGCGACCATGGCATACGTGCTCCCTTCCGTTCGCGAGTTGAACAGCATCAAATAGCAGGTTGAAATCGCGTAGAGATAGAAGATGCCTCGGCCTGTGGGAAGTTTCCGAACCGCCAGCCAGCAGACGACCAACGTTGCCAGACCAAAAACAATTCTTGCCACTTCTTGAACTGGCAACGGAACATCGACTCCTGCGACTTTAAAGATCCCGAACAGTTGCGCCCAATACCCGGTCTCGCCAAGATGGAACGCCTCTCGCGAGTTCTCGAAGAACGCCATGTACTGTGAATAGGCATACCTCGAATTCTGTGCCAGAAAAGGGGCGATCGCAAACAGCGGCAATCCAATCGCCAGTCGCCACAGCATCGGCAGAAACAATGCACCCACAAGCAAAATCAGAATCAGAGCTGTGGGCTTGAAGGCAATGGCCAGCACCAGCAACATTGCAGCTCGCGTCCAGCGGCGTTCGCCAAGATCGACACAGGCCAGCATCATCAATCCGGCAATGATCAGTGTGGCCTGCCCGTTCCGCACGCATCCAACGGCAGTGGCCGCGGAAACAATTGTATTGATCAAAAACCACCGATCGTCCCCGTTCACCAATCGAGTGAACCGCGCAACGCCGGCCGCCAGAATCGCGACAATCGTGCATCGCCACGCCACCGCGCCGACCGGTTCTGGCAACAATCCCCAGGGAGCAAACACCAGCGCTGTCTGCGGCAGGTAAATGAATCCATGCCCCGTCATGCTGTACAGCGGTCGACCGGCAATCCAATTCAAGCTTGCAGAGCGGTACTCACCCGTCACGGAATGTTTATCACCAGACACAGACAACCCGCTCATCGAAATCGCCACCGCGATCCACACAAGCCACGCCAACTGACGTGTTCGTTTTGACGCGTCAAGTCCTTCGGACATAATGTTCATCCCTGATGGCCGTACAAACAAATCACAACCAAACGTCACGGCTGCGGTTCAATCAACACCGGCGTCTGTTCCGCGAACACTCGCTCCTGAGCTGATTCAGATTGCTGTTTCAGATAGCCGAACAATTCCTGGGGTGTCAGGTGCAGGTCACGGTCGGTGTCAGCCGCCCCCTGAATCGCTTCCGCCAGGATCGACGCGAACAGCCCCTGATGCCTGGCGTCCCAGACGTGCGATTGCTGTCCCTTGCTGCAGGAAACAATCGTGTAGGTCGTCTTGAGCGGCGTCTTGAGTTTGTCGACCAGAGCGGGACCCGCCAGTTGCCGCTTCAAGTCTCGCCCCGTTCCTGTGGGACTGACATCCAGGATCAGCAGCTTGTCTGCCGAGGGGCAAGAGTTCAGTTTGTCGGCCAGCCAGTCGAGAGACAGACCCGAGGCTGGCATGTCCGAGAAATTGAAATCCTTCGGCGCCAGATAGACGCTCCCATCCTCTCCCTGGTAGGCGTGGCCCGTGATGTAGATCAGAACCTGAGTTTGCGGACGGGCGCTCTCCAGAGTTTCAGACAGTTGCCGCATCCAGTCCTTTTTCGTTCCGTCGATCATCAGTGCTCCGCGTTCCGGTGACACCGCATAGCGGGTTAACAGGGCTGCCTGAACGAGCCGGGCATCAATCAACGCCGTCTTCAAAAGTGAAAGAGTCGTGTCGATGTACGACTGAGTCCCCAGCACGACCGTCCAGCGATCCGTTTGAACAGGCCGGCGCGCGTCAATCGTCGTGGCAATCAGCGCTTCTTCAACTGTTTCCGTATAGGCGATCCGAGCGATATCAAACTGGCGCAGATCGGACAATCTGACTCGGTCGAGCGCGATCGTAATCTCGCATTTTGGATTCACCGTCAGCACATGTCGTTCCCCGCTCGATACGGAAACGGTCAGTGTCGATTTCTCAACATCGATCGCAACGATCGCGCCATCGAATTGCAGGCTGCGCGTCGCGGTGATTTCAGAAATCTCGGTGTCATGCTGCAGCGAGACGCGGTCGCCCGGCTTCAGAGCCGCCGCGGTCAGCGGAAGATTGTCATGTTTTGAATCGCCGTTCAAGGTCATCTTGCAGTCGGTCATGACGTGCAACGTCAACGATCCCGCCATCGCTCCCTGGCCAACTTGCACCGTCAGCATTGATTTGTCGGGATCGTACTTGGCGACATTTCCCACCGACGTCACGATGCGCCGCGCCTTCAGTGTGTTCAGCACGCGTCCCTTCTTTTGATCCGGTTCGGACAAATGGCTGATTTCCAGTCGATCGCCCGGTTGCAGATCGCTCAGCTTCACCTTCTGGTCATTCAATTTCAGCGACGCGACTTCGGGGACGCGCACCGGAAGATCATCGCGAGTGCTCCCTTCTTCCATCGACAGGACCAGTCGCGATTCCGGCAAGAGAAGTTCTTTCAGGAACCCATGTGTGACAACCGGCCGGTCGACAAGCATGTTGACGACCATGTCACGATGATCCTTATCGACATCCATTTCCACGTGGTCGCCCGGACGCAACTCGCGCAACAGAATGTTCTTCTTTTCATTCTGTAAAAAGATCCGTTGTTTGCGAGGAACGTGGAACGTTTCCAGGTCTCCGCGATTCAGATCCTGAACGACGAATTCGTTCTTCTCCTCAAGAACTTCATTCACCAGTCCGC
>Ga0206824_10352_pt1 | contig 11075 bp, 12 predicted proteins | sample Alteio_BWOrgCont_82_FD_152874 | JGI IMG/M metagenome (GOLD analysis project Ga0206824, IMG submission 152874) | Enriched cells from forest soil in Barre Woods Harvard Forest LTER site, Petersham, Massachusetts, United States -... | ecosystem: Environmental > Terrestrial > Soil > Temperate forest >...
TGATGGCAGCCGCGTCGGGGTATTGCGGATCGGCGGTCATCTTGAGTTCTTCATCTGTGGGCTTTTGGAACTGTGCGTACACGCAGGAAGAAGAAGCAAGGAGAACCAGGGTAACGAGAGAATGCACAATTCGAGTAGAACGCATGACAAGTCCTTTGAAAGTTTCATTTATCGGATGGCGAGGAGTGTAGCGCATGGGGAGTGTAAGTGGGCAGTGAAATTTTAGCGATTTTCATCCTGAAGTAAATAGACCGGTGAGGGAACCTTTACAGTCACTTTTTCATCGAAAAATAGTGAGGGTGCGGATTGACGGATCACTCCGGCGGCGCTACTCTCAGCGCAGATAACGTTTGGTCACTTACGCCAACCCGCGGTTCGGCACTTCAGTTCAAAAGAGCTTCGGCTCGAGAGCTATGTGCGTGAGCCGGTTCCTTTTACAACGGAAATCTGTTTTGTCGTCTACAGGCCAGCTTGTGCCTTGCGGCATTGGGCTGGTGCTGTTCCCCATCTGTGCCGATAGGTCCCGCAAAGGACTTGCGGCGTTGTGCGGCGCTAGCCGCGCGCTGACTCACAATCTCGGAGGCCACGGAAACCATTGAAGATTGCACTGGAAATCACGCCGAACCTTGAGCCCCTGTTCGGGACTCGACGCCGTCCAGGTGCAAGGCCCGGAGGAAGGTGTGATGCGAGTCCGGGGCATCTTTGAGGATTTCGAGGTGCTTCGAAAGCAGGGGATTCATCCGCACAATGGCGAGCTGAACGGGATGTTGCGCCTGGTGACTGCGGATTCATCGGTGACGCTGAAATCGCTGGCCGACAGCGGCAAGCAGCGTTCGGCAGTCGTGAAGCGGACGGTGCAGCCAAGGTCGATCAACCAGCGCAAGTATGTCGAGGCGATTGAAGCCAACGATATGACCTTTGGCGTTGGACCGGCGGGTACGGGCAAGACGTATCTGGCTGTGGCAATGGCTGTTGCGGCAATGAACGCGAAGAAGGTGAGCCGGATTGTGCTGGTGCGGCCCGCGGTAGAAGCGGGCGAAAAGCTTGGCTTTCTGCCGGGTTCGCTCCAAGAGAAAGTTGATCCATATTTGCGTCCGCTCTACGACGCGCTGTACGACCTGCTCGAGCCGGAGCGCGTGGACAAAATGCTGGAAAAGAACGTGATTGAGGTGGCTCCGCTGGCGTTTATGCGCGGGCGTACTCTTAATGACGCGTTCATCATCATGGACGAGGCGCAGAACACGACTACCGAGCAGATGAAGATGTTCCTGACGCGCATGGGGAACAACTCGAAGGCCGTCATTACGGGCGACATTACGCAGATTGATCTGCCGAACCCGCGCAAGAGCGGCCTGGTGGATGCGATCAACGTCCTCAACGGTGTGGAGGGGATTGCCTTCTGCCACTTTGAAGACGGCGATGTAGTGCGGCATGCTCTGGTGCAGCGGATTGTGCGGGCGTATGACGTCAGGCCCCAGCAGCAGGAGTTGCCGCTGACAATGGGCGAGACACTGGAGGGCCGGGAGATTCGGCCAACTGTGGTTCAGAAGCCGCAGTAAGCTCCTAATATGCGTAGAATGAGTGTGAGCCGGACTGTCCGCACTGGGCGGTCCGGTCAGCGATGATCGTCTTCGACATAGAACTATCCTCGGATTCCGTACCCGACCGACAATCGGCGGCAGCTTCGCGGGAGGAGCGCGTGCCTTCAGCGCGCACGCTGAGTCGTTTTTTAAATGAGGCGCGCGCAGCGGTGCGTCTGCGCGGACAGGTGACGGTCCTGCTGACTTCGGATGTTGAGATTCGCCGGCTGAATCGGCAATTCCGTGGAAAGAATAAGGCAACGGATGTGCTGTCGTTTCCAGCGCTTGAGATGGTGGCTGGAGTGATGGGCGATCTGGCTGGGGATTTGGCGATCAGTGTGGAGACGGCGCGGAAGCAGGCGCACGAGCAGGGACATTCGCTTACGGTTGAAATCAAGGTGTTGATGTTGCACGGGCTGCTGCACCTGGCGGGATATGACCACGAGACAGATCATGGCGAAATGGCACGGCGGGAGCGGCTGCTGCGTGGACGGCTGGGGTTGACACAGGGATTGATTGAGCGCGCTTTGCGCGCAGGGAATAGGGAACAGAGAACAGGGAACAGAAGAGCAACGCCTGCTGCTTCTGGAGCGAAACGATGAGCGTGCTGGCGATTGTGCTGGTGGCGATGCTCGCCTGCGTGGTAGCGCTGGCGTCCTACATTGTTCGCATCTATGCGGAGTACGGCAAGATTCTCTCGCGCGAAGTGGAGGACAATCTTGACTCGTGGGAAGAGACGATTGAGCCACAGCTGGGGCTGACGAGGGATCATGCGGCGCTGTGCGCGTCGCTGGCACAGCTGCTGGCGATTGGAGGGATTGCGCTGGAGTTTGGCGCGGTTCTCTTTGACCGCGGGCCGCACATGGGCAGGCCTACCGCAGCGGAGATTGTGCAAGCAATGCTGGTCGTGGTGATGGTCGCGATTTTCTGCGGGCAGGTGTTTCCATGGCTGCTGTTTGAGCGGACGCAGGGCAAGTGGGTGAAATGGGCAATCTGGCCGATCCGGCTGCTGCTCTGGTGCATGACGCCGATCAGCGTGCTGGTGCGGTTCTTTTACTCGCTTGTAGCGCTTGGAGAAGAGCCGGTGAGTCTGGAAGATGAGTCTGCCGGTGACGTGGAAGCGCTGCTGGAGGCGGGCGAAGAAGAGGGAATTCTGGAAGAGACGGATCGCGAACTGGTGCGCTCCGCAGTTGAATTTGGCGACACGCTGGTGCGGGAGATCATGACTCCACGGCCACGTGTTTTTGCGGTTCCAGCGACGCTGACGCTGGAGCAATTTCTGGTGCGGCTGCAAGAGCAGAATTTTTCACGCGTTCCGGTTTATGCGGGATCGCTGGATAACGTTACGGGCATTGCGTTCGCACATGATCTACTGCAGATTACCGATGTGGAAGCGCTGACGCGGACGGTGGAGTCGATACAACGGCCAGCGGCCTTTGTGCCGGAGACCAAGCGTGGATATGAGCTGCTGCGCGAGATGCAGCGCGAGAAGCAGCATATGCGGGTTGTGATTGACGAGTATGGCGGGGTTGCGGGTCTGGTGACGATCGAAGATCTGCTGGAGCAGATTGTGGGCGACATCCGCGACGAGCATGAAGAAGAAACGCCTGTCGAGGACCCGCAAAGGGAGCATGGCGGCGCGTGGGTTGTTCCGGGGAGCTTTGCGGCAAGCGAGCTGGGTGATTTGTTCGATGCGCCGGTGGAGATAGACGGGCACTACGAAGCCACGACGGTGGGTGGCCTGGTGAGCGAAATTGAGGGACGGATTCCGCTGCCGGGCGAGGTGGTTCTGTTGAAATCGACAGGGCTGCGGATGGAGGTGGTTTCCTCGACGGACCGAAGAGTGGAACGCGTGCGGGTGTTTCCACCGACGGGCGGCGAGCGCCAGGCTCATGAGGAGACGGTCGCTCCGAATTGACGGTTAGAACAGCTAACAGGGTCAGATCGTCCGTGAACCGTCACCGAATTGCCAGATACTACATTCTAGTGAGCTCTGGCGAGCAGATAAGATATTTCCCGTTACTCAGGCAGATTATTATCGATTGTTGACTTGCTTTCGCCGATCCCGTACAACTAGCCAAATAGATAGAACGTCAATTTTAGGAATAGAAAATGGCGTTTGAGCTCTCGATCATAGTGCCGACATTGAATGAAAGCGAGAATATCGCTTGCCTGGTAGATCGCCTTGAACTGGCACTGGCGGGAATACATTATGAAGTTATTTTTGTAGACGACGATTCTCCGGATCATACTGCGTCGGTTGTGCGTCGCGTGGCCCTTGAACGCAAATATGTGCGTGTGCTGCAGCGTATAGGCCGGCGGGGACTTTCTTCAGCCTGTACGGAAGGGATTCTGGCGGCATGCGCGCCGATTGTGGCGGTGATGGATGCCGACATGCAGCATGACGAGCGTGTGCTGCCGGAGATGCTGCGCCGCCTTCGCGAAGAGCAATTGGACCTGGTGGTTGCATCCCGCAATATTGCGGGCGGAGGGATGCCTGAGCTCTCCAGGAGTCGCGTATGGCTGAGCCAGCTTGGAAAGCGTCTGAGCAGGATATGTGCTGCACACCGGTTAAGCGATCCGATGAGCGGATTTTTCATGATCCGTTTCGAGGCATTCGAAAGGATTGCGAACAGATTATCGGGAGTAGGATTCAAGATTCTTCTGGATATTGTGTCGTCGCCCGGGCCGCAATTGCGCATCGGTGAGGTGCCGTATCAGTTCCGCAATCGCGTGCATGGAGAAAGCAAACTAGGCTGCATGGTAGGTCTTGAGTATCTTTATCTGCTTTTCGATAAGAACTGGGGCAGATGGCAGATGCGCAAGAACAGCGCCGGCTGAAGTCTACGCTTTCGACTCCTATCTACTTTTCCGGGCCAGCTTTGCTCGAATGCCGTACACTCGGGCAGGAGCACTGACGCCTTTGCGATCTGGATTTGTTGCAATACTGGGCCGGCCGAATGCCGGAAAAAGCACGCTGCTCAATGCATTGACGGGCGAAAAGGTCGCCATTGTCACTGCGAAGCCTCAGACCACGCGTAACCGCATTTTGGGCGTGGTGGAGTTAGCTGCGCAGAAAAAGGTACATCCTGCGGCGCAGATTGTTTTTGTGGATACGCCTGGAGTACATAAGCCAGGGTCACAACTGGATCGGCGCATGCTGCAGGAAGTTTACGAGGCGCTGGAGACACGCGACCTGGTGCTGGTGCTGATGGATGCTTCTCGGCGAACAGGTGTTCTTCCGCTGGAGGCGCAAGAGCAGGGAACAGGACGTAAGACTGAAGGACCCTGGGCGAGTGAGGATGAGTTTTTATTCTCTCTTGTGAAGAAGCTGGATTGCCCGGTGTTTCTTGTGCTGACGAAGATTGATCTTGTGGCGAAAGATAAGCTGCTGCCGATGATTGACGCGCTGATGAAGCAGCACAATTTTGCTGAGGTTATTCCAATCAGCGCGCGGAAGAAGGACAACCTGGATCTTCTGCTGCGGAAGATTGTGGCTGTGCTGCCGGAAGGTGAGCGCTACTTCCCGAAGGACCAATACACGGACCAGCCGCAGCGGTTTATGGTGGCGGAACTGATCCGCGAGCGGATCCTGGTGGAGACGGGCGAAGAAGTGCCGTATGCCGCGGCGGTGGTAATTGAGCAGTATGAAGAGCCTGGGCCTGTGACGCCGCCGAAGAAAAAAGGTGTGCCGGCAAAACTTCCGTTGACGCGAATTGCAGCGGCGATTTACTGCGAACGCGACGGGCAGAAGGCGATTCTCATTGGCAAGGGCGGCGCAAAGCTGAAAGAGATTGGCACAGGAGCGCGCAAGCAGATTGAATCGCTGCTGGGCACGCGCGTGTATTTGGAACTGCGCGTAATTGTGGAGAAGGATTGGCGGGAATCGAAGGGCTTTATTGAGCAACTGGACTGGCGAAATCAGCTGGAACGGATAGCGGAAAAACAGGCCGGCGACGATGTACCCGAGGAAGGCAAATAGTGCGTGGAGCGCGCTTACTGCACGCGCTCCACGAGAACTTCCACTTCTCTGTGCCTTGTTGAATTGGGAATATCGAATGTGCCGAGCGTGGCGGACTTGCCGAGCGTGATTATCGCCTCGTTTGAGAGCGTGATCTGGCGAATGACTGGATCCTGAATGTTGACAGTAGATTTTTCGTCCGCGACGGCAGACTCTTCTATCTTGGTTTTGAGGCTGGAGCCTGCAAAGATTGCTTCGATATTCAGGCCGACATCGACATACGACACGAGCATTTGCGGAGAGGCATCGTCAGAGCTGGCTTTTCCCGTCATGACTGGGACGCGCTGACCTTCTTTCAATTCTGCTTTTTGGTTTTCTGCGGCCAGAAGCGTGTAGCGCTGCGATCCGGAGCGCTTGCCGTCTTCGAGCTGCGTGATGGTGAAGGTGAGCTTGTAGAGCGGAAGGGGCTTATCGAGCTCGACAACAAGCTTGCGCGCCTCTTCAATCTCTTCTGCTGTTCCGCGAACTATGATGGCGGACTGTGTGGAGTTGGGATAAATCCTAGCTCGCGGGCCGAGAACATTTCGTATTCCCGTCAAGAGATCGTTCATGTCATTTTGTTGGGTGACGTGCGCCAGGCGGAAGACTTCCGTGGTTTCCTGGCGGTCTTTTGGATTGTCCTGTGCAAATGCCGCGAGCGGCAGCGCAAACAAGAGAGCTGTTAAGGCTTTGGCGATACCTTTTGCGGGCACACGGGAGCGCGCACTGCTTTCGAGAAGAGTGTTCATTGTCTACCTCACGGAAATGTTGGCGAAGTTCTGGAGAGCGGCTGCGGCGGCCAGTTGCGCTGAGCGCGGTCCCTCTCAATCCAACAGACGCGAGCAATGACGAAGCGCTCAGGAAAATGTGAGCGGAGAAAAATTATGCGCCGCAAACGGCGCCACGGCCGCTGGCTTTTACCTGATACATGCGCGCATCGGCGGCGGCAATGATCTCGTGCATGGTGATTCCATTCGCTGGTGCGGTGGAGACGCCTATGCTTGCCTGCACACGGAGTTCGATTCCGTTCGACATCCGGAACGTAGTGTTCGTCAGTGCATTGTTCAGCGCGGTCATCTGAGCGAAAGCTGCTTGAGCGCCTGCTTCGGGCATGAGGATTGCAAACTCATCCCCGCCGTAGCGAAAGCAAAGATCGCGCGAACGGCTCAACTCGCGGAGCCGTTCGCCGGCGCGAGCGAGCAATTCGCTGCCGATGAGGTGCCCGTGTTCATCGTTAACGAGCTTGAATCGATCAAGATCAAGAAACGCGAGGCTGAGCGGCAGTGCGGAGCGGAGGCTGGCATCGAGTTCACGGCCAAGGGCGTGATAAAGATGGCGCACGTTGTAGAGGCCTGTCGTGTCGTCAGTGATGGTGAGCTGTTGGATGCGCCCGTGATCGTTTGCGTTTTCGATGGCGATGGCAGCGTGATCGGCAAGGATGTGCAGGAAGGCAATGGTGTAGTCGTCCATCTGCCCTGCGCGCGGATTGAGGATCTCAATGACCCCCAGCGTGCCGGTGCGCCCTTTCAGCGGCAGCGCAATGACCGAGCGCACGCGCCGGGTTCTGCCCGGGCGAGCGCGAATGGCATCTTCGGCTTTGAGGCGAGGATCGCTCTCCGATTCCGGAATAATGAGTGTTTCTCCGTGCTCTGCTACCCAACCTGCCACGCCTTCGCCCATTTTGACACGCAAGTCGCGCAGGGCGGATTCTTCGCCGCCTGCAGCTATGGCGTAATACAGCTCGCGGCGTGTGTCGTCCAGCATGAGCAGCGTCCACAACTCAGCCTGAATCTGCCGCTCCATATGGTCGAGAATGGTCCGCAGAATCGTTTGCAGGTCGAGACTTGATGTGAGCGAGCGCGCCAAGCGGTGAAAGACGAGAAGATCGTCGAGCGGGATGCGCTGTGCCGTCTCTTGTGTCATTTTGTAAAAACAACCAAATCCTGGGAAATAGAAAATCCAAGTGAGTGTTACGAATCGTATCTCATGTGCAGGCGTACACGTGCAAGGAATTTATAAAGACGGCTACCCACCGATGTGCACCATGGATCGCGAGGGCTTGAGGAACTCTGGTTCGCCGATGTGATGGCGGCCCTCTTTGCGTTGAACGGTGTTTGCGATGTACCGCATCAGCTCTGCGTCGGTGGCGCCGGTTTGCATGCGTCCGTAGAGATCGTGCTCGGCCTGCGAGAAGAGGCAGGTGCGAATTTTTCCGTCAGAGGTGAGTCGGATGCGGCTGCAGGCTCCGCAGAAGGCATTTGTGACTGGGGCGATGATGCCGATTTCAGCTTGTGCCGTCGAGGAGCCGTCGGCGAATCCGTAGCGGCGTGCAGTCTCGCTGGCGTCATGGCGGGGTAGCTCGACGATTGGCAGAATGCGGCGGATGCGGTCGAGAATTTCGTCAAGGCCAACGACGATCGCCGGTGACCAGAGACGGTCTTCTTCAAGTGGCATGAATTCGATGAAGCGTACGATGACGTTTTCCGAGCGGGCGAAGTGGGCGAAGGCTTCGACCTGACTGTCGTTGAAGCCGCGAAGCAGGACGCAGTTGATTTTGACGGGTCCGAGGCCAGCCTGCTTTGCGGCGCGGATACCGCGCAGAACGGAGTTGTAGCTGCCGGGGACGCGGGTGATGCGCTCAAAAACGGCTTCTTCAACAGCATCCATGCTGACGGTGATTCTGGAGAGGCCAGAGTCTTTGAGTGGCTGGGCCAGGTCTTCGAGAAGATGACCGTTGGTGGTGAGTGCGAGGTCGAGCTTGTCGCCGCTCAGGGTGCGGAGTGCGGAAAGCTCGCGGATGAGATCGAGCAGGCCGCGGCGCAGGAGAGGCTCGCCGCCGGTAAGGCGAACTTTGGTGATGCCGAGGGAGACGAAGAGGCGGATCAGGCGTAGGTATTCTTCTATGCCGAGTTCTGGAAACTGAGCGCCGCTGTTTCCTGTGCGGCAGTAGATGCACTTGTAATTGCAGCGGTCTGTGATGGAGACGCGAAGGTCGTGAATGGAGCGGCCGTGGCTGTCTGTCAGTATGCCGGCTTGAGGTTCAGCCGCCGGAATGAGCGTGGGTGCAGCCATGGACTCTCACAGGCTATACCCTTTGAGGGTCCGCCCGATGGAGGCTGACAGCCATTTCTAGTTGTGGCGCAAGTTTTAGTCGAGGCGCGGGGTGCCCTTGCGGAGGACCATGCCGGTAATTCCGAAGGTGATCACGATCGTGATGGCGACGGCGAAGTAGTAGGCCATGGGATGCGCCCAACCCGGCGAATAGCTGAGATCCTGTCCGACCCAGAGCAGCAGCACCGTGGCGATGACGGAAAACTGTCCGGCAATGACCAGAAGGGTGTGGCCCAGCTCGCGGCGCTTGTCCAGGGCTTCGACCTGGTCGGGGGTCAGATTACGCTCTTCGGGGGGCAGCAGGGAATTGGCCATTCGTATCTCTCCGGAACTGATGCTTACAGTTTCGATTCAATCATATGACGGTGTGGATGCGCTACTCAGAGCGTGTATAAGAGCGGATTCTGATCCGGATATGGGCTGAATGGACGCGGACCAAAGTATTTGCCTGTATGTTTGCAAATTTTGTACCATTATGCGATACATATGGTCTCCCGGAGTTTGCTTATAAACCCTTTTCGATGAGCATTTTACATGAATTTGTGGTCTTAAAAGTCCACACACCGCAGGGAGGGGGTGGGGGTATGTGTTCTTATTTTCTTCGCTGCGGGGCTGGCAGGATGAATTCCTTTTTCACTTGATACGAGCATTGCACAAAAGGGGTTAATTGCATGCAAACTTTCTGGAGGGATGGGACGGTACGAAAGGGTATTGGACGAAAGTAATCAGAAGACAGCGGATAACTGACGGAAGTTAGCAGATTGGAAAAGCAGCGGGTTAGCGCGCTCACCGCCCCGCGCGATAAAAATCACCGCGTGAGGACCCTGTGCGGTCAAAGGGGACACTGCTGTTTTTTGTGGAAGAGATGAGAGTGGAAGAACGAACGCCTGAGGTAGCCCACTCATGGCGCAAAGAAAAGAACGCGCCATGAATGGGGCACACGAGGGTTGTGGTGGGATGGACGACCGTGTTTAGTCCTGAATGAAGGCCAGGGATTGGAGGCTGGTGATTTCGAAGGGTTTGCGGCAGCGAACATTCACGCAGGAGAGTTTGTCGTCGCGGCGGACCATGTAGGATTGGGCCTTGGCGAAGCGGTCGCGGTCGCGCTCATCGGCGTTGCGGGGCAGAGAAGGGCGTTTGCGGCGGACGATCCAGGTGACCTTGTATTCGGCCGCCTGGCCGCACTTGGGGCAGGTCACGTTGTGTGTGCGTTGCTCTGTGGACTCTGTAAAAAACTCGCGCTCTTCCATGGTCACTGCTCCCGGAATGGTCTTAGAGCCGTTAATTCACTTTCGCCCTAAAGCCAACCTCATACATACTCATTCCTGAGGGTTGGTGAGGGCAAGAGACTGGCGCTGTCGCGCCGGGACTCGGGGACTGAGGTGCTTTCAGGATGAGGAAGAAAAAGAAAGAAGAGTTTTCGGCGGCCAAGGCAGTGAAGGCGAACGCGCGGGAGCGCGTGGGCCAGCCGAAGCCGGCCCGCGTGGTGGATGACACACCGCGCACGGGTCGCAATACAAAGCACAAGCCGACGATGGGACAGGTTATTGAGCGGTCGGAATAAACTGCAAAGCGAGAGAGAGGACTGAATGGCGAAGGCAGTGGGTATTGGTGGGGTGTTTTTGAAGGCGCGCGATCCAAAGGCGCTGTCGGCGTGGTATGCGGAGCATCTTGGGATTGTGCCGCAACACGGAATGCTGATCTTCGAGGGGCCGGAGGCGGCGGGCACTACGGTGTTTACGCATTTTCCAGCTGATACGAAGCACTTTGGCGACGGCGAGCAGCCGGCAATGGTGAACTTTCGTGTGGACGATCTGGAGGCTCTGCTAAAGCACCTGGAAGCGGCAGGAGTGAAGGTCGATCCGAAGCGGGACGATGCTGGTTTCGGCAAGTTTGCGTGGATATGGGATGGGGAAGGGAATCGCGTGGAGCTTTGGGAAGAGGCGAAAGGCTAGGGAACAGGGATCAGACGACTCTAGCGTCAAAACAAAGACGGAGCTAGAGTCGGCCCCCAGATTACGTGGGCTGAGACTCGAGCCAGTGGGCGAGGTCGATGTGGCCGCGCTCGCGGGCGAAGTCGGCAGGAGTTTTGTTCTGGTCGCTGCGCAGATGGGCATGGGCGCCGTGGCCGAGAAGAAGCTGAGCCAAATCGCGCCGATTGGCCGTGGCGGCGGAGAAGATGGGCGAAAACCCGCCTGCTTGAAGAGCGTCAGGGTTCGCGCCGGCCGCCAGTAAAAGCTGGATGGATTCGGTATTGCGGCTGAGGGCAAGCGCGGCATGCAAAGGTTGATTGGCCTGCGGATTTTTGGAGACTGCATCGACCTTTGCGCCGTGCTGGAGCAACAACTGCACTGCTTTCGGCGTGGCGAAGGCTGCGGCTAGAT
>Ga0206824_10354_pt1 | contig 11027 bp, 7 predicted proteins | sample Alteio_BWOrgCont_82_FD_152874 | JGI IMG/M metagenome (GOLD analysis project Ga0206824, IMG submission 152874) | Enriched cells from forest soil in Barre Woods Harvard Forest LTER site, Petersham, Massachusetts, United States -... | ecosystem: Environmental > Terrestrial > Soil > Temperate forest >...
TGGTCTGCTCGATGATCATCACTCCCACCACGCTTTTTGCTGCGGGTGGTTATCGTGGCACCGTGGAAGGCGTGGCCGAAAATGAAACGGCCCGGCGTGCCGATTACGTCGCGCGCGGCCAGGCGGCGATCGATGCCGGCAACGCGGCGATGAAGGAAAAGGACTACGAGAAAGCGACTGCCTATTACAAAAACGCGTGCGATCTCATTCCCGACGCTCCCAACACCCATTCGCTGCACCGGGAAGCGGTCCACAAATTCTGCGATGCCAGCGTGGAATTGGCCAAGCAACTGATCACCGAGGGTCGTTATCAGCAGGCGGAAGACACCCTTCGCCTGGTGCTCGACGATCGCTACAACCCGAAATGTAAAGACGCGGTCATCATTCTCGCCCGTCTCGAGCAACCGGACTACTACAACAAGACCATCACGCCGAAGTCGCGCGCCAACGTCGAGCAGGTGAAACAGTGGTTCATCGAGGCCCAGGGCTTTTACGATACCGGTCGTTTGAACCTGGCCCGGCAGCGTTGCGAACACATTCTCAACGTCGACCCGTACAACCGCGCAGCCCGTCAATTTGAGGAAAAGATCGATCGCATGGTCGACGATTACGGAATCGACGCCTACAACGAAACCCGCGCGCGCCAGGTAGCCGACGTGACCACGGCGTGGGCGCTCCCGGTGCGCAAGTTCAACATCGAGGCGCAGCCCACCGTCATCAACGAATCCACCACCGTCAGCACGGAGAAAATCCGGCGGAAACTGGAGCGGATCATCATTCCGAAGCTCGAATTCCACGAGGCGACCATTCGCGAAGCCATCGACTTCTTGAAAAAGAAGAGTGTGGACTTGGACGATCAATCACCCGCCGGGGAAAAGGGCGTGAATATTGTTCTCAAGCTGGAAGGTTCTAGCGGAGGAGGAGGCGGCGCTCTGCCCGGCGCACCGGCGGCTCCCCCTCCCGGCATCCCTGGAATTCCGGGCCTCGATGCCGCTCCCCCCGCTGCTGCTCCTGGCGGTGCTGCTCCTGCCGCAGGACCGGCGACCAACCCGGCGGATGTTCGCATCACCGTCTCCCTCACCAACATTCCGCTCGTCGAAGCTCTCAAATACGTCACCGGACTGGCCAACCTGAAATTCAAGGTCGAGCCGTTTGCCGTTTCCGTTGTGCCGCTGAGCGAGCCGACCGATGTGCTCGTGACCAAGGAATGGAAGATTCCGCCCGACCTGATCCCCCGGACGCCGGGTGCGGGTGGAGCGGCGGCCAGTGCTCTTGCCGCGCCAGCCTTTACCGCGCGTGGCGGCGCTGGTGGTGGAGCGGCTGGCGATACCACCAAGGGCGGAGTCGGGATTACCGATCGCGAATCCGCCAAAAACTGGCTGATCGCCAATGGCGTGTCTTTCAACGGTGCTGCTTCCGCAATTTACATCGTCAGGAGCAGCCGACTCATCGTCCGCAACACCCAGGACCAACTCGACCTGGTCGATCAAATCATTGCGTCTGGTCAGAACGGCGAGGGCCCGGTCCAAGTGGAAATCGAAGCGAAATTTATCGAAATCCAGCAGAACAACCTCAAGGAACTGAGCTTTGACGTCCTCCTCGGGCAAGCCCACATCCCGGGGAACCAGAACGTGTTCTTCGGCGGTGGCACTCAAGGTATCTCGCCCGCTCTGAATTCCGCGGACTTCCCATTCGTGGCTCCGGGCACGGGTCCTGTCGGCACCGTCGGCGGCGCCGGATCGCTCACCGCGAACAACCGCAGCGCGAATAACGCCATCAGCGCCGACGCTATCAACGCTTTGCTCTTCCCGACCCTCGGCCAGAGCGCCGTAGCCCCGGCGATCCTCGGTCTTGCGGGCGTCTTCAGCGACCCGCAATTTCAGATCGTGATGCGCGGCTTGAACCAGAAAAAGGGCGTCGACCTGCTCTCCTCGCCAAAGGTCACCACCAAGAGCGGTCAGCGCGCCGTCATCGAAATCATTCGTGAGTTCCGTTACCCGACCGAATTCACGCCGCCCCAGATTCCGCAGACGTTCCAAACTCCGGCTGTGACGGGCCTGATCGGTGTAACGACCTCCTCCTCGAGTGGCTCGTTCCCCGTCACGCCGACCACACCGACCGCGTTCGAAACACGTAACACCGGTGTCACCCTCGAAGTCGAGCCGGTGGTGGGTCCCGACGGTTACACCATCGACCTGAACCTCGTTCCGCAGGTCGTCGAGTTCGAAGGCTTCATCAACTACGGCAGCCCGATCACCTCGACGACCACCAACCCGATCACCGGCGTTCCGACGACCAACGTCATCACCCCGAACGTGATCAACCAGCCCATCTTCAGCACCCGCAAGGTCACCACCAGCGTCAGTGTTTACGATGGCTCGACCGTGGTCTTGGGCGGGTTGATCCGCGAAGACGTGCAGAAAGTCGAAGACAAGACGCCGCTCCTTGGCGACATCCCGATTCTGGGCCGTCTGTTCCGCTCGAGCGTCGACCAGCACCTCAAGACCAACCTCATCATGTTCGTCACCGCCAATTTGATCAACGCGGCCGGCGAAAAGGTGCGTTCCGATGAGGAAAAGGAAGAAGCTGTCGAAACGGTAGCTCCGCCGTCGGTCGCACCGATCGAGCTGCCGCTCATGCAAAAATAACCGGAGGCTGTGCCAGCCCTCGGGATCACCGGTGGCGTCGGGACGGGAAAGTCTTCTTTTTCGGCCGCCTTACGTCGCTACCTACCGATCGAAATTTTCGACGCCGACCGCTGCGGGCATGAATTGCTCGCCGAGGATGCCGGTGTTCAGCAGGCGGTCGGCGCCGCGTTCGGCGACCAAATATTTGGTCCCGACGGCAAGCCGGATCGCGCGCAATTGCGTGAAATCGTCTTTGCTGATCCCGTAAAACGCCGTACCCTCGAACAAATCCTGCATCCTGCCATCCGTGCCCGGTGGGCGGATTTGGCCCAGGAAGCAGCGCGCAGCAACCAGTGGTTCGGCGCGGATATTCCTCTCCTATACGAAACCAACGCCCAGAGCCATTTTACAGCCGTAGTCGTCGTTGCTTGCTCCCCTGCGACCCAACGCGCCCGGCTGCTCGAGCTCCGCAAACTTCCAGCGCAAACTGCCGAAAACATCATTGCCACGCAATTCGCTCTCAGCACCAAAATTGCTCAAGCCGACTACCTCATCTGGAATGATTCCTCCGTCTCCAGCCTCGACCGACAAACCCGATTCCTCGCCGGAGCCCTCCAGCAGCGCCTCACCCATGGCTGATCCCGCGCCTTCTCCCTCCGAACAGACGCCCGCGGCGGCCGTTCACGCCGAACCACCTCCCGTCCCAGTTCCCAGCCAGCTTTGGATCGACGAACTGCATCGCGAGACCCTCGCCGAATTGCTCGAACGGGCGGCCGCGTTGCGCTTTCGCATCAACCCAGACAAGACCCGGCACCATATCGTCTTCGACCTGCTGAAGGCCTACGCCTCCCGCGGAACCGAGCTCTTTGCCGACGGGATCCTCGAGATGGCCCCCCAAGGGTCGGGCTTTCTGCGCTGGCCCCGCTACAATTTCCGTTCGCTCCCCCAGGATGTCTACGTGCCCGCGCACGTGGAACGACAGTATTTTCTCCGCAATGGCAACCGCCTCAGCGCGCGCATCCGGGCCCCACGCGATCGCGAGAAATTCATGACCATCGAGCAGGTGCTCGCGATCGAGGATATCCCGGTCGAGTCCTGGAAGGAAACCACCGAATTCGATCACCTCACCGCGCTGCACCCGACGGAACGCATCATCCTCGAGAACACGAATGTTAAGTCGATCACCCCGCGCGCGATCGATCTCATCGCCCCTCTCGGTCGCGGCCAGCGTGGACTCATCGTGGCGCCGCCGCGCACCGGCAAGACGATCCTTCTCAAGGACATTGCCCTCTCGATTCTCGCCAATTCTCCTGAGACGCACCTCATCCTGCTCCTCGTCGACGAGCGCCCGGAGGAAGTCACCGATTTCCGACGCTCGGTGAAATGCGAGATTTACAGTTCGACCTTCGACGAGGGTCCGGCCCGCCACACGCAAGTCGCCGAGATCGTCAGCGAGCGGGCCAAGCGCCTCGTCGAATTGCGCAAGCACGTGGTCATCCTGCTCGATTCCATCACGCGCCTCTCGCGGGGCTACAACAATCTCCAGGGCAATAAGGGCCGAACGATGTCTGGCGGCGTGGATTCCAAAGCGCTCGTCAAACCCAAGAAATTCTTCGGCGCGGCCCGCAACACCGAGGAAGGCGGGAGCCTCACCATCCTCGCCACGGCCCTCGTGGAAACCAACAGCCGCATGGATGACCTCATCTTCGAGGAATACAAAGGCACCGGCAACATGGAGCTCCACCTCGACCGCGGCCTTTCGGACAAACGCGTCTTCCCTTCGATCAATATTCTCGCCTCGGCCACCCGGCGCGATGAGTTGCTTTATCACCCGCAGGAGTTTGCGCGCATCAATATTTTGCGCCGGCAATTGGCCGCGTTGCCGCCGGTGGAAGCCACCGAAGTGCTCATTCACGCGTTGAAGTCGACCAAATCGAACGCCGAGCTGTTGCTCTCGGGCTTGCGCGGCTGACATGCAGCCGCTGATCGACAATCCCGAGGCCCTGGAGTCCGTTCTTCCGCTCCTCGCTCCGCATCGGCGTGTCCCGATCGATACCGAAGCGGACAGCTTGCACTGCTACTTCGAAAAGCTGTGTCTCATCCAGATCAGCGTTCCCGAGCGCGATCTGCTCATTGATCCCCTCGCCGGCTTTCCTCTGGAACCGTTGTTTCGCACGTTGGCTGGCAAGGAACTCATCATCCACGGCGCCGACTACGACCTTCGCCTGTTGCGACGCGTCGGATTCGAGGTCACGGCGCCGGTTTTCGACACGATGATCGCCGCCCGCCTCTGCGGCATCGCTGAGTTCAGTCTCGCTGCCCTCATCAAGCGCTATTTCGACGTCCAACTCACGAAAGCTTCCCAAAAGGCCAACTGGGCGCGCCGTCCGCTCTCGCCGCAGATGGCCGATTACGCCGTGAAAGACACGCACTACCTTCTGGAGATCGCGACGACTCTCGAGAAGGAACTCACGAACCTCGGGCGGCTCGATTGGTTTCACCAGAGCTGCGCGAAAGCCGTGGCCGCGTCGGCCATTACCAAGGAACGCGATCCCGACGAAGCCTGGCGCATCGTCGGAAGTAAAGACCTCAAGGGACGCAGCTTCGCCATCCTGCGTGCTCTGTGGTACTGGCGCGAAGCGGAGGCCCAGGCCATCGATCGACCCACCTTTCACATCCTCCACAGCGAACAGCTCATCGAGGCGGCCGCCCGACTGGATCGCGGCCAGGAAATCGATTTCGCCCAGCTTCACGGCGCCCGCCGGCGACGGTTTTTCGAGGCCGCAGAAAAGGCCATGGCCTTGCCCGAAAGTGACTGGCCAAAGATCGTGCGCAAACCGCGCCCACGTCCGAGCCGCCAGGAAGAGGAGCGCTTCAAATTGCTCAAGACCAAACGCGATTCCGCGGCCACGGAGTTGAATCTCGATCCGTCGCTCATCGCGCCCAAGAGCATGCTCGAAAGCCTCGCCGCCAATACCGAGGAAGCCGCCGCACGGATGCTCCCATGGCAGCGCTCCACGCTCGGGGTTTAAAGCAGTTTAAAGATTCGGTGTAGCCACGCACGACAGCTCCAAACCGCGTTCGCGTTTTGGAGTTCCCCGGTTCCGTAAGAATTGCCCACAAGGGCAAAGCGAGCTTGCGAGCCTCGCCCTGGATACTTTCACCCCATCCGCGAGCCCATGGAGGCAAACCAACCAACTCCTCACCGCCACACCGGCTCCGTATCCGCTCCCGGCCGTCCATAAAGCAATTCATGCGGCCCGTACTGCGCCTTGTAAGCCGTCGAAGGGCAATTGCTCACGCGATACCCGAGATACAAATGCGTGCACCCCATGCGCCGTGCCCATTCGATCTCGAAGAGCACGCTCGCCACGCCGAGTGAACTCGCGGCGACCTCCGGGTGATAGAAAAAATAAATCGAACTCAGCGCTCGCGGCGTGACATCGACGAGCCCGATCCCTACCAACCGCTCGCCCTCGAAATAAGCCATCTCCCGCGCACACATATTCGGCGTGCAAAACGTCAGCGCGTACTCCCGCAGATTCATGGTCGTCGGCCTCCATCCGCGCGTGCGTTCGCGGTTCGCGTGCCACGCATGAAAGAGCGCCACTCGCTCCTGGTCGGCCTGCGGAGGTCCCATCTCGACGCGCAGATGACCGCACTTGCGCCACGCCCGCCGCTGACTCTTCGTCGGCCGAAAAGTTGCCAGCGGCACCCGCAACGAAACGCATTCCAGGCAGAGCCCACAGCGCGGACGAAAATACTGCATCCCAAAGCGACGCCATCCGCGAACGATCATTCGCTCGTGCTCTTCCGGGCTCACCTCGGTCAAAATGCGATAGTCGGTCGTCGCGCCGCGATCCGCGAGATACGGACACGGCTCATCGAGCGCGGCGTGCCAGAGTTCGCGGGCCATACCGTCAATCAACGGTGCGGGAGTTCCGCGCGGTCGCCGTAAACTTTTTGCGTAATCACGGCGTCGATGCCGCCTTGATCGCGCATGAGCGCTTTCATGCTCCACTGGATGTTGCCCGGCGTCGCATTCGCAGGCAAATCGTGGCGCGTCAATTCGATCTGCCGCGCAATTTCCTGGACGTCGTATTGCTTGCCAATCCGTTCGGTGGCGATGCCGGGCCAGATGGGACGGCCCGCCCGGCTCTGCTCGCGCCACCAGTTCAACAACACCGGGAAACTTTGCTTCGCCGGATCGATGCCCCAATAAAGCTGCGGCGCAAGGTAATCGCACCACCCTTCGGCCAGCCAGTGGCGCGCATCGGCATAAAGCTGCGCGTAGGCATCGAGCTGCGCCTCGATGGTATCGGGAACCCGCGGCCGCCAGATGCCAAACGGGCTGATCCCCACGCGCACCGATGGCTTCGCGGCCTTGACCTCCCGATACATCGTCTGGACAAAGCGATTGATATTGTCCCGCCGCCAATCGTCCCGGGCCAAACCGCTGTTCGCGCCGTAACGCTGCCACGTCGCTCCGTCCGGAAAATCGACGCCCTTGACCGGATACGGATAGAAATAGTCGTCGATGTGCACGCCATCGATGTCGTAGCGCTTCACCACATCGAGAATCACGTCCACGATGTAGCGGCGCGCCTCCGGTTCGCCGGGATCGACCCACGACTGAGCGCCGTATGCGCGAATCCACTCGGGATGCGTGTGGAGGAGGTGATTGCTCGCGTAAGTCGCCTTGGAATTCGTGGCCGCGCGGAACGGATTGAACCAGGCGTGCAGCTCAAGTCCTCGCGCGTGGGCTTCAGCCACCGCAAAGGCCAGTGGATCGTAACCCGGATCCACGCCCTCCTTGCCCGCCAAAAACTTCGACCACGGCTCGCGCTTCGACGCGTAGCAAGCGTCCGACTCGGAACGCACCTGAAAGAGAATCGCGTTGAGATTCAATTGCCGGGCCCGGTCCAGCATCGCCACGAGTTCCTTCTTCTGCTCCGCCGCCGGCAGGCCGGCCTTTGACGGCCAATCGAGATTGAAGACCGTGGCGACCCACGCCCCGCGGAATTCCGGCTGCGCTCCCAGCGGAGCAACCGCCAGGAGAAGGGAGGCCAAAAGCAGCAGCGGAATCTTCATGCGAGGGGAGGCGTGGTTGACTCTAACCGGCGCCCGCCGATTTTCCACGGTCATGTCTGCCAAATCGTCCGCATCCTCGCCCGTCTTCGCGTGGTTTGCGTCCCGCTATGGCGAACCGACTCCCGCGCAGGAAGCCGCCTGGCCGCGCATTGCCCGCGGCGAAAACATTCTCCTCGCCTCGCCCACCGGCACCGGCAAGACGTTCGCGGCCTTTCTCGGCGTGCTCGACGAACTTGTGCGCCTCCAGGCCCGCGGCGAACTGCGCGACACCATTCATTGCGTCTACGTCTCGCCCCTGCGGGCCCTCAGCTACGATCTGGAAAAAAATCTTTACGCTCCCTTGCGCGAACTCTTCGGCGAAAAGCCGCCGATCCGCGTGGAGTTGCGTACCGGCGACACCACTGCCAGCCAGCGTGCGCGCCAATTCACCAAGCCACCACACATCCTCCTCACTACGCCGGAGAGCCTCTGCGTGCTCTTGAGCCAGGAGAAATGGCTCGCGCCGCTGGCCTCGGTGCGTTGGTTGATCGTCGATGAAATTCACGCCTTGGCGGAAAACAAACGCGGCGCGCACCTCGCGCTCAGCGTCGAGCGCCTGGAACAGACTTGCGGGCGGTTGCAACGCATCGGCCTCTCCGCCACGGTGGCCCCTCTCGACGAAGTCGGGCGCTTTCTCACCGGCACGCACGGCCAATGCGCGATCCTCGACGTGGCCAGTGCCAAGAAAATCAAGCTCAGCGTCCACACGCCTTTGCGCAAGGATCCCTACCCCGAAGCCGGCTATACCGGCCAGCGCCTGATCCGCGAACTTGGCGAACTGATCCGCAAGAACCGCACGACGCTCGTCTTCTGCAATGTCCGTTCCGGCGCCGAAGCCACCACCTACTGGCTGCGCGAGAAATTTCCCGACCTCGCCGGGGAAATCGAATGCCATCACGCCTCGCTCGAACGCGATGTCCGCCGCGAGGTCGAAGACCGGCTCAAGCGCGGTGAACTGCGCGCGGTAGTCTGTTCCACCAGTCTCGAACTCGGCATCGACATCGGCTCCGTGGACCTGGTAGTGATGATGTCGACGCCCAAGGGCGTCAGTAAAGCGCTCCAGCGCGCCGGTCGCGCCGGTCACAATATCCATTCCATCAGTCGCGGGATTCTCATGGCCACGAACGTGAGCGATCTCGTCGAGTCCTGTGCCACGGTGCTTCTTGCGCGGGAACGCCAGCTCGACGACGTGCGCCTGCCCGATTGCCCGCTGGACGTCCTCGCCCAGCACCTCGTGAGCATGGGTTGCACGGCGCACTGGAGCCGCACCGACGCCCTGGCCCTGGTGCGGCTTGCCTATCCCTTTCGCGATCTCGACGAAGCGCTCTTCAACGACGTGCTCGACTACCTCGCTGGCGGCGGCGCCTCGCTCCGCCAGCGCTACCGCGAGGTCTTCGGCAAGATCGAACTGGACGCCGAGGGCTTTCACACGCGCGAAGGCGCGGTACGCCGGGAATTTCTGCAAAACATCGGCACCATCCCCAGCGTCGGGCAGGTCACCGTCCGCACCAAATCGCGCCTCCTCGGCAGCGTCGAGGAATCGTTCATCCGCCAGCTTCAGATCGGTGATGTCTTCATGATCGCCGGACATCCGGTGCGCCTCGAAAAGATCACGCAGATGGAGGCCTGGGTCACCCGCGCCGAGGGCGCACTGCCGACGGTGCCCCGATGGAATGCCAACAAAATGCCGCTCTCCAATCGCGTGGCGCAGGAGATTAATGACTTCCGCCGCGAGCTGCGCTCGGCCCTCGACGAGAACCGCGACGGGCTTACCGACTGGATCGGGCGTCGCCTCGATTGCGGAGCCGCTAACGCCGGGATCATTCTCAAGACCCACCTGGCCCAGCACGAACTCTCGGAAATCCCGACCGCGGATTTTCTGCTCGTCGAGGAATTGGACGATGAAGAGCAGAACGCGCTCCACTACTTTTTCCATTCGCTCATCGGCCGCGCCGCCAACGACGCCCTCGCCCGCGTCGTCACGCATCGCCTCGGTGAAACCCGCGGCGGCAACGCCATCGCCACGCCGCACGATTATGGTTTCGTGCTCACCGTTGCGCGCCGTCAGCGTTTCCTCGAAGCCGAGTTGCCCAAGTTGCTGCGCCTGGAGAATTTTGACGAGGCGCTGGACGGCGCCTTGCGACGGTCGGAGATGTTGAAATATCACTTTCGCAATGCCGCCCAGACCGGCCTCATGGTCTATCGCAACTATTTCGACCGCCAGAAATCCGTCCGCAAACTCCAGTGGTCGGCCGAAGTCATTTTCAACGTGCTCCAGGAACACGAACCCGAACACGTCCTCCTGCGGGAAGCGCGACGCGACGCGCTGCGGACCTTTATCGACGCCAACGGCGCACGCGCCTATCTCGCCCGCCAGGCCACGCAGCCCGTTCGATTGCGCACTGTCGCCCAGGTGCCGCCCCTCTCCTTCGCGATGTATGCCACCAGGATCAAGGAAGCGCTGCTCGTCGAAGATCCGTACGAGACCATGGAGCGCCTCTACCACCAATGGTGGAACCAGATAGAAAATGGACCGAAGCCGTCTTGAATTGGAACCGGGGGTGTGGCTCGACGCCAGCCATGCGCTCTGGCTTGAAGAATGGAAGACGCTCGCCGTCGCCGACCTGCATCTGGGTTATGCCTGGGCCCATCGCGCCGAAGGCCAGCTTCTGCCAATCGATACGCGCGAGGATTCAACCGAGCGCCTCTTGAAGCTGCTCGACCGCTATCCCGCCCGAGAAGTCATCCTCCTCGGCGACGTCGTGCATCGCGCGGTGGATGTCCCCGCCCTGCATTCCGAACTGCGCTGGCTCGCCCTGGCCATCGGCGAACGCGCCCGCCTGCGCCTCATCGGCGGCAATCACGATCGCGACCTCGCCGCCACCCTGGCCACCGCCGGCATCGCCCTCGAAATCGCCGAAACCGCCAACGTCGGTCCGCACCTCCTGCTCCACGGCGACCAGGCAAATGAATCCGTCGCCGGTTCCCACTTGGACCACTGCGAGAAACTCTGCGGACGCGTCATCCTTGGCCACGAGCACCCGGCCATCACCCTCTCCGACGGCGTCGCCTCCCACGCCAAATGCCCCTGCTTTCTCGCCGGCCCGGGCATCCTCGTCCTGCCCGCCTTCTCCCGCTGGGCTGCCGGCTCGGAAATCGGCCGCCACCCATTCCTCTCCCCCTATCCCCGCCTCCAGCCCATCGAATGCGCCGTGGCTGTCATGGCAGGGAAGCTTTTGCGGGTGCCCTTGTAAGATTCGCCACCCACGC
>Ga0206824_10016_pt2 | contig 11004 bp, 11 predicted proteins | sample Alteio_BWOrgCont_82_FD_152874 | JGI IMG/M metagenome (GOLD analysis project Ga0206824, IMG submission 152874) | Enriched cells from forest soil in Barre Woods Harvard Forest LTER site, Petersham, Massachusetts, United States -... | ecosystem: Environmental > Terrestrial > Soil > Temperate forest >...
TTCTACAAGATCGACACCACCCAGGTGCTCGTCGTCCTGGACGATATGGCCCTGCCGCTGGGCAAGCTGCGCCTCCGGGCGAGCGGTTCGGCCGGTGGGCACAATGGTCTGCAATCGGTCATCGAGCATCTCGGCACGGTCGCCGTTCCGCGGCTGCGGATCGGGATCGGTTCGGCCGAGCACGCGGCCATCGATCATGTGCTGGGTCGTTTCGCCTCGGACGAACGTCCCGCGCTGGAACAGAGCCTCGACCGGGCGATCGAGGCGATTGATTGCGCCCGAACCCGCGGCCTCGAAGCGGCCATGAATGCTTACAACTGAACGAATCCAAACTAAAAAACCCGATAGAGAACCCCAATGAGTAACAACAACCGATACGAAGGACTTCTGATCCTGAATGTGCGCGGCAACGAAGACAGCGCGAAAGACCTGGTCGAGCGCCTTGAAGGCGAATTCAAAAAGCAAGGCGCTGCCATCGAGCAGGTGCAAAAGATGGACCGCCGCCAGTTCAGCTACGCCGCCGGCGCGCTGGACAGCGGCTACTACGTGAACTTCATCTTCAACGCGGCGCCCGATGCGATCGACAAGCTGCGCGCACACTTCACGCTCGACGAGGACGTGTATCGCCAGCACTACCAGAAGCTGCCAGCGAAAACGGCCGCCAAGGCCGCGTAACCGCAGCGACCAACTCCATCACTAGCGATCTTTATGGCCAGCCTCAACAAAGTCATGCTGATCGGGAATCTCACCCGTGATCCCGAGATCAAGTACACGCCGAAGGGCACCGCGATCGCGGACATCGGCCTGGCCGTGAATCGCAATTATACGACCGAAAGCGGCGAAAAGCGTGAGGAAGTCACGTTCATCGACGTGACCCTGTGGGGCCGGACTGCCGAGATCGTCGGCGAGTATTGCAAGAAGGGCCGTCCGCTGTTCGTGGAAGGCCGCTTGCAACTCGACCAGTGGGACGACAAGCAGACCGGGCAGAAACGTTCCAAGCTCAAGGTCGTGGGCGACAATATCCAGCTCCTTGGCGGCCGCGAAGGCGGTGGAGGAGGGATCGAAGGTGGAGGCGGTGGCGAGTTTAAGGAAGCACCGCCCGCCGGCGCCCCCCGGCGGCCAGCCGCTCCGCCGCCGCAACGCCGCCCGCCCGCTGACCCCGACCTCGATACCGGAGGCGACGACATTCCGTTTTAGGAAGCGGATCGTTGGGAGAACGGAGAGCGGACATTCCTGTCCGCCATGCCCGGCCCACGGGTAAAATGGCCGCACTTCGGTGTGCGATCATGCCGCCTGTATGGTGTCGTACAGAATATACTCACCCGGCCGAAGTTTGGCCTTCTCTGGATTCCGCAAAATGTAGTCCTGGCACTTGGCGAAATGTTCCTCATTGCGAATCATCCGATCCCAATAGTCCTGCTGCCAAAGCGGACCACTCCGGCCGGTTTGCCGATTTATCTCACGCGCGGTGAAACCCTTCCACGCTTTCAAGACGTCCTCGAGTCGATGGCCCAACAGGAGTCGGAATAGCACGTGGACGTGGTTCGGCATAACGACAAACGTAGCCAAAACGTAGCGCTTGGCGTCGAAGTGCCGTAGCGCACTTGCTACTACCTCGGCTGGACGATGTTCCTTGAGGAGGCAAGAGCCGCTCCCGGCGTCCAGCCACTCGTCGATCCGCCGGCTAAATAATTGGTGATACTCCTTTTCCACCGCCGCATCCCGTGGTTCAGGATGCCAGCGCAGCCATGCTTCTTTCGCTTCGCGCCAATTCGTTGAGCTTTTCATTCGGCAACGCATCTCCCAACCGCCAGGTGACAAAATAGAATACTTCGCCCTGTTGCCAATGCGGGAGGTGGTGGTGATGTTGCTCGATCTCTCCGTGAGGATCAAAAAATGGGAGGTGGGGAGACGGAGTCGGAAAAATACCGTCGGAGTCGGAGGAGCGCTCGCCTTGTGAATCACCAAGCGGGTTGGAAAACCCGCCCTCCGTTTCGGAATCTCGCTTCGACATCTTATCCAGTAGCCTTAAATGTGGTGAGAGCAGGCGTCGAGAATGTCCTGCAGCGTCCCCCTCAAAACGCCATGCGCGCCCACGATTCACCGCTCGCCCGCTTCCTCGAACCGTTCGTCTCGGGGCTTTGGATCCTGTTCGTCCTCGTGTCCCTTCTGGCGGGGGCGATCTGGACGTTTGGCATTGGTGAGGGTTCGCTGGAAAGGCTGGTCACGAATCCCGGCCTGCGGGCGACGCTCGTCTGGCTTCTCGCTCAGGTCGATTTCGCCTGGATCACGCTCGCCGCGGCGAATGTCTACCTGAGCCTCGCAACCTGCTTTGGCATCGCCACCGCCCGTCGTTGGGCTCTGATCATCCTGAGCGCCGTGATGGTGGCGGCGTGGTTGAGTGTCTTTACCGGCTTTCCCTTGGGCCGCATTCGTTACGGCACGGCGCTTGGCCCGAAGCTCGGGTCCGTCCCGGTCGGACTACCGTTGTTTTGGTTCTCGGTGATCGTCAGCGCGCGGGAGGCGGTTTTGCGTGTCCGTTCACGCTGTGGGCAACGGCCGCTCGCCGCTTCCGTGGGGCTGATTGCCATGCTCACCGACCTCAATCTCGAACCTCTGGCCGTGAAATACCGTGGATTCTGGTTTTGGACCGCTCCGACACCCGATTTGCCGCCAGGATTCGACTTTCCGTTTACGGGAAGCCTCGCGTGGGGCGTCCTTGCGGCCGTTCTCACTCTGGGTTTGCGGGAGTTGGAGGTTGCCGATTCGGCCCAGAAAAGCCCCTGGCCGCCGATCATCACGCTCGCTATTTTTGAGGTCGTTTTTCTGGCAAGCCACGTCACTCATCGTCTGAGCTATTAGAATTATTACAAAATTATCACCAAGAAAATTCGGAGGCTTGTGTTATAAGATGCAATCATGAAATCGGCACTACTTCAGTTCATCAGACGCGCCTTTACTCGCGAACCGGAACTTCATCCGGTCGAGCGGGGCATGGCGCGGCGCTGGATCAAACAGCGCCTCATCGCCGTTTTCCCCGAACTACGCAACAATCCGAAGGCGCTCGAGCGGGCGTACCAAACGCTCGGCCTCGAGGCTCGCGCCGGCTCTGAAACCGGTGAAGGAGAGACTGTCTTCGAAATGAACATCCCCGGCGAAAGCTAAGGGAGACCGTGGCACAGGCATCCCGCCCTGTGGACGCCAGGCGCCTCGCCTGACGCGTCAAACGATACCGACGCTACCGCTGTCGGCTCGTCGCAGCAGAATGTCTGTGCCACGGTCCGTTGCGGCCCATGGCGTCCGTCAGCACGCCATGGCGGACAGAAGGACGGATGGACGGATGGACGGATGGACGGATGGACGATGGGACAATGAGGACAGCATCGCGGCTTCACCGCCTTGATTCCCGCCCCCGTTCCTCTGTGCGCTCTCCCTTTAAGCTTAAGCTTAAGCGCTCGCGGTCGCGATCTCGTGGTCCCGCAAGTGCAGGCTGGCTACGGCGGCACGCACTTCCTGGCGCAGTTCTGCGAGCATTTCGCGGGTGATTTCCATCTGCGCTTCCTTGAAGCGCGCCCATTCGGCGGCGGTTGCTTCGAGCCGGGCATAGGCGGTGGCGATATACTCGCGCGCGGCCATGGGGAGATGGGGGCATTCCAACTTGGTTTCCATGCACCGCTGCGCTTCGGCGAGCTCGGCGAGGAGGATCTTTTCCGAGGGCACCCGGCGCAGGTTTTTCGCCAGGCCCAGCTTGTTGAGCGTCCAGATGATCCACTTAGTGGGATCGAATTGCCAAGGCTTCACGCCGTTACGATAGTCGTGCTGAAATTCGTGGTGATAGTTGTGATACCCCTCGCCAAAGGTCACGACGGCCATGATCCAGGAATCACGGGCGGTGCAACGCGAGGAATACGGGCGCTTGCCGATGTAGTGGCAGAGCGAATTGATGCAGAAAGTGCAGTGCTGAAGGAAAACCACCCGGGCGACCCCGGCGATGAGGAAGGCGCCGAGCGCCGAACGCCATCCGCCCCAAGCGTAACCGATGGCCGATGGCAGGACGAAAGCGACGAAGACGCCCATCCAGTGGATGTATTTGTGCTGGAGCATGACCATCCAATCCTGCTTCAAATCGCGGACGTTTTCGTAGTTGGGATCGCCCTTGAGCTTGAACATGAGCCAGCCGATGTGCGCGTGAAAAAGGCCCTTGCTGATGTCGTACGGATCCTCGTCGTGATCGACATGCTTGTGATGGGTCCGATGTTCGCACGACCACATGAGCGCGGAATTCTCAAAGGCGCCCGCGCCGAAGATGAGCACCAGCGCCCGCACCAGCCAATGCCCCTGGAAAGCAAGGTGCGAGAACATCCGATGATAGCCGAGCGTGATCGAAAAACCGCACGCGCAAAGCATCACGAAAAAGAGAACGACTTGGAACCAGTCCAGGCCGAAATGCCAGATATAAGCCGGGACGGCGGTGAGGGTAAGCAGGAGCGTTCCGATGAGGAAGTTGCTGGTCGTCCAGTGGACTTTTTCGAATGGGATGCGTTTGAACATGAAATTAACGGGCGGAGATGGGCGGGGGCCGCAGCATGGAGGCTGTGACGCATAGTGGCAAAGCAGGTGTCGTGCAACGGAATTGTGTAAAATTGCTTATATTTTGGGCCGAATTCCTTCTGATTCTGATTGGAAAGGAGAAAAAGCCGCAGCCTGCGCCCGCAATTTGCTTTCTCAAATTGCGCCCATGCGTGACAGTCAAACCCCTTCGATCTTTCTCTGGCGAACTCTCGCGCTCCCCTTTGGAGCTCTAGTCGTCTGTTTGGGGCTCATTATTACCGTGGCGCACTCCATACCCGTCACCGCGAATGGCGTCTGGCGGGAATGGTTGCTCATTTTCCTCGCCCTGGGCGCTCTGGTCGCGGCGGTGGCCACGTGTATCCGCGCCGGCCGCAGCATGGCCGTGCCCGTGGCCCACTTGGTGGAAGTGGCGATGGCCGTCAAAAACGGCCGCGCGCGGCACCGCGCCTCGGACAAAGTGGCTGGCGAATTCCGTCCGCTGGCCGAGGCGCTCAATCAAATGATCGAAGCCCGGCAGCGCGCCGAGGAGAAACTGAAACTCGCCCAGGAGAGCCTGGAACTCAAAGTTCACGCGCGCACCGTGGAACTCTGGCGCGCCAACAAAGCCCTGCGCGAGGAAATGGAGCAGCGTGCCAAGGCCGAGCGCGAACTCCAGCAGGCGCAAAAGATGGACGCGCTCGGAAAATTCGCCGGCTCCATTGCCCACGACTTCAACAACCTCCTCACCGTGATCATTGGCGGAGCCGAGTGCGCCATGCAGCAGCTCCGCCCGGATCACGAGGCCATGCAATTTCTCCGCACGATCTGGAAGGCCGGTGAGAGCGCGACCGGCCTCACCCGCCCGTTGCTCACCTTCAGCCGCAACGAAGTGCGCGAAGTCGAGCCGCTGTGCCTGAACGATTGCGTAAAGGAAACGGCCATGCTCGTGAAGCGTCTCATCGGGGTGAACATCAAGGTCAACCTCCACCTCGCGCCGGACGTCCCGAAAATCGTCGGCAATACCAATCAACTGCAGCAGGTGCTGGTGAACCTGGCGGTGAACGCCCGCGACGCCATGAACGGCGAAGGCGTGCTCACCATGTCCACGGTGAAGGCCACGGTCGACCCCGAGACGCAATTGCGCCACGGCGCCACCGGCGCGGATTGGGTGGAACTGCGCTGCGGCGATTCCGGGTGCGGCATGGACGCCGAGACGAAATCCCGAATCTTCGAACCTTTCTTCACGACCAAGCCCGCCGGTCGCGGCACTGGCCTGGGGTTGGCGACCGTCTTCGGCATCGTTCATCAGATGGGCGGATTTCTGGAGGTCGAGAGCACCGTTGGCGTGGGCACGACCTTTCGTATTTTCCTGCCGGTGACGGATCAAGTCATGGAGAGCGCCGAGGAGACGGCCGCCGCGCCGATGCTGGTCAGCGCCGGTGGCGAAACGCTCTTGCTGGTGGAGGACGAAGACGAAATTCGCGAACTGGCGACCCTCATGCTCGAGGGCAAGGGTTACCGGGTGCTGTCGGCGCCGAACGCCGAGGAAGCCATCGTCATCGCCAAAAAGGAAGGCGCCAACATCCACGCCCTCATCACCGACGTCGTTATGCCGCGCATCAACGGCGTGCAACTCGCGGAGATCGTCGTTGAGATGATTCCGAATATCCGAATCCTCTTCGTATCCGGGCACTGCCGGGAATCGGTCTCCCCGGAAACGCTCGCCGGCCACAAGGCGGACTACCTGCAAAAGCCCTATCGCAGCGACTCCTTGATCGGTGCCGTGCAGCAGGTGTTGGCGAGCTAAGGCCAATCAACTAAACCGTAGCTGCGACGCGGGGCGAGACGGGAGGCGACGGAGCACCGCAAAGGCGCAGAGGACGCAGAGATTCGCAGAGGGACGAAGTCAGAGTCCGTTCCTCTGCGGGCCTCTCCAATTTCTCTGCGCCTTTGCGGTTTTTCTCCCCTCGATAATTTGACGGAGTGCGCCTCGCACTGTTTGAATGACGGATGGCAAACGCGCTCGATGAGATCACAAAAGACGCCATGGGCCTTCCGGTGCGCCAACGGCTCGCGCTCGCGGAGTTACTGCTGCAGAGCGCCGAGACGACCGTCGATCCGGAAGCCGAAGCTGCTTGGGAGGCTGAGATCCAGGATCGAATTCGAGCGGTGGACGAGGGGCGAACTGCCGGTATCGCCTACGACGATGTGATGCGTGAGGCGAGGAACCGCGCCGACTCCACGCTTGCCATCCGCTGAACGCCTGCGCAGGTTGCGGCGATGTCATTTCAAGATTTTGGCCTCCTCGATGAGGTTGTTCGCGGCGTGCAGTCGATGGGCTACGTCGATCCCACTCCCATCCAGTTACGCGCTTTTCCGATCATTCTCGCCGGCAAAGACATGATGGGCTCGGCCCAGACCGGCACGGGAAAGACCGCGGCCTTTGCCCTGCCGCTCCTCACCCGGCTGAAATCGCGTGGGGCCCTGCGGGTGCTGGTGCTTGAACCCACGCGCGAGCTGGCTGCCCAAGTCGAGACGGCGTTTCGCGACTACGCGCGCTTCATGGACGTGCAAATCGGCCTGGTGCACGGCGGGGTGGGGTTTGGCAACCAGCGCTCCATGATCCAAAAGGGAGCGGACATCCTTGTCGCCACGCCCGGACGCCTGCTCGATTTCCTGGACGACGGCACGCTATCGCTCAAAGACATCCGCTACCTCGTGCTCGACGAAGTAGACCGCATGCTCGACATGGGCTTTCTCCCCCAGGTGCGGCGCATCGTCGACCGCGTGCCCAAGGACCGGCAGACCCTTTTTTTCTCCGCGACGCTCCCGCCGGAACTCGAGACCATGACCAAGTGGCTGCTCACGGACCCCGAGTCCGTCGAAATCGGCGCACGCCGCACGCCCGCAGAGACGGTCTCGCACGCGCTTTATGCCGTGGCCAAGGACCAGAAATTCGATTTGCTCATTGCCCTCCTCGAACGCACCCAATTCGACTCCGCGATCATCTTCACCAGCACGAAGATCATGGCCGACAAGGTGGCACACCGGTTGAAGGACCTGAAACATTCGGTGGCCGTGCTGCATTCCAATCGCACCCAGCGCGAGCGCGAGGAGGCGCTGGCCGGCTTCAAGAGCGGGAAGTACGAAGTGATGGTCGCGACGGACATCGCCGCGCGCGGCCTGGACATCGCCGGCGTCTCGCACGTGATCAATTACGACGTGCCGCAGCATCCCGAGGATTACGTGCACCGCATCGGCCGCACTGGCCGCGCCCTGTTGACCGGCGATGCGTTCACCATTTTCACCGCGGACGAGATCGATCACGTGCGCTCGATCGAGCGTTTCATCGGCACGAAGATTGCGCGCCGGAAGCTCGAAGGCTTCGATTACCTCTACACCGCGCTGTTCAATGAAGACCAGATTCCCGCCGGCGGCGTCGGCAAAGGGGTGCGCACCGCCAAGGGTTACAGCTTCGGCGCCCGCAGACGGAAGTAGGAACTGGGAAGGGCGATTTCCAATCGCCCGGGGCCACGACGTAGGCGTATTCTTTTAAAGAGGGGATCGACGTTGCGGAATCTACATCGGTAGATTGGTCGAATCCACCTTCGGTACGGCCATGCCAACCACTCCGCCACCGCATTCGTTCCAGACCACGCGTTGGAGTGTGGTGCGGCGGGCCGTGGGGAATGACGACGGACTGGCTCGGCAGGCGCTGGCGACTTTGTGTTCCGGGTATTGGTATCCACTCTATGCGTTCTTTCGGCGGTCCGGGAAAAGTCCGCACGACGCCGAGGACCTCACCCAGGGATTCTTTGCCCGTCTGTTGGAAAAGGACCTGCTGGCGACGGTCGATCCCGCGAAGGGCAAACTGCGGACCTTTTTGCTTTCGTGCGCGCGGCACTACCTGGCGGATGAACACGACCGCGCGAGCGCGCAGAAGCGCGGAGCGGGTTTGGTTTCGAGTTTCGATGCGGTGCAGGCCGAAGAGCGCTATGCCATCGAACCCGTGGATGACATGACGCCCGATCGTCTCTTCCAGCGTCGCTGGGCCCTCACGCTCCTCGACCAGACTCTGCAGGCGCTCGCTGCCGAATATACGGCTCAGGGCAAAGCCAATCTATTTAACGCACTCCGGCCGTTTCTGGGTTTCGGCACCGGCGCCGTGAAGTCCTATGAGGAACTGAAGAAGGAATTGGGTGTGCCCATCGGGACACTCAAGAACTACGTTTTCCGGATGCGCGAACGCTGGCGGGCGCTGTTGCTGCAGCGGGTCGGGGAAACCCTGGACGAACCGACGCCGGATCAGATCCGTGCCGAATTGTCCGAGTTGATCGGGTGCGTCTGAGCTAAGAGGGCGGGTAAAGATTTTTTGCGGAGATTTGCAACCCTGGTCGGCCGATTCCGTATGTCCCAGTAGAACCCTATTGCTTTGGTGATACGGTCCTTAACGAAAACCTCGAATAACCAGCCCCAATGGACGATCCTGTCAATCCGGCGAAGAACCGCCCCACCGAAGCGCCTTGCGAACTTCAAGGCCTCGATGCCGGCGAACTCCTGGCGCGCGGAATGGACACCGTGCGGCCTTCCGCAGGGACCTCTCCCTGGGAACCACCGACCATTGAGGAAGTCGCCCGGCTGCTGCCGCAGTATCGCATCGAACGGTTGATCGGCCGGGGCGGGATGGGCGCGGTTTACCAGGGCGTGCAGCTCAATCTGGATCGCCCAGTAGCCATCAAACTTTTGCCGGCGGAGATGGCGGCGGACGAGCAATTCGTGGTGCGCTTCGAGCGCGAAGCACGGACGCTCGCGAAACTTCAGCACTCCCGCATCGTCACGATCTACGATTTTGGCCGCACCGCCGAGGGACACCTTTATTTCGTGATGGAACACATCGACGGCACGGACCTGCGGAGCATCCTGCGTGGGCCGGGGCTGCGGCCCGATCAGGCGCTGGTCGTGGTGGGGCAGCTTTGCGACGCGCTGCAGGCGGCGCATCGGGAGGGAATCGTGCATCGCGACATCAAGCCGGAGAATGTGCTCATCACCCGCGATGGTTACGTAAAGCTGGCCGATTTCGGTTTGGCGCGTCCGCCGCGGCAAGAGGGTACGCCCAATCTCACCAAAACAGACCTCGTGCTGGGCACGCCGGACTACATGGCGCCCGAGCAGCGTTCCGGCGTCGCCCGGGCGGATGCGCGCTCGGACATCTTCGCCCTGGGGGTGATGCTCTACGAAATGCTCACCGGGCAGACCCCGCGCGGCGTTTTCGATCCGCCATCGCACAAGGTGCCGGTCGATGTGCGGATCGATGAAGTGGTGCTCAAGGCGTTGCAGGCCGAGCCCGAGCGCCGTTACCAGCAGGCGAGTGAGCTCAAGACAGCGGTCGAGCGCATTCGCACCACGCCTTTGCCCGCGCCGACAGAGGCGCCGGCGGCGGCGGCACCCGAAAAGCAGAAATACCTGCTGCCGATGGTCGTCTCCGCTGCGGCGGTGTTGCTGGTCGCAGTCGCGGCCCTGCTCTGGTCTGGGCGGCAGGGTGGCGCCGAGCGAGCCAGGGCGCCAATCGTGCAGGCCGGGATGACCGGGGGAAGGGAGGCATCGAGTCCCGCTCCATCGAGCCCTTCGCCCGCGCGGTCGAGCGTCGCGACGGCCCCGGCGGCCCCGGCGCCGGCGCCTAGTCTACCGGCGATTGCGGAAATAAGACTGGATGCCGATCCGGAGAAACGGATTGAGGCCCAGCGAGGCAAGGGGGTGCGGGTAGACTCGACGAGTGCCACCCAATTCAAAGTGGTGCCCGGTTTGAAAGACCCGCGCATGGTATCGTTCGAGCCGATAGACCGCCCCGGGGCCTACCTGCGGCACGAGGATGGGATCATCTGGCTGCATCAGCGGCCCGATACGCTGGACCTCCTCTTTGAAGCCAACGCGTCGTTCCGACTGATCCATGTCGACGCCAACAGGTACCGTTTCGAGGCCAGCGGCTTGGACAATATGTATATCGCCGCCAGGAATGATGGGGTGGTCGTCCTGGCGCACAACCCAGTTCCCGAAAAGTCGATCTTCATTCTGCAGCCGGTGGAAAGAGGCGTTGCTGGGGAGAGCGTTTCCCCGTCCGGGCCGCAGCCGATCCCCCAGCCGGTGACGGAGTCCGAGCCAGCGCCTTCCTCTCCCGCGAAGTCCGCGCCCGACTCGCCTGCCGGCCGCCGCGCCACGCAGGTCTACAACGCTCTCGTTGGCTATCATTGGGCCTGGATGAAGGCCGGCCAGGATGCGGCTCCGCTGGTCGTGACTTTTGATTGGGACGGACACGTTTCCGGAGGCTGGACGTGGCGACCGATTTACAAGACGGATGGTGAAACCGTGGTGGAATGCATCTGGGGAGACAACGGACACCAATATCTGAAGTTGAACGAGTCGTGTGATGGCTTCGAGGGATTCGATTCCCAAGGG
>Ga0206824_10355_pt1 | contig 10977 bp, 9 predicted proteins | sample Alteio_BWOrgCont_82_FD_152874 | JGI IMG/M metagenome (GOLD analysis project Ga0206824, IMG submission 152874) | Enriched cells from forest soil in Barre Woods Harvard Forest LTER site, Petersham, Massachusetts, United States -... | ecosystem: Environmental > Terrestrial > Soil > Temperate forest >...
CGCAGAATCGTCATGTCCCACGGATTCTGTCCCTTGAAAGCGGCGAACGTGCTGAAGGCCACGATGGGGCTGACGATCGGCGTGGACAGCATGTAGGTCACCGCGCTCGACAGCGGCAGTCCCTTTTTGAGGAAGCGCCGAATGACGACCACGCTGCCACATTCGCACATGGGAAAGACCAGTCCGAGCAATCCGCAGAGCAGGATCGACGCGGTGTGGTTTTTCGGCAGCAGCCGCGCGATGCGCTCCGAGGAGACGAAAACATCGACAAAGCCCGAGATCAGCGAGCCGAGCAGAAGAAAGGGGATGCCTTCAAAGAGGACGCTGAGAAACGAGACGGCGAAGTCGTTGAAGTGGAACGAAAACCAAGGCATGTGGAAGGTGAATCAGCGCACGGGGCGGAATCTTGGGAAAAAGGGTGCGTTACCGTGGATGGGGGGCGGTCGCGATGCAAGCGTGGCGCCGCCAGGCGTCGAAAATGCGCTTCAATTCCCGCGCACCCGCGAGAATGGCTGGACCGGGTTGCAGAAGCACATCGGAATCGATGGCGTGGATTTCGCCGGCCTGCACCGCACCGATACCGGAAAAGCCCGGCCGGGCGCGAATGGCCTCCCTATCGACCCGCCGGCCACACCAACTGGCGACGATGATGTCGGGATTGGACGCGATGACCTCCTCCGGTTCGACCTGACGCTCTCGCGAGGTGCGTCCCCGACGGCTCGCGAAAACATCGATACCGCCACAATGCTCCACGAGTTCACCGACCCACCCGATTCCGCTGATCAATGGGTCCATCCACTCCTCAAAATAGACACGCGGCCGCGGCTCGGCGGCTTCCGCCAAAGAGGCGACTTCACTTAGAAACTCCGTGGCGAGATCTTCCGCCGCTTCGGCTCGGCCGATGGCTCGCCCAATGAGGCGGATGGCGTCGGCAATCTCGGCCAGTGTCCGCTGGTTGGTGACGAGCACGGTGCAGCCGCGCCGGATGAGTTGCGCAGCGATGTCGGCCTGGACGTCGGAAAAGCCGATCACGAGATCCGGGGCAAAACCCGCGACGCGATCCGCATCGGCGTGCGAAAAACCGCAGACGACGGGCCGCGGCGGCAAGCCGTCCTGCGACGCAAAGGCGCTCACCGCCACCACGTCGTCCCAAGCGCCAAGCCGGACACAAATGTCCGCCGCTTCCGCGCTCAGGCAGACGATGCGCACGTCCTCGATCTTAGGGGCCGTACGATTGTTCCACCCGCTGGGTCACATCCTTGTAGCCCGCATCCACTTCGTAGATGTCCTTCATGCACTTGAGCGACTCGTCCTTCTTGCCCATGCGTTCGTAAATGAGACCCATCGAGTAGAGGATTTCCTTTTTGACCGCGTCCATGGCCACCATTTCGCTGGCGGCTTCCTGGTATTGTTTGATCGCGAGGTCGAGCATCCCCTTCGCGGAGTAGCACTGGCCGAGCAGATTCATCGCTTTCAGGCGCGCATTGGGGTTCTGCTTGGCGCGCTGCAGTTCCGGGATGGCTTCGTTGAATTGGCCGGCGCGGATCAGTTGTTCGCCGAGTTCAAAGCGCAATTGCAAGTCGGTCGGGTTGCGTTCCACACGCTTCCTGGCTTCGGAGACGAGCATCCCGGCTTTTTCCGCTTTCAGCGCTTCCAATTCGTCGCGATGGGCCTCGGCTTCATCGTGCTGATCGCCGCCGTCGTTCAGCCATTGCTCGATGGAATTGATCCGCAGGTCGATTCGTTGCAGTTGCAAATTGCTGAGTTTGCGCGCGACCGCCGGGTCGGCGCCGCCCGTCAATTCACTCGTGTGGTGGTAGTAGTAGTAGGCGCCTTCGAGACTCTCCTCATCCCTTCGCTGGTCGAAACGGTCCTCCCAAAGCCTCGCGATGCGCCGCGAGAGATCGACGTTCTGCTGCGCTGCTTCCCATTCCGGCGTGAGTTCGCCGAGCTGTTGGTCGATCATTTCCACGCTCTTCACCACGCGACTCTTTTGTTCGAGCGAAATCGCCTCCTCCTTGTTGTTCATCAAGTCGCGATAGCTCTTGGCTTCCTGCCAGCCGCCTTTCTTCATCGAGTCGATGGCGGAAGCGTCCTTGCTGTTCTTCACCGCCTTGAGATCGGTCGGATCAATCTCCACGATTTTGGTGTAGACGTTTCCGGCGTCGTCGGCCCGACCCATGGTCAGCAGCAACTCCGCGAGTTCGTGCATGACCTTGGTATCCTTGGGATTTCCCTGCACGATCGTCTCCAGGGCAAAGGCCGCGGTCTCCAGCATTTGGGCCGCTTTGGCCGCTTCTTTCAAAAGGTGATTCAACTGCGCATCGTGAGGAACGCTTTCGAGGCTTTTCTCGGCCAACTCTATGGCCGCGATCGGATCTTTTTTGACCAAGCCGGCGCCCTTGAGCGAGACGGTCGAGAACCCGCTCAAGAAGCTTTTCTTTCCTGCCGACGCGATAATTTCGACGCTGCGCAACCGCTTGCGCCCGTCGAGAAAGTTTGGCGCCTCCTTGAGGATGTTTTGAATGAGGGAGATTGCGTATCCGTAATTGCGCAGCTCGACGGCATGGATCGCTTTCAACCAAAGGGAGCGCGAATTGTCCGAAAGTTCCTTCTCTGTGGTGATAGGCATAATCTGGGGCTGGTTAATCTAGCATTAGCTTCCCGAGTTTGACAATGCCCCCGCGCACCAAAATACGGCCTCCCGCAGAATGGAAATATCTCGCGATATTTTGGCCGAACCGCTAGTGCAGCGGCGGCGTCAGATTATCGCTCTTGTCCTGCTGCCGCGCGGGCTTGGTCTGCGCCATGGCCTTGAGCGTCTCGAATTCCTTTTTCGCATTTTGGACGAAATTGGTCGGTCCGTGCTCGAAAAGCACGGTGAAGGCGAACGTCGACGCGACGAAAATTGCGGTCCAAAAGAGGGTGCGAATGAGGGCCATTTAACTTCGAGGTATAGCTAACGCAAAGTCCGTGCCCCGGCAACGAGCAATTGAAAACGGTGGGAAGGAGGCGGGTGAGAATTCGCCACGTGCGATTTTTTTGATGCTTTTGATTGTGCGTTAATTGCTGCCGCATAGCAGTTTATGGCTGCGCCGCATCCACTTGGCTCTCGTCACTTGGCTCTTGGCTCTTTCCGTTTTCTTCAACCTCGGGGCGATACCTGAGGTGCGTGAGCGCATGCAGCGTGGTGTACGAAAGGAGCGAAAAGCAGAAGAAGGTCAGCATGAAATGAAACATCTCCGGGTTCGCGTGAAGATCGAATCGGTTGAACGCATCGCCCGCCAACCGGCTGGGGCGCACCAGCACGTCCCACGAATTCCAGCGCGCGAAACGCCCGAGATAAATCCCGAATGAAGCGAGGGCGAGCATGACCACCGCGAACACCCAACTCCACCCTTTGCCTTTGTGGACGCGGACGATCTCCTGCATGAGCATGAGTGAGAGATAGCCGAGAAAGAGACCGATCCAGGCAAACGACATCATTAGCACGATGTCGAACCATTCCGGGGCTGCCAGGCGTCCCTTCAGATGCAGGAAATCCGTGACGATGTACGGCGCGTTCGGAAAGAACAGAAACCAGAGCACTCCGTATAACGCCAGGAGCCACCAACGCGCCGGGCGCGTTCCGGCGAGGCGGTAAACGCCCAGGGCAAAAATTAATGGCAGCCACGCCAGGGTGAGATTCCAGACGTAGAAGTGCAGTTCGATGCGTTCGACGACGATCGCCCTTCCCACCAGCATCGCCAGGCCGAGCGCGGAAGCAAAGATCAGCGCCACGACCGCGGCGCGCACGCGCTGATCTGGAATCAGGTGCCCACTCATCGCTGTGTTATTGAGCCGGCTTTTCCGCGGGTGGCGGTGGTGGCGGCGTGGTCTCGGTTGGAGCTGGTTTTTCCGTGGACTTTTCCGCCGGCTTCTCTTCCGGTGCCGCTGGCTTGGCGGCGGACTCCGGAGTGGCGGGAGCGGCCGGCGCTTGCGCAGCCGCGGGTTCGGGAGCGCTCGCGGTGGGCGATCCAAGGCGAGTGACCTTCGTATTCTGTGTGTTGAAGATTTTCCAATTTCCGTCGTCGGAGCGAAGCGTGTGGATGCCTTCGACGACGTTGAGTGGCGTCGTGTGGTCGCCGTCGACCTGTCCGGTTTTCTGCACGAAGCTCACTTTGGCCTCTTCCGGGGACGACGAAATCACTTTCAAGTCGCTCGACGTGACTCGGAAAATGAGATTCTGCGCTTTCATCATCTGAAACGATTCGCTCACGGTAGTGCGAGTCGTGGCGAAAGTGGGAGATTTGGGATGGATCGTCGCCATGACGCCATCCACGTCCCGCTTTTCAACAGAACTGGCATTTTCCTCGATCGTTTTGAAGAGAACTTTTTCATCCGGACCGGTTTGGGACGCTTTCTCGCAGCCTCCGACGATGAAGGCGAAGGTGGTGAGGAAGAGGAGAGGAAAGCGGCGAAGGTTCAAGGGTGCCGAATGGTTGGAATGCGGGATAAGACAATGAGACGATGAGAGCGTTGGAACACAATCAGACATTCAGACCGTGAAGCCAGACCATTTCGCTCTCCTCGACCAACTGCGCCGCCCGTGGCTGGATGACGCCGCACTGAAGGACGCTTTTCACCGCGCCACCGCGCAATGCCATCCTGACGTGGCCGGAGATGACGGCGAAAAATCGGCCGCGCTGAATGCGGCCTACGCCGTTTTGCGCGACCCGTCATCGCGATTGAAGCACCTGCTGGAACTCGAGTGGCCTGGTCCGGCGCCGTCGCCCGGGGCGATTCCGCCGCACCTCGGGACAACCTTTGGCCGGATCGCCGAAACTCGGCAACGCGGCCGCGACCTCGCCGCCAAAGAAGCCGCGGCGCAATCTCCGCTCGCCCGCGCCTTATTGGCCGGAGATCGCGCGACCTATCGGCGCGATCTCGAAGCTACGGTCGGCGCGCTCGCCGAAACGGAAACTGCCGCACTGGAAGACCTGCGCCAACTCGATGCCCTCTGGGAGCAGCGCGACGAAGCGATGCGCGATCGTCTCGCCGCCGCCCAGCAACACTTCGCCTACCTGGCCAAATGGCAGGCCCAATTGCGCGAAGAGCTATTTCGCCTCGGGTAGAACGAAGTTTCTCCGCCCGATCGGCACTGCGCGCGACGCGAGCCGTCGCCGCCCGCTTGCGTCTTGCATCCTACATCCTGCATCCTGCATCTACCTCTTCCACCATGATCGTCGGCATCGACCTCGGCACTACCAACTCTCTCATCGGCGCAATGGACGCCGGCTTTCCCATTTTGCTGGCCGATTTCGATGGCGAGCGTCTCACGCCTTCGGTCGTTCATTTTCCGGAAAGCGGTGAACCGCTCGCCGGTCGCGCCGCCACCCGGATGCGCGTGATCAGTCCGGCGAACACCGTCTACTCGGTGAAGCGCTTCATGGGCCGCCGCATCGGCGAGGAGGCCGATGACGTTTCCTACTCACTGGCCGGCGAAAAGGGAACGCCGGTGCGAATTCGGATTCGCGATCGGGAATATGCGCCCGAGGAAATTTCCGCGATCGTTCTGAAAAAATTGCGTGCCGATGCCGAGCGCGCGCTGGGGGTGGAGATCACGCGGGCCGTCATCACCGTGCCCGCGTATTTCAACGATGCCCAGCGCAACGCCACCAAAGCGGCGGGCGAAATGGCCGGCCTCACGGTCGAACGCATCGTCAACGAACCCACCGCCGCCGCTCTCGCCTATGGCCTCGATAAGCTGCGCGACCACGCCAGGATCGCGGTCTTCGATCTGGGCGGAGGCACCTTCGACATCTCGATCCTGGAACTCAATCAAGGCGTCTTTCAAGTGCTGGCCACCAATGGCAATACTCGTCTCGGCGGCGACGACATCGACAAAGCTCTCCTGGAGCATTTGATGATGTGCGCGCGACGGAGCGTCAATCCCACGGCTCAGTCGGAAGTTTCGAATGCCGATCCGGCTGTGCCTTCCGAAATTCTGGCGCGTCTCCGCGAGGCGGCCATCGCGGCCAAGCACCGCCTCTCCACCGAAGACGCGGTGACGATCGAACTGCCTTTCCTCGAGGGTGCAGCCAGCGCGTCCATTGCCGTGAGCCGCGCAGAGTTGGAAACGATCGCCGCGCCGATCGTCGAAAAAACCCGCTGGCACTGCCGCCGCGCGCTCGCCGACGCGAAGCTCGCGCCCGCCGATCTCGATGACGTGATCCTCGTGGGCGGACAAACCCGGATGCCGTTGGTGCGACGGCTCGTCGCCGAAATTTTTGGGCGCGAACCGAATACTTCGCAGAATCCGGACGAGGCCGTGGCCATCGGCGCGACCATCCAGGCCGGCATTCTCAGCGGCGCGGTGCAGAATGTCGTGTTGCTCGATGTGACACCGCTTTCCTTGGGCATCGAGACTTTCGGTGGATTGATGAACGTCATTATTCCGCGCAACTCGACCATCCCGATCAAGGCCGGGGAGATGTTTACCAACGCTGTCGCCGGGCAGCAGTCGATGCTCATCAAGGTTCTGCAAGGCGAGCGCGAACTGGCCAGAGACAACTGGCCGCTCGGCGAATTCACCCTCGACTTCGAGCGCGCGCCCAAGAGCCAGGCCCGCGTAGGAGTGCAATTTGAGATCGATGCGAATGGCATTCTCCACGTGCTGGCGCGCGACACCAAAACGGGCGTCGAGAAAGTCGTGCAGGTGAGCAGCGCGATCGATGTTTCCGACGAGGCGGTGGAAAAGATGCTCGAAGAATCCTTGGAACACGCCTTCGAAGACATGAGCGACCGCGTTTTCACCGAGGCAAAGCTCAAGTCAGACGAGCTCCTTCCCGCCGTCCACACCGCCTTGCAAAAAGTCGGCTCCCAACTCAACGCCGAAGAGCACGCCAGCATCGACGCGGCGGTCGCCGAAGTCGAAGCCGCCCTTTCGGCCGGCGAACCTCATCGATTGAAGCGCGCCAATGCCGCCCTGGACGGAGCCACACAGCGCCTGGCGACACTGCTCATCGAACAAGCCATGGGATCCGGGCGAAAATGAGGTGGCATCGCATCCGTTTTCAGAGTAAAAAGGGCGGACCGATCGCATTACCCACCCGTAAATAACAAACTGCACAGCCCAATCCCCAGGTTGCGCAGAAAGGTTTCGTTTCCAATGCCGATTTCCATGGTTGATGGCCTGTTTTCCTTTTTCGGAAAGCACCGGGTTTCCCACGTCCAATTCTGCCCACGCCTGTATCAGCCATTTGCCGTCGCCCTGGTGGTGATTTCGCTTCTCACCGGTCGCGCTGCCGCCCAAGACGACTGGCCGGTGCTGAAGCTGACTCAAGTCGTCTCCGGGACGAGCGCACCCACGCAGATTACCAATGCCCACGATGGTTCGGGACGCATTTTTGTGGTGGAGCAGGCGGGGCGCATTCGGATCCTCCAAAACGGTGCGTTCCTCAGCACGGCATTTCTCGATATCTCGAACGAAGTGCTCTTCGCCGGCCCGAACGGAGAGCAAGGCATGCTCAGTGTGGTGTTTCCGCCCAATTATAACACCAAGGGATATTTCTATGCCAGTTATACGCGTGCGCTCGATGGGGCGACGGTCATTTCCCGCTTTTCGCTCACCTCGAACGCGAATGTGGCCGATGCGTCCAGCGAGCAGGTAATCCTGGCCATTCCCCAACCCGCGCAGAATCATAAAAGCGGTCAGCTCGCTTTTGGGCCGGATGGATATCTCTACATCGGCGTTGGCGATGGCGACGGGGAGCAAGATCCAAACAATGAAGCGCAGACGACCTCGACACTGCTGGGCAAACTCCTGCGAATTGACACAGAAAGCGGGGCAACACCCTACGCTGTTCCGCCGACCAATCCGTTTGTCAACAACCCGGCTTATCAACCGGAGATCTGGGCGCTGGGCCTACGCAACCCCTGGCGGTTTTCCTTCGATCGCCAGACGGGAGATTTATATATCGCCGACGTGGGTCAGGATTCCTACGAGGAAGTGGATTACCAGCCCGCCGGCAGCCTCGGTGGCCAGAATTACGGATGGCGAGTCATGGAGGGATTCAAAAACTACAACGTGCCTCCCGGATTCAATCTGAACACATTGACCCTTCCGGTGATTGCCTTTCCGCACAATTACCAGACCGGTGGCTTCGCCGTTATCGGAGGTTTTGTCTATCGCGGCCCCTCGATCCCGCGAATGAACGGTGTTTATATCTTTGGCGACTATACGTACGGCTTTGTCTGGGGCATGAAGTACAATGGTAGCGCGTGGCAGTTGCAGCGGCTCCTCTCGTCCGGAATTGGAGAAATCAGCACCTTCGGCGAAGACGAGGCGGGTAACATCTATGTGGCGGATTATCTGCATGGTCTCGTCTATTCGATCAGCGATACGCCTATCACCAATACGGTCACGGCCAATCCACCTACCGGGACATTGAATGGTCCAACCAATGTGCAATTGGTGAGCGACACGGGAGCGACCATTTATTACACGCTCAATGGCACGGCGCCGACAACTTCGAGTGCCTCTGTAATATCCGGAGCGACGGTCTTGGTTGCGCCAGGACAGCAAGTGCAAGCCTTCGCCGTGCTGTCCGGTTACTCCCCGAGCGCGAGCGTCAGTGTCAGCTATTCATTCCAGGCAGGCGCACCGCAGTTCACTCCGGCAAATGGGCCAATCACGCAACCGACGGTCGTCTCCATTGGCACGGCTACTCCGGGCGCGACGATTTATTACACCACCGACGGAACCACGCCCACGACCAACTCGCCCGTGTATTCCACACCTTTTACGGTCAACCCTCCGGAGACCGTTCAGGCAATCGCGATTTGCAGCGGATACCAGAACAGCACGGTGTCGAGTAACTACTATGGCCTGTTGATTCAGGAAAACACCACCGTGACAACAATCGCCGGTGGGACGCAAGGATACCTGGATGGCCCGGCATCAATCGCCCAGTTTAACGGACCGCAGGGGCTTTGTCTGGATGCCAATGGGGTTCTTTACGTCGCCGATTCCGGAAATAATGCCATTCGGACGATTACCCCGGCTGCGCAGGTCAGTACTCTCGCGGGAGGGACGTATGGTTTTGTGAACGGTTCAGGCACGTCGGCGGAGTTTAATGATCCCGTGGGTATATGCCTGGGACCGAATGGCAACCTGTATGTGACGGATACTTTTAATTACGCCATCAGAATGGTGACCCTCTCCGGCCAGGTGTCGACGGTCGCATCCGGAGTAAACTCCGGATTCGGCACAATTGGCGTGGGCATTCTCTTCAACGGAAGCGGAACCCTTTATGTTTCCGATTTTGGCCGAGTTGAGTACGTTGAAGGAACGACTGTGACGGTGTTTGCCGGCCCCGGTTCGGGGAACATCAACGGATGGCAGGATTACCCCGGCCTCGCCCTCGCACCGTCCGGAACTATCGACGTTTCCAGCAACTACGGGGCCCTGAGCACCGTTTCGACCACCGGCGTAACGGCCGCGCTCGCGGGTGGGGCGACCCAGGGGTTTTCCGATGGCCCGGCGGCCACCGCGCGCTTTTATGCAGCGGGCGCCATGTGCTGTGATGTCCTCGGCAACTTGTATGTCTGCGATCAAGGCCGCGTTCGCAAGGTCACGCCGGCAGGCATCGTGAGTACTCTCGCAGGTAGCAGCCAGGGCGGCTTTGCGGATGGCCCCGGAGGGAATGCGACCTTTGGGCGCCTGACCGGAATCTGCGTGACGCCACAGGGGGTTGTGTACGTTTCCGACGACAACAATAACGCCATTCGGAAGATCACCCAAGCGAATCCGTACCCGGCATTCATGATCACCAAAATCATTCCGGATGGTAACGGTGGGATGGCGTTGTCGTGGCCTACGGTGGCAGGAGTGAGTTATCAAATCGAGTACTCGAGTGATCTGGTGAACTGGCAGAATGTCGGTAACGTCGTGACGGGCGATGGGACCACGAAAACGACCTATGACGATACAATGACCGGGATATCCCGCCGTTTTTATCGTGCGACCATCGTCATGCCGTAGAGCGCGTCATTCCACTATTGGAGTTTACCCCTTCGAGGCCTGTCGACGGCGGCGATGCTTGAGGCGGCTTCGCCGCAAACGAAGGTTTTTGATCGTGGTTAACCCTCTTTGGATTGCGGCGAAGCCGCTTCGAGCTTTTTGCCTTTTTGCGGTCATTTCCAGCGCGGCTTTTAGTCTAGGCTTAATGCAGCATCGGCAGCGGGTTGGGTTCGCGGATAAGCTTCGCGTCGAGATCGAGAAAGTAGTCCAGGCGCCGATCGGTCTCCGGTTCATCAATATGCCGGGCCATGATGAGATACGCGGCGTAATGGTTGCCTTCGCTTTCAACCAGGCTGCGATAGAAATCCGCAAGGGGGGCGTCGATGTCCCGCACGCCATCGGCAAGGATCTGGAATTTTTCACAGCTTCTCCCTTCGATCAGAGCGCAAACGACGAGGTGATCGATCACCTGATGTTTCCGGCCTTTGCGCACGGCGGCCATCATTCCGGCGATCCAGGGACTGCGCTGCGGCCCGGTGAAAGGAATGCCACGCTCGCGCAGGAGTCGGATCACGATTTCAAAGTGCTGCAATTCCTCGATGGCGATCGCGTTCAATTCGCTCACGCGGTCGTGCAGCTCGACGTACTTTTCGAGATTCAGCGCCGAAGTCGCCGCCTTGCGCTCCAGGTGCGCGTGATCGACCAGCACTGGCGCGAGATTCGCACGGATGTGCGGCAGCCAGGACTCGGGAAGTTTTTCGCGCCAGAGGAGCATCCGCTTTGCATGGCGCGCGTTGCGCTCGCTGGCAAGCGGTTCCGCTCCCTACGGCGAAGCGCTCTTAGTGCAACAAACCGAAATGGCCGACGACGAACAGGACGAGGATCGCCCCGAGGATCGACATGATGAAGCCCGCCGGATGAAACGGCGCGCCGGGCGCGGGCTTGGAAAAAAGCCGCGCAATGAGCCCGCCGAC
>Ga0206824_10356_pt1 | contig 10971 bp, 12 predicted proteins | sample Alteio_BWOrgCont_82_FD_152874 | JGI IMG/M metagenome (GOLD analysis project Ga0206824, IMG submission 152874) | Enriched cells from forest soil in Barre Woods Harvard Forest LTER site, Petersham, Massachusetts, United States -... | ecosystem: Environmental > Terrestrial > Soil > Temperate forest >...
CGTCGCGCGAATACAGCGAAAAAATTTCTGATCGATCAAGGTGTTAGCAAAGGCCGCATCACGATCATTAGTTTTGGCAAAGAAAAGCCGATCGATACTTCAGGAACACCTGAAGGAGATGCAAAAAACCGTCGAGCGAATTTTGTGATAACCTCCAAGTAATTGGAAACGTTGATCGCGCAAACACGTAGTTTTCGGGATAAGGGAGTTTGCAGTATTGCAATCTCCCTTATTTTATTTTTGACTAGCTGCGCAATCACAGCTTCGCGGCCGACGCAAGAAATGTCGGATACAGAAGCATCTGTACGTGCTGCGCGCGAAGTAAATGCAGTCAATCTTGCCCCTGAACTTTTCCGGCAGGCCAGCGACTACTACACGGATGCTCGTCGCCAGTACCGCTTAAAGAATTTTGAAGAGGCAAGCCGCTTAGCTAAAATCGCAAGAAATTATGCTGAAGAAGCTGAATTTGAGGCGATCAAAGCAGGTGGGGAACGGATCGCAATTCCAGAAGATCCGCTTGCAAATCCAGTGTCTGTTCCGGAACAGGTGATTCCACCAAAACCGAAAGATGATTCCAAGAATGGGACTTCCAGCCCCGGTCCAAGTGGGGATCAAAAACCAGCGACGCCACCAGGGCGTTAGGATGAGATACGAAAAGGCCAGAGTGAAAGGACAAAATATGTTGAATCGAAAAATTTTTCAGTGCGCGGTCGTGATAACCATTCTGATGACCAGTGCATGCGTGACGCGCGGTCAGCTGACTGAAACCCAGCAGAATTCGGGCGATGTTGCAAAAATGGATGCGACCCCTGTTCAAGGTGGTGGGTACGGAATCGAAGAACTCAAGGCCGAGCAAGCGCGTGAAAATGGGCGGATTGAAGAACTGGAACGTGGCGCGAACAGCTCAAACTGGAAAGATTCGGACGATTACAAGGCGCTGGTCAAACGTGTGGATGACTTAGAAAAAGCGCAGCTGGAAAGTCTAGAAGCGATCAAAAAGCTTCAGGCGAATCAACCGCCAGCGGATAACACTGGGTTAGTCGAACAAGCAAAAAAAGCATTCAATGCTGGTGATTATTCCAATGCAACGGATTTATTGACTCAGTATCTGCAGAATCCTTCCGGAAAATTAGCTGAAGATGCTTATTTCTTGCGCGGAGAATCCTTATTTCGGCAAAAAATTTATAAGAAAGCAATTTTGGATTACGCCAATTTTCCCGATAAATTCAACAAGTCGCCGCTATACCCAAAGGCTTTGTTAAAAATCGGCTTAGCGTACGAAGCATTGAGCATGAAGGACGAAGCAAAAGCTTTTTTCCAAGATTTGATCGAGAAGTTTCCGAAATCGCATGAAGCGAAAGAAGCAAAGAAACACCTGAAGTAATCTTTGCCCTGTTGAAATCACATGAAGCCTGTTTGCTTGGGGAGTTTACAGTCATCCTTTTCATAGCAAACCGAAGTGTGGGCAGGGCAGGCACGATGCCGGCCGAAGGTTTGCTATGAAAAGGATGACTGTAAATTCCCCAATTAAATAAAGTTTGATTGGATTTTAACAGAGTAAAAGCATGTCGACATTGGCCTTTGGTTTGGAAACTTCCTGCGATGAATGCAGCGCATCTGTCGTGCGTTATTCCGCGCCTGATCGCTATGAAGTGCTTAGCTTGGCCACCTATTCGCAGATCGAAGAACACAAACCCTATGGCGGGGTTGTGCCTGAAGTGGCGTCTAGAAATCACCTGGAACAAGTTTCAGTCATTATCCAGCAAGCAATTCAACAAGCTGGGTGCCAATACGAAGATTTCGACGTGATTTCCGTAACCAATCGACCAGGTTTAGTGGGTGCATTGTTAGTCGGTGTCAGCGCTGCAAAGGCGATTGCATATGCCACGCATAAAAAGCTGATGCCGGTTCACCATCTGGAAGGTCACTTGATCAGCCCTTGGCTGACGCATCCAGGACAAACACTGAAAACGATACCCTTTCCCGCGATTGTTCTGTTGGTTTCAGGAGGGCACACCCAGCTGCATTGGGTAGAACATTCTCCGCAGAATTGGGATGCCGATATTTTGAAAAATTCGTTGCTTGGAAAGTCATTAGACGACGCAGCCGGCGAAGCATTCGACAAAACGGCCAAAATTTTGGGTTTTCCGTACCCGGGTGGAAAATGGATCGACGAACAAGGGCGATTGGGTGATCCACGTGCATTTTCATTTCCCCGTGCGCTGAAGCAAAAAACGTCTCTCGATTTTTCTTTCAGTGGGCTGAAAACATCGGTCATGCTGACAGTTCAGAAACTAACCGCAAGTGGTGAATTGACAGACCCCTCAACAAAACAATCTGTACGAGCGGATTTGTGCGCATCGCTTCAAGAAGCCATTTTGGATTCTTTGATTTCAAAATCGGGGCAAGCTGTTCGTTTCAAACAGGCGAAAAGTTTAATCGTGGTCGGTGGCGTGTCTGCGAATTCACGTTTGCGTGAACGATTGGCCGCTGAAAGTTCAGTGCCAGTTTTTTTTCCAAAACTTGAATTTTGTACCGATAATGCGGCTATGATCGCTGCCGTGGGCGCGAATCGGCATGCTCGGGGTGAAAGTACCGATGATTTTTTTACACTGAATGCATTTGCGGTGGAATCATGACCTTTGACAAAAGAAAGGCCTTTGGCCAGCACTTCTTAATCGACAACAAGGTGATTGGCCAGATTGTCACTCAAACGCTGGATGAACTGAAAACCGCGGCACCCGCGCGGCTTTTGGAAATTGGTCCGGGCCGTGGGGCACTGACCATCCCTTTGTTAGAAAGTCTTCCTTCGAAAACATTGACCGTCGCTGAAATCGATCGCGAATTTGCAAAGTGGTGGCGCGAAGAAGAAAAAATCCTTCAAGTGATCGAAGGCGATTTTGTCAAAAATACGGAAATGGCACTGAACGATCTTGGTCCTTGTATCATCGTTTCAAATTTACCTTATGCATCCGGAACATCGATATTGGTCGAACTGGCAAAACATCCCAATCAAGTCCGGGCGATGGTGCTGATGTTTCAGCGCGAAGTCGCCGATCGCGTTGCAGCGCCGCCTATGGCCGCTAAGCGCGGTAGTTTGTCGGTCTTTATCCAAAATCTTTGGACAGTCGATAAGATTTGCGATGTTCCACCAGCTTCGTTTAAGCCGGCTCCGAAGGTGTGGTCTCAGGTAATTCGGTTGAAACCGAAACCGACACCAGAAATCGTAGCGGTGACCGATTCAAATTTTTCGAGGTGGAATGATCTTTTACGCTTGGCCTTTGCCCAACGACGGAAGACTCTATGGAATAACCTGAAGTCATCGGAAATATGGGCGCGGGCCTTGAAATCTAGCGATCTTGATCCATCATTGAGGGCTGAAGCGTTAAGTTTTGAGCAATGGAGAAAATTATGGGAACAGTCCTCGCTGTCGTGATCTTGCTATTCGCCCCTAGGGCGGAAGCATTTGTCACACAGTATGGTTTTGGTCCCGCATCGACCGAGCTTGCGGGAATGACCGCGGCTGGTCCGTCGGATGCATTCAGCGCATATTTGAATCCGGCGCGATTGGGTGATGGTTTATCTGAGGATCACCGGTTTCGTGCAACTTGGGGTCTTGAATATTTGCACGCTGATTTTACACCAATCACAAACATCGTGATCAATAGTCCGGTGATTTCTGGGGTCAGCGGTCCTGTTGTCGGAAATTACGATGCGTCGGTTCCCGATGGATTCGGGCAATGGCTAGGCGTTGAATATTTGGTGACTCCATTTTGGAATTTGACCGTGGGAGCAGCCGCCTTTTTACCGCTGAATGGTTTGGCACAATTAGACACGGGTCCTATTTATCAGCCATCGTACGTTCTTTACGGATCGTCGTGGCAAGTTCCAAAAGTCGTTTTATCTGCAGGCGTACAACCCGCGCCTTGGTTGCGTTTTGGTTTGGGGGCCAGCGTAAATTTCGCGGCTACCGCGAACGTCGATCTTTACCTTCAGGCCAGTGATGGGACAGCGTCTGATCAGCGGGTGCAGGAAGTCTTAACTCCCACGATTGCCCCGTTGATGGGATTAGATATCGACACGGGTTTTGGACACGTGGGTTTAACCGTGCGCGCGCAAAGTGTGACGACGGTGACATTGAATACCAGTGCCAGCGCGCGCGTGTTTGGCGATTTGCAGGCCGCTATCGATTTTGGATACCTTAGTACCGCGTCGCTTGATTTTGAACCGTGGAGCTTTGAATTGGGTTACCGGTTTCCAGAACTAGCTGGTCTGATCACTCCGATGATTCAAGTGTCTTATCAAATGTGGAAAGAGATGCAGTTGCCGGAAGCGTCGATCAATAATTCGTCGCAATTTCAACCGACTCTGACACCCGACGTGGTGTTTCAAGATATTTTTGTCATCACAGCTGGCGCAGAGTTTCGCATCGGTTCTGTTATTGCGCGCATTGGTTATACCTATCGACCTAGCATCTTTGCAGATCTTCCCAGCGATGTTGGCAACTTGATTGACCCGGACCGCCACTTGGTTGGATTGGGAGTTTCTATTCCTTTGACTGATAAATTGACCCTTGATGTCGATGGGCAATTTCAATATTTAGTTCCGGACAATGTCGTGAAAACGCCTGGCGACGAATTTGGAAATGAATCAGGCGAAAAAATCGGCGCACCGGGGTACCCCATTGGTGGATTTGTGTATGGTGGGGGCCTGTCGATTTCGTATACTCCATAACATATGAAGCTTAAAAGCATCGTCAAAGATCATTTCTTTTCAGGGGTTTTAATTTTGGCCCCGCTTTTGGTGATCATGTTTGTCTTTCACTGGATTTTTGGCGGGCTGGTGGCTTGGATCGACGAAGGTCCAGTCAATTGGGTTCTTCAGGACCCCCATCATTTTTTGCGCCCTGTTCTGCGTTACGCATTTTTACTTTTAAGCTTGGGAATCGGCTTTGCGGTGATCTCGATCGTCGGTTTTTTATCGAAATTTTATTTAGGTAAAAAAGTCGTCGAATTTTTAGGCGAAATTATCGAAAAGGTTCCGCTCTTCGGCACGATTTACACATCGCTTGTTCAGCTATTGCGCACGCTTTCAAATAAAGGTGGCAAACAATTCAGTCGAGTCGTTTATGTCGAATATCCGCGAAAAGACGTATGGGCTGTTGGGTTTGTTACAGGACCAAGCAAGCTTAAGGGACTTCCTAAAGGGCTTTTGAATGTATTTGTTCCGTGCACACCCAATCCGACTTCGGGGTTTCATTTATTGGTGTCGGAAAAAGAAGTGATCGAAAGCGACCTGAAAGTAGATGAAGCATTCCGACTGATTCTAAGCTTGGGAATGGTTCATGACTGACAAGGATGCCGCCCAAAAACTGATTGCATCGAATCCGTCAGCCCGTGCCGATTATCATTGGGTTGAAGTCGTTGAGGCAGGTTTGATGCTGTCTGGAACGGAAATCAAAAGCATTCGCCAAAGTGCGCCTGGCCTGAAGGAATGTTATGTCGAGGTGAAAGATCGCAAGGGTGGGGCAAGGGAAGCGTGGATACTCAATTTACACATTGGCCCCTATTCCCACGGAAATATTTGGAACCACGAGCCTCGTAGACCGCGAAAACTGCTGCTTCACCGGCGCCAGATCGATCGTTTACATGGGGCCTTGACGCGCGAAGGGTTAACCGTGATTCCGACAAAAATGTACTTCGTAAAGGGTCGGGTTAAGGTCGAAGTCGCCCTAGGGCAAGGCAAGAAAAAGCACGATAAACGGCAAGACTTGAAGAAAAAGTCCCAGCAACGTGAAGTGGATCGGGCAGTTCGTCGAAATCGCAAATAGCCAAAAAACTTAACAAAATGGCCGACTTGCCGATTCGACCGATTTAAGCTACCATTTCATCCTATGGCAAGAGTCACGGTCGAAGATTGTTTGGATAACGTTGATAACATGTACGAGCTGATTCACTTAGCGACTCGCCGTACCCGTCAGATTTACAAAGGGTCAGAACCCCTTGTGAAGACCAAGAACCGTATTGCCGTGACGGCCCTTCGCGAAATTGCAGAAGGCAAAGTAAAAGCCAAGTACGTTACTGGTGATGAAGCGCCTCTTCCGGGCGAACTGTAGAATTTATTACAGAACCTATTTCCCGCTGCCAAAATCTTTATATTCGATCACCGTGGAATCGATCGTGTGGTCGGTTGTTCGTCTGACTGCTATCAGATAAATCCCATCGTAATCTGCGTTCACCGTTAGCTTAATATAGGGTGAATTGCGAGGCTGCCGGGTATCGGTTTTAAAAGTATTCAGAATCAGATATTTTCCGTCGCCGGGAATGGCATCAAATTGTGACTTGTCTAACAGGATCTTTTCCCCGACTCGGTAAACCAATGGATTTGAATTCGGTGCTGTATCACCTAATTTTAGAACTTCGGTTCTGACTTCGAGTTCGGATTCGGTGCGCACTCCACAGACTGCAAACACATAAGATTTAGCGCGGTCGTGATCGCCGCTTTCAATCAGCACCAAACGAACAGATTTCTGGGATTGTTGATTTTTGCAGGCGTGGTCTTTGTCTTTTGCGCGTGGCAAGTAATGTGGCTTGATGGGTGCTGCCGAAAATATGGAACTATAACTTTCCAAGTCGTTCCAAGCGAAAGCCATGGGCGGACAGAGTAGCGCAATGATGAAAACCGACGATGTTACCCAACGCATCCGTGTGCAGTCTGTCAGGGACTGGGCGAAATTGCAACTTAAACAAGTATTGTTTAAGACTATTGTTTTGCTAGTCTTAAAGCCTTGCTTCTACGCGTGGCGGCCAACACACCTTTGATCAAAGTTACCCGTAATTTGCCTTCTTCTAAGGCCATTAGGCCGTCAATTGTGCATCCTGCGGGCGTCGTGACTTCGTCTTTCAGCGACGCGGGGTGCTTGTTGCCTTGCAGAACCATTTGCGCTGCGCCCATCATGGTTTGGGCTGCAAGCAAGATGCTTGTTTCCCGCGAAATTCCAATTTTCACGCCGGCCTCACTAAACGACTCCAGAATTAAATAAATATAAGCTGGTCCGCAGGCACTCAGTCCGGTGACTCCGTCGAATAAGCTTTCTTCGATGACAGCAACCTTGCCCAAGCTCGAGAAAATTTTGGTGGCGATGTCGATATCTTGTTTTTTTGATCGAGGTCCTTCGCAGATTGCGGTCATTCCGTTTCGAATTAAACATGGGGTATTCGGCATCGCACGGATAATAGACGGCTTGTGATCCGACCATTCGTCTAGTTGTTCAGTCGTGATCGATGCGCAAATGGAAATAAGAAGTTGGTTTGGCTTGAGTTGACTGGCTACTGATTTTAGAGTTTTTTCAACTTGGTGGGGTTTGATGGCCAGAATAATGATATCGGCTGATTTGACGACATCTGAATTGTCAGTGCCGCATCGAATGCCCAAGTCCTTTGCGGCTTCTTTTGCGCTATCAGTCCCACGCGTCGACCCAAAAATTTGAAATTCGTTTTTAAGGCCGGAGCTAGCTAAACCGCCCGCGATGGCGCTTCCCATTTGACCCAAACCGATGATTCCAAGATTTATTTTACTCATCTCGAAAGCATACTGGGAATTGTCTATTGGCGGAAGTGCAGAGAATACATCGAATCTTTTTTGGCTGTGTGGCGTTTTTCAAGTGCCAGCTCAAAAACCTTGTCAATGTGATCAACACAATGAATTTTCAGGGTCTTCAGCAGTTCTACTGGCAGATCTTCCAAGTCCTTGCGATTTGCCTCGGGCAACAGGACGGTCTGGATTCCCGATCGTTTTGCAGCCAACAATTTTTCACGAATTCCCCCGACAGGAAGGACTTTTCCGGTCAATGACAACTCGCCCGTCATGGCTAGTTTTGTTTTCACAATTCGTCCCGATATTAAAGAATACAGTGCAGTCGCCAGCGTGACACCCGCAGACGGGCCATCCTTGGGAATCGCACCGGCTGGCAAATGCACGTGAAAGTCTTTGTTTTTAAAATAGTCTGCGCCGACGCCCAGTTCCTCGATCGCTCTTTTCTTTACATAGGTCCAGGCGATATTCGCGCTTTCGGTCATGACTTCGCCCATGCTGCCAGTCAATTTCAGCTGACCAGAACCAACCAGACTGACGGCCTCGATGAATAAAATATCGCCACCAGTCGATGTCCAAGCCATGCCGATGGATATTCCAGGATGTGTGACACGTTCCGCGACTTCATTCCAGTAGCGTTTCGGGCCAAGCCACTCGCGCAGGTTTTCTGGTTTCATTTCTATAGGAAACCGCAAACGTTCGCGTGATTCGTGGCGTTCGACAATTTTTGCAGCAGTCTTGCGTGCTAATTTTTCAAGCTGTTGTTGGAGTGTGCGCAACCCAGGTTCCCGAGCATAATCGCGAATAATGGTTCGAATCGTCGTACGACTCAGCTTGAGCTGACTGGGTTTGAGAGCGGCCGATTCCAGCGCATGCGGAAGCAAGTAGCGCTTTGTTATTTCCTCTTTTTCTTCCAACGTGTAACCCGAAAGCTCGATGACTTCCATGCGATCCAACAACGGGGCTGGAATGGTCGATATCGTGTTGGCCGTACAAATAAAAAGCATTTCGCTTAAATCAAATGGGACGTCCAGGTAATGATCCAGGAAATTCTGGTTTTGTTCTGGGTCTAGAACTTCCAGCAACGCAGCTGCGGGATCGCCGCTATAGCTTTGAGAAATCTTGTCGACTTCGTCTAGCAGGATAACGGCATTTTTTGACCCGGCCCTACGCGCAGCTTGAATGAATTTTCCGGGCATGGCCCCAATGTATGTGCGTCGATGGCCTTTGATTTCCGCTTCGTCGCGCATTCCGCCTAATGAAAATCGGTAAAAATTTCGACCCATCGATCGCGCGATTGATTTTCCCACCGATGTTTTGCCAACCCCCGGCGGGCCAACCAATAAAATAATAGATCCACGTTGGTGATTCGAATTTGCGGAGTTTGCGCTTTTCAATTTGCGGACGGCTAAGAATTCTACAATTCTATCTTTCACATGTTTCAAACCAAAGTGATCTTCGTCCAGAATGGTGCGTGCATGATCGATGTTCAAATTGTCGATTGTTTTTTTGGACCAGGGCAAGTCGACTAAAGCCTCAAGGTAGTTTCGTGAAATATTGAACTCTGGTGATGCTTCGTTCAAAGTTTCAAAACGTTCCAGCTCTGAAAGGGTAATCTTTTCAATGTCGGCAGGCATTTTCGCTTCGGCAATACGTTCACGAAAGGTGCGTGAAGTTTTTTCTTTTCCTTCTTCTTCTAGGCCCAATTCTTTTTTGATTTGCTTCAGCTGTTCTTTCAAAAAGAATTCGCGTTGCAACGTCTGAATCTTGTTGTTGACTTCGTCATTGATTTTTTTCTGAAGATTGGCAACATCCTGTTCGCGACGCAAATGAATCAGCAATTTTTCGAAACGTTCTTTCACGTCAAATGTTTCTAGAAATTCTTGGGCGTCCGTTTTTCTTAGCGCCAAAGCAAACGAGACGATGTCAGCAGCCACGCCCGAATGGGGCGCATTGACCAACGCAAGTTTCATTTCATCCGTAAAAAATGGGTTGGTTTGTGAAAGATCGCGAACGTGATTGATGATATTTTTGGTTAATGCATCGATCTCGATTGTTTTATCAGGAACGATGTCGTTGATGTATTCTGGTTCAACAACCAAGTGTGGCTGTTCTGCAGATTCTGTTTTTGCCGCCGTTTGTCCAGCCACAATGGCTTTTTTAACTTTAAATCTTTTTATTCCTTGAACCAGAATCTGTATGGATCCATCTGGCAACTTCACGCGCTTTAAGACACGAACAGCTATTCCGACGGAATACAGCTCGCTCAACATTGGATTGTCCGTGATTCCATCTTCTTTTGTCAGAAGCATTCCAAAAACACTTTGATGCAAAAGGGCTTCTTCAATTGTGGCGATCGAACGTGCATGCCAGACCACTAAGGGTGCCAAAAGTGTGGGATAAAGCACGGGCCCAGGGGTCGCTATGACCAATAACGGATTGGGTAAGACTTGGTCTGGTTTAGCAAGACCGCTATTTTTTGGAGCAGGTGGGGGGTTAGATTCATTTTCGCCGGCCATAATCCTTGTATGTGCACGATTATAAGCTTGGCAAGGTCTGGCTGTTTTTTCTGAGGGCCCGGGAAGTAACCTACTTTTTTAAATCAATAATGATTCTAGCAGGTTGGGAAAGTTCAAAGGCCTCGACCTTCACGGGTTCGTTTGTGTTCATGGCCCACATCCATTGGTCATTTTCCAGCGCGGGATAGAATTCTAGTCCGTGAATGAATTTCGTTTTCTTAGCCGATAGGGATGCTTGCTGCATGGAAAAGCGCAATTTTGGTTTTCCATAAAGAGTGACAATCACTCTTTTTTCAATCGTCTGATTTTCAATATGAAAAAGTGGGGCATGTGCCAAAACGGAAGGATTTCCTTTATCATTTCCATCGATGTCAATCACGATGCGGTCGTATCCTTCGGGATGGGTTCCAATTCGAATATTCGAAACGTGAAAATCATCCACAGAACGATCGCCGCCGCTAAACGCACCGGGTGCAAGATAAATTCCTTTTTTTATGGAAAGTGCTTGGCGGAATTCCGAATCATCCCACACCGCCGCGTGCGCAGAAGAATCGTGTAAAAGTGACAGAAGAAGAAATAGGATCATCGTGATTTATTTTATCGGTCGGGGTCGTCTGCGTAAATGACGCGTCAGTTGCTTGACGAACGTGGGCGTCGCCGTAAAAAAAATCGCACCAATATCAATGCAACCACGGCACCAATCAAGTAACTGCGTGCATGGGGATAAGGATCCGTACTTTGTTGTGTTTGAGTGTCATTCCCGTTGTTCGTATCTGTCGATCCGTTGTTAGGCAGGGGATCGCTGGTTGCATGCGAAGAATTGGAAGAATTCTGTGGTTTTGTATTTCCACTCACTCGG